>PJEL010000238.1_pt1 | contig 66491 bp, 62 predicted proteins | sample 1853271 | NCBI WGS metagenome assembly PJEL01 (sample SAMN08108733, study PRJNA415343) | Invertebrate metagenome, whole genome shotgun sequencing project. | host: Globobulimina | place: Sweden: Gullmar Fjord | collected 2015-08
ACCCCAACGACCAACGACGTGTCTGACCCCAACGACCAACGACGTGTCTGACCCCAACGACCAACGACGTGTCTGACCCCAACCTGCCGGTCACCGCTAGAGTTCGACTCCGTCGACAACCACCATTCCCAACCTGCGAAGCTGCACATGGTGGTACATGTCCGTGTAGATGTTCAGCGGCATCAGCGCCTCGAGCGCCGCCACATCCTCCCGGTAGACCAGCGTCGGAGAGTCCCCGAAGAACCGGTCTTCCCACACATCGAGCATCACGTCGACCTCGGCCGCATACAGCTGATGCCCCTCCGCCTTGGACTGGGGAATCGCCGGATCGCGCATCATCTCGCAGCCCACCGACCAGTCGAATTTATCCGTCGGAGCAGCCTTTCCGGGATCGATCAACAACTGACGCAGAGTGCCCAGAGGGTCGGCATCGATGTGTTCGTTCAGCAGGAATCCCGCCGTCGCGCCGCGTGGAATCGAAGGCGCATAGAACACAAACCCCTCCGCGGATAGGAACACGTCGTGAACGGCCCAGTCCGAGGTGTTGCGGAGCAGATAGTGCGGCCGGCCTGGGGTCCAAGAGTCGCCCCGCTCCAGAGTGAGTGCCGGAGACTCCGTGGTCTCGGCCTCATAGAAGACAAAGCGCTCTTTCTGGGTGCCGTTCGAGACCCACAGGGCATCGATGTCGCGCAGATCCTGCACCCACTTCACGCCGGAGGGATTCGGTATCGGCTCCACCTCGCGCTTCAGCACCAGACCGTCCCAAGCCAGCTGCGCCGTGGGATCCCCGAGGAGGTCCTTGTTGGCGCCAGCAGGAGCGAAGGGAGCCCGCTTCTCTCGATCTGCCTTCAGTTCTGCGAGTCGAGCCTGTGCCTCGGGACTGTTGGCTTTTGCCGCCGAACGTCGCAGGCTCACCTGGGGCCACCACGCCGAGGCCTCGCCCTGAGTGAAGCCGACCTCGACCGCCACCGGGATCTCGTCGCCGTATACGCCGGGGCCATAGAACTGCAGGACGGGAAGGTCGCGGATCCCGCTGTCCGGGGGCAGGTTCCGGACAAAGCCACTGGCGATCACACCGCCCTGAACATCGCGGTGGAACCAGTCTGGAATGCCGGTTCCTCGGACCTCATCGCCGGATGCATTGAAGGCTTGCACCCCCCACTCGTGCACGGTCAATGGGGCCGCACACCAGGATTCAGCCAGGGCTGTGGCGGCCAACAGGAACCAGATCATCGCGCCTCCCGCACAGCCAACGTGCCGGAGGCGCCGAGCTTACGAAGCTACTCCTGGATCCCGAGGACCTCCGCGCCCTCGGCCTGGAAGCGCAGTCCCGCCGACAAGGCCTCGAAGGTCTCCATGTCGCCGTCGAGATCGATGTCGGGAGCGTTGCCCATCAGCAGCGGAATGGCCGGACAGAGCTCGCCGTCGAACAACAGATTGTCCCCCGCCATCATGATGCAGATGTCCTCATCTGGCAGCGTGCAGAGCAGCTCCGGATCGGAAACGCAGGACGGCTGCCAGTCGCCGCCACCCTGATCGACGAACAGATCGCCGGGCAGGCCCAGACACCCACACACGTCGTTGATCACCTGGTTGTAAGACCCATAGAAGTCATCGACGGTCACGTAGCCCGAGAGCTTGCCGTTCCCCAGGGCGAGGCCCTCTGGCGTGCGGGTGGCCTCAGCCTCCAGCTGCACATCCTGAAGCGGAAGGATCAACAGACTCCCGGGGGCGAGCGGCATCGCAATCTCGAAGAGCCCATCGATGGCCTCGAGCTCGGAGCCGGTGATGTTCGCGTTGCCAAACTTCGCGCGCGGGGTGCCTGTCAGGTCGACGAAGTTGAGCGCGTCGACCCAGAATTGGCCGTTGCCGGTGCTCGCGTTGGCATAGGTGGTGCCCGGATCGTCGAACTCTCCGCGGAAGAAGGCCAGGTGATAGTCGCCATCGCCAGCGGGCAGATCCACGTGGTCGAGCAGGGCGACAAATCCGCCATCCTGCACGGTCTCGTCGATGGTGGCCTGCAGATCGAGGCCGAAGGCCGCTGCGGCCGTTCCGATGCCGGCGAGCGCATTGTCCGAGCCGGGATTCTTGCTGACGGCACCCCAGTCGCGGCAGCACGGCATCGCCTGCATGTCGGGAATGAAGAAGCTGTGCACGTAGCTCAGTTCCCCAAAGACGTAGTCGTCGTACAGCGCCGGCCAATCGAAGTCCGTGCTGTCGGTGTCGGTGTCCGTGTCGGTGTCCGTGTCGGTGTCCGTGTCAGTGTCCGTGTCGGCGACGACGTCGGAGTCGACCTCATCCTTGTCGCCGTTGCAGGCGATGGCAAACAGTGCCAGCCCCACGGGAATCCACATGCGCATGCTCAACCTCTCTGTTGCGCCGCAGGATATCCCAGAATGGGACCGATCCGCGCCTCGGCCAGTCCAAAAGTCTACTTTGCGGCCTGCAGCGGGCTCTCTAGACGCGGTGCCTCTGGCGCGGTGCCCTCGTGTGGCACAAAGACCATCTCCGACACGAGCACGTCGGGTGCAGTCACGGTGACCGAAATCGAGGCCGAGCCGTAGCCGTCGCCAGCCTGGTAGGAGATGGTCTTGGTGTTCGGCGCTCCAGACGCCGCGATGTCGCGGAGTGTGCGCAGATCGGCACCGCCGACTTCCAGGCCGCGAACCCGCTCTTCGTGGCCATCCTTGTACAGGCGCACCACATCGAGAGGCGCCATCAGGTCGGACTCCTCGCCGCCGCCCATGAAGAAGACCCTGGAGAAGAAGCCCGGTTGGCCGTCTCCCTCGAGGTCTTCGTCGCGCAGGGATCGCACCAAGAGCACGTGGTCCAGGTCGTAGCTGGACGCTACGGCGAGACCCTGCTTGACGAGCTTCTTCCTGGAGACTTCGCGGTCAGGCGTGACGGTGATGTTGGACGGTTGCCCAGTGAGCTCCTCGCCGAGCCCGCCGCGAGCGTGGCCGTTGGTCTCGGCGGAGTCCTTGTTCGGAACCCTGGACATCAGCAGGTTGCGCACGAGCCCATCCTCGACGACCTGAACGCGCTGGGCCTCGACTCCGGCATCATCGTGAGTAAATGAGCTCGGTAGCGAAGGATCCGCCAGCGGGTCGTCGACCACATCGAACCCGCTCGGGAGGATGCGGCGCTTCAGACGCAGGGGATCGGAGCCCGGCTCGACCTCGCCCGTGAACGACAGCTCGTCCATCTCTGGGGTCCCGGAGAGTGCGGGGAGAAGCAGCTGCGCAAACAGGTATACCGCAGCTTCACCCGAGAAAATCACCGGGCCGGCATACTCATCCTCCAGGGCCGGAGCCGCAGCCCACTCCTCGAGGCGGACGGCGGCGGCCTCGGTCTGCTCCTTCATCGCCTCGAGGCTGGGCAGATCGCCGACCTCGCGCACGGTCCAAGTCGCGTGATCCCAGGCCCAGGTGCCATCCTCGGCGCGGATGCTGCCCGCGGCCTGCACGGTGGTCAGACCCGCCGGGATCGTCACTTTGGTGTCCGAGCTGTCCACGATCACCCGCCTTCCAGCGGTGGCAGAGCAGCTGGCCTGAGACCAGGCAATATCTGGATGTTCCAAGAAGATTGAGGATAGTTCGCGACAGACCTCTCTCACCTTCTCGTCGGCGGGAAGGGTGAGGGGCTCGCCTTCGAACTGCACACCCTCGGTGGGGGCGAAGTCCGGCGAGCGCTTCTTGTCCAGGCGGCCTCGGCGCGAGGCGATCTTCCCGGAGAGGTTCTCGACGGCGGCCTTGTACTGGGCGTCCGCGAGCAGCCAGGCGCCCCGTCGGATCTCGATGGGGCTCGACTGGATTCCGAGGGTGCGACGGCCAAAACCACGGTCATCCCAGGATGATCCGAAGCGGCTGTTGTCCACTTCGGGATCTCCGACGCGGACGGCGACACCCAGCTCACGGACCGGCGACCGCCTCTCACGGATGATTCCTCCGAGGCTGGCGGTGACTGTGATGCGCTCTTTTTCGGAGAGCTGATAGCTCAAGAACCAGGGAGATTCGGCATCTTCGAACTCGAGCTTGGTGACGTTCCGCTCCAGCTCGGACTGCAGGGCGTCGACGGTGGGATCGGCCATCGCGATGGCGGCGAGGAGGAAGATCATGTGTCACCTCCTTCGTCGGGCCTAGGCAAGAGCGGGCCTCGGTTCTGGTTCTTCTCCTTGCGCTGGAGCTCCAGCTGGCGGATGAAGAGGCTCGGCGACACGGCGCTGTTCGGCACACTGCCGCTCTCCGCTCCGCAGAAGCCGTTGAAGACACCCGGATCCTCACCGGCGGCGACGATGTTCCCGAGGGCGACAAGTGGAGTTCCAACCAGGTCGATCCCACGGATCAGCTCGTCGGGGCGCCCGTCTGCATACACCCTCCAGGCGGTGCTCGCGCGGATGTTGAAGGAGTTTGGATAGAAGACGCCGGTCAGCGTGAACCCGCCCGCGAGCTCGTCGACGATGAGGCCAAAGGGCTTGCCCTGCGCCCTGAGTTCCTTCTGCATGAGCGCCCGAAGCTGGGCCTCGGACTTGGGATCCGTCGTCTCGATGATGGTGTTGGCCATGCGCGCCACTGGCCTCCGGGACTCCATGGCGCGACCGTGTCCATTGCTGTTCTGAAAACCCTCGATGGGAGAGCGGGACATCAAAAAGCCCTCGAAAACTCCCTTGTCCACAAGAACTGCCCGAGCCGCCGGCTGCCCCTCTTCGTCGAAGCGATAGAAGCCGTTCAGGTCGAACCCTTCGTAGTGCTCGATGGTGGGGTCGTCATAGATGGAGATCGAGGTCGGCAGGAGCTGCTCTCCCACGTACTCCTTGAATGTCTGGCCCTCGGACTCGCTCTTCTGGCGGTGCCCCTCGACCCGGTGTCCAAACACCTCGTGGATGAAGACACCCGCGGCGCGTCCACGAAGGAGGATCGGCCCGGTATAGGGCTCTCCACGCGGAGATTCGCGCAGCGCAACCAGGTCCCGAACCGTCGAGTCGGCCCATTCCTCCAGCTCGTCGCGCTCCGGAAGCTTGCCGAGATCGTGCACGTCCAGCCACCGGTAGATGGTCAGATCCATGCCGTCATCGGCCGAGGTACTGGCCCACATCGACAGCCGGTAGTGGGGAAGGGCGTCACGGATGCGCGTTCCCTCGCTGCTCACGAAGTACTGGTTGCGCACGGTCGCGCTCAATTGCACCTCGGACTGTTCGACCTTGGCGTGGTCGTCGACCCGCTTCGACACGTCCACCAACAGAGCCTCCCAAGCCGGGCGATCGAGCTCCATGACCGCGAGATCACTGACCTGCTGGGAGGCCTCCTCGACGCTGAAGTCCGCCGACTGATCCTCCTCTTCGACCTTCACCTGGATGTTAGTTCGCACCTTGATGATCCGCTGTCGCGCCTGCTGGATGGCGTGGTCGGTCTGCCGCCAGATCACCTGGCGAATGGCCAGGGCATCTCCGTCCACCGGGACCTGCTCGTAGTTGAAGCGTGAGGAGTCGAAGCGCCCCCCGAAGTCACCGCGGATCTCATGGGTATTGTCCAGTTCTGGACCGCCTACTCGGGCAGTGACCCCCAGGGATCGCGAGTGGTTCTCGTTGGAGCCGTACAGCGCTCCGTAGCGGGCGGAAACCGTCGCTCGCTGGATATCGACGATACGATATCCAAGGTAGTAAGGAGCGTCTTCGACTCCCTCCCAGGCCACCATGGTCCGACCGAGTTCGGTGTCCAGGGCCTCTAGTACGGGATCATCAGCGGCGAACGCGGCCAAGGCAATTAGCAGTGTGAGCATGGCGCACTGTATCCGAAGTGAGTCTACGGCTGTGGTACAAGGAAACCGACGTTCACTGGATCAGGGGCGCGGGAGCCAATAGGGACGCTCATGGCGGGAGAGAGCCTGATAGAGGCCTTTGGAACTCACTGTACAGCGTGCGGAGAAGCGAAGGCTGTCGATGACGTCTACTGCGGATGCGGCGCTTTCCGTCCCCTAGGGGGCTGGTCCACAAAGGCCCCCGAGCCCGAGACCATCGAAAGCCTGCTTTCGAGGCGCCTTGGCAAGCGATACGCCTTTGACCACGTCGTACACAAGTGGGGCGGGCACATCGAGTACCGCGCCCAGTCCGCTACCGGAACGCCGGTGCGTTTCTTGTTCTACACCGCGGCAACCGAGAGCGGGTTCTCTCGCGCCTTCCACACCGCCGGGCGAGCCGCGTCACAGATCGAAGACCCCCGGGTGGCTTCGCTCTTGGACTTTGGAACCCTCTCCAGTGACGCCTACTACATCGCCATCAAGTACGTGGAGGGGCCCACCCTCGACGAGCTCCTGGATCGCGGGCCGCTGAACACCGAGCGGGCGCTGCGGCTCTTTCTCGAGCTCGCCCATGGGTTGCGATCACTGCACGAGGCCGGGCAGGCGCTGGGGCTGCTGACCCCCGAGGACGTCATCCTCACCCACGACGCCGGCGGCGATGAGACGGTGAGCATCCCACCGGCGAGCTTTGTCGTCGGTCCCCTCGTGGGTCGGGCTCCAAGGCGCTTCGCCGCACCGGAGATGGCGTCGGAGAACGCCGGTCCCAAGTGCGATCAGTACTCCCTGGGCTTCATGATGGTCGAGGCGCTCACGGGTCACGGCCGGGTCGAGGAGAAGTCGCCCGCCGACGACGTTCCTCGCCGTGTAGAGCGCATGGTCCGCCGGCTGGTGGACAACGACCCCGACGCCCGCTTCGAGGACATGAAGCCCGTCATTGCGATCCTCGAAGATGCGCTGAACTTGGGCGCGAACACCCCAGAGCCCACGCCCCCTCCGGTCCCGGGGCGGCTCTCGACGGTGAAGTTCGAGGGCATCACCGAGGGCGTGTCGTCGAGCACAAAGACGCCCCTGCCCACCGTGCGCTACGGCGCGACGCCGGCCCTGCTGGACAGGAACGACGAGGGCACCTCGCCTCCCCCAACGATGTTGCGAGACACGCCTGCGCCGGCCCCGGAACAGCCGCCAATCCGGCCCCAGAGTCAGTGGCAGGTCGCCCAGCTGATACCGCTGTTCGTGCTCGGCACAGCTCTGATCCTCTCGTTGCTAGCAGTGCTCTCGTTGATCGACCCCCTCGGCTTGCGAACCCCGACACCACAAGCGGTCCAGGTCGCAGCGACGCCCCCGGATCCCCGCCCACCGATCACCGACCCGGAACCCGAACCAGCAGATGCCGAAGACGGCACCGCCGATGCCGAGCATGCCGCTGCGGACGCCGAAGATTCCGAAGATGCCCAAGTCAACGCGACTGAGGTCGTCCCGAAGAAGCGACCGCTCCCCCGGCCGCCCGCTCCCAAGGTGGCGCCCCCAGAGCCTCCCGCGCCCGCAGCAACTCCAGAGCCCGCCGATCCAGAGCCAGCGGCCGATCCGGTGCCGGCCCCCGATCCAGAGCCGGCCCCTGCTCCAGAGCCAGGCCCACCCGCGTTCGACGTCCAGGGCTTCGCCGGCGTCTGGCGCGGAGCGAGCCGCAACATCCCCATCGCCTTCGATCTGCGCCTCACCGAGGACGGCAAGGTCTCGGGAACCGCCCGCCTCACCCAGGGGGCGCGAATCAGCGGCGAGCAGCTGACCGGAAAGTGGTCTCGGGATGGCGTCGGCATCGAAATCGACGTAGAGACCAGCTCTGACAAGCCCGTGCGTTACCTCGGGGTCCTGTCCGGGGATCTCGGCAAAGGTGTCGTCATCGAGAAGGGCAAGACCAAGGGCGACTGGGAAGTGAGGTATTGACGATGAAGATGAGGGTCGAAACCAGGTTCGATGTGGAGCCGGAGCGCGTGTGGGCCGCCTTTGACTGCGAGGAGTTCCACCGGAGAATGACGTTGGAATCGGGACTCGACCGCACGGTCCTCGAGAAGCGAGAAGAGAACGGCGTCTTCATCATCAAGACCCGCGTCGTGCGCAACAAGGACCTGCCCAAGATCGCCGCAAAGGTCCTCGGAACGCGGCGCCTCACCTATCTGCAGACCAATAGCTTCGACCCCGCCAACAACAAGCTGCGCTGGGACGTGGACATCCCCTCCCTCGGCGAGCGGCTCAAGGTGTCGGGCACCACCACCGTCACCCCGACCGCGACCGGCTGCACCCGCGTGCTCGATGGCGATGTCACCGTAAAAGTCCGCCTCATCGGCGCCGCGGTCGAGAAAGCCGTCGGTGGCGAGTTTCAGAAGTCCGTCGCCCGTGCCGCTGAGATCGTCAAAGAGATCCTGAGCCAGGGTTGAAAACCGGGGGCGCGAAGCCGCTCATGCGCTCACTGGCCCCGATGAGCTCGACTCCGAGGTGCTTGGGTGGATCGAGCTTGATGAGCGCTTGCGTGATCGCCCTGACCAGCTTTGGATCCGTCGAGGAGGCGGCCCACAGCGAGTCGTGAGGCACCGACCCCGTGAGCGCAAAGATCTTCAGCTGGGCCACGGCGATCCCTCGCTGATCGGCGGTGACATAGTTTCCACTGAACGTTCCACCCACGCGACAAGCACCGGAGAGCACGTCCCGGAGGACCATCTCGTGGTTGCCGCTCAAGCGAGCCTCGAAGTCCGTGTCCGGATCAAAGCCTGCGGCGACGATGTGCGCGCGAGGCAGCTTGTAGCCGGTGTTCGACTTCAGATCCGAGTAGCAGACCGCCGCCCCGACGAGCTGGTCCAGGCGGGTGGCCGAGTCCTCGCTGCGCATCACGAGGTAGCCCTCCACCGAGGTGCTCCCGTTCACGATCTTCGTCACCACCGGCACCACGGTCGGATCCCGGGCCAGGGTCTCGGTGCCGATTCGGTGAGGCATCATCGCAAAATCAGCCTCCCCCGCGATCAACCGGTCTGAAGCGTCGGAGTAGGAGTCGGCCATGAGCAGGGCCACGGGTCGGCGAAGTTCGTGCTGGAGGTATCTGCGGATCGGCTGGTGCTCGGCGAGGATGGTCTCGGGCTCGACCGTCGGCGTGAGCAGGATCCGAACCGGCTCACCCGCCAGCACGGGCTCCTTCGTCATCCAGAAGATTCCCGCGGCGGAGCCGAGAACCCAGATCGCCGCCAGACCGGCAACCAGCGCGTTCCTCCTCGACGTGGGTGGCGTGCCCGAGGGGGGCCCGCTGAGAAAGGAAGAGTGCAGGATCGAGGCGCTGTCCACGTCGAAGGTGCCCTGGATGGAATCGCTGCCGGTGCGCTCTTCGTAGCTCCCGGACAGCGCGCCACTGTCGCGGATGGCCAACGCCCACTCCGCCAGGGTGTGTCCCTTCGGAGCCGGCACATTTCGCAGCGCGACGGCGAGCTCGGCGGCGGACGGCCGATCATTGGCTTCCCAGGCCATGGCGCGCGCGAGCACCTCGAACAGGGCGGGATGCCGGACCTGGCCGCTCATCAGCTCGAGCTGGTCCTCGTGGGTTTTCCGGTCCGAGCCGGCCCAGGGAGGACGCGCCGAAGCCAGGATCTGGAACAGCGTCGCGCCGAGGGCATACACATCTCCGGCGTGCTCGTCGTTCTTTCGCGCCCAGCGGGCTGGGGACATATAGGCCATTGTTCCGGCGATTTCGCCGCCCTGGGTCCGGCTCTCCCGGGCCTCGAAGCGGGCACTCGCGACGCCGAGATCGAGGAGGCGAACCCGCCCGTCTGTCTGCACCATGACGTTGTGAGGTTTGATGTCGCGGTGCACCACGCGCAGGGGTTCGCCGGTGTCCGGATGGGGATGAGACCACAGCGCCGCCAGCACATCCGCGAGCTGGATCCCGACTTCTCGCACAGCAGAGGCCGGGAGCCGGGAGACCTGTGACGCCTCGAAAAGCTCGAAACCATCGACAAAACCCATGACGACGGCCCAGTTCTTCTCGATCCGCTTCAGGGCATAGACCGGCACCAGTCCGGGATGATCGATGAGAGCCAACAGCCTGGCCTCATCGCGAAAACGGGCTACCGCCACATCCTCTCGAGACATCTCCTCGGACAGCACCTTCACCGCCACCCGCCGCATCAGTCCATCCGCACTTCGCATGGTGCCGCGGTAGACGGTTCCAAACCCGCCCTTGCCGATGACTTCTTCGAGAGTGAGCATCGTCGGGATTATGACTGGTTTGGGGGCGCCTCGGCCAACCGGTCGGCGAGCTCTCGCACCGTCTCGCGCAGGCCCGCCAACCGCTGCTCGTCTCCCTCTCGGGCATAACAAGCCAGTGAGTACGGGATCTTGTGGGCGACCTTCGCCAGCTCTCGACCGGCGGCGGTGACCCCGATGCACATCACCCTCTCGTCGCTGTCGGAGCGCCTGCGAATCACGAGATCGCGATCCTGGAGACGCTTCAGCAGGGGCGTCAGGGTGCCGGAGTCCAGGTAGAGGCGCTCCCCGAGCTCTCCGACCGAGTGCGCGTTGTTACCCTCGTCATCCCACTCCCACAGGACCATCATCACCAGGTACTGCGGATAGGTGAGCCCGATCTCGACCAGCACCGGCTTGAAGGCTCGTGTCACCATCCTCGAGGCCGCGTAGAGAGCAAAACACAGCTGGTCGTCGAGGCGGGGAGTCTTCATGTTGCCAGCGCTGCCTCGATGTCTTCGGTCAGATCGCGTGGATCGGTTCGGGGGCCGAAGCGCTTCAGGATCGTACCATCGCGAGCGACCAGGAACTTCGTGAAGTTCCAGGTGATCGGCGTGAGCCCACCAAACCCGCGGGCGCCGGCCTTGAGCTCCCTGAACAGCGGGTGAGTTCCCCTCCCGTTCACCGGCGTCTTGGCGTGCATATCGAAGGTGACGCCGTAGTTGATGTGGCAGACCTCGGCGATGTCTTCGTCCGCGGCGTTCTCTTGTCTGAAGGAATTCGAAGGGAAGCCGAGGACCGCGAGCCCACGCCCCGAGTACGCCTGGTGCAGCTCCTCCAGCCCCTTGAAGTGAGGCGTGAGCCCGCACTTGCTGGCGGTGTTCACCACGAGCATGACGCTGCCCTGGTACTTGCTCAAATCTCCCGTTTCTCCCGACAGAGTCTGAACTTCGGTGTCGTATGAAATCTTGGCCATTGTGACCTCCTTCCACATTTATATTGTGCACAATTGAATTGTGCCATCGATTTCGGCGGGAAGGTATAAAGAGAGCTGAGGTGCAAGTGGAGCTCTCGCCCCGATCAGTGGTGGATCGGTACACCGTGGTTTCGAAGCTGGGATCCGGCGGAAACGCGCGGGTATACCTGGTTCGCCACAACGTGCTCCAGACCGTACACGCCATGAAGGTCCTGCGCAGCCCCTCCCGATCCGTGGTCGAACGGCTCATGCGGGAGGGCCGCCTCCAGGGGCAGCTCCGGCACCCCAATGTCGTCGCGATCACCGATGTCGTCGAGGTCGACGGCGCTCCAGGCCTGGTCATGGAGTACGTCGAAGGCCCGTCGCTGCAGCACTTCCTCACCAACCATCCCGCAACCCTGGACGAGGTGGACGTCATCGCCCGCGGCATCTTGTCGGGGGTCGCTGCCGCACATCGGGCCGGCCTCATCCATCGGGATCTGAAACCCGCCAACATCCTGCTCCAGCTGGCGGACGGTCAGCTCACTCCGAAGGTCACCGACTTCGGGCTGGCCAAAGCCCTGGACACCGGGCAGCGGTCGGTGCTGCAGACCCGCCAGGGTGCTCGGCTGGGAACGCCGGCCTATATGGCGCCAGAGCAGATCCTGGACTCGTCCAATATCGACGAAAAAGCGGACATCTTCGCCCTCGGGAACATTCTCTACGAGCTGCTCGCCGGCAAGCGGCCCTTCCGAGATCGGGACGTGGAGGCCTTGTATTCGAAGATCCAGACCGGCGACTTCGAACCCATCGACAGCGTGTGTGAGGGTCTGCCCCAGTCCATGCTGGACGCCGTCACCGCCGCACTGCGGGTGAAGCCCGAGGACCGCATCGCCACGGTCTCCGAGCTCCAGGAGCTGTGGCAGCGGGACCGTGCAACCCCGTCGGTCTCCACCGACACGTGGTCGGATCGGCTCACGTCGGAGGCGGGATCACTCGATCACTCCATCGGAACGGAAGGAACCACCGCCGACACCTGGGCTTCCGAGTCGGTGGACTTGATGAAAATGGAGCCCCCTCCGCCCAAGAGGTCCGTGCCAAAGTGGCCTATCGCCGTGTTTGCTGGCGGCCTGGGTCTCGCCGTCGCCGCCTGGATCGCCACCCGCCCGCCTCCCCCACCGGCGTACTTCACCGCCGAGACCGTGCCTGTGATCTCCGCCGACCCAGTGGCCCAGGATCACTTCGCTCGGGCGTGGGATGACTTTCGGGACGCCGACCACACCGAGGCCACCCGGCGACTTCAGGTGGTTGTAGACCGCGAGCCCGACCAGGCACTCGTCCGGCTCTTCAACAGTGTGAACCTCATGTTTGACGGAGACACCGCCGGCGGAATCCAGGAGATGCGCGTGTGTCGCAGTCTCGCCCAGGACCAACAAGGCCCCGTCGCCGAGCTCGTCCACGCAATCGTCAGAATGCAGGAACGAGGGGATCTCTCCGGCCCCGAGCTCCCCACCTATCTGGAGAAGTACCCCGAGGACTACCTGGCCGCGGTGATGGCGACCCAATGGTGCTGGGCTCACGACGTCGACTACTGCACCTCGCGTCAGGCCGACCTCGAGCGCCTCGACCCGTCGCGAGCCGTCGTCTACAGCGCCGCCGCCTCCGGATTCAGACCTCTCGAGGCTTGGACGGAGGTCCGCGCTGCCGTCGAGCGCGGCTTGGAGCTGAATCCCGACGACCCCGACCTGCTGCAGCAGTTCGCCAGTGCCGCTCTCGGAGAGGGAGACGTCGACACCGCCAAGGACGCCCTGAGCCGCTCTCTCGAGATGGACCACACCCGCTGGGCACCGAAGATCAAGCTGGCACAGCTGGCGTTGCTCCAAGATCAACCTGACATCTACGCCCAGCTGGAGCGCGAGATCCTCAGCCCCGGTGTACCTCCCGACCTGCGCAAATCGGTCCACACCAGCCTGCACACCACCCTGAAGGGGCTCGGGCGCCATCGAGAGGCGGAGGAACATCTGGCGGCCGCTCAGGTCATCGAGGAGGAGCACGGCACCGCCTTTGGAGTGCTGAGCCTGCTCGCCTCGCGGGAGTACATGGCTCGCTTGCGGGGCGACTACGAGCGGGCCGCCGAGATTGCCGACCAGATCGGGTTGCTGGGAGCGAGGGATCCGAGCATCCCCGACAGTATCCGCAGTCGCATGGCCGCCCAGCACGTTCAGCTCAAGGGCTTGGCCGCCGTTGCCGAGGGAGATCTCAAAGGCGCGAAGGCCGCTCTCGCCAAGCTGGAGCAGGCCGAGGACGTGCCACCCCAGACCCACGAGGGCCTAGTCCGCGAGATCGCCATCGCCGAGGGTGACGCAGACACCATCAAGTCCATCCAGCGCGGATACCTGGGCAGCCGGTGCGATCCGCTCATGGTGACGGGCGTCGCGCTGCACCGGGCGGGCGCCGATTATGACGCTCGAAAGCTCCTCGAAGAGGTCCTCGAGTCCAGGTGTTCCATCTGGTTCGGCACCCTGCGAAAGGTCGTCGTCGCCACACACATCACCCTCGCTGAGATCGATCTGAGCGAGGGTCACCGCGAGTCCGCCGCCGAACACGTGAGGATCTACCGGGAGCTCTGGCCCAACCCGGATCCCGATCTGCCCATTGTCCAGCGGGGGTCAGGTCTTGAAGAACAGTTAGCGCTGGGGCAATGAATAACAGGTTATGCTCATCTTCGACATCGAGGGCGCCATGAACGTATCCCTGACCAAGGAACTCGAAGCCTGGATTCACGCCCAGGTCGACAGCGGGCTCTACACTTCCGCTAGCGAGGTGGTCCGAGAGGCCCTGCGAGTCCAGGTCGAGCGGAACAGTTTGCGCCGAGCAGACCTGGCCGACCTTCGGCGGGAGCTCGACCTCGGGTTGGCACAGCTCGAGCGCGGCGAAGGCGTCGAGCTCAACGACGCCGTCGTCGCCGGAATCAAGGCGCGAGGGCGACAGAAGCTCGGGCTCGAAGGCTGATGCTCCTGTGGCTCTCCCCGGCGGCTGTCGACGATCTGGACGCCATCTGGCTGCGAATTGCCCGAGACGATGCAGCCAGGGCCGAAAGTTTCGTGGACCGGATCGTGGCAACCACCAGGCTCCTCGCCGACAATCCGCTCTCCGGCAGAACGCGAGACGAGCTAGGCGCAGGTCTACGTTCCTTTCCAACCCTGAGCTGGGTCGTCTTCTACCGGGTCACCGCCCGAGTGGAGATCGTCCGAGTCCTGCACGGCCGACGTGACTCAGCCGCGCTCCTCTAGCTAGACCCACCCTCGATCGTCGGGATCCCCAAAGGTCCCTCGATACCAGAGCTGCACAATCGTGCGGTCGGCGCGATGTGCCCACAGCCCCCAGGCCGACAGATCGTCCCCGTGGATCGCGCCCAGTGCCCGCAAACCAGCGTACAGAGGCCCCTCGGTGAAGGACCTCCGGTCGAAAGCGAACTCGAGACCGGGGCGATCGGCACCATCCACCACTGCCCGGGCAGGACTCCCAGGCCCCAGGGGGACCAGCCCGGCGGCGTCGCTCACGGCGAGAGCGGCGAACGCCTGCACCTCGATCTCAGCGTCGCGGGGAATGCGAGGACGATCGGTCACTTCGACGCGGCGGTCTCGATCCGAGAGGCCGTCGCGGATGCGTACAAAACAACGAAAGTCGGCGGGATACCAGGCGATGTCCGAGGTCAGCCATGCCTCTCCGAAGCCGACTGGAGAGCCGGGAACGATGCGCACGTCGGCGAGCTGCTGCCCGGCCTCCAGACCGGCCGCCGCTGGGGCCGTCCACACCGGGCAGAACTTCCAGCCGTCCTTTCGGACCCACCGGGGAAGGGCGCCAGTGAGCGGCAGCTTGGCCTCCTGAGCCAGTGCTTCCATGGCAACAACGACGTCGTCGTGTTCAGCTGGTGTCACAGGTATTACCTGAACTTCAACACCATCCGCCATCTCCCCTTCACTGCTGGATCCCACCGCCGGGCAGTCCCTGGGCAGCGCGGGAACGGAGGGGGCGACGAACCACAGTCCGACCTCGAAGCCCCCCATTGGCGTGTCCCAGAGCAGATCGGGAGCGAGACGCACCTGGTGTTCGGAGCGGGCGGCGACCACCCCGGCCACCGCATCGAGAATCGGCTGGCGAAGATCGGGTTCGTCCTCGGGAAAGTACATCCGAACCCCGAATCGACCGGTGCTGCGATGAACGACGGCCGACACCGTGTCTGGACCCCGATCCGACCGGAAGACCAGCTCCGGGGACACCTCGCGAACCGCCGAGGCCAGCTCTTGCTCGAGCTCCTCCAGCTCGGCATCCGCACCCTCGGCGCGGGCTAGATCCGGCGACCACACGCCGTCGGACTCCAGCCACATATGTGCCGTGAGCCCCTGGGCCGTGAGCCTCTCCGAGAAACGGAACCCACGATCCTCACAAGCCCTCACACCAGGTGTTACGCCGGGAACCAGTGCTGTGAGCCTGTGAGTCGCGAGCCCCTCACGGAGGAGGTCCCAGTGCTCACGGGACAGGTCGGGCAGATCGATCCGGAGCTCCCAGCGGTCTTGAGGATCGTCGGGGTCCCAGGGCTCGATGATGTCCGACTGGGGGAGCGGCCCCAGGGCCTCGACGGCTATCGCTCGCGCCGCCAGCACGGCGGCTTCGGCGTCTCCAAAGACGTGCAGCGTCGGCCAGCCGGAAGCGATCGCGGCCTGGGCCTGGAGATCGTATAATGGGTGATCACCGAACAGCATGGCCGCGAAGTAATCCCGCCGCGGTTCACGATCCACGGAATCTAAAGGGTTCCGGAGATGTTTCACTGTTGGGGATCGGAGTGTGTATGGAATCAAATCGCGAGCTCTGGATTGAGGCTGGCGGAAACGCTACCCACCTCGATCTGTACCGCCTCGTCGGCGAGGTAGCACCGTTTTCGGACGGGGACGGTCGCGCATTGGCCACGATCCACCCCGAACTTCCCGAGGTCGGCGCCATCGGCGACTGGGTAGGAGACGCCGCGCTATTGACCGCCGCCGAGGACTGGCTGAGGGAGCAGGGCTGCAAGGTCGCGCGAGGCCCCATGGAGATGTGCCGGTGGTTCAACTACCGCGCCAACCTCGGCCCCTTTGACGAGCTCCCGTTCTCCTTCGAGCCCACCCATCGAGCAGACCGATGGTTCGAGGCCGGATACCAGGTGCACGCCAAGTACGTATCGCTGTTTGCCGAGCACGGGCCGCAGATCAAGCTCGGCAGGGATCGCGCCGCCGGTCTCGCAGCCCGCGGCTGGACCATCGAGCCCCTCGCCAACGACCGCGAAGAGGTCTCCGAGGCCACCTTCCGCGACACCATGGGCATGGTGCACGAGCTCTTCACCAATGGCTTTGCCGGCATGGAGGGATATGTCTCGGCTCCCCCCGCGGCAATCTTCGGTTTCTATGCACCCCATCGCGACAAGATCGACCTGCGGCTCACCCTTCTCGCGCGGGATCCCGACGGAGAGCCAGCCGCCTTCCTGCTCGCAATTCCCGACCACCTACGGCCCGAGCGCCGCTGGTTCCAGGTCCTGACCCTGGCCGTCCTGCCCAAGCACCGCCACGTGGGCATCGGCTCCTGGCTCGTCGCCGCCGCTCACCAGGCTGGCCGCCGCGCCGGATATTCGGCAGGAATCCACTGTTTCGTGCACACGCCCCGCGATGACGACAGCGTTCACTTCAGCGGGAGGGTCTTCCGGCGCTATGCTCTGCTCGAGAAGGAGCTGTGAGCACTTGATCTGGGCCCTCCTGGCCGGCGCATACGCCGCCGACATCACCATCGACCTGCCCTCCATCGCCGAGAGGGACGGACTGGGTGCGGTCGTCGAGGCCCTCGCGGATCTGAGGTCCTCCGCCAAGAACGACAAGAAGTACGAGGCCGCAATCGCCAGTTCAGGGCTGGACAAGCTCTCGATCCCCGTGTCGCCCATCCTCGGGGCCGAGCTCATGGTCTCCTCGTTCACCCCCCTCACCGGCTGCAAGATCGCCGACACCGCGATCACGTGCCGCTTCGGTGGGACCGTCGCCGGAAAGGTCGAGGCCGGCGAGTTCGCGGCGACCTGCAAGTCCAAGTACGGGAGTAATCGCCCCCTCGACATCAAGCTGCTCGCCGCCGATGACACTCGCGCCGCCTGGGAGGCTACTGGCGTCGAGGGCTGCTTCGGCATGGGTGTCGCGAAGATCACGGTTCAACCGACATCTCACGACGATCTCGAGGGGGTCGGCGAGGGCACGGAGTTCATCCCTCCGGAGCTCACCGGACTGACTTGGGAGCAGGTCGAGAACACCATCCTCGAGACCGTGCCGACCTTCCGCATCTGTTACCAGGGCAACAATACGGTGCAGCAAACCGGCAATATCGTCATTGCTTTCGAGATCGGCGACGACGGCTCCCTGGCCAAGGTCGAGCCCGAGGTGTCTCAGATCTCCAACAAAGAGATCGAGGCCTGCATCCTCGAGCGTTTCGGGCGGATCACCTTCCCGCCGCCCATGGACGGCTTCACCAAGGGCACCTTCCCGATCCAGCTCCAGTGAACAAGCCTCCGCGTTACTAGCCGCCTCCCCATGGAGGAATGTGATGCGCATCGGCATCTGCGGCTACCCTGGCTCCGGCAAAACCACCGTCTTCAGTGCACTTGCGCCCGGCGCCCGCAACGACAAGGGCGGCGTCACCTACGGCAACATCAAGGTTCCCGACGAGCGGGTCGATCGACTCGCCGTGCTCTTCAATCCAAAGAAGAAGATCTACGCCGAGATCACCTTCGTCGACGTCGGCGGAACCGGCGGCGGCAAGGGCGGGGCATTCCCTCCCGCAGTGGTCCAGAACATGCGGAACGCCGACGTGCTCGTGCATGTGGTGCGGGTCTTCGACAACCCCATGCTCGCCGACGAGCCCAATCCCGCGAACGAGGTCGGCAACTTCGACTCCGAGCTCGCCCTGCTCGACCTGGGAATCCTCGAGAAGCGGCAGGACCGCTGGAGGAGGGAGTGCGCCAAGGGCATGGAGGTCGACGTCAACGACCGCTGCGTCGCCCATCTCGAGGACGGTGAGCCCCTGCGAACCCTCGATCTCAGCGAGGCCCACACCGCCTCGCTCACCGGCATCCAGCTGCTCAGCCTCAAACCCCTGATCCGGCTCTACAACCTGTCGGAGGAAGCCTGGGACGAGGCTGAGAACGCCCACTATCGCGAGTTCCAAGAGGGAGACTCCGTCGTAAGCCTGGGGATATGCGGAGCGATCGAGGAGGAGATCGCGCAGATGGACGACGAAGACCAGGCGGAGTTCCTGGAGGGGCTGGGTCTCGGAGAGCCGGCGCGGAACCCGTTTGTTCGGGCTGCGTATGCGGCGCTGGACTACATCAGCTTCCTGACGTCGGGCGAAGACGAGTGCCGGGCCTGGCCGGTTCGCCGTGACTCGGCTGCGCGAAAGGCGGCGGGTAAGGTGCACAGTGACATCGAGCGCGGGTTCATTCGGGCCGAGGTCTATCGGGTGGACGAGCTCGAGGCTGCCGGGACCGAGGCGGAGCTGAAGAAGATTGGGAAGATCCGGGTCGAGGGGAAGGACTATGTGGTTCAGGATGGGGATGTGATGAACTTCCGGTTCAACGTGTGAATCGCAGACTGCGCGGATCGCTATGAGCTGACCCAGCAAGCTGGGCAGCCCAACCTCGCCGGGTGTGCATCAGGTGACGGGCGCGTACGAACACGGTGTGCGCTCGACGTGAGAAGCCCGAGATCGTGCGGTATCCTCCCCACTCGACGGTGCGATCCGCGCGCCGGTCCCCGAGCTAGGAGAGACAATGAGTGGAAGCTCGTTCCATGGCATGCCCTGGTACAACGAGATCGGCTTCGGAGCCCTTACCGTCCGCGAGCGTATAAAGCCGTTCGAAGCGGGGAGAGACACCTGGTCGACCGCCACGGCACAACAGGTACAGGCGCTCCTGGACAACACGGGGGAGCCCGAAGAGTCCATGGTGGACATGGAGAGGCTCGAGGTCGGTCTGAAGGGGGGCGGAGCTCTGCTGCAGCTGTACTTCTTTCCGTATGAAGATGGGGTGGTGTTCCTCGACGGCTCGGTCAAGCAGCTCGGAGCATTCTCACAAGGTGGTTTCGAGTTCGAGATGTGGCCGAAGAAGCGCTCTGACCAAGTGCGGGCCATTCGCTTGCTGCTCGATCTTGCAGGTACAGTGAACCCTGTGGCCCTGGCAGATGACTCCAGTGACATCGGCTGCTTCAGTCCACAGGACTACTTGGGGGAGGTCATCGACGAAGGGGTCGACCTGCTCGGCCAGCCGACCATGAAGAGCTATCTGGCGGAGTGTGCGAAGCGGGGCATCTCGATCGTGGATCGGGCTCCGGACTTCGCGATGTACGTCAAGCACAAGCAGCTGTCCGATCGGGTGGCCAAGGTCGTCAAGGCGTCGAACATCCAGGCCAAAGCGCCCGCTGTGCTGGATGAAGTTGCCCAGTGGTACTCCGAAGACGAGTACCATAAAAAGCTCGACCCGGATCTGCACAACAAGGTGTTCGAGCGCCTTCTTCTCCCAGTCCTGCTGGAGACCCGGGAGTGTAGGGCTGGGTGGGAACGCCTGTTGCCCAGACACCTGCCCGAAGAGCACGACCGCGACATCATCTCGAGTATCGACCCGCACCGTCGTGCGCCCTGGTTGGACGCCCACCCACAGGAAGGCGAACGACAGGTCGACTACATCGATCTGGTCGAAGACGCGGACTACATCTACAAGTGTCTGGCGCCCGTCTATGGCAAGAAGCAGAAGACCAGACGACGGAACTACAAGCTGTTGAAGCTCGAGAAGCGCATCTTGGAGCTCGCCGAAAGGCTCCCGGCGTTTGCAGAGGCGGTCGAGAGGGCGGGGTAGGTCCCAGCACGCGAGCCATCATCGAAACGAGGTGATGGCTAGCGACGAGTGTGGGTGCTTCTACTGCTGTGCCTCCTTCCTCCCCCCATCGGAGATCAGCGAGTGGGTTGACCAGGGTGAGAGAGGGGTCGGACAGACGGCTCTCTGCCCGAGATGCGGCATCGACAGTGTGCTCGGCGACAAGTCGGGGTTCGAAGTGACCCAGGAGTTCCTGACGTCGATGAAGTCGCACTGGTTCTGAAGCTCGCCCTCGGACCCCGGTGAGAAGTCCGGCCCCAACTGGACCCTGCTCCAAGAACTCGCCGTCGCCCTTCGCAATGCCGACGAACCGGGAGACACGACCTGGCCGACGGGTTCCACCGGAAGCCAGGCAGCAAGGCCCAACCAGCCAGCGCTGGCCAGGGTAGAGTCCACATGCCGAGGTCCTCGACGCTCTTCGAGATGATGTGACAACATGACCGAGAAGCCACTCCCCGAAGCCACCACGCCATCCGAGCAGAAGACTGTCAGTGATGTACATCTTCGGGCTCCCGCACGACACCGCTCATGCACTCCTCAACATCGCCGGGGCTGCCATCAAGTCCGGTCGCACGTTCGACGCGGAGTTGGCGTACGACGACTTCCTGGAGGGGTACGACTGCGTCCTGAAGCACGCAGACGCGCGATGGCACGACGCGTTCGTCCGCTATGGCATCTGGTTCTACAAGCGACACGACTTCCCGCTCATGCAGCTGTTCTGGCCGGATCGTGAGGGCGTTCTGCCGTGGAAGTCGTCCGCGTCGGACTGGCAGCGAGCCAACCAGCCGTTGCTGAACGAAAGCGGCATCGACGACGCGCGACGTCAGACTCTCTTGGACTCGATGGACATGTCCACGGACTGACCGGATACGCCAACCGGAAGGCCGGGCGCACCGCTGGCTGGAGCGTGAGCGGCCTGCTGGCCCGGTTCGCCTTATGCTCGACCGCATGATGGAAGCGCCGACATGACGGACCAGTTGCCCACCTGGGAACGGCCGCACCATCAGGCAGGCGGCAGCGACGCCCACCTGTTCTACAAGGTGCACGGAAACTTCGACGGCGGCCTGAAGGTCTCCCGCTCACAACACCGCTGCAACGGAGTCCCAGACGGCCTGTCGCTCCAGCTGTACCGCGCAGACGAGCATCCCGATGTGATGGCCTTCGGCACGGGCGAGTATTTCGCCGATGCCCTGGCGGCCATGGGCCGCCACGCGGCGGCATCAGCCACGACGGCCCCTGGCTGCGCCATCCTGCGTGGAGTCGTCGAGCGCATCACACCCGCGGGATGCTGAAGTTCGGTCGGCCCGACATCAGTGTGCATGGCGTGACGCCAGACCAGTACGAGGCGGTCCAGGACCTCTGCAACCGGTTCATCGAGATGCTGGCCTTCGGTGCAGTCGTGCCCGATGGTCAGGTGATTCGGATGGCTGGCCTGCCGGAGTGGACCTGCAAGACGCTGGGTGATCTGGACGACCCCGACTTCAACAACCACCGCATCGAGATCGGGTAATCCGCGGCTAGCGCCACTCACCTTCCGCCGCGAACCTCCCCGATGCGTGCGGCGATGAAGTCCACAAAGGCCCGCACCTTCGGGTCCAGGTAGGTCCGATCCGGGTACACCAGGCTCAGCCGTTCCCGCCGACCGACGACCTCGGGCAGCACCCCGACCAGCTCACCGCTGGCGAGGGCCTCGGTGATGCTGTTCTCGATCACCAGGGCGATTCCGAGACCTTGCAAGGCCGCCTGGGCGCGCATCCCCATCTGATCGATGACCAGCGGGCCCGCTACGGGGATGGATCCCCCGTCGAGCAGGGGCCAGCTCCGCTCGGGCACCCCCGCCATCTGGTGGCCGAGGATGCAGGCGTGGGAAGCTAGATCTGCGGCTGTGGTGGGCGTGCCGTGCGCGGCCAGGTAGCCCGGGGAGGCAACCGCCGACAGCGTGTTCCAGAAGAGCGTCTTCGCGATGAGGGACGGTCCTTCGGCGAGACCCGCCGACAGCGCCACGTCGAGTCCCTCCGCGACGAGATCGAAGGCCGTGCTGGCTCCCCTCACGTCGAGTGTGACCTCCGGATAGGCCCGCAGAAAGGTGATGAGCCACTCGATGAGCAGGGCGTGGGGCATCTCGACCGGGACGCACACCCGCAGCGGCCCCCTGGGCACCCCGTCCAGACGACGGATCTCGGCCTCGGCCTCGCGGGCGGTACGGACGACGAGCTGGGCCTTCGCGTACAGCGACTCTCCGTGCGGAGTCAGCTTCATGCGACGGGTCGTGCGATGGAGGAGGCGAACTCCGAGCCGCTCCTCGAGCCGCGCTAGCCGACGACTCAGGGTGGGTCGGGGGATGCCGAGCTCGTGGGCCGCCGCCGTCAGGCTCCCGTTGTCGATGATGGCCACAAACTCTTCGAATCCATCGGCTGCACTCATTTGTGCCGTTTCCTGTCGAGTGATGCCCAATCATACTCATTGTTAGCGCGTATGCACAGGTTTACATAAGGACGAAAGGAAGGTGCCCATGTCCCCCAGCAAGCTTGTTTTCCTCATCGCCACGGCGCTGTTCTGCGTCGGCATCCTGCCCAGCGCCGTGCTGAACATGGTGCAGCCCGACTTCGTGGTCGAGGCCATGAACCTCATCCACATGCCCATGGCCGCCATCGCCCTCGTCGGCTTCTGGAAGCTCCTCGGTGTATTCGGGCTGATCCAGCCGTGGTTCCCGCGGGTCACGGAGTGGGCCTACGCCGGCTTCTTCTTCGACCTGACCGGCGCCGCGTTCCTGCACATGGCGGCGGGCGACACTGTCACGAGCATCGTCTCTCCGCTGGTCTTCCTGATTCCGCTCGGGGCATCCTATGGACTGCGCGGCCGACAGGACGAGGCCCGCGTCCCGAACACGTCCCCTCGCCCCGTTCCGGCAACGGCCTGAACTGTCAGGCCCGGGAGCCGGTCAGCTGCACGCCGTCCACCGCCGTTGTTCGCGTCCCTCCTGCCGCCAGACCGTCGAGGTCCGCCCGACTGAGCGCCGCCATCGCCTTGACCACCGAGAGGAGCCGCGCCTGGTCCACCGGCGAGGCCGGCGCGAACCCATCCGGGGAGAACGCGTAGACCTTGGGATAGAGCCCAGGCGGGAACTGCAACGCGACCCGCATACAGGACTCGAGCTCGTTCGCCGAGAGCCCACTCTTCGGCTCGAGCATCAGGTGCACGGACGAGTAGAGTCGCCCATCGAGCTGGCCCGAGCCCAGAACTGCTCGATGGGAATCGAGATCGGCGCGCGTCGGGTACAGCACCACCCCGGTGAGCTCTCCGTGCTTGCCAGTGACAGTAGCAAGCGCTGAATCGAGCCCACCGCCGACGAAGGAGAAGGTCACCTCGGAGTCGAGAACTCTCCAAGGCGCCAGTCGAATCAGCTCCTGCAGGGCCGCGCGCCAATCCATGAAGTCACGGTCGATTCCGGGTGCCACTGGCGCGCCAGCCTGCTGCAGTAGCCGCGCAAGGGCATCGTCGAGCGCAGGCGTGGCCGCGATCGTCACGGAGGGTTTCCCCGCCTCCTCGAGCACGCTGGCGACCTGATCTCGGAGCCAGGGATCCTCGAAGACCACGTGCTTCGGACGACCGGGCTTGGCGGGAGGTGCAGGAGCTTGGAACGCGTCGCGGAACACTGCGGCGGGCGACTCCCCCTGCATCACGGCCTCGGCCACCCGGATCGCGCCGGTGCCACGCTCGACGACGACGAGCAGCCCTGCGGTGATCACACCGTCCTGCTCGTGGTTCGCGTGCACCATCCCTACTTCCCACACGCTGTTGGTGCGGGGGAGCTTCTTCAGCTTTGGCAGAGGGCACCTCGTCGTCGAGCATCCGCCTGGCTGGATGGACGGGCGCCCCACTAACTCGAAAGGTCCCTGAGGTGTGATGAGGCGGCCACCGGATTGCAGTCTTCATCTATGATGCAAGGGCCTTGGCGTCCCCATCCAGTACCGGTCCAGTTCCTCCACGAAGCGGCCCGAACGAGCTGTTTGCGCACCGGTACGAGGTCTTGGACGTCCTCGGCCAGGGCGGGATGTGCATGGTGTTTCTCGCCGTGGATATCCGAACGCCCCGCTTCGTCGCCCTCAAGGTTCTCAAGCCGGAGCTGGTCGAGCGGTGGGACATCCGGGCGCGCTTCGACGCCGAGGCCCGCGCAATGGCGGCGATCGAACATCGCAATGTCCTGCCTTTCTACGATGTCGGGGAGTACGACGAGCAGCCCTACATCGCCATGGAGTACGCCAAGGCGGGCACCCTCTTCGACTGGATCACCAACCACGGACCCATGCCACCTCGACTCGCTGCGGACGCCGTCACCCAGGTCTGCAAGGGAATGGGCGCGGCCCACGCGGTCGGCATCATTCACCGGGACATCAAGACCCACAACATCCTGGTGACCGGACGAGGGGTCTGCAAGATCTCGGACTTCGGCATCGCGCGCCTGCAGATGTCCGGGTTGACCGCAACGAATCACACGCTCGGAACCCCGGGCTTCATGGCACCCGAGCAGCGAAACAGCGCCAAGGAGGTGGATGCGCGCGCCGATGTCTACGCCCTCGGGGCGACGCTGTACCACCTCCTCACCGCGAAGATGTCGGGCGACCTGTACTTCATCGACGAGGACCCGGATCTCACCACGGGGATCCCAGAGTGCTTGATTCCCGTTCTTCGGAAGTCCACTCGCTACAAACCCGACGAGCGCTTCGAGACCGGCGCCGAGATGGCGCGCGCTCTGTATGCCATCCGTGGCGAGCACGACAAACCACCGCCCGGGACGCCGCGACTGTCAGATACGGGCATCGAGCGCCACCTGCCCGACCTGTCGGAGTATGGCGTGCCGGAGGTCGACGACGCCTTCGCACGGGAGACGACCGAGGAGCTGGTTCGCCCCTGGTCGCTCCCGCCTCTGTCGCTGTCGCCGGAGGACCCGGAAGCGAAGCTGGCCCCGCTCGTGGAGAACACGCCCCTCCCCGACTATGTCGACAAGAGCTCCCTCAAGAAACGCGAGCGCGGATTCGAGATCACGGTCGATCCGACGAGCCGCAGGATGGCCCAGGAAGCGCGCAAACAGTCGCTGGAGGACGGCGTGCTCGAGGTGGTTCCAGAGCCCCCGAAGCGACGGTTCCCCTTCCTGGCCATCGGCGGCCTCGCAGCGCTGCTGTTGTTCGGCATGATCTTCGTCTTCATGGTGCTCAGGGCCGCCAACGCGCAGACCACAATGCTCGAAGATCGCGCGTCCTGGTACGAGGCCATCGAGGGGACCGCTCCGGGCATCTTGACCATCAACGCCCTCGGTGGGCCAGGCAACGAGCTCGTCGTGTCCCTCCAGGACCTCGAACAGCTGAAGGAAGAGCCCGCCCGGATGCAGGCGGCCGACGCCTATCAAGAGCGATTTGTGGCACTGTCCGAACGACTGGCGAACGGCAGTTCCGCGGGAGAGGTCGAGCTGCGACGTACCGCGACGCGCCTCACCACACATCGGTCGGCTCTCGAAGAGAGTACTGCTCGGGCCAGCCGCCTGAGGCACTCTCCTCCGGGCTATGCGGCCGCGATCTTCGGACTGATGCCAGACGACGACTCGGACTGATCCGAGCGCGCCTTCGCAACAAAACCTGCCCGAGATACGAACAAGAGATGGGAGGTTCGATGCGGGCAACGATCACCAGAGGGCGGAAGATGCCCTTCCTCGACACCGTCGCAAACCTGCTGGCCGTGCCGAACAAGCTGATCTTCGCGAACGCCGACTTCGAAAGTCACGACATCGACCCCGAGATCGAACAGACCATCGACGCCTTCGTCGCCCGCCACGAGCTCGAGAATGTACACGTCCGGCTCAACGAGTACGCGCCAATGGAGGAGCTGGCGTGCCTGGCCGCCAACAAGCGGGTGAACCCGTTCCTGCGGTTCACCATCGGCTGGCTGGCCTGGCTCGCCTACCTGCTCAACGTCGGACGACTCTTCGGCGGCGACCACTACAATCCCTTCTCCGACAGCGTGAACCTGTTCTCCAACAACAGAAGCATCGCGCTGCACGAGCTCGGCCACGTGCTCGACTTCCGCAGCCGCACCTATCCCGGTCTGTACGCCCTGATTCGCCTGATCCCATTCGTGTCGCTGTACCAGGAGTACCTCGCCTCGCTCTACGCCGTGCAGTTCCTCCGCGAGATCGGCGACCTGGAGGAGGAAAGAAGGGCCTACCGACTACTCTTTCCGGCCTACAGCACCTATGTCTTCGGCGCACTGGTCGAGTGGTTTCCCTCCACCGTCACCCGAAGCCTGCTGCTGCCCGTGATCATCGGCGGACACATCACTGGCGAAGCCGTCTCGCGATACCTGACTCCAGAAGAAGACGTGCTCGGAACCCGCCGGGGCGACATCGATCGCGCCCTCGTCATGTTCTCTCCCGCGACCGAGACCGGCAGCCTGAACTTCTGGATGGGCCTCGGGATGTTCGTCGGCTCCTCCGCCTGCGGGCTCCTGGCCCCCGTCGGAGCGGTGATCGGCTACTGGTTCGCGAGGACGAAAGGCAAGCCTGTTCCTACCTCTCCTTGCGGTCGGGGGGTCACGGTCGGGGGGGTCAGGTCTTGAATTGCAGTTTGGAGCACGGCGAATAGTTGGCGAAGGAGCTGGAGCATCCAAGGGGTCAGGTCTTGAATTGCAGTTTGGCACCCTCGAACGCCCAACTGGCGGCAAGTTGTTGTTCAAGACCTGACCCCTCTGAGTCGGCCGTTTCAACGGGGATCTTCGGGCGCCCGCCAACTGTTGTTCAAGACCTGACCCCGGCTGCGCGCCGGCTGCGCGCCCGCTGGCTGGGCGACCGAGCCGGTTTCTGCGTCATCAGACGGAGCTCGCGAGCTGCTCCCGAAACCAGCGGTGCCCCTCGTCGGCGTGCATCCGCTCGTGCCACAGCAGCCCCATGGTGAAGGTTGGCAGCATGAGGACTTCCGGCGGCTCCAGCAGGCGCAGCTCGGATCGCTCAGCCATGAACTGAAGCAGCCGGCGCGGCCCGGTGAGCAACAGATCCGAAGACGCCACGATCAAGGGCGCAGCCAGGAAATGGGTGGTGGTCACCTGAATGCGACGCCGCCTGCCCAGGGCCTCGAGGCGCGAGTCCACCAGCCCTTTTACGTCCCCGCCGGGAGTGATGAGCACATGGGAAAGCGCGCAGAAGGTGTCGAGATCGAGGGTCTCGCCGACACCTGGATGATCCCGCCGCACGACGCAGGCGAAGTCCTCGGTGCGCAGTCGCCGGCTCCTCAGGGTCTCCGGAGCGACCTCGATGGCCCCAGCCGCCACGTCTATCCGACCCTCCTCCAGGACAATTTCCATCTCGGAGCGGCCCACCGAGCGGACATCGATGTCGATTCCCGGGGCGTCCCGCTGCAGGCGCGGGAGAAGATTGGCAAGGATCACCGTTACATAGTGATCGGGAATCGCGGCCACGAACCTGCGTTGAGCGGAGGCCGGATCCCAGGGGGGGCTGGGATTGATGGCGCCGGCAAGATCTGCCAACGCCCGCCGCAGCGGCTCGGCGAGGGCCTGGGCACGGGGTGTTGTTACCAGGCCGCCCTTCCCCCGGACCACCAGGGGATCCCCCATCACGTCTCGCAGGGTGGCGAGCTGATGAGACAGCGCCGACTGGGACAGCCCGAGCTGTTCCGATGCGCGGGTCACGCTCCCGGTGGCGACAATGGCGTCCAGAGCGCGAAGGTGATGAAGTCCCAACCGGTCGAGCATGCGAGCCTCATGAAGATTCCTCATGCAGTCTATGCCATGGATGCATTGGCGACATGACGGACCGGGAAGCATGTTGTGTATGTCATTCCGACATCAGCAAAGAGGTGCTTCCATGACCGTCCTCGTCCTTTCTTCCACCGGCAACACCGGCCGTGCAACCGTCTCCGCTCTCCTCGCCAGAGGCGCCAACGTCCGCGCCGCGACGCGCTCTCCGGAGCGGGCCACCTTCGGGGACGACGTTGAGGTCGTTCGCTTCGACCTCCTCGACTCATCCACCTGGGAGGCCGCGCTCACCGGCGTGGACGCGATGTACTACTGCCTGTCCACCACCCTCACGGGCGCGCTGGAGGAGTCGCTGGCCCTCATCGATGCCGCGGTCGCCCATGGCGTCAGGCGCATCGTGCAGTTATCGGCCTTTCGGGCGGATAATATCGCCTACGCCCCCCACAAGCGGCTCGAGGCTGCCGTGAAGGCGTCGGGAGTTCGCTGGGTCATCCTTCGGCCGAACTTCTTCGCCGACAACCTGATCAATTACCTGACTCCCGACAACCAGTTCATGCTTCCCGCCGGCAAGGGCCGCACCAGCTTCATCGCCGTCTCCGACATCGGTGCCGCCGCCGCCGAAGGCCTGCTCGGTGAAGCTCACGGCAAGATCTGGACCCTCACGGGCGGCCAAGCGCTCGATCACTACGAGGTTGCAGACATCCTCACCGACACCCTGCAGCGCCCGGTACGCTACCTCGACATCCCGGCCCGAGACTTCTCGATGGCCCTCGCCCAGTACGGCGGCGTGGACTCCGCCAAGGCAGCCGAGCTCGCCCGCGTCTTGAGCGAGGACGTCTCGTCGGACCTGTACGCACCCGTCCACGACGACTTCGAGCGCGTGATGGGCCGGCCCGCTGCTACCTTCCGGGAGTGGGCCGAGTCTCACGCAAGCACTCTTCGCCCCTGATTTGGAGCCCCGCATGCCCACCTACGCACCCCAGATGCCCCATGGCGAGATCGCGGAGATCTTCGACGATGTGTTCTTCGTCACGGGCACTGCTCGGCCGTCTTTTGGCGGACAAACCTTCCAGATCAGCCGTAACATGACCATCGTGAGGAGTGAGGGAGAGCTCACGCTCATCAACACAATGCGCCTCGACGAACCGGGCCTCACCGCGCTGGAGGGGCTGGGCAAGGTGAAGAACATCGTCAAGCTCGGCTCCTACCACGGCATGGACGACGCCTTCTATCGGGACCGCTATGGCGCCAGACAATGGGCATTGCCAGGAGCGATTCACGGCGCGGGACACAACTCCGATGCCGAGCTCGTCGCGGGCGAACTTCCCTTCCCGTCGGCTTCCCTGTTTGTGTTCGAAACCTCCTCCCGACCCGAAGGAATCCTCGTCCTCGAGCGGGAGGGGGGCATCCTGGTGTCCTGCGACAGCCTCCAGAACTGGACCGAGGCCGACGCGTTCTGGGACGACAACTCCGCGGTGGCCATGAAAGGCATGATCCGGCCCGCAAACATCGGCCCCGGCTGGCTGCAGGCCATGACGCCGGAGCCGCGCGACTTCCACAGGCTCCAGCAGGTCGCGTATCGGCACGTACTCCCGGGACACGGTCGTCCGTTGCTCGACGAGGCGAAGGAGCAATACGAGCGTTCCTTCGAAGCGCTATTGGGGATCTAGGCGGCAGTAGCCTGCCTACTCAGGTCCACAGCAGCCACTCCAAGGATGGCGAGATGCATAGGCGCACCCTAGTCCAGTAGAGTCCGTGCATGACCAATGATCTCGATCAGGACGAGCTCCTCGAGGCGCTGGCCTCCGGCATCCTTCCGGAGCAGCTGCCGGACTGGGATCGGGCCACCACCGTGCTCCCGGTCTTCAAGCTCTGTAGCTCGCTGTTCTCCACCTCTCCCGCCGACACTGCCCTCAAGGTCGTGCTGCTCCTGTCCCTGGCCAAGGCCGAGGGCCGCTTCTCCCGTGAGCGGGTCCGCACGCTGTTCCCTCACCTCGACGCCGACAAGACCGATCGCCTGCTGACCTCGCTGTACAAGGGCGGATGGCTGCAGCTGCGCGCCTCGGACAACACCTACCGGATTCCGCCCCTGGGTTTCTTCCTCCTGAATCTGTTGGTAGCCTCCGACTTTGCCGGGCAAACGCCGGCAAATATGCTCGTCCGTGCCGTGGAGACGGTGGCTTTCGGGGACCGAATCGACCGGGAGTCCACCGGCCACCTCCTCGCGGTGCTGCTCGCCGAGCTGGAGACCCAGGCCGAGCACGCCCGCCGAGTGCTCGCGGAGGGAACGCCGCGCCAGCTGATCCGCTTCTCCCGCCAGGAGGTTCGCGAGCAGATCCTGCACGTGAGTCAGGTGATCTCGGCCATCGAGGAGCGCACCGAGGCGTCTTCGGACCACTTCGCGAGCCTGGTGCGGATCCACGAGGCCCTGCAGGCGATCCTCCGCGCCCACGAAGGACTCGGCCGCCGCCTGGCGGAGTGGAACCTGAAGCGCCTGGAGACCTCGGAGGGTGGGTACAGCCTCGCCGCGCTGGGAGACGCCATCCTCGGGGCCGACGAGCGGGAGATGAGCAGCCTGCTCACGAAGGGCATCGTGCGGCTCCCGGCGCCGGCGGTGTGTGTGGTCACTCGACGACTGCTCACCCGACACCGCACGACGCGACCCGCACTGCGCCGTGAGCGTGAGGCCTTCGAATACAACGCTCCGCCCGAACCCGAAGTGAGCGAGGTGGCGCTGGTCGAGGTCGATCCGGTCCAGCGGGTCCGAGAGCGCGTGCTGGCCGCCATCGAAGAGGGGCGATCGGTCACCGAAGCCCTGCTCGAGGACGTCGAGGACTTCAACGACGCCGTCTATCAGCTTACGCTCCTGGCGCGGTTCGAAGGCCGAAGTGACGACACCATCGCCCTCGCTCCAGGAGTACACGTGCGCCTCGACACCATCATCGCCGACCCGGAGGACCTGCGAGGCCTGGCGACAGAGGATGCTCTTCAGCGATTAGTAGGGTTGGGCTTGCTCTTTGCGACACCGGACCAGGGGCTGCACAGCTTGGTCGAGGTGTGCCAATGAGTCGACAGGCAGTGGAGGTCGCCAATGTGTTGCTGCGGCTCGGCGCCCTGGATCCCGCGGATCCGCAACAGCAGGATCTACGCAAAGAGCTGTTTGGCGACCCGGTCCTTTGGGACGAGGTGTGCGACCGACTGGGCGCGGTGGGGTACGACCTGGTGCAGATGCTCGGCCATGTGGGCGTGCGCATGTCGCGTCGGACCGCCGTCGATCCGCTGGTGACCGCGAAGAACAACCTGGGACTCGATGCCCGTCACGTGCGAGTGCTGGTCTATCTCTGGCTGCACCTGGTCTATCGCCAGCTCAAGGAGACCCTGCGGGACGAGACTCCCGAACCCCAAGGGCGCTCCCAGACACTCTTCGGCTTCGACGAGACCGACGACGACACCACGCCAACCCTCCTCGTCACTGAGGTGTTCGCAGAGTTCTCGGATCAGTACGCAAAAACAACGGTCAAAGCTGCGCTCACGGGCCTGAAGCGCTCTGGATTCGTGAAGGAGGCGGCGGGCCGTCTGCGCGCGGGTCCCGCCTTGTACGTGATGATCGACCACGAGCGAATGGAAGAACACGTGGTGGGTCTGGCGCGCCGGGGCGAGGATCCGCTGCCGCCGGAGGCCGGATGAGGTTCACCCGACTCGAGCTGCTGAACTGGGACATCCAGTCCAATCAGGTGGTCGTGCTCCAGCCCGGTGTGAACCTGCTCACCGGCGAGAACGGCTCTGGAAAGACGAGCATCCTGGACGCCATCAAGGTGGTCCTCGGCGGCACGCGCATCGGCGGGGACCGAAGCGTCGAGGACTACCTGGCGACGGTCGCCGCTCCCTTCGCGATGATCCGGTTGGTCGCCGATAACGAACCGGCCGAAGACTCACGCAAGCGTCCCTTCGACGTCGTCCAGCCAAGCGAGGAGGATCTGTTCACTCTGGCCGTGATCTACGAGGCCACCGAGGACGGATACACGCCGCGCTGGTACTTCTGCCCCGGCGATGTCTCGCCTCTACAGCGGGGATTCGAGGGGCGCTCCTTCACCACCAAGGGCGACTACACCGCTCGGCTCCAGAAGCTGGGCATGGGGCCGAGCTTTCGAAAGCTGCTCTGCACACCCCAGGGACAGGTCGCGGCGCTCTGTAGCCACGACTCCCGCGAGCTGTTCGACCTGCTGTTCGACTTCATCGGAGGCAAGAAGGTCCTCGACGACTGGGAGATCCTGCGAAAGGACTTCGAGCGGCAGCAGCGCAGTCGCGACGACCGCGGCCAGATCCTGGAGCGCCGCGAGGCCGAGCTCGGGGGCCTCCGCAACCTGCTGCGCGCCCACGAGCGGTATCGCTCACACCTAGAGCGACACGATCTCGCCACCCAGGCCGTTCCCATCGCCCGAAGCAGGGAAGCCCGCGCCACGCTGTCGCAGATCGAGCAGCACATCGAGCAGCTGGACGAGCGAGCGCGGGTCGCCGTCGACGAGGGCCGTGAAGCCCGCGAGGCGCTCCAGACCATCGCCAAGCTCAGTCAGGAGGCGGCGGAGCGAGACGAGGAGCTGAAGCGGCGAGGAGTGGATCTCGACCAGCGCTGGCGAGCCTTGGAGGGAGAGCGGGCGAAGCACCAAGCCAAGCTCGACCATCTCGAACAGCTCCGGCGCGAGGTCAGTGAGGTGGAGCCACGGGACCTCGAGGCGCTCATCGAGCAGCGCACGATCTGCGAGGATCAACAGGCGGATCTGCGAGCCGAAGGCAGTGCACTCGACCAGCGTACAGAGGAGCTTCGCGCCGAGAAAGCCCGCCTCGAGAAGGGCTTGCTCACCCCACCGGAGGGCGTCGACGACTTCCGAGCCGCGCTGCGCACCCACGAGGTGCCCCACCACCTCCTCATGGACCTCATCGAGCCGCTGTCCCCGGACGAGCGAACCCGACGCGCCCTGGAGAGCTACCTCGGCGACTTCCGTTTTGCGGTCGCGGTGCCGGACATCGAGAGCTTCGTGCGCGCTACGGCCCTCGCGCGGGAGCACCGGTTCCCGTTCTACGTCCTGGCCCCCGATGTGCGCTCCCCGGCACCGACGTCGGGCGAGCACCCGTTCCTCGACCAGGTGCGCGTTGGCGACCCCAAGTACCGCGGGCTCGTGACTCGCGTCCTCCGTGGCGTTCGCTGGCTCGAGGGAAAAGTGGAGACGACCCAGCGGGAGCGCGGCGTGATCCGGGTGGACGCCGAGGGATTCGTGCTCGACCGAAAAGGAGGGCGGCACCAGGGAACCGACCGCTTCTACCTCGGCAGGGACGCGCTCGAGCGGCGCCGTCTACAGCTCGAAGCCGACCTTCGCGAGTGTGAGGAACGACGACAGACCGTCACAGTGGCGCTGGGTGAGCTCACGCAGAAGCGAAACGAGCTGAACGCAGCCATCGTCCTGGAAGAGAGGCGGCGGCGCTGGATCGCCCGAGCCCAGGAACACGCCCACTTGGCGGAGCTGGTGGCGAGCCTCTCCCAGCAGCTGCAAGAGCTCGAGCTGGAGCGACAACAGCACCGCGACGCACTGGAGAGCCAGAAGCGGCGGCAGCTCGATCTCGGAGCGTCCCGGGCTCGGGAGGAGGAACGGGCGAAGAGCGCCGATGCGCGCGCCTCGAAACACAGCACCGAAGTCGACAAGCAGCGTGGGGAGCGAGAGCGTGCACAGCGCCGGCTCGCCGAGACGGTCGAACAGGACCCAGAAGAGCCGAGTGAAGCTGCAAGATCGTTCGCCATCGAACACCCGCTGGCCGTCCTGGAGAACATCCTCGCCTCCGAAGAGAGGAACCTTAAGGGCTTCCGCGAGGCCGAGCGAGACCCCAACCTGCCCGCCAACGTGACTACGTTGGATAGGCAAGTCGAAGCCGTTCGCGGAGAGCTGGAGCGCCTGGACGCCGACGTCGACCGGGCCCGAGAGGCCGCCGAGCGCGCCCACGACCAGTACAAGACCGCCACCCGGCGGATCTTCCGGCGCTACTTCGCGTCGCTGACCCAGGCCGGTGAGCCCCTCGGGTTCACCATCGACGGGAGCCTTCGACCTCGGGAGGACGGGCGTTTTACCGTGGATGTGACGGCCGCGGCCGGTGAGAAGGCGCTGGTCCCGTACAGCTCTCCATCCCTGTCAGGCGGGCAAAAGGCGGCGCTCTCGATGTTGATGGCCATGACCACCCTGCGCGTTCACCACGCAGATGGCGGTCCCGGCTTCTTCCTGATCGACGAGCCCTTCTCCGCCAGCGACACCCACAAGATCCAGGAGCTGGGTGCCTTCCTCGCCCGGACTGGAGCCCAGTACATCGTCAGCATGCCGACGACCGAGGAACTCAGACGCTGCGGCTCGTGGCTCCAGGCCGTGCTCACCTGCACCTTGACCCCCGGTGGTCGCGACGCCAGCGGAAGGCTCCGCATCGCACCGCCCGTGAAGTGCAGCTACGTGGTCCATCGTGCCGACTGAAGACTGGAAAACTGCCGCTCCAACCGTCCCCTTCGACGAGGCGACAGCTCGACTCTCTCCAAAGCAGAGTGAGCTGGTAGAGCGCCTGGCCCGCCGGCTGATCACGATGCGTCCAATGCGGTGGTCCTCTCTGGGGAGCTTCGCGAAGCGTGGGCTCGACCGCGTCGACGTGGAGACCACGGTCCTCGCGTTGTTCCGCGCTGGATGGATCGAGCTCCGCCATCGTAAAGGTCCGGCGGGAGACCCGACGCCCACCCAGCTCCGGATCAGCGAGGCCGCCGTGGACGCCGCCTCGTCCCTGGTGGGCGCCCAGTCGCCGAGCCAGCGAAAGCAGACTCTCGACAAGCTCATCGGCGGTCTCGAGGAGCATCGTGCAGCGGCCGCGGCCCCCGTTCCCGAGCGGGTGCTCGTGCGAAGGGTGTTCGGCCAGACCAAGGCGGTGCGGATTCGCGAGTACCGGTCCGAGCTCGAATCACACCTCGGCGTCCGCCTCGAGGATCTGGTTCGATTCCACGTCGACATCGTGCTCACCGCGGGACCAGTCCGGTATCGGTATCGGGGGGTTCAGGTCGACCTGCGAGGAAGCGAACCGTGGGCTGCCATCACCGAACCCGTGGCCGCCGAGCTCACGGATGTCGACCTCGACGGCGTCGAAGAGGTGGTGTGCGTCGAGAACCAGACGCCCTTCGAGCACCTCATCTACCAGGGCATGGCGAAGCGCACGGTGCTGGTATTCACCTCGGGCTACCTCGGCACCGTGGAGCGCGACTGGATGAAAAAGCTCATTGGCGCTGGCATCCGCCGCATTCGACACTGGGGCGACCTCGACCCGTGGGGCCTGGACATCTACCGGGATCTGGCTTCGTTCGTTGGCCGGGTCGATGCGGGGGTGCACGCCGAGCCCTGGCGCATGGACCCGTCGCCTCTGCAGCGTCCAGATACCCAGAAACTCACCACCGAGGACTGGATCGCGCTGCACCGCTACCTGAAGCGAAACGACGCTCCCCTGCGAGAGACGGCCGACGCCTTGAAGCGACTGGGCGTGAAGCTGGAGCAGGAAGCTCTCCTCGATGGGAACCAAGCCCTCGACTCCTGTTGACGCTCCCCTCCGGCAGTCCGGCAGAGAAGGATGGGCTGCATTAGTCCACGATTCTCAGGTGGCATCCCTCTCTGCAGGCCTCCGGGCTGCGCTCCCAGTACTCATCGCAGAAGCCGCTATCGCTTCTTCTGCCGATGAGTCCCTAGGACTCGAACGGAAGGCGCGCACGTTGACCGGCCGCGAACTCCAGAGCGCAACCGGCCCGAACCTCGTCGCCGTGCCCTGACCAAGCGGCAGCCATGCGCTGGGCCGAGCGCAACAGGTCCACGTCCACGAGCTGGACCTCCTCCAGCAGCGCCGCGGCCCGCTCGAAGTCGCCGTCCCAGTCGGGCGCCTGCCCTCGCACCGCGGCACACTCGGCGCGCAACAACAGGGCACACGCGAGCAGCCCTCGCCGACCGCCATCCTCGAAGCGCAGGACGAGGCGCTCCAGCGTTCGGGTGGCCGCCACCAGATCTCCAGCTTCGAGGTGGCACAATCCCAGGTTCAGCTCGGTGACCTCGCCGGCCTCAGGGCCCTGCAACCGTCGGCGCAGCTCGAGCACGCGCTCGTATCCGAGACGGGCCTCGTCGAGGTTCCCCGCGAGCCGCTCCACCTCTGCCAGGCCCTCGAGGCAGACCATCTGACCGGCGACCTCCCTGTTGCGACCGTGGTAGTCGGCGGCGCTCTGGTAGGCCTCAGCTGCCTGCTCGAGATCGCCGGTTGCGCGGGCCAAATCGGCGCTGTTGCGGGTGATGTTGACCCTCCGCCCAAGCCGAAGCGCGAGCTGCTCGCACTCCTCGTGCCAGACGCGGGCAGCGGCGGTGTCACCGCGCAAGAGCTCGGCACGGACCATGGACAGGAGGCAGGGGAACAGCGCGTCGTCGCCGACCTCGCGCAACATCGGCGCGGCCTCCGTCAACAGTGCGTGGGCCTGGCCGAGCTCGCCCCGGTCAAGCTGTGCCTGGCCGTGTTCTCGCAGTGCAGCCCCCAAGACACCGCGATCACCACAGGCCCGAGCCGCCGCCAGCGTCCTCGCCGTGAAGGTGTGAGAGCGGGGATCGTCGCGAAGCATGCTGGTCCTGCCCTGCTGAAGCAGGATGCCACACCACCGCGGATCCGAAGTGCCGATGCCGGCCAAGCGCGCCTGCTCTTCGGCCCGACACGCCAGCCCATGGGCGCGCTCGGCCTCTCCGCGGTTGGCGATCTCGCAGGCCCTGGTGAGTTGTTCGGCAGCCTCGCTGTGGCGCCCAGCCTCGGCCAGGTGGTGTCCGAGGCGCTCCACCCACGCGTTGCGACCCTCGAAGAGCTTGGCGCAAACAACGTTGTGGGAAGTCCAACGCCCCGTCCGCCTGGCATCTCGTACCAGGGTCTCACGCACCAGACCCTGGCTGAAGCGCCAGCTGCCGGGCTCTGGGCACTCGCCGAGGGCGTGGGCGATCAGGGCGCCGATCAGATCGATCTCCAGCGGCACGCCAGCCAGGGTGCAGGCTCGAGCCCAAGCCTCGGTGGGCACCTCTGGTCCGAGGGCGGCGGCGAGCTCCAGCTGCTCGCGAGTCGCCTCGGGACGTGACCGCAGGAAGGCCTCCAGACGGGCGGAGAGCAGCTGGTGCAGGCTGTTGGGAACCTCGACCGTCGCGCCCTCACGCAGGCGGAAGCCACCCGAGCCAGCCACGAGCACGCCGCGCTCGACCCAGTCCTGCATGAGCTGGACCGCGAACAGGGGGTTGCCGCCCGCGCGCTGCTCGACCTGATCCGCCAGGTCCTCCTCGAGCCCCAGAAGCTCCCCGAGCAGGGCCGCACGCTCGCCGAGATCCAGAGGTCCAAGCTGTAGATGCACGGATGAAGGCAGAGTGAGCAGGCGCTCCAGGGCGACGCGGGGTGCGCCCTCGAGGGCGTCGTCACGGGCAGTGAGCAGGAGCATCACCGGCGCGTCCACTGGCCACCGAGTGGCGAGATGCCTGGCGAAGCGCAGCGCGTCGTCCCCCCACTGCACGTCCTCCAGCCACAGGATCACCGGCCGGCGGCGGGCGCGGCGGACCAGAAACTGCCCGAGCATCAGGAGACGCTCTTGGTCGGTGAGCTTGCCATCCCGGTGACCGCATCCCGCCAGCGCAGCGACCCCGACGAGCTCGTCGGCCTCGTCCGCGGAGAGGTTGTCCTTCAGGCGTACCAGTCGTCGACGCTGACCCCTGTCGTCGAGGCCCTGCAGCCCGAGGTCGCGCCGGAGCATCGCCCCGAGGCCGTGGTGGATCCCGCCCTCGGGACCGTGGTTCGCTCGAAGCACAGCGGCTGCACCAACCTCTTGCGCTCGCTGTGCCAACCACTGGGCGAGCCGGGTCTTGCCACAGCCCGTCGGACCGCTGAGCACCACCACTTGGGGCTGACGGGAACGATGCACCGCCAGCAGCGCCGCCCACAGCCGATCTCGCTCGGCGACTCGTCCCACCAAGCTGGGCGCTCGCAGGCCGTACAGCCCCAGGCCGACGCCAGCGGGGCCGGCCGGCTGGGTGTCCTCGTTCCGCCAGTCCAGAGGCATCGCCGGGTCACGGAGCCTGTCACTCCCGACAAATCGTTCTCCACCCTCCGTTTCGGCCCGGTCGCAGTTCACCTCCGTTCCATTGCCGAAGCCCGCTTCGGGGGCCTCGAGCGCCCTTGTCGCCGTCTCGAACTCCGACCATGCAGAGGTCGCCGCCGCTCCGGGAAGAGGGACGGTCTCGGCAGGCGCCCGCGGCGGAAGGGGGGACGCCGGCGACGCAGGTACGGGAGCTCCGAGCTCATCGAGGGCCAGGAGCGCGTCGGCGGCACAGGCGAAGCGGTCGCTGGGTCGCCAGGCGAGCAGCCCGGCGATCCAATCGGCGAAGCCCTCGGGAACTGGCGTGCGAGCGTACATGAAGGCGGCCGGGTTGCCGCGTCTCTCGGGCTGGGCGAAGCCGCGATTGTCGGCGACGAGCTCCCAGGCCACACACCCAAGGGCGTACAGATCGGTCCAGGGGCCGTAGTCTCGCCAGGCTTGGGCGAGCTGTTCGGGCGGCATATAGGCAGGCGTGCCGCCTTGCAGCGGAGCCTCGTCGCGATCCAGCGCATGGGCGAGGCCGAAGTCGGTGAGGCGGATCCGGCCCGAGCCATCGAGCAGCACATTGGCGGGTTTGATGTCGCGGTGCAGCACTCCCCGGGCGTGGGCGTGGGCCAAGGCCTCGAGCAGCTCGGTCAACACGCCGGTGAGGGCGGGCCAAGGCAGGCGGCCGAGCTTGGTTCTCAGCGTTCCACCGGTAAGCAGCTCCATCACCAGATACGGCGAGCCCGCGGCCCAGCCCTCCAGCCCGTCGGGCGCTTCACCGAGGTCGTAGACGCGGATCACCGAGGGATGTCTCAGGGCGGCGACGGCGCGCACCTCGCGGCGGAAGGCGGCGCGAAAGACATCGCTGGACGCAAGGTCTTCGTCGATCACCTTGAAGGCGAGCGGCGTTGCCGAGGGCTGGTGCTCTCCTCGCCACACGCTGCCCATGCCGCCACGCGCGAGCTGCACATGGATCCGGTAGGGCCCGACGGAGAGCAGAGACACTCAGACGTCTCTGCTGGGCTTGGAGGACATGAGGTTCTGGTAGGCCTCCAGCTCCGCCACCGCATCGCCATGTAGTTCCGACAGCTCGGGATGCGCGCCGAGAGCCGAGACCGCCTTCGCAAGCATCGGAATCGCGACATCGTACTCCCCGAGAGCGGCGTGGATGCTCGCACGCGTGACCTGGACCTCGAGGGCAACATCGACTCTCGCCGAGGCGTTCGCGAGCGCCTCGGCCAGCCGCAGCTCGGTGAGCGCATCCCGCAGGCGACCGGAGCGGGCAATAATCGAGGATCGCACCAGATGCAAATGCGCCGACTGGCCAGGTTCGAGGCCGCGCTTCATCTCGTTGAGTTGTGCGAGTGCCGCGGCGTGCTCGCCCTTGTCGGAGAGAACCTCGGCGACGTCGAGTCGTTCGGTGAAAGACAGCATGCCGCTACATAGTCCTCCCACGGCGTCGTGCTAGAACTGCTGGCAATGAGACGGCCACTCAACGAGACCGAAAAAGCCTTCGTCGCTGCAAATCGCGCCAGTCACATCGCGTTGAACCTGCCGGGATTGGCCGATCTCGCCGGTCGAGCCGTGGTGGTGGCCGCGGTTGCCGCCTTCTACTTCCTGCTGTTCAGGGTGCTGTGGGTCTGCCTGCTGATCGCTGTGGGCGGTATCGTTTTGGCGACCCTGTCGTGGTGGCGGGACCGGCGGGTCGTCATCGGGCGCCGGACCTACTGGGATCCGTACCCCGGAGTCGACGCCTGGGAGGTCGAAGAGGATGTGCTCCGGGTCCTTGGCGCACTCACGGTGGCCGGTCCTCCCGAGGACTACGACACGTGGCTGGTGCTCAGGCTGGAGGACGACGAGGTGTTCGCGTGCCGCCTCACGGATCTGGCGCTCTCCGCGACCGAGCTCCCGCAGACCGTCGTAGAGGTGGCGTTCTCCGAGCTTCGCGTGTGCAAGCTGGAGCCGAACGGGCCGGGACTGCCAACTCAGATAGAGGGCGATCTCGTGCCCCATGCGACCCTCGACTACAAGGCCGGTGAGTGGGAAGGGCCTGGGAAGAAGCGGCGCTTTCCGTTGAAGCGGCTACCGAAGTGGGTGCGTGAGGAACTCCCGGGCGCCTAATCCTTAGAGGCCTCCGAACAAGGGGCCAGCTCCGCCGCTCCCACCGGGATGCCGTCCTCGAGCAGCTCGGCGATGGCCTCCGGGCGATCTCGGACCCAGGCGCGCAGTCCCTCGACGTCTCCGCCTCCGAAATCCCAACCCTTGTCCGTGGTCTCGCCTTTGTCGGTGGTCTCGCCCTTTTCGGTGGTGTCGCCCTTGGTGCCACCCTTGCCCGTGGTGTCACCCTTGTCATCCGTCCAGTCGTCCTTGCCGTCGGTGCTCGCTCTCACAGCGGCGGCCTCCACCTGAGCAGCGTAGCGGTCGATGATCGCCAGGAGTGCCTCCTCGTCCCAAGCCTCGTTGGCGATGCGTCGCAGCTCGTCTTCCATACGAGTCGCCATCTCCGGATCCCGCGAGAGTCGGCGTGGGAGCTCCGCAGTGAGGCGACTCGTCAGCTGGATGTCCTCCCCTGGAGTCTTGTCGATCCCCCAGGGCAACAGCACAGCGCGGTCGCCATCGGTGGGATCGAAGTACACAAACCAGTTGTTGCGAGCGGTGCTGTAGGTGTCGCTGTGGTTGACGATGGTCTCGAGCGCCCAGTAGGTCACAAAGAGGTCCAGATTCAAGACCGGCTCCAGCGCGGCGACCAGCCCGTCATCGGGCGCCTCAAGGGCTTCGGCAACGGCGAGCAACGGCGCGAAGGTCTCGTCGGTGTCGTCGGTCTTCGGCTCGAAGCGCGGCAGCCAGTCCTCTACGAAGTCCACCATCACACCCTCGTACAGCGAGCCGGTGGCGTCCCCAAACGCGTGCTCGAGAAAGCGAACTTTGTAGGCCTCCAAATGCGTGTATGTACCCATGGGCTGGCCGTTCATCCACACACTGGCCAGGTTGCAGCGGGGTGCTGGGTAGTCGGCCATGGCGAAGATCTCGAAGGACAGACAGGCGACGATCTGGGTGGGGTCACCGGCGTTGTTGTTCAGCGTGATCCGCTCGGTGTCGCCGAGGAACTGGTCGTCGACGAACTTGTCGGTCTTCACCTTGAGCGCCGCGCGGTCGGAGAACAGCGAACCGAGGAACCCCTTCCGGCGGACGCCCACCCGGTCGACTGCGACGCCGTCGACAACGAGATCTGCCTCGTACCAGGGGTATTCGTTTGGCCACGGCTCGTCGCACACGGCAAATAGGTCGCCAAAATTCTCGAAAGGGTCACCGGGACCGAAGCGGGTGTCCTGGTTCAGCGCTCCCCAGTCGGCCGGGGCCATGGTGAGCTCTACGCAGGCGATGTGGTCCGGATCGAAGGACACGCCGGCGGATGGATCGATGTGGGCGGGCGGATCGAGCTCGCACCCTTCTGTGCCCTTGTCGGCGTCTTTGCCGTTGCGGTTGCAGCCGGCGAGGGCGAGGGCAGCGATGAGGACCGTGAAACGCATGAGAGCCCCTGGATCGCTCAAGGATACGCGCTGCGGGGTGTTCTACGAGTCGGACCGCGGCATTTCCGTTCTCACCGCGAGAACACTGCCGGGATCCGCCACGGTCGAACGCCCAGGATCCAGCAGAAAACGGAAGTTCAGAGCGCCAGGTTCCTGAGCTGGGGTTCGGGCAGCCTATGAAGAAGTCAGCAGTCTCCTCCCTGCGGACGATTCATGGCCACTCCCGAGCACAATACTGAACGGGCAAGACAGAAGCTCGAAGCGGACGTCGAGGTCCAGGGGCCACAGACCGAGGTTCAGCAGGCGCCCCTGACGCAGATCCTGCAGTCAACGCTGGGCAACAGCGTCGTCGGCTCCGCCCTGTCTGGCGACGACCTCGACGGTCTCGGACCCGAGGTAGCAGGCGGACTCACCGCCAGCGCCGCCAGCCTGCAAGAACTTTCCGAGCTCATGGACACCGCAACCAGCGGCCCGTCCTCGGCACTCCCCCACCGCACACAGATCGAGGCCGCGTGGGGCAGGCCGCTCCAGATCCGGGTCTATACCGGACCGATCGTTGACCAGGCCCTCGCCAAGATGGGGGCCGAAGGGGCAGCGCGCGACGACAGCATCGCGCTCAAGGGCGGCGTGAGCCTACTCACGGTGGCTCACGAAGTGGCTCACGCGCTCCAGGCTCTCGGTCACGGATCGGCCGGAAACGCCGAAGAAGGCGCAGAGTCCTTCGCCTCACAGGTCGCAGCAGGTCAGCCGGCAACCCTCACGGGAACCCTCACGCCGGGACAGGTCGCGCTCAAGTCCTATGCCGACCAGGCCGCCGAGCTCTTCGACGACGCAATAGAGGCCGGCGGAGAGATGGTCGACGGCGCGCTGGAGGCCGGTACCGAGCTCGGTGAAGACGCCCTGATCGAACTCATCCGCGCCGCCTCTCCGGTCATCGGCGAGCTCATGGACGACGGTCCCGAGGGTCTGCTCGAAGACGTGCTCACGAGTGGACTAGACAGTTTCTTCGCCGATCTGTGCGGAGGAATGACGCCCGAGGAGCTCTTCGGTGAGTTCGGGGACACCCTCACGGCACTCACGCTCGCGTTCCAGGGAGATCACGAGGCCTGCGCCTACCTCGGCACGCGCCTCGAGGGCCTGAACACCTTCATCGAGGGCTTCTTCGCGTCCGAGGAGTTCGGCAAGCTCGAGGCCACCATCCAGGCCATCGCCGACAAGTTCGAGGGCCTTCGAAACCTCGTCCTCGCCCCGCTCTTCGACGAAGTCATGGCCAAGATGGGCGAGCGCTTTGGGCAAGTGAGGGCCGTCGCCGAAGCAGTCTTGGGTGCTGCCGCCACCGTCCAGAGCTTGGGCGAGGCTGCCTGGGCCTGGGTCGTCGACCACTTCGGGCTCGAGGTCGGTACCGGCGAGGGATTTGCCGCCTGGTTCATGGACAAAGCCCGAGAGGTCTGGGACAAGCTGGCCGAGCAGCTCGAGCCCCTCAAAGGCCCACTCACACTCATCGGCGCCATCCTCGCCGCCGCCAGCCCCTTCGGGGTCATCGTCCTCATCAAAGAGGGCTTGGTTCCTCTCATGAGCGCCATCGGCTGGCTCATTGCTCACGCCGACGACCCCAACCTCATCGAGAACGCTCGCGAAGAGCTCGGAGACACCTGGCTCCCCACAGTGCTCGAGGGCCTGGAGTTCCTCGAGAAACAGCTCGGCAACTCCGTCGACCCGATCCTCGCCTACTTCTCCGAGCTCCAGGGAGCCGTGCAAGGTCTCACCAGTGCGCTGTCGGGCGTCGCCTCCGGTCTCACGGGTTTCGTCACAGCGATCGCCGGCACCGTTACTGGCATTGTCTCTTGGGTCTCGTCCACTTGGGCGGCACTCACGGCAGCCGTGAGTGGGTTCACCAGCGACGCCTTCGAGATGCTGCGACCGATCCTCTCGGTGCTCGGATCCCTGGCGCTCTTCGGGGCCGGTTTCCCCCTCACCTCGCTGGCCGTCGTCATCGGCACCGGCTGGCCCTACCTCTGCCCCTGTCTGCGGGTTCAAATCCTGAGAGTCTGCCTCAACACTGCCATCGCAGCCATCGAGAGCGTCGAGCTTCCCGGCGTGTTGGGCTCCCTGCAGAACGTCATCAAGGCTTTCTATGAGGGGCTCGAGGCCCGGCTCGTCACCGATGAAGCTGGCGTGCTCGTCGCCTTCGACAACCTCGCCATGATCATCTCCGGCGCCAATCCAGAGTTCATTGTCGGCTTCATAGGCGGACTCTGTGTCGGTGTCGTCGAGGGAATCCTCGATCCCCTGTTGTTGATCTGGGACATCCTCTCCATCACCGCCCAGATCCAGTACTGGGCCATGTGCATGGCCGCCGGAAACGTCGCCGCCGGGCTCACAGCCGCCATGGAGATCGGCGAGCAGGCCCTCATCGACATGACCGAGGACGCCCAGGCCAACCTCACGCCCGAGCTCATGGAGAGGTTCGCCGAGCTCGCCCAGCGCCTCGCCCCCATCTCCGCGGCGATCGAAGCCAACTTCCAGCCCGCCATCGACGCCCTGATGTCCGGGCAGAGCATGACCTGGGAACAGCTCCAAGGCCACTTCGGAACCCTCTGGGGCGCCATCGAGTCGGGGCTGGCCTCCCAGGCAGATGCCCTCGCCAACGGCATCATCGACGGACTCCAGGATCCTTCCGGAGTCAGCTCTACGGCCGGATACGCGCTGGGTTGGATCATCGGCACGATCGTCGTCGAGGTGGTCGCGGTGGTGTGCTCCTTCGGGATCCTGGAGGCCATTCTCGGCTCGTCCAAGGCGGCACGGCTCGTCATCGACGTGATCGAAGCCTCCGAGAAGGCCCTGGGAGCGGTCTTCGAGCTACTGGGCAAGTTCGCCGACGACGTTCTCGACATGATCGGCAAGCTCGCCACCGCCCTCGGTGATGCCGCAAAGGGCGCCTTGGGAGAGATTCTTGAGCTCGCGCGCCGGGGCTTCGACGAGATCAAGCGCTTCATCGACGAAACCATCGGTCTGCTCTTCCGCAAGGGCGACGATGTGGCGGAAGAAGTCGGTGAAGAGGTCGTCGAGGAGGTCTTCGAGCACGGCGACGATCTCGTCGAGGCTGGGGACGATCTGGCCCGCCACGCCGATGACGTGCGCCGGCCACGCAAGGGCAAGGATGGCGAGGACATCGATGGCGATGATCCCGATGGCAAGCGCAAGGACGGCGACGAAGACGACACCGACGAGAAGCGGGCGGCTCGGCAGGCAGCGCAAGGGGCCTGGGGGCATCTGCGGTCCTACGCCGCCAAGGACCTGCGCACGGCGTCGGAGATGAAGGCGAAGCTGGTGGGCGAAGACCGGCGAGTGCTCGGCGCGGCAATCACCTACGACCTGGAGACGTCTGGTTCTACCTGGAGTGTCGAGGCCGAGGCGTCAGGAGATGTGGAGGACCTCGCCGCGAAGCGATCGGCCGGATCTGGGTGGATCAGCCGCGACGGCGCGAGTGAGTATTTTGGTGACGACAGCGCCGAGTCGACGAGCGAGGCGGTGGCGGATGACGTGCTGGAAGAGCTCGAGGATTCCTGGCAAACGCTGTGCGATACGGTCGAGGGCGATGAGGCTGCGGATCTTCAGGCCGACGGGGACCGGCTCGCGGCGGCTTTCGATTCTCGGTTGACGTACGAGCGGCTGGAGATCCAGGTCGATGTTGGCACGCCGGACTTCGAGGAGGCCGAGGTTCGGGTCGAGGTGGCCGTCGCTCCGAGCAGCACGGAGGTGTCTCGGACGCTGCGGGGCGAGGGTGGCGAGTTCGAGGAAATGTCTGTTTATTTCGATATGGACGGGCATGGTCACACGCTCTACATCTACGAAGGGGCGGATGGCGATGCCGCGGTCGACATGGCATCTCGGCGCGCAGAGTACCGGGCGGCGCTCTATGACGCTGGACGGCAAGCCGAAAGCATGGTCTCCGAAACAGAAGGGGCTGATTTGGCGCAATGGGAGTCCATTCTCGACTATATTGACGACCTGCAACGCCGCCTGGAGACCTTCGATGCTGGAATCGGAACCCAGTTGACCGAAGCCAAGTATGGTGACGACGGCGTTCGCAAGTCCATGCACCGATGGATGGACGATATTGCGGGCACCCTACGAGACGTCGGCGCGAAGTACGGTATCAAGAGCCTCTCTGAAGTCGCAGCGGAAGGGAAGTGGGTCATCGGAAGTACGCTTCGCCAGGACTTCCGGGATATCCGGACCTTCTTCTACGACCGGGGGCGATACTCCTCCGGTGCGCGTCGAAAGAAGGAACATTACGTCACCGAACACACAAACCCGGCCAACCCGAATGAGTGGCTGTGTCCATGCTGCAACAGGTACGTCGCCAAGGCCTCAGAGAGAGGGGAGCCCACTGTTGAGCATGTGGTCGACGTGACAACACACTGGAACGACCGAGGCAGATCATGCGAGAACCCCGAACGAGTCAAGTGGTTCTCCGCAACCGACAACCACAAAACATTCTGTAGAAGCTGCAACTCCAAACAACCAAAAGGCCGGTTTATCCACGAGGTTGGTCCGAACTTCAAAGGCCCAGACGGATTGAGGTAGGCAACAATGGTCGTCATCTACAATGAGGTACTCCTCAAGCAATCGCTCCGCTTCGATGTGCTCCCAACAGAGGGACTCATCGGATCTGGATCGGAGCGGTTCATCCGCTCCTGCGTGAGGGAACTTGGTGTACAGAGCCCACCCGCCAGCTGGACAGTCGAACGCTTTTGCAGTCCCTTCTTCAAGTCGCACCAAGACGAATGGCGCGACCGCATTCCTTCCGCATGGCACGTCACGGTGGACTTCGACGCCCCCCCTACGGCGGACTACTTCCGGATCGGTCGTCATGCGCTATCGCTGGACGTTCGAGACCAGACAGCTCCTTGGGACCCGGTGAGTGAGCTTGACTGGAACGGTCTCCCATGCATCGTCATCGCGTTGTTCCCACTAGGAAACTGGGAGAACATGGTCACGCTGCCGGACGGCCCCCGCGCGGCAATCAATGGAGCACTGCGAGTAGAGCGCCTGAGGTTCAAGGGACTCTTCGAGCAGGGCCGATTCTACCTGGGCAACCTCGCCTTGCCTGAGGCGGAGGGGACGGTCTCGGCGCTCACGGAAGCCTTGCAGATGGCCGGAGCGGCGACCAACCACATGAGCCAGATCCCTCGATCGCGCATCGCGAAGCCCTGAGGTGCGCGTGCCGCAGACCGTTGGCCAGCCGGGACTCCACGACGACCTCGGCGCGATGGCCAGGGAGCACCTCGGCAAGCCCGACGACCTCGCGGACCATCAGGTGGAGCTGCCTCCCTCGACGCGGTGGGGGAGCGGCTCAGCTCACTCCGAGGCAGCTGGCGCGTCAAGCGGTGCTACGGCTGGTCAGGGTGCGACAAACTCGAGGGCTGCCGCCGTCTTTCCGCGCCGGCCATCCGCGCCGATTGGCGTCAGCTCGACCGTGTAGGTCCGGTCCATCTCGAGCTCGATCAGACCCGAGCACATGCCGTGGCCGATGGTGATCTTGCCCTCTTGGACTGGCAACCAGACCTTCACGGGCTCATCGGAATCGGAATCGACCTCGACCTCCATCCAGACGGTGTCGCGGGTCGGCACCTCGACGACCACCGAGACGCCAGGTCCGCAGCCGAAGAACTGCCGGTCTTTCTTGGCTACGCTCGGAGCGCCGGCCCAGGTGGGAGGCTCGGGATCGGGTGCGGAGAAGGTCCAGCTCACGGCCTCATGGGCCTTGCCGGTCCAAAGGACGAGAGGTTCGCCGGCCATCTCGAGGGTCCACTTGCCAGGTGGGACCGGGTTGCGGGGTGTCAGCAGCTGCTGGTCGTCGGAGAAGGACCCGTGCAGGCGGTTGCCGATCTTCAGGTCCACCCGCTGGTCTCCGCTGACCAACGCATAGGAGCGCGCCTTGGAGAGCTTGGGCCGGTCGGACCCGTAGGCCTGAACCACGAGCTGCCCAGACGCGGGGAGCTCGGTGCCGGCGGCTGGCCACACCGACAGGTTGCCCGACATGCAGTCGGCCGACGCAATCGACATGAGGGCGAGTGCAGTGAACCACATGGGCGACCTCCACATGGGGAACGTATCGAGTCCGACCCGCTTACACCCGCAGCCTACTCCGCCGTGGAGGCGTGACAGATCGGGCTCAAGTGCCCGCGAGACACGACCGATTCCTGCAAACACCAGCCGCAAGTGCACGCAACCCACATTGAGCGCCTACCTCCTCAATAAACGGGTAACGCACCGGGGCCGAGCTCGGATGGGGGACCGCCATGTACATCGACAATCCGCTCACCACAGTCGAGAACGACCGCACGATGGTGCCCGAGGCGAACGCAGTCCCGAACACGCTGCAGGACACTCCGGCTCCCACGCCCCGGAGGGACGAGACCCGAGACGGGGGCGGCCACGCGACCGCGATCTGCGGCTTGGAACTGACGGAGTTCTACGACTTCTAACGAAGCTTCAGCCCGCTCGGCAGGGACTCACCGTGCAGCTGCTTGGCATCGGAGTCCGAGAGCGCCTCACCCTCTCGCACCATCCTCACCCAGTGCTCGCTGGCGCCGACCTCGCCGAGGCGTCGCACCACAGAAGAGCGCACTTCGTCCGCCACATCGAGGCTCGCGTCTGTGGTCTTGCCGGCCAACAACACCGCGGCGAAGGCGGCTCCTGCGGTCCGATCCCAGTCCAGGGCGAGGACACGCTGCAGCCACAGCTGGGCCACGTCCCCGGAGACAGCCTGGACGTCATGACGCGACCCGAGTCGGCCGAGAGCCCACCATGAACCGACCTTCTTGAACCTCTCGATGCACCAACCGCCCACCCGCACCTTGTCGGCGGCGGGGAGCTGCTCGAAGGCCGCCAACATCCGCATCATCTCGCGATGGCCGGCGATCCTCGGACCCCCTTGTGGCGGCCGACCGTTGGGATCGAGCCAGGGGCGCACGTCCTCGAAGAGCGCCCTCTGCCGGCCTCGATCCAGGCCCAGGGCAACCCGCCTCCACAGGATCCACCACTCCCCCCAGCCGGCCTTGTGCTCGGGATGCAGGAGCCCCGCCTCCCGCAGATCCCAGAGCGCCTCGATGCGGGCGGCATCCCCATCGAAACCCGAGCCGGGCCGCAGACACCACCCGACCAGTCGCAGCCAGCTCAGCTCGTGCTGGGGCGTGCGACCGCGAAACTCGGCCTGGGCGAGCAGCTCGTCGCAGAGCCCGCGGCAGACGGCGGAAGACCAGGAGCCGCGCTGCCCGAGCACCTCCTCCAGGTCCACGCGCAGACGCTTGGCGGCCTTTGGATCACGGCCCTGTCGCGCGGTGCCGAAGATGCGATGCACGCTTCTCGAGGCCTCCTTGAACTCCCTGGGCAGCGGCAGAGAGCGCTTAGCAGGCGGATCTTCCGGTTCGGGGACACTGGGTTGGTCCGGGGCAGCGAGATCGAACTCGAGGCGCCAGCGCTGCGGCGGCAGCTCCAAGGTCGCCAGGTAGAGCTCGAGGGTGCCGGCCTCGGTGAGCTCGGCGGTGAGCGTCACTGGGACCCCGCTGGCCGAGACACTCAACGACTTCGTCTTCGACGAGAAGGCAGTCGTGATGGGGGGAAGGGGCTCGAGCTCGTCGGTGATGTCCACGAGCTGGCCGGGCTCGTCCGCCACTTCGTCGGTGGTGCTGTACAGCGGGAAGCTGACCCGGCGCCCGAGCAGGAGGTCGAAGACGCGATCGCGCACTGCGACCCGGCTGCCCTCGTCGATGCCGCGGGGAACGACACACAAGGCGCGGGGAGCGCCATCGAGGTCGTCGATACCGACGTAGTAGGCCCGGGCGGCGCCGCCGGTGATGAGCAAGCCAAAACCCCGCCCCGCCAGGGCGAAGCGCACCGCACCCCGGGCCACCGCGGTGTCGAGGGAGGTGTGGGGCAGCAGCTGGATCGAAGCGCCGTCGAACCACTGCGCCAGCACCGAGGTGAAACGATCGACCAGGGTGGCGGCCCCAAACACGCCGCCGTTGAGGAGGAGCAAGTCGGGCCTCGGAAGACCATCGCGCACCTCGGCACCGGCCTCGGCCGCAGCAGCGGCGTGCCTGCGCAGGAAGGCGTTCACGTGTCTGGGGATGGCCGGATCGGTCTCGTAGGGCAGACCAAGCTGCGTGAGTCCCGCTCGAACGCCGCGTTCCGGGACTTCATTGCGGTCGGTTCGCGGCATGAAGCCGTCCACCAGCAGCTTCCAGAGCTGCTCGGCCCGCACGACCTGGCTCTTGGTGCCCCCGATCAACCGCGACCCGCGCCGCTGGATGCTCACCACGGCCTGCTCTGGAGGTTCTTCGCCGAGCAAGAGCTCCTTGCAGCGACAGGCATCCTGCACCAGCGCCGACCACTCGGTGGGATCGAGCTTGCCGCGCAGCCCGGCCTGTTGGCCGACGTAGTGAGCGAGCGCGGCGTCCATGTTGTCGCCGCCGAGCATCAGGTGACCGCCGACCGCAATGCGCTCGATCTCGGGAGGCTGGTCGGGTTCGGTGCTCGCCTGGAGGCGTACGAGGGTCAGATCTGTGGTTCCGCCGCCCACATCGACGACCAGGGCCAGCTTCGCGTCGCCGAGCACGCCGGTCAGATCGTCCTGGTGGGCGCCGAGGAAGTCGTAGAGCGCGGCCTGGGGCTCCTCGAGCAGTCGGATCTGGGGCAGCCCAGCGAGACGAGCGGCGTCGACCGTGAGCTCACGGGCAATGCCGTCAAAGGACGCGGGCACTGTCACCACCACGTCCTGCTCGGCGAGGGGAGCATCGGGGTGCTCGGCATCCCAGGCCGCCCTCAGGTGTGCCAGTAGATGGGAGGAGGCCTCGAAAGGCGAGAGGTGGGGCTCGTCGTCGGGAGCGCTCCAGGGCAGGATCTTCGCGCGGCGGTTCACGCCTCCGTGGCAGATCCAGCTCTTCGAGGACGCCACCAAGCGGTCGGGAGATCTCGCTCCGAGACGGCGTGCCCATTCCCCCACGATCGGGTTCGAGAGGCCCCAAGGCAGCGTGCGATGGGCGTCGCTGAGCTCTCCGGGCGCGGGCAGGTAGAGAAAGGAGGGCAGCAGCGGACGCGCCGCGATCTCTCCGGGCGCGACGAGCTGTGGGATGTCGAAGACCCGCACCGAAGGCCGATCTTCAGGGCTGTAGGCCAAGGCACAGTGGGTCGTACCCAGATCGATCCCGACAACGTAGCCCACGTGGCCCTCAGCGCACTCGAACGTCGAAGGACAGCCGCCAGCGACGTTGGCTGCCCTCCTCGACGGCGGAGAGATCTAGAGTTCCTACCTCGGTTACCCTGGCGTGGAGGCGGACGGTCACCACAGTGCCGGGCTCACCGTCCAGGGTGGTCTCGATGGGAGCGAGCTCGGTCAGCTCGACTGGTGCGGTCACCGAGCCCACCTCGTCCTCGCTGTGCTGTGAGCTGCAGAAGAAGCGGAAGGATGCCGGCTGTCCGACGACGAGACCAAAGCGCTCCGGGAGCTCGACCTCGGTGCCCTCCTCCATGCCAGCGGGCGCGACACACTGGGCGTCGACACGAGGGGGAATGCCGGGAACCGCCAGCTCGGCGCGCTCCACACCCACGTAGTAGGCCCGGGCGGTGCCGCCTCGAATGCGAATCCCACCCTGGCGCCTGGCCCACGCGTAGTAGGCAGCGCCTCGACTCACGGCGACATCGAGGGAGGTGCCGCCGAGGACCTTGACCGGCTGACCGTGCTCGCGCGCGATCCAGCTGTCGACGATGTGGGTGATTCGCTCGCGCATCACCTCCGACCGCATCACTCCGCCGTTGAACAGGATCGCTGTGGGATGCACAAAGCTGTGTCCGGGACCTCTCGTGAGAGAGCCTCGCCCGAGGAAGGCGGCCAGATGGCGAGTCACCGCCGCATCGCTGGCATAGGGCAGGCCGAGGGTGGTGAGGCCGAGACGGCGCGGCACCTGAGGACGAGCCTCGGAGCCCACTCTCGGGAAGAACCCTTCCAACAAGGTTGCTTCCAGCTCGGTCCTGGACAGCTCGGTGCGCAGAGTGCCGCCAAACAGCCGGCTCCCGCGACTGGCGATCGCCAGCGGCCAGGTCTCGCGGTCCGGATCGGCGAGCATCGTCTCCTTGGCCTCGCGGCAGGCGTGAGTGAGGGCGCGCATCTGCCAGTCGTCGACGCGCTTACCCTCGCCCTTTAGACGTTGCCTCACCGCCCAGGCCAGGGCCAGATCCATGTTGTCGCCGCCGAGCAGGATGTGGTCTCCAACCGCCACCCGCTCCAGCTCCAGGGTTCCCTGCTCCTCCCGCACCGCGATGAGGGAGAGATCTGTCGTGCCGCCGCCGATGTCGCAGACCAGGATCACGTCCCCGACGGAGACCTCCTTGCGCCACTGGGGTCCGCGATCCGCTGCCCACGCGTAGAGCGCCGCCTGGGGCTCCTCGAGCAGCCTCAAGTTCTCGCGCAGTCCGGCGCGGTGAGCCGCCTCGACCGTCAACTCTCGCGCGACAGCATCGAAGGAGGCCGGAACCGTGAGCACCACATCCTGCTCTTCGATAGGCGCCTCGGGGTGCGCCGCTCGCCAGGCCGCGAGCAGGTGCTCCAGATACCGCGCCGACGCCTCCAGCGGTGAGATCTTGCCGACCTCGTCTGGAGCCTGCCAGGGCAGGATGCTGTCGCGCCGGTCCACGCCATCAAAGGACAGCCAGCTCTTCGCCGATGACACGAGCCGGTCCGGAGAAGCCGCGCCATGATCCCGGGCAAAACGCCCGATCGCCGCCCGTTCCTCGCCGTCCCAAGGCAGCGTCAGGGCGCCGGTGGGCAGCTCGGACTCGGCGGGAAGGTAGAGGAAGGAGGGCAGCAGCGCCTGGGCGGCGACCTCTCCGCGGTTCACCACCTGGGGCACTGAGAGCGCGCTCGGGGACGCCTGCTGTGTGGAGAGCGGCGTGCTCGCAAGCGCGCAGTTGGTGGTTCCGAGATCGATTCCCAGGGCGAAGCGCTCGCTCATGACAGCTCCACCTCGGCGGGAGCGACTACGCGCGGATCGTGCCCCTCTGTCACCTCGGGAAGGCGGATCTCGCGGACCTCCCAGCCGTGATGGGCCAGCTGTCCGCTATACGGCGGCTCCCCAGCGACGCGGCCGGTGAGCCTGGTGCGGGTGGCGTCAAAGCCAGCTTCGAGCACCACAGTGTCCCCCTCGTTCTCGGATCGCACCGCCTGCACCTCGAGGTATTCGGCCAGGCCCCGCTTGCAGCCAGCCTGCACCACCCGCGCCGCGGCACCGATGTCTTCGTCGCTCGCTCCGGCGACGTCCTCTTGCAGGAAGTCCATAAATCGGCCTTCGCGCTGCAAAATTCCAAGGAGCTGGAGGGCCGAGGTGGGATCGGTCCCCAGCTCGGGTTCGGGCTCGAGGGGCTCTTCGGGAGCGGGCTCGGAAGGCTTCTCCGGCGGCTTCTCCGGAAGCAGATCCCCCTCGCCGTTCATGAGCCTCGCCACCTCGGCCGCGAAGACCCCGTCGAACACCACCTTGAACTCTACGACGAAGGCCAGCCACAGTCGCGCGAACAGGCCCAAGGGCTCCAGTGCCATACCTACCTCTCGGCAGCCCAGCTAACGCATGTCGCCCTCCCCCGCGTCGGCACGCTCATGCATCGGCCTCCGATCCCCTTGTTCGGACATTGTTCGCCAGCCGTTCGTCTCCCGAGCGATAGCCAAGCTGCATCTACTCAGAGGTGTTTCTTGGTCAAGTACATCGACGTCATCGGCTGGCTCCACACCGCGCTCGGCGGCATCGGATCTGCGCTGGGTGTCATCGCCATCCTCGTCCCGTTCGGACTGTTCGCGTACGGCATCTACGACTTCGTCTACGGCATCGTCTACCTGATGGCCGGACCCCAATACATCCCCCATGCCCTGGAGAACCTGGTGCAGATGGTCATCCTCAGCGCCGTGCTCGCCGTGCCGGCGGTCCTCTTCCTGGCACTCTTCGGAATAGAGCTGTACGCCGGAGTCAGCCTCTTGTGGCGCTGGCCGCGGGCGCGCGTCGCCGGCCTCGCCGCGGTGGTTCCCAGCTTCTTCCTCGGTCTTCCCGGCATCGCTCTGGGTGTCGGAACGGTGATGGTCCTCAACGACGACGAGGTCAAGGCCGCGCTGGGCTAGAGTTCGAAGAGCTCCGCTGGGTACGGGAGCGCGAGCAAGGCGGGCAGCTGTGAGGCCTCCACCCACCGCGCCGACAGCGTCTCGCTTCCGTCACAATGGAGCTCGCCGCCGACGATCTCGCAGGCGAAGACAACGCCCGTACACTCCACCAGATCGCCGTTGTCGTACCGGAAACGGAAGTCCTTCCCGCCGACCACATCGAGGAGTCGAACCACTTCGACCGTGAGCCCTGTTTCCTCACGCACCTCTCGGATCACGGCTTCCCTCGGCGACTCACCGGGATCAATGGCTCCAGCAGGGAGGCTCACGCCGCCGTCGGTCTGGTCGACGACGAGCACGCGTCCCCGCTCGTCCCAGATGACCGCGGCGACCGCCGGGATCAGGATCAGATCGGTTCCGACCCGGGCGCGCAGGTTCCGCATATAGGGAGACATCGGCATGGCGAGATCTATCACGCGCCCGCCGGAGAAAAGGAAACATGCCCATCGAGCTCGCCGTCATCACGCTCCGCTACTCCTCCTGGTCCATGCGACCCTGGCTCGCGCTCACCCACGCTGGCGCCGATTTTCAGACTCGCACCGCCGAGATCCAGCTCGAAAAGCAGGACTCCGTCGGTGGCGTGGTTCAGGCTCAGGTAGACGATCTGGAGGCGCGCCGAGCGCAGGGCAGCGTGACGGGGCTGTGGCCGGTGCTGCACGTCGATGGTGTGGCGATCCACGAGGCCCTCGCGATCTGTGAGTATGCCGCCGAGCGCTACCCGGAGGCCGACCTGTGGCCGAGCGACCCGATGCGACGTGCCCAGGCGCGGTCGTTTGCCTGTGAGATGGCCACCGGCTTCCCGAACCTGCGTGAGTTCCTCAGCTGCCATCCCTTTGCGCGAGTGCCAGACTACACGCCAAACCCGGCCAGTCAGCGAGAGATCGACCGGGTCTTCGAGATCTGGGACCAGTGCCTGGAGGCGTCGGGCGGGCCGTTCCTGTTCGGGAAGTTCGGAATCGTGGACTGCATGTATTTCCCCGTGATCACGCGCTTCGCGACCTATGGCGTTGTATTGCCGCCACGGCTTCAGGCCTATGCCGATGAGATCTGGGAACTTCCGGCGGTTCTGGCCTGGAGGGAGCTGGCGCTGCGCTCGCCGCGGATGAACGTCTACGACGATGCCATCCTCGCGCTGGGCGGCGATCCAGATGGTGCGCTGCCAGCGGGCGATGGGCTGGACGACTTCGGCCTCGAGGAGGCGAGCTGGGACGGCCCGCCAGAAGAGTGGCCCAGAGCCTCAGAGGTGCTCGTGGCCTATGCCAGCCCACTGGGCGTCGAAGACATGCCACCGGAGACGATGCAGCAGGCCATCGCCTTCGCGGTGTCGGTGTGGACGGCGGTGGTCTTGGCCGATGAGAACGCAGACGACGGGTCCCTCGACGATTTCCGCGAGCCAGCGGTCGGAGCCGCCGAAGCGGAGATCGCCGAGTTCCTGATCAACCGAAAGAGGATGCTCTTCCCAAAGGATCGGCGTTTGATGGTTGTCGACTTCACGGCGAGCGAGGGACAAGTCGGCGTCCAGGTCTCCTGGCGGCTGCCGTGATTGAAATCGCACCGAATGGCTATCCCGCAACTCAGTTCGATAGAATGAACGCGTGAAACACGCCCATCATCCTCCTCCTTCTCGCCGCCTGCACCCCCCTCGAGGTCACGCGACCGCCCTTGGCTGGACCCGCCCCGGACTCCGACGATGACGGCCTGTCCGACGTGGACGAGCAGCGCTACGGCACGGATCCCGACGACCCGGACAGCGACGACGACCGGCTCGAAGACGGCGACGAAGTGGACATCGGGACCGATCCTCTCGTCTGGGACACCGACCTGGACGGGTATTCGGACGGTGACGAGGACTACGAGCTGCGTGATCCACTCGATCCAAACGACCGCATCTATCAAGGATACTGGCCCTACTACCGGGACAAGGACCTGTTGGGCCAGCCATTTGAGGGGCAGGGGTTCCCAATCGGCGAGCAGCTCTTCGACTTCCAGTCCTACGACCAGTTCAAGGACAGAGTCCGCCTCTACGATTTCGCCGCGGATTCGACACAATGGACCGTACTCGCCGTGCTTCGAGCCGACGACTTCGACTCCGGTCTGGCGGCAAACCAGTTTGCAGGTCATGGGTGCAGCCGCAGGACTTGACCGGCAATTGGAGAGGTCAAGTCCGGAGTCAAACCCATGGGCTGTGAGCTGTCGTACATATTCCCCAGGTTTCGAAGGACCGTCGGGAGCAACGGCGGATTGTGTAGGTTTTACCAACATATGTTCGTCAGTTTGCAGGTCATGGGTGCAGCCGGAGGACTTGACCGGCAACTGTAGAGGACTACGGGGTGGCAAGGTCGGCAGTCGAAAGTGGCGAGCTCCGATGGATCACGGTGCTCTCGGATCCCACCGACGAGGACGCCGCCTATTACAACGACTTCTATGCAAGCATCGAGTGGCACGAGCGATATCCCCACAGGAACGTGCCTGCACTGCTCGACATGAGTATCTTCCAGGCCTCACTGGTGAACCAGATGGGCGACTGGCCGGTGGCGATACTGCTCGACACCGACACAATGACTGTCGAGTGGAAGGGCTGGTTGGGCGATGTGCTCGAGCACTGGCAGAACATCTCGGGCGACTGAAATCCCAGGCTCAGCTGGCGGAGTCGGTGGAGCTCCAGCGGCGGTAGTCAGCTGGGATCCGGCTCCGGAGCAGGCTCGGGGTCGTCCTCCGAGGGCGTCGCGGCACCCGGCTCGGGTGTAGGGGAGTCCGGCTCCGCTTCCTTCGGCTCGGCCTCGGGCTCGACCTCCACCTCCCCTTCCGGCTCGGCCTCGGCATCTTCCTCCGGCTCGGCCGCTGGCTCGACCTCCGCTTCCGCTTCGACCTCCGCTTCGACCTCCGCTTCTGCCTCTACCTCCGGTATCGCATCCGGCTCGGGCTCACGTACACCGGAATCGGCGAGCACCCCAGCGAAGGAGTGCCCGTCGATCTCCGCTCCGAGGTCGATACCGGCAAGCTCCGCGACAGTCGGGAACAGATCGACGCCATGCACCTCCGCGTCGGTGCTGGCACCCGGGACACGCACTCGCGGGCCGCTCACGATGAGGGGCACCTGCCCACCAGCGTCGGCGGTGGTGGCCCCAATGAACACCACAGTGGTCCGCTCGGCCCGCTCGTTGCCAATCGCCGCCAACACCCTACCGATCTCGGCGTCGAGCGCTGTCACGAGACTCAGGGGGCCGGTCTCGCCGATGGCCGGGGGAGCATCAAAGCCAACCCACAGCAACCAGGGCTCGGACATCTCTGCGAGCCGATCCACGGCGTCGGAGGCGGTGGACGCGGCGCCATACAGCTCGGCGATTGCGATGTCGTTCCCCGGCGTCTTCACCCAGAGGAAGTGTCCCGCTGGCCCATCGCCGATTGGGTTGGACGTGCCCCCGATCGTACCGGCAAACCAGTCGAATCCCTGGCGCAGTGGATGGGTACTCGGGGTCTGGGTGTGGAGGCCGGAGAGACGCCATCGGCCCACCGCCGAGCTGGTGTAGGTGTGCCGCCCGGTCGCGAGCATCTCGGGGATTGTGACCTCGTCATCGGCAAAGTCGGGAGCGGTTCGGCCCGTGAGCAGGGAGGCGTGAGTCGCAGTCGAGACAAAGGCGCTCTGGAACGTCATGCCTCGCCGGGCGAGTTCATCGATGGCGGAGGTAAAAGGCGCGTCGGTCGCCCTGTAGATCCGCAGCTGATCGACTCCGAGGTCGTCGACGACGATGACCAGCACGTTCTGGGCGACCTCGGGGACCGCGGGTGTGGCGTCCTCCAGGACGACGCTCGCCTCGCTTGGTTGGGGCGCAGCGAGGTACTCCAAGGGGCGGACCCAGCGCACGGTGGCTACCGCTGCGGCACCAGCTCCAGCGACAAAGAGCAGTCCGGCCGCCCACTCCATCAGGGTTTGATAGCCCAGGAATCCCTCCCAGCCGATCGCGCGACGGGTCGCCGCCCTCATCGGATGTCCCATGCTACGCGGCGTTTGCAGACGCGAACAAGCTCAAGGAGGAGTTAGGATGGCGCCCGAACCCATTTGGACTTAAGCGCCCGTCGCCGATGAGCGCGCCCGAACCACTATCTGTTCGGGAGAGCGGCATCGCACGATGGAACCTCCATCAACGGCGAGAGCAGACGCTCTCGACGTTTCAACTGGCAGGGGCCCGTTTCGAGCGCCCGCTGGATAAGAGAGAAAGAATAGATGAGCAACAAGCTCTTTGTTGGTGGCCTCAGCTGGAACACCGACGACAACGCCCTGCGCCTGGCCTTCGAGGAGCACGGCACCGTGACCGAAGCCAAGGTCATCTCCGACCGCGAGACCGGTCGCTCCCGCGGCTTTGGCTTCGTGACCTTCGCTGACGCCGCCGAAGCAACCGCCGCCATCGCCCAGCGCGACGGCACCGACCTCGACGGTCGCACCATCCGGGTGAACGTCGCCGAGAACAAACCGCGCCGAGACTCCGGCGGTGGTGGCCGTGGCCGAGACCGCAGCTGGTAGACCTCCGGGTCCGCTAAGAATGCCCCGGCGATACTTGGTATCGTCGGGGCATTTTCGTTCGGCGTATGAGCAGAAATGAAGTCTGACTGCAAGTGGGTGGCGCTGGTGCTCGCGGTATAGCCTTCATCTACGGTCTCACTCGCAGTCGCCAAACCAACTGCACTCGTGGTCCTCGAAGCACCCGTCGTATTCCCCGCACGTGGGATCGCCGTAGTCTGTGACGCAATCGGCCATGCACGAGGCGAGGTTTTCTGGGTATCCACAATAGGGGAAACTCAGTTGCACCCCGTCGATGCACTGCTGCACGGTGTCGCCGTCGTAGCCGTTGCATCCGGCAGGCACCGTCCACTCGCAGAACGTCACCAGATCGTCGCAGAACTCTCCTTGGCAATCGTAGCTCTTGGGGACATTGTCATCGTCGTCGTCACCCACGATGTCGTCGTCATCGTCATCGTCGTCGTCCTCGTACTCGTCATCGCTGTCGCTCCCGAAGTCGCAACCCGTGGCCAGGGTCATACTGCCGAAGACCGCGATGCCGACCAGCAGAACTGTCCTCATCTTTCGTCCAGCATCGAGTAGTGCGTGTGTGTTCGCGAACATGTTTTCTCCTATGACGCGTCAAGCACGTCGGGTTCACCGAGGAATTGTGCGACGCCAGCACTCCGTCACAGAGGTGGGCAAACAAAGTGAGCTGCTGTACTCATCCGGCGTACGATTCCGGACGGTGATCGCCGCAAACCACGGTTACTCTCCCGTTGGAGGTACAGATGAGACACATCATGGTCATCGCAATCGTCATCGGACTGGGAGCCTGTGAGGAGGACGAAGGCGACGTTGCGACACCGGAAAACCCCACGACCGAGGTCTGCGGGGCCTGTACCGAGGACGACGCCTGCGACATCGGCGGGATCGAGGGCAGCCACTGCGAGTTCGGGTACTGCTGCTACGACATCGGCGACGGGTCGGGCTGCGGATACGCCTCGCAGGACGACGCCGACGACGCCTGCCTCTAGAACAGCGCGAAGAGATCAGGTTCTAATTGGATTTCTCACGGAGGGTCTTCCATGACGATCGCTGCCAGGGCCGCCTCGACCTCTGCCATCACCGCGCAGGCTGCCTCGATCCGCTCGGCTTCCGGCACGCCCGAGATACCGCCGAGTCTCTCCCGCTCTCGCGCTCGCATCGACGCCACCTTGGCAGCGCCCGCCGCCGTGGCCCCCCAGAGCCAGGAACGCTTGTGAGCCGGATTCACCGACCTGTCCACCAGGCCGTCCTTCGCCAGCGCGTCAACCAGACCCTGAACCGCCTGCCGACTGATGTGCCGCGCCTCGGCCATCGCAGGCACGGTCCGCGGATCTTCTTCGACGACCTCGATGAGGATGGATCGGCGCGCAGCAGTCTGCTCTCCCTCATCGTGCACGATGGTCGCAACGCGCCGGAGCTCCCGAAACAGCATCCGCGTCCGCACGATGAGCGTCTCCAGCGCCCGCCCTTGTTCTAGAGCCACCGAGGCACCCGCCGTGCGTAGCTGACCCACTGGGGACCGAGCTGGGCGAGTTGCTCCTCTTCGACGGGAACGAACCAGCGGCGCACGATCAGGACGAAAACGAGGCCGGTGAGGAGGGCAGGAACAGATCCAACTATCAGCCCAACACCAAGTAGGAAGGCGGAGAACCCGATGTACATGGGGTTGCGACTCCAAGCGAACCATCCATCGGTGAGCAGGAGAGTGGGTCGACTCTGGGGCGGAAGGGCGAGGCCGAGACTCTGAAAGCGCTTCTTGGAGCCGATCGCCATCCAGAGACCGATCGCCGCCACGCCCACCCCGATGAGTGGGAACCGCGCGATGACCGGAAGGCCGAAAATGAAGTGTGCGGAGATGCCACTGCCCAGCAGCGCCCAGGCAAAACGAGGCGGCATCCAGCCAAATGGGGCAGCGGAGACGCCGCAGCCGTCGATGTCACAGGTGGTGTCCGTCATGAGGATCCTCATTGACAAGGTTCTTGTCATATGTAGCGCACACCTGAGGACTTGACAAGGCTCTTGTCGTTTTCTCGGGGGAGAGAAGCCAGGTCGTTGTCAGGAAAGGATCTGAACTCCTCAACAATCTCGGTGATCAATCGATGAAGCAAGCATGAAACTCGTCGGCAGTCTCAACAGCACGCCGGATACTTCTCGGGGCGCCTTCCTCGAGGAGATCAGCCGTGAGGCACGCCGGTCTCTGTCGGTGATCATCGGATACAGCGAGATGCTCGCCGAGGAGATCCGAGACACCAACCCCGATCTCGTCGGTGACGTCGACCTGATCCGGCAGGCCGGCACATACATGGTGCAGCTGGTGAACGCCCTGGAAGAGCGGGTGGAGCAAGAAGGTGCACTCGCCTCGGTGGACGCGCTCACTGGAGTGCCAAATCGCAGGTATCTCGTCACTCATGGGCAGGCGGCGCTGAAGGAAGCGAGAGCAAAGGGCGAGCCACTGGCGGTGGTGATGCTGGACATCGATCACTTCAAGAAGGTGAACGACAGCTACGGCCACGCGGTTGGTGACGAGGTGCTGGCCGCGGTGGCGAAGCGCTGCACCAACGCGCTGCGCGATATCGACATCTTCGCCAGGTACGGCGGCGAAGAGTTCGTGGCGGTACTTCCAGAGACGACTGCCCAGCGAGCGGTCGAGGTCATCGCCGAGCGCCTTCGACGGTCCGTTGCCGCCAACCCAGTGGGAACAGAGGGAGGTCTGGTATCGGTCACCCTGAGCCTGGGCGTGGCGATGCTGGCCGACGACACCTCCGACATCGAAGCGCTGATCAGCGAGGCGGATCAGGCTATGTACCAGGCCAAGCGATTAGGCAGGAACAGGGTCGTGTTCCTCGAGACCAAAGAGCTCGCCAGCGCCTGTTGACGCACGCGGCTCTTCCCCCTGGGGCGCACCGGGTTAGACGGCGCCTTCCGGAGGATTGACATGACCCGACGCGAGGATCTGGCTCGGCACCTGAACAGCAACTTCGTGAGCATCGACGCCGAGCGATTCCGCGCCTTGGGCAAGCACTACAAGGGCAAGGTGCGCGACCTCTTCATCGGGGAAGACGAGATCGTGATGATCACCACCGATCGCCTCTCGGCCTTCGATGTCGTGCTCACGTCGATCCCCTGCAAGGGTGCGATCCTGAACGCCATCGCTGTGCACGCGTTCGAGCAGACCGCCGACATCTGCGACAACCACCTCATCGACGTGCCGCACACCAACGTGCTGAGAGTGCACAAGGCCGATGCCCTTCCCATCGAGATCATCGTCCGCCGCCACGTCACGGGCTCGCTGTGGAGAGACGTGGAGGCCGACCGCCATGGGGTCTACGAGATCGATCTCCCGACGGGGATCCAAAAGGATCAACGCCTGGATGAACTGATTCTCACCCCTTCCACCAAGGCCGAGATCGGGGTCCACGACGAGCCCATCAGCCGACGCGTGATCCTGGAGAAGGGACTGGTGGAAGAGAAGCTCCTCGACCACGCCTTCGAGATCGCCCTGAAGCTGTTCCGCCGCGGCGAAGAGCTGGCCGCCGCCCAAGGTCTGATCCTGGTCGACACCAAATATGAGATGGGCCTGGTCGACGGGCAGCTGGTGGTGATCGACGAGATCCACACCGCGGACTCCAGCCGCTACTGGGTCGCCGAGGAGTTCGAGGGCCGTTTCGCCGCCGGAGAACCCCAGGCGATGCTCGACAAAGAGAATATCCGCCAGTGGCTCATCGGCCAGGGCTACATGGGCGACGGCGAGATCCCGCACATCCCAGACAACGTGCGTCTCGACCTGGCCGAGGTCTACAGCACACTGCACAGCCGCCTCCTCGGCAAGGACTTCGTACCGCCCCAGCGCGACGTGGCCGAGACCGTCTACGAAGCGCTCGGCGTGTGATGTGAAACCGACAGAGCGATTCCGAGCATGGTCGACCACAATGCACCGTCGAAACGCAGTTTCGACGGTACTTGTGCAGCGAACATGTCGGAATCTTTTCAGATGTGGCGCACGCAGTGTGTCACCTAAAGTGAAGTTTTGAGGGGCACAACCGGAGCCCGCGACGGCTGGGCGCGTCGATTCGGGGACCGGGTTGCTGACTACATCCGCGCGCGTCCCGGCTACCCCGATGAAGCTCTGGACTGGATGGACGCCTGGGATCTGTTTCGTCCGAACGCACACATCGCCGACGTCGGAGCCGGCACCGGCATCTTCACCCGACGGCTGCTCGAGCGTGGCGTTCAGGTCACGGCTGTGGAACCCAACGCCCCAATGCGGGCGGCAATCGGCGACTATCCGACGCTAGCGGTGTTGGACGGAACCAGCGAGAGCACCGGTCTGCCGGACAACAGCGTGAGCGCGATCACCGCGGCTCAGGCGTTCCACTGGTTCGACCTGGAACCGACATCCGCTGAGTTCGAACGCATCTTGCGCCCCGGTGGCGAGGTGTGCCTGCTCTGGAATGCTCGCGACGTAGACCCCGCCTTCAACGTGGACTACGACGCTTTCCTAAAGCGCTGGGGCACGGACTACGAGGATGTCAGATTCCGAAATGGGGCCGCAGAACTCCGGAACTTCTTCACGTCCTCCATTCGCGCCGAGTTCCCGAACGAGCAACGGCTGGACGCCGAGGGGCTCCGGGCCAGGATCTGCAGCTGCTCGTACATCCCGGGAATCGAACACGCCGATCACTGGCCGATGCTAGACGCACTCCCGGCGCTATTCGAACCCCACGCGGTGAACGGCAAGGTGTTGCTGTCCTACACGACTACCGTGATCCTGGGCTCGCTCTGAGAGCGCCTAGAACTCGAGGAGTTCCACGTCAAAGACGAGCATGCCCGCCGGCCTTCCGGGGCGGCCACCGTAGGCCAGCTCGACGGGGATCCAGAATCGGGTCTTCTCGCCAACGACCATGAGCTGGAGGCCCTCGGTCCACCCGGGGATCACACGATTGAGTGGGAAGGACGCGGGCTCTCCCCTCTTAACGGAAGAATCGAACATCTTGCCGTCAGTCGTCCATCCCGTGTAGTGCACCTTGACTGCGGTCGTGGCGCCGGGGTGATCGGTGCCTGTGCCCTTCTGGAGGACCTTGTAGGCCAGGCCGCTCTCGGTGGTCTTGGCATCGGCGGGGGCCGCGGCGACATCGGCGGGTGCCGGCAGATCGCCGGGGGCAGGCTTGACTGGCTTTGGTGCCGGTGGCTTGGGTGGCGGCTTGACGGCTTCCGGCGTGGGAGGCGGAGCTGGGTCTTTGACGGGGGCTTCGGCCTCGCCACCACAGGCGACGAGCAGAAAGAGAGCGGCGAAACGCATGAGGTACTCCAGTTCGACGACTCCGCCGGATACCCCGAAACGCCCCGGCACGCGAGCGCTCCGGTTCAAATCGTGTCAGACCTCGAGGCCGACCAGGTACAAGTCGGCAGGGCTCAGCGCGGCGAGTACGCGGGCGCCGTCCAACCAAACGGCCCACTCCTGCGCACCGAACACCACCCGCGCCGCTGAGACACCGTCCGGGCGCTCCTCGATGGCTTCACGCACGGCACCAAAGGCCACGGAGAGCGCCAGATCTCCATCGTGCTGGGCGCGAACCTGATGAGAGAGAAACAACGGCCCGACCACGGCAATCGGAAGATCCGAGAAGACTTGGACAACCTCGGCGCCCTCGATATCGGCCAGCACAACCTCGGGTGGAGGCGCCTCGGACATCTCGGTCGATATGCGCGTCGGTGCCGGAGTAGCCCGGGCCGGAGCCTGCAGCGGCGTCGCGCCGGCGACGTCTGCTCCCGGTCCCGCCGAGCTGGAAAACGCGGCCCGCGCCCACTCCGCCTCTTCGTCGGCGTGGCGCTTCTCCTCGCGCAGGCGCTTCGCCTCGGCCTGGAGGGTGGCGTCTCGGGCCAGTCGCTTCGCCAGCTTTGCCTTCTTCTTTCGTGCAGCCTCCTCTCTCTTCCCCTGCGCCTTTCGGAGCTTGGCGGCCTCCTTTTCGGCCTCGGCCTTGGTCGCCGCGGCCAGTGCCTCCTGGGCCGTCATCTTCTTTTTGGGGGGGCGACCGCGCTCGGCGAGACTGGGGGTTCGCTTCGCCGCTTGTTTGGCAGCCTGCTGGGCGTCGTTCTTGGCGATACGTTTTCGAAGTTCGCGACTGGGCGGGCGCTCGGGAGTGGCGTCGTCGGGATCCACCTCGACGTCCAAGTCGCCTAGATCTTCGGCCAGATAGAACTCGTAATCGTCGACGTTAGGCTCTTTGTCGGTCTGTTTCCTCGCCACCAGCCCTCCCCGGCTGCGGCATTGTATCAATCGCCGGTCAAGGGCTCTTCCGCAGTGATGGCCCAGCGCTCGTGATCGCGCCACTCGCCGCCGATCTTCAGATAGCGGGGACTGAAGCCCTCCAGCCGAAACCCCACGCGCTTCACCAGCTGACGTGAGGGCTCGTTGCCAGGCTGGATGTTGGCCTCCACTCGATGTAGCTCCAGCTCTCCAAAGGCCGCGTCCAACACCAACTCCAGAGACTCCCGCATGAGGCCCTTGCCCTGCCAGCGCGAGCTTGCCCAGAACCCGAGGTAGGCGCTGCAGAAGCACCCGCGGAAGATCTGGCTGAGGTTGAAGACCCCCACCAACGAATCGTCCTCCAGGTGACGTGACCAGAGACCCTCGAAGGACTCCGTACCGCACCGACCGATGTACCCGGAGAAGTCGCTGGAGGGGGCGACCCACGGATGGTGGAAGCCCCTGCTCGCCGCCACTACGCGCTGGAACTCCGCCGCGTCGTCGACGGTTGGCCTCTTCAGATAGACACGCATTGGGAGGGGCCTAACCCGGGCGATTTGACCTCGGCGGCCGCGATTGGCACGATGGAGGTTGGAGGCAACCGTTTGGCACAGCGGCGGCACTATCGGGTCGGCACCCGCGTGAAGGCCAAGATCCGCTCCGAGGACTGGTCGGCGCCGTGTGCGGTGGACAACATCGCCATCGAGGGCGCGCGGATTCGCATAAAAGAGTCGAGCGGAAGGGTTCTTTCCGTCGGAGCCTCCGCGGAGCTCAGAGTGCTGGATCCGCAGACAGGCAACGTTCTCGTGCTGTCCGCCTCGGTGACCTACCGCGACGAGAACGACACCCCGCGGGCTTATGGGCTGCACTTCACGGATCGGGAACAGGTCCGCGCCCTGTTCACGCCCGCACTCGCCAAGCTCTTCAACCGCCGACAGAGCTTCCGTGTCTCATTGGACAGCAGCCCGCTCTTCGCGACCCTCCAGCCTCCCCAGCAGGACATCGGACTCATCGAGACGGCCATCGTCGACGTGTCCACCCTCGGCTGCGCTGTCCTGGTCACCGCTCAGAACGAGTCCGCACTGCAGATGATCACCGAGGTCGACCTCCTCTTCAAGCTCCCTGGCGCCACGCTTCCCTGCGCCCTGCGAGGCGACATTCGCTACCGAGAGGCGACCGAGGAAGGCATGATCCGCTACGGCATCGAGTTCCTCGAAGGCACCGACGCCGAGTATTCACGCAGCATGGACCAGATCATCAAGTTCGTAATGCGAAACCAAAACGAGCAGCTCTAGCGCGCCGAAAGCGACGTCGGAGCGGTGGAACAGCAGTAGCCTCGATTCGCGGTTGGAGCGGGCACTTGCACACCGCCCCTCGGTGTATCGTGCAATCAGCCGCCTGAGCAGTCGTAGGGTGTGGAGCACTCGACCATCCAGTCGCCTTCCGCGAAGGCCTCGCAATCCATGGTTCTCACGAGATGGAGGCAGCCCCTGGCCTCCTTGGCGTCGTACTCACAATCGATTTCCTGACGGTCTTCGACGCTACCGTCGTAGCACGCGTCTTCCGACTCGTAGACTTCGCTGATCAACGGTTCCTCGCACTCGAAGTACAACGCGCACACGCGATCTGCGTAGACGTCCTCAAAATGATCTCGGCTCGGTCCGCAGGCGGTGAGGATCGTCAGCGCGATTCCCTGTAGGCCGAGTCGGGCGGCGCGGCTGTGGTTCATGTTGGGATCCTTCGGCGGGCACTGGGCAAGTGCTATGCAATGCTCACTCAGAGGTCTCGCATAGTTCGGCGGAGTCTCGCGAACCACCTGGAGCCAGCCTCGCCCTCTGGTCGGTGTAATGCGCGGCCCGCCGACGTACAGCCGGATCGACCCCTTCGGCCTGACCGTGGCGCCTTGGCATTTCGCAAGAGTGGCCAGCGGGCGATCGGGACTGGCCAGGCCTGCAGCGGTTCCCGATCCGCCTTGACCCCGGCGGTCTCGCGCAGAGGGAGGCAGCATCCGGCGGGCGAAGAAGCCGGAGGGAGAACGCAGGTCTCCCTCTAATGGTAGCTCCCCTGGAACCTGTCGACGCGGCTCTCTCTGCAGCCCGGAGTCGCCACCGACCTTCCCGCACCACTGAATCCGATCCG
>PJEL010000239.1_pt1 | contig 66327 bp, 71 predicted proteins | sample 1853271 | NCBI WGS metagenome assembly PJEL01 (sample SAMN08108733, study PRJNA415343) | Invertebrate metagenome, whole genome shotgun sequencing project. | host: Globobulimina | place: Sweden: Gullmar Fjord | collected 2015-08
ATGCTTTTGTTAATTCTGTTTTACCTACACCAGTAGGACCGGCAAATAAAAAGCTTGCTATAGGTCGTTTTGGATTTTTTAATCCAACACGAGCACGACGAATAGCTCGTGCAATAGAACTTACTGCATAATCTTGACCAATTACAGATTGGTGTAACATTTTTTCTAAATCTAAAAGTTTTGCTGTTTCATCTTGGGTAATCTTATTTACAGGAATACCAGTCCAAGAGCCAACAACAGCTGCAATATCATCCTCAAGTACTTTTGGTTTAGATATAATATTTTTTAAGCTTTGCGATGAATACTCTATTCTTTGTTTAATTTTTTCTATTTTATCTTGTACTTCTTTTGTTTGTTTATTTATTTCTTCTTTTTTTAATGGTAATACTTTTGGCTTAACTTTTACAGTTCCTAAAAAATCATTTTTCAGAGTATTGGTTTTAATAATTTCTTTATTACTTTTTATTTCAAATGTTTTTAAATTTTTATCTTTATTATAATTAAAATCTAATTTTTTTCTTATTGAACATTCTGCAAGCTTTTCATCATTAAAACGTTTTTGAAATCTTACTAACTCATCTCTTTTTATAATATTTAAATTTTCATTGAAATATTTCGGAAATTTTATTATTTTTTGTATAAATTTTAAACCTTTTTTAGTATTTTTTTCTACTGAAGATTCATTCCCTATTTTATTTAATTTACTAAGATTAATTACTTGTAATAAATAACGATCATTTATGAATTGTTTTTTCGAATCTACAAAAATATTTTTTTTGACATTTTTAGTATTAGTAAATTGTTGCATTAAAGTTTTTTCAATCTGAGATATTTTTAAAAAAGAATTAGAAGATAAGTTTTGCAATTTTTTTAAATATACGGTTTTACTTTTAAATTTTAAATTTGTAGAAATATTAAAAAAATACTCATAAAATAAAGGATTCCATTGTTTAAGAATAAAATTTGGAGGAATTAAAATTTTTTCTTTAGATCTTAAATTTGAAAAAATTTTATTAGTGATTGAATTTCTTTTTTTCTTTTTAATATTTTCGTATTCTTTTATATTTATTTTATTAAAATATTTTGAATTAATATTAAAAATAATTTTTTTTTCTATATCTTGTTCCGAATTCTCAAAAATTGTAGTTTTAAAACATTGGTATGATAAAAATTTCTTATAATAAAAAATATTATTAAAAGAAGATGGTTTAACAAAAGAGCAAAAATCATCTATTTGTAATTTATTACTAATTTTAAGATCTAATTGAGTAATATCATTATTTATGATTAAACAATTTTCTCGATGAAATAAACTTTGCGATATATAATTTTCAATGATTATAGGTGAAAATAATTCTAAACAATGATTAAAGAAATAAATTAAATTATAATTTATGTTGTTTTTTATTAAATTTAAAGGTTCTTTTATAATTAACTTCATTAATTTATAAATAAATTTATCAATCTTTAAAAATTCATTTGATAATGATAATTCTTCATTAATCAAATTATTTTGATATAACTTTTTATTTTTTATTAACTTTTCACTTAAAAGTTTATCAATTTTGTTATTTACTGAATCTTCATCATCCCATTGTATTAAATCTTTATTGGATTCTATTGAAATGGAACTAAATTTATTATTTTTTTCCTTTTCAACAGGATTATAACCCTCATGTATTTCTAAAAATTCAAAAGTTGAATCTAAAATCAGATCCTTCACAAGATAATGAGGAACGGAAATATTTTTAAGACCTTTATAAAGTTCATTTACTGTAAAAACTTTTTCAGTAGCTATTTTTATTTTTGGTAGTACTTCACAATAAAGTTTTTTAGTTCCAGGATAATGATATAAGTTATCCTCCAATTTTTTAATTATATCTATATTAAATGTTTCATGATTTTTTAAACTTTTAAATGATGATTTTATTAAATCTACCATTATTGCAAGTTGTAACTCCTTCAATAATTCAAAATTGGGTACTGCAATATAAATAGATAAATCCGTTCTTTTCATTTTAGGTAATGACAGAACAAAGAAAGTATCTTTAATTTTTTCATTTAAAATTTTATCACTTGGAAATGTGAATTTAAAACAATTAAGTAAACTAATTGGAATTGAACTAGTCGAACCTATTAATCCAATTATAGAATCATTCTCAGGAGATTCACTACATAAAATATGATAATTTGCAGAGTTTACGCTATTTATAAAACCTGATTGAAAATTTTTACTGTATCTAGTTGGAGTATCTAATAAATAAATAAAACAAGGTAATTCCTCTAGAGAAGTCTCTGTTAAACTAATAGGTATTAAATTTTTAAACAAAGAATCTATTAAATCAGATACATTACCTAAAGAAAATAAAACTTGATTTATCAATTCAAGTATTATATTTTTTTCTTTAATTATATTAGAATTGTCATAAAAAGCCCATTCTCTATAACTAAAATCGTTAATAATAGCATTAAAATTATCTAAATTTGGAAGTAAAGAAAAATAGGTACTTTCTTTATTTAAAAAATAATTATTACGCCATTTTTTCATTTTTTCCAATAAATTAATATTAATTATTTCAAAAAGAAACCAAATAAATTTTTCGTCTTTTTTAATTTCGTTATTTTTTGATATTTGTTTTTTATTTTTTTCTTTGTACTTATTAAACCATAATAATTCTTCCACAGTCATCAGTAATGATGAAAAATTTTTTAAAGGTTTAATCCGTTTAAAATTTTTATTTGATTTACTTATTAAATCTAATGAATAATTATTAACAAGTGATTTAGGTAACTCTATATTTTTTTCTACTAATTTATTTTTATTATTAATATATTTTGCTCCATTAATTTTTAATGCTAAAGTTTTATCTAAATTTAATTCTGATTTTGGGTTTATTAATGTTTTAAGTAACCTTATCTTTGGCTGAATTTTTTTACCGTTACTAATATTATCTTTATTATTTGATAACTTATCTGATATTTTTTTGTCTAAAAAATTTTCAGTTTCTAAATCTTTACGATCAAAATAATCTGTATAAATATTTGGATGTACTAAATAATCTGGAAAATCATCAAAAAGATTTTGTTTCGATTCATTATTATGATCTAATTCTAATATTTCTAATAACTGATTAATTTGTTTAATTATTAAATTTTCTTTTTCGTTTTTATATATTTGATTATCTTTTTGATCTTTATCAAAATTTTTTATTATTTGTTCATTGGTTTTTGCTAGTGTTTGTTTTTTATAAATTTTAGATCCTTTATCTATATGCTCTTGAAATGAATTATCAAGATATTCTTGAAATTTTTTATCCACTTCTTTTCTTAATTGCTCTTTAATTTCATTTGATTTATTTTCTAAATATTTCTGAAATTGTTGATTTACTTTTTCAACTAAAACTTTATTTCCTTCATAAAATTTATAAAATTCTTTTTTTGTTGTTTTTATAAAAATTTCAGATAATGATTTATCTGATTTTTCAGAATAATTTTTATTATAATGTTTATTTAATTCATTTTCTAATAATTTATCTGCATTTTCACGTAATTTTGGATTTAAACAAATTCGATAAGGTAATCCATCTGGAGCAAGCACTGCAAAATCTTTAAAAGAACATTGATTTAAAAGCTCATGCCCAAAATCGATTTCATTTTCTATTAATTGATCTTTTAACAAAATTCCTTTTTCTTCTGCTTGTGCTCGTACTTGATCTCTTTCAATAGTATATTGAATAATTTTTTTGATTCTATTTCGATAATCCATTTCGCTATCTAACAATTCTGCAGCTTTTTTATAATCTTGTATTCTTATACACTTATCTTTTTCAATAAGTATCTTTTGTAAATCTTTTTCTAATGCTTTAGCAGCTAAAGGTAATCTTCTATTATTAAAACGAACTAAAGAACTAGCTTCATCAATTAAATCAATTGCTTTATCTGGTAGAAATCTATCTGCTATAAATTGTGCTCCCATACTTGCTGCAGCAACGATAGCACGATTAGAAATCCGTACTTGATGATGTTGTTCATATCTTTGTCGTAAACCACTAATAATATAGATTGTTTCCTCAATACTTGGTTCATCTACATTTACAGGTTGGAAACGACGTTCTAAAGCAGCATCTTTTTCAATGTATTGACGGTATTCTGCAATAGTTGTAGCACCAACACACTGAAATTCACCTCTTGCTAATGCAGGTTTTAAAATATTTGCGGCATCTAGAGCACCCTCAGCAGCTCCTGCTCCTACTAAAGTATGAACCTCATCAATTACAACAATATAATTTTGATTTATTTGAATTTGTTCAACAATTTTTTTTAATCGATCTTCAAACTCTCCTCGATATTTTGTACCAGCTAATAATAAACCAATATCCAAAACAATTACTTCTTTTCCATCTAAACCTAATGGGATATCTCCAGTTCGAATTCGTTGTGCTAAACCTTCAGCAATTGCAGTTTTCCCCACACCTGGTTCACCAATTAGTATAGGATTATTTTTACGACGACGAGTTAAAATTTGGATAACTCTATCAATTTCTTTAGTTCTTCCAATTACTGGGTCTAATCTATTTTCTTCTGCAGCTTTAGTTAAATTTATTGTATATTCTTCTAAAATTTTTGAATTAAATGTATTATTATAATTAGTATTATAATTTGTATTTTGAGAATTATTATTATTAGTTAAAGCAAATAATTTTTCTGAATTATTTTCCTTTTTATTTTTTTTCTCCTTATCAAATTCTCCCATGCTATCTAAAAGAGTATTTCGAAGTTTAAAACAATCAACTCCTAACGCTTTTAAAATTTTTCGAGCAATCCCAGTTTCTTCATCTGTTACAGCTAATAATAAATGTTCAGTCCCAATATATCCATGACCAAAATTTTTGGATTCTTTTAAAGCCAATTCTAGTGTTCGTTTTGCTCGTGGTGTAAATGGTATTTCAACTGAAACAAAGCCAGAACCTCGCCCTACTAAACGCTCTACCTCTAATCTTGCATTTCGTAAATTCACCCCATAAGATTTTAAGACTTGAGCTGCTATTCCTGTATTTTCTCCAATTAATCCTAATAATAGCTGTTCTGTTCCAACAAAATTATGCCCTAATTTTCGAGATTCCTCTTGAGCAATCATTACAGCTTGTAAGGCTTTTTCCGTAAATCGCTCAAACATTTTATCGGTCATTATAAAAAAGAAAAACAATTTCACCCTATTTTAATGGTATTTATTTTTGTTTTATTAGATTATAGAAAATTTAAATAAATTTTCTATTTTTATAACGGATTTTTTATAAAAAATACTATAAAAAATATAACAATAAATAAAATTTATTCAATAATAATCAGCAAAACTTTGGTAAAAAAAAATAATGAACAAGATAAAAAAAAAGTAAACTACTTTTTTATTTCTTAATCAAATAGTATGAGTATCCAAATTTCGTATATTTGATATAATATTTTTATAAAAAATTAATGAAAATATTCGTTATTTAAATAATATATAGATTTAACTAAAAGCTTACTATATCTCCTTTAAATTTTTATTTTATTAATGATTTTGATAATTTTTTATATTATGTTAACTTTAAATAATTTTTAAACTTAAAAAATTAAATTATGAATTATATTTTAAATTTTTTTTTTCTTATTTTTAATATAGTACTCTTAATTTTAATCTTAATTAGAGACCCAAATGAATTATCATTTCAAGAAAATTTAGGTTATATAGCAATATTTAATAATATAAGTATTTTAAAAAAAATTATAGACCAAATTCTTCCATTATTTATTTTTATTTTTTTTCTAATGAACTATATTTTAAATTTTATTTTTTATCTGAAAAAATAATAAAAAAAATATATAATAAGGATTCCCTATATTTTATTAGCAAAAAAGAGTTTTTAATTCACATTTTTTCATGAATATTACTATATACTATATTAAAAAACAATTAACAAATTTAAAATTTATTTTAATTTAATATTTAATATGATTTTTTAGTTAACCGAAAAAAGTAATATATTAAAAATTAATATACGAAATATATGATATCATATCAATTTAAATACATCTAGAATAATATATTCTTTAATAAATAAATTATAATTTTTTAATTTTATTACTTATCTTTTTTTTAATAATTAAATTACAATCATAAATGTATAAAAATAACTTATTTTTGAAATTTATAACGGAACGTAACGCAGCTTGGTAGCGTATCTGCTTTGGGAGCAGAATGTCGCAGGTTCAAATCCTGCCGTTCCGAATTAATAATTTTTATTGTTTAGATTTAACTTAACCATTCATAACCTTTTTGTTCTAATATTTGTGCTAAAGTATGATCACCAGATTTAATAATTTTACCTTTTACCATAACATGAATAAAATCAGGTTTAATGTATTTTAATAACCTATTATAGTGTGTTATTATTATTAAACTTTTATTTTTATCAACCTCCATTAATTTATTTATTGACGAAGCAATTGATTTTAAAGCATCAATATCTAAACCTGAATCTATTTCATCTAAAATACCTAGTGGACTATTTAAAATAGCAAATTGAAGAATCTCATTTCGCTTTTTTTCACCTCCAGAAAACCCTTCATTTACATTTCGATAAAGAAAATCTAAATCCATATCAACTAATTCTAGTTTTTTTATAACAAATTTTAAAAATTCTATTGGATCTAATTCTGATAAACCTAAGGCTTTTCGTGATGAGTTATAAATAAGACGTAAAAAATCTTCATTGGTTACACCTGATACTTCAATTGGGTATTGAAATGCTAAAAAAAGCCCTTTATGTGAACGAATAGCTGGTTCTAATTTAATTAGATTTTCATTATTAAAAAAAATTTCACCTTTTGTAACATTATATGTAGGATGTCCAGCTAGAACTTTAGATAAAGTACTTTTCCCAGAACCATTAGGTCCCATAATAACATGAATTTCTCCTTTTTTTATACTTAAGTTAATTCCTTTTAAAATAGAAATTTCGCCAGTATTTACATATAAATTTTTTATTTCTAATATTTTATTCATTTTTTTATCCTATACTTCCTTCTAATTTTAAACTTAATAATCGATCTGCTTCCATTGCAAATTCCATTGGTAATTTTGTAAAAATATCTTTACAAAAACCACCAACAATTAATCCAATAGCCTCTTCTATATTAATCCCACGCTGTAAAAAATAAAAAATTTGTTCCTCTCCAATTCGTGAAATTGAAGCTTCATGCTCTACTTTTGCAGTAGAATTAGCAACTTCTATATATGGAAAAGTATTGGCATATGAATTTTTTCCAATTAAGAGTGAATCACACTGTGAAAAATTACGACTATTAAAAGCTTTAGACCCAATTTTTACTAGTCCACGATATGTATTTTTGGAGAATCCGCAAGAGATACCTTTTGAAATTATTTGACTTTTTGTATTTGATCCAATATGTAACATTTTTGTACCAGTATCAGCTTGCTGATAATTATTTGTTAATGCAACTGAATAAAACTCACCTTTAGTATTATTAGCCAAAAGTATACAACTTGGATATTTCCATGTAATAGCAGATCCCGTTTCTACTTGGGTCCAAGAAATTTTTGCATCTTTACCTGCACATAAACCGCGTTTAGTAACAAAGTTTAAAATTCCACCTTTTCCAACTTGATCTCCAGCATACCAATTTTGTACAGTAGAATATTTTATTTCTGCATTTTCAAAAGCAATTAATTCGACAACAGCAGCATGAAGTTGATTATTGTCATATTGGGGAGCTGTACAACCTTCTAAATAACTAACTGAACTCTTTTTTTCTGCAATAATTAATGTGCGTTCAAATTGTCCTGATTCTTTATCATTAATACGAAAATAAGTAGAAAGTTCTAATGGACATTTTACAGATTTTGGGATATAACAAAAAGAACCATCTGTAAAAACTGCAGAATTTAATGCTGAAAAAAAATTATCACCACTAGGTACAACACTACCTAAAAATTTTTTAATTAAAGATGGATATTCTTGAATACCTTCAGAAATTGAGCAAAAAATAACACCATATTTAGCTAAATCTTCTTTAAAAGTTGTAGCAATAGAAACACTATCAAAAATAGCGTCAACAGCTACATTTGCAAGTCGTTTTTGTTCGTTTAAAGAAATACCAAGTTTTTCAAAAGTTCTTTTTAATTCTGGATCTAATTCATCTAAACTATTAAGTTGTGGTTTTATTTTAGGTGCAGAATAAAATTTTATTTTATCATAATTTATTAATGGAAGAGCTAAATTAGACCAACTTGGGTTTTCCATAGATTTCCACTTTTGAAAAGCTTTTAAACGAAAATTTAATAAAAAATTAGGTTCTTTTTTTTTCAAAGAAATTTTATTAATAATGTCTTCATTTAATCCAGAAGGTAAACTATCTACTTCTATTTCAGTGCTAAAACCATATTTATATGGTTGATTTATTAACTTATTAAGTATTAATTTTTCAGTATTCATATGTTATAATAGAAAAAATTTAAAAAAGATATGTACTAATATATATATATTATTTAAATTTCGTTATATGTTATCTTCTAATATTTTAAAAATATTCTATTTTATATTATAAAATTTTTGATTCTAGATCTAATTAGTATATTAATAATATTAATATATAGAATAAAAAAAAGCAAAAATAATAAGAATATTATACAATTTTTACGAAAAACTTAGCTATCAAATTAATAAAATTTTTAATGAATACATCTATCTTTATAGTTAAAATTGTGAGCCAACCTATTCAAAGTTTTTTTATTGGAGATATCAGTATTGTGGAATTAATTGTTGAATTTCCAAGAGTAAAGAAAAAAAAAAGTTTTCAAGATATTAGATTATCAATTTGGGGTGATTTAGGAGGGGATATATGTAAATATTATCAAATAGGTGATTATGTTATTGTTGAAGGTTTTTTAAGTTTACGAACAAATGTCTCAGGTATTACTTTGGATAAAGAACCTGAATTTACAATAATAAAATTTTACCCTTTCTTATTAACTGAATAAAAAAAAAAGATTAGTTATAAAATACTAATTTTTTATAATAAAAAAAGAAAAAAAAATTAATTATGTTTATAGTTTGATTTCATATTATCTAATTTTTTAGAATTTTCTTTAATTCTTTTTGCAATTAAACCACGTAATCTAATATTTTCCCATCCTGCAGCTAATGTCATAATAATAATTAAAATCTGGCTAAATAATAAAATAGGGTCTAATCGCCAACCATGAATGATTAAAATACAACTATATATAAAACCTACAGTGGCAAAAAAGATATCTTCATCACGTGATAATTCTGGTCGAACAATCCTTACAAAATATAAAATAGTAGCTCCAAGAACAACTAAAAACCCTAATAATAAATTTGCAGTAAAACCAATATTTATCATAATATTAAATTAAATACTATTTAAATTTAATTAAAAATTTGCAGTGAAACTTTTTATCTTTTTTATTATATCATATTATCTATATTTTATTTATATATAGATAAGTCATTTTTTTACCTTTTATTGTATAATATATTTTAAATATTAATCTTAATGAGCAAGTATAGTTTAATGGTAAAACATTAGCCTTCCACGCTTAAGATACGGGTTCGATTCCCGTTACTCGCTTTATAAAAACTTAAATATATTTATATTACGAAATAATGAATAAATATACTAAAAAAAATTAATAATATTATATTTATAAAATATTTTGGGTTGCTAACTCAATGGTAGAGTACTCGGCTTTTAACCGAAAAGTTCTGGGTTCAAATCCCAGGCAACCTAATTTTTAAATATTACTATTAAAAAAAATATAGTAAATTTGACATTTTAGTTACATTATTTTAGAATGATTTAAAATTTTTAAGATAAAAAGCGGATGTAACTCAGTGGTAGAGTGTAACCTTGCCAAGGTTAATGCCGCGCGTTCAAATCGCGTCACCCGCTAATTTACAACAAAAAATTTAAAAAATACAAATACCTTTATAAAATAATATTATATTATAAAATAAAAAACTAGATTATGAATAAAATATTAAAAAATCCACTAATTATTAGTGGGAAAAGTTTTGATTCACGTCTTTTATTAGGTACTGGTAAATATAAAAATTTATTAGAAACACAAACTGCTATTCAAAAAAGTGGTTGTTCTATTGTCACTGTTGCTCTTCGACATTTTACAACTGGAAAAATTTCAGAAGATTCTATAACAACTGGACTTAATTGGAAAAAATTATGGTTATTACCCAATACTGCTGGTGCTAGAACTGCAGAAGAGGCTATTCGTTTAGCTTATTTAGGCCGCGAATTTGCAAAAAAAATAAATCAACCTACAAATAATTTTGTTAAATTAGAAGTTATTTCTGATTCAAAATATCTATTACCAGATCCAATTGGTACAGTAAAAGCTACAAAATTTTTAGTAAAAAAAGGTTTCTCAGTCTTACCATATATCAATGCAGATCCTATGTTAGCCAAACATTTAGAAGATTTAGGTTGTAGTACTATAATGCCATTAGGATCACCTATAGGTTCAGGACAAGGTATAAAAAATATGCAGAATATTCAAATAATTATTGAAAATGCTAAAGTTCCAGTTATTATTGATGCTGGTATAGGTTATCCACATGAAGCAGCATTAGCTATGGAATTAGGAGCAGATGCAGTATTAATGAATACTGCAATTGCAAAATCAAAAGATCCAGGAACAACAGCTTTAGCAATGAAATTAGCAATAGAAGCAGGACGATTAGGTTTCATAGCTGCTAAAAATAATAAAGAAAAAAGTCAATATTTAGCTTCTGCAAGTTCTCCATTTTCTGGAACCGATTTTCTACTTTAATTTTATTATATTTTGGAATCTAAGAAATACAAGATCTTATATTAGATAAAAAGTAAGGTTTATACAAATTATAAAAAATAAGTAACTATTATAAAATAAAATGGAATAGTAAATACTGTAAAAGTATCTAATTATCCATTACAAAATATTAAATTTATTATTAATATGGTTTTAATAACTAAATGTATAATTATTAAAAAAAAAAAATAAAAGAAAACCCCCAAGGGAATTCGAATCCCTGTTACCTCCGTGAAAAGGAGATGTCCTTGGCCTCTAGACGATGGGGGCAACAAAAAAATTTTAATATATTTTAAAAAATTTTTACGTAAATTAGATATTACATTAGTTTATTTTCTCTGTCAAAATTTCTCAAAACAAAATTTAAAAATATATTTAATAAATAAATATATTTACCAACTTGCTTTTCGAATTCCTGGTAAAAGACCATTATGAGCCATTTCTCTAAAAGAATGACGACATAAACCAAAATCTCTATAAACACCTCTGCTACGTCCCGTAATCCAACATCTTCTTCTTAATCTAACTGAACTACTATTACGTGGAAGCTTCTCAATTTTTTCGTGAATAAGAAACTTTTCTTGAATTGTTTTAGCTTTAATAAAATCTTTCTTTAATAATTGTCTTATATTTTTATATTTTTTAGAAATTTTTTGACGCTTTATTTCTCTCTCAATAACAGATTGTTTGGACATAATAGAAAAATATTTCAAAAATAAATTTTTTTAAATTTTAACTCAAAAAATTATTTGTTTATGTAAAAAAGAATTATAATAAATATTATTATTTAATGCAAATTATTTTTATATTTTGACATTTTAATTAAAGTTCAATATAATTAAAATAACGCGGGGTAGAGCAGTTGGTAGCTCATTGGGCTCATAACCCGAAGGTCAGTGGTTCAAATCCATTCTCCGCAATGTTTTTACTTTTATATTATAAATTATAAATAGATTTTTTATAAAATTATTATAAAAATAAAAAAAGCTAAATTAGAATTTTAGCTAAACTTTTTCGTAATTTTTTTATTTAGTTAAAAAAATTTAAAAAAAATTTATCGAGGAGAGATGGCAGAGTTGGTTTATTGTATCTGATTTGAAATCAGACGAATGTTTTACATTCCGTGGGTTCGAATCCCACTCTCTCCTTTCCATATATTTTTAATTCAAAAAGATTTATATTGACAAGAAAGTCTATTATAATATAATTTAGAAATTAGAGAGAATTAAAACATGATCAATTTTTTTTTAGCAATACGTTTTAATTAAAATTTATAGTATGCCTAAGTTAAAATCATGTAAATCTGCAACAAAGAGATATAAAAAAATAGGATTAAAAAAATTTAAACGGAAAAAATCTTTTAAAAGCCATATCTTAGTAAGAAAACGTCCAAAACGAAAACGCCGACTTTCTAAAAACCCTTTAATACAAAAATCTGATATTAAAATTTTTTGGAAAAAGATTTTAATAAAAAAATAAATGAATGAAATTTCTTACAAAAATTAAAAACTAAAAAAAAAATTATTAATTTTGTTATTATTATGGTCAGAATTAAAAGAGGTAGTGTTGCTCGTAGACGTCGTCAAAAAATTTTAAAATTGGCTAAAGGCTTTAGAGGGTCTTCATCACGATTATTTCGTGTAGCCAATCAACAAATTATGAAAAGTCTTTCATTTTCATATTGTCATAGAAAAAAAAAAAAACGAAAATTTCGACAATTATGGATTATACGTATTAATGCGGCTTTACGACAAAAAGGTTATAAGTATAGTCATTTTATAAAATTATTAAAATATTCAAATATATTATTAAATAGAAAGATGCTTGCAAATTTATCTATAGTTGATTTAAAAACATTTAATAGTTTATTACAAGATTTTTCTAATACTAATAAAAATTAAAAAAAAATATATAAAAATCTTAAAAAATTTAAAAATGTCCTCTAGAAAAAAAATAAATAATAAAAAAAATAGTATTCAAGAGGAAAATCAAAATCAAATTATAAAAAAAGAATCTATTTATTCTTATCAAGATTTTATAATAAATTTTGAACAGAAAAAAGAAGCTCTTGAATATAAGCATCGTAATGCTTCTCGAAAAAAACATTTTATAGAGATTAAATTAGAAAAAGAAGTTGGTTCACTTCTTCGAATTTTTTCTTTATTCAATCGTCTTAATATTCGTATTGAAAGTATGACAACAACTTCATTTTTTAATAAAAAAACAATTTGTTCCATGATACTAGTCATATTAGCAAATGATTATGAAATTGAACATTATTGTAACCAATTAAAAAAAATTACAAATATTTTGCAAATAAATAATTTTAATAATGTTCCAATTGTTGAGAGAGAACTTCTTTTAATTAAAGTAAAGATTGATCTTCAAAATAGAGATCAATTAATTGATATTTTAAAACCATTTAAAATATCAATTGTTGATATTAATCCATTTTTTTTAATTATTGAGTTTTCAGGTGATTCTGGTAAGATACAGATGATGGAAATTATACTTGATCAATTGAAAAATAAAATACCTACGTTTCAATTAGTGGATTTAAAACGTACAGGAAAAACAGCTATTTCGCAAACTTCAGGTTTTGATAGTAATTATATTTTCAAAAATGGAATAACTTAACCTCTAATTTTTGAATCATCTAAGGTTAAAGATTAATAAAAAATTTAAAAAATAGGGGCAGGGGGACTTGAACCCCCACGACTATAATTAAGTCAACGAATTTTCATTCCAATACAATTTTCATTGCTTACTTAAAATAATAGTTTAATTTTAAATAAAATGGAATTGGACTCTATCTTTACCCTTTTTTAAGGTAGTTCCCGTTGAGTCTCTGCACCTTTCAATGAAAGTTTTTAAAATACTCATTAATTTGGCTCAGAATTATCATATTAATTTTTCATAAAATAAAAATATTAACGTAGACTTTTCTGAATTTGAGAACTTACTCATACTAGTATTAACTAACTAGTTGGCTCAAATTTTAAGTCCGTTGCGTCTACCATATTCCGCCATGCCCCCTAATGTCATTAAAAAATTTAAATATTTTGTAGGTGACACCCAGATTTGAACTGGGGTATAAAAGATTTGCAATCTTCTGCCTTACCGCTTGGCTATGTCACCTTTATAAGGATAATATAATTAATATTAATCAAAAAGTAAATAGGTATACATATATATATATATTTATATTTAAAAATTTTATTTATTTTTAATATGGCTGTACCAAAAAAACGTACATCAAAAACAAAAACAAAAACTCGTCAATCAAATTGGATAGCAAAATCTAAAAAATCTGCCAAATTCTCTGAATCATTAGCAAAATCTTTATTAAAAAAAAAAATATTTTAAAATAGAATAACTTTTTTTTAATGGGGCTATCTTAGTTTTAATATTTAACATTTTTTATTCTTATAATTAAGTTAGGTAATAATAATATAGGTAATAATAATATTTAAATTATTTTTTCTTTTAGAGAAAAAAAAACTAATTTCATTTTTTTATCATTTGTATCATTTGTATCTGTTGCATCTGTGGCCGAGTGGTTGAAGGCACCGGACTCATAATCCGTTTTCCATTGGAACGTCACTGGTTCAAACCCAGTCGGATGCATAAAAAAGTATTAATTAAATTTAAATTGTCTTTTTTTTAAGACGACTAGCTTTTTCTGATAAATTTTGTAAAAAATAAAGTTTTGCTCTTCTAACTTGAGAATGTCTTTTAATTTCTATAGATATAAGATGTGGAGAATGTAATAATAATGTTTTTTCCACTCCAATTCCTTGAATTTTTTTACGAATTTTTATTGTTTTATTAATACCTTCATTTTTTATTGCAATAATAATTCCTTCAAAAAATTGTATTCTTTTTTTTTTCCCTTCTTGTACCATTAATCCAAGTTTAACAAAATTACCAATGGACACATTTGGTAATAATTTTTTTTCATGACTTGATTCGATAATTTTTTTAAAATTCGTTTTTTTATTTAATTTATCCATTTTTTTTTTTATTTTTTAGATAAACTTCTATAATTCTATTTGTTTTCTTTAGATTATAAGTTTAATTTATTTAACAAAATTTTGTAAGAGTTATTTTTAAATTTATTTTAGGTATTTTAGGTTTGTAAAAAAATATATAATAATGTACACTCGTTTAGTGCGAAAATTTTATATTTTAAAATAAATTAAGGAGGAAATTAATTATGACACAATTTGAAAATTTAAGAGAAGAAACAATGCCAATTAATATCTTCACTAAGATTCAGGCAATTGTATCAGAACAATTATGTGTAGAATTAGAGAATGTTGCATTAAAATCAAGTTTTACTGAAGATTTAGGTGCTGATTCTTTAGATGTTGTTGAATTAGTTATGTCATTTGAAGAAGCTTTTGATATGAAAATTTCAGAAACAGTAGTTACTGAATTAGATTGTCTTGAAGACGCTTTAGTTTTTATTATAGAAAATAGATTTTCTCAATTATTATAAGTAAAAAACTATAATAAGTTTCTTAATTAAAAAAAAGAATAGTATTTATTTCATCCATAAATTTTTATGAATAAAATAAATACTATTCTTTTTTTTTTCAAATTATACAATTTAATAACATAAACCCTCTTATATATTTATTAATAAATTTTTTAATAAAAAGTATTGGACCGAATTGGATTTGAACCAATGTAAGCAATGCTAACGGATTTACAATCCGCCCCCTTTAACCACTCGGGCATCGACCCTATATTTTTATTATACTAACTTATTTACTATAAAAAATCAAAAGGGATTTATTAATAAAAATATAACTAAAATATATATATTAATAAATTAATTCTTAAAATTTAATTTTTTATAAATTATATAATTTTAACACTTTTTTTATTAAAATTTACGTTTAAAACCTAATTTTAATTAGTTTTTATTATATTGATAATTTTTTTATAAATATTACAAAAAAAAGATATATATAATTTAAATTAAAATAATTTAACTCCCCAGGTAGGATTTGAACCTACGACTAATCGGTTAACAGCCGATTGCTCTACCACTGAGCTACTGAGGAAAAGTTAAGCTTTGTTAAATATTTATATATATATATCTATATATCTATTTAATAAATTATTCCTAATTTTTGTAATAATTGTTTAACAATAAGTGTTGGTTGTGCTCCTTGTTGTAATCGAAAAATTACTTTTCCTTTATTAATTTGACATAGTTTATTTATAGAATCATAAAATCCAAGTTCTTCAATTGCTAATCCATCACGAGGTGATCGATTATTTATTAGAATAATTCTATAAAATACTTTTTTTTTTCGTCCATATCTTTTTAATCGGAGTTTTAACATATTAAAATATATAATATATAAAATAAAAGTTTTGCTGGTATAGCTCAATGGTAGAGCAACTGATTTGTAATCAGTAGGTTGAAGGTTCAAGTCCTTTTACCAGCTTTAATTTTTTTTTTGTAAAAAAAAAGAATAATTAAGAAAATTTTTTTAAATAACTTTTTAAGAAATAAAATTATCTTTCGTTATATTAATTGCTGAAATTAATAAATCTTCGGCTTCTGAAGAGAAAATTTTATTTGAATTAATTAATAAAATAAATTCTGGTTTAGATTCTCGTAAATATTGAAGTAAATCTTTCATATATAACGAAATTTGATTTAATTCTATACTATCTAAATAACCCTTTATTCCGGCAAAAATTATTGCTATTTGTTCAGCTACTGGAATAGGTTTATTTCGATTTTGTTTTAAAATTTCTCGTAAACGTTGTCCTCGTAATAATTGATTTTGTGTTGTACGATCTAAATCAGAGGCAAATTGAGAAAAAGCTTCTAATTCATCAAATTGAGCTAATTCAAGTTTTAATGTTCCTGCAATTTGTTTCATTGCCTTTATTTGTGCTGCAGATCCTACTCTTGAAACGGAGATTCCAACATTAATTGCAGGTCGTAATCCAGAATTAAATAAATCACTAGATAAAAAAATTTGTCCATCAGTAATAGAAATAACATTTGTAGGTATATATGCTGAAACATCTCCAGCTTGAGTTTCAACAATAGGTAAAACTGTCATACTACCTCCCCCCATTTCATCACTTAATTTAGCCGCACGTTCTAACAATCGCGAATGTAAATAAAAAACATCACCAGGATAAGCTTCCCGACCTGGTGGCCTTCGTAATAATAATGACATTTGTCTGTATGCAGAAGCTTGTTTTGATAAATCATCATATATGACTAATGTATCTTTCCCCTTATACATGAAATATTCAGCAAAGGATGCTCCAGTATAAGGTGCAATATATTGTAAGGTCGCTGGGGTATTAGCATTTGTAGCTACAATAATTGTATAATCTAACGCTTTTTGCTTTTCTAAAATAGCAACTATTTGAGCAATAGATGACGCTTTTTGTCCAATTGCTACATAAATACATATAACATTTTCTGTTTTTTGATTAATAATAGTATCTAATGCAATTGAAGTTTTACCAGTTTGTCGATCACCAATTATTAATTCTCGTTGACCCTTTCCAATTGGTATCATGGCATCAATTGCAGTAATACCCGTTTGAAGAGGTTCACAAATTGATTTCCTACTAATAATTCCTGGTGCTAATGATTCAAGAAGACGGGTTTCCATAGTTGTAATTTCTCCTTTTCCATCAATTGGGTTTGCTAATGGATCAACAATTCTCCCTAAAAGACTATCACCTACTGGGACTTGTGCCACACGCTTCGTGGCATATACTTTACTACCTTCTAAAATATTTAAACCATCACCCATTAAAACAATACCTACGTTATCCTCTTCTAAATTTATAGCAATTCCAGTTGTCCCTTCTTCAAATTCTACTAATTCACCTACCATAACATCATTTAGTCCATAAGCACGAACAATACCATCTCCTACTTGTGCAACTGTACCAATATTATTAATTTTTATAGTACGATCTAAATTAGTTAATTGTTGACGAATAATCGATGTAACTTCATTAGATTTAGAAACGTTTATCATATTTTCATATATAAATTTAAAAGCTTTCCTAATTTATAAAGATCTGTTTTTATACTTAAATCAATTATATCAGACCCAATTTGAATAGTAAATCCACCGATAAGAGTTTTATTTACATTTACAATTAATAAAATTTTTGGTTTTATATTCCAATTTTTATTATTTATTATAATGGAATCAAATTTTTTTTGAATTAATTTTATTAAAATTTTTTGTTGAGAAGAAGTAAATTTGACTTGAGTATCTACCTTAATAAATTTAATAGATAAAAAATCATAAAATAATTCAAGAAGCTTCTCCATAATACTACTAAGATAAGCTATTCTTTTTTTTTTTACTAGATAAATCAAAAAATCCATCATATTTTCACTAATCACTGATTTGAAACAACTAGTTAAAAGAATTTTTTTAGATTCATAAGTATTAAGAGGTTCTCTAAGAAAATAATTTAATTCAGTTAAATAAGTATTTGAATGAAATATTATATCTTCAATTTTAATAACCTCTGAAACTTTTAATTTATCTAAACAAATTAAATAAGTTAATATTGTCCTTGTATCAAAAATTATTTTAAAAAAATTTTCTAGATTATCTTGTTTAATTAAAGTTAATATAGATGATTGAAAAAAAGCTTCAGCATAAGGTTTTGCTATTCTTTTTTCCATTATTTTATTTATCATATTTGTTTTTCTAATTTTTTTAATTTGGTATCAATTATTAAAATATGATTAGATGGAGTAACTTCGTATGATAATTTTGAGATTACATATTTAAAAACTTTTTTTGAAACATGTTGAATTATTTCTTTATAGATTTTTTGTTTTTGTATATGTAACGATTTTTTAGCCTTTTCAATTTGATTTGAGAGATTCTCTTCTCCTAATATTAATTTAGATTGTAATAAATTTTCTTTATCATAAGTAGTTTGTTTTTTAATTTCATCTATTATACTTTGAAATTGAGACCATTGGTCATTTACTTTTATTAGACAAATTTTGGCTTTATTTAAACGTTCATCCGCATTTTGAATTGTGTTTATTATTTTCTGATATCGCTGATCCAAAATTTCATATAAATTTTTTTTAACCATAAATATCGATATAATGGTTAAAAACCCAATATTAATAATATTAGTTTCTAATATATTTGTGTTGAATAAAATTTGACTAAAAAAATTATTTGTACTACTTATAAAAATTATCATTTTTTTGTTGATAAAATTTTTTTTTAAGGTCTTTTAATCAGTAAAAATTTTTGAAATTATTTCATCACTTAATAATAAAATTTTTTGATGCATAGTTGTATAAATAATATCTTTATCTAAATTAAAATGATAAATTATATTATTTACATGTTTATCAAGTTTATTTTGCAGAATTTCCTCTTTATCTGAAACAACCTCTTTATATTGTTTTTGCAATTCTATCTTTGCTGAATAAACTATTTGTTGTATATGAGCAACTTGATTTTGATATAATTTTGTTAATTTATCTGCTTTTAACAAAATATTAGAAGCTGTTTTTATATTATTAGTAATATAATTAGTCCGTTCTATTACCGAATTTGTAAGAGGATTATATAATATAAAATTAAGAATAAACATTAAAATTAAAAATTGTAATAGCATTAAAAATAATGTTCCATCTAAATCAAATAATCCACCTGTTTTACTAGTGATTAAAAATAAGATCAATGGATAAATCATTTTTTTTTAATAAAAATTTTATTAATAATTAAGACGAGCATTAATAAAATTAACAATAGGTTTTAAAAAATATAATAATAATTTTAAAATATTTATGATGTCAATTTTATGAATTAGTAAAAGGATTAGCAAAAATTAAAGATAAAGCAACTACTAAACCATAAATAGTTAATGCCTCCATAAATGCTAAACTTAATAATAAAGTACCACGAATTTTATTTTCTGCCTCAGGTTGACGTGCAATTCCTTCAACAGCTTGACCTGCCGCATTCCCTTGTCCAATTCCAGGCCCAATAGTGGCTAAACCTACGGCAAGTCCTGCTGCTAAAACAGATGCTGCAGCAATAATTGAATCCATAATAAAAATTTTATTTAAAATAATAAGAAAATAGTAGATAATTAACAAATTTCATAAATTCTATTAATTCATAATAAAAATTTTTAATTTTTTATTAAAATTAATGTACTTCTAATGCCTCAGCTATATAAGCTGCAGCTAAAGTAGAAAAAATAATTGCTTGAATTGAGCTCGTAAAAACTCCAAGAATCATAACTGGTAACGGAATAATTAAAGGTACTAACATTGCTAAGACAGAAACAGTTAATTCATCCGCTAAAATATTTCCAAATAGTCGAAAACTTAAAGATAAAGGTTTAGTGAAATCCTCTAATATATTTATAGGTAAAAGTATAGGTGTTGGTTCTAAATACCTCTTAAAATAATTAAGACCTCTTTTTTTTATACCAGCATAAAAATACATTATAGAGGTCAACAAAGATAAAGCAATTGTTGTATTAATATCATTAGTTGGAGCTGCTAACTCCCCTGCGGGAAGTTTTATGATTTTCCAAGGAATAAAAGCTCCTGTCCAATTACATCCAAGAATAAATAAAAAAAGTGTTCCAATAAAGGGTACCCATGCTTTGTATTCATCTTCACCTATTTGATTTTTAGTAATACCTTCAATAAATTCTACTACTAATTCCATAAAATTTTGCCAAGGATTAGGTATAAGGGTTCGTCTAAAAGTCCCTAAAAAAGATATTAAAATAATTAAAAAAATTACAAACCAACTTACAAGAAGTACTTGACCATGCATAGTGATCCCTTTGATTTCCCAATATAAATGTTTTCCCACTTCAATATGTGATAATAACGGTAGCAAAAGATTCATATATATATTTCTTATAATTATCAAACTTTGAACCTTAGTTAATAGTTTATTCAAAAAAAACTATTATATAATTAATTTTATTATACTATATTTAAAAAATTTAATTTTTTAGTATATAACGACAAAATCGTGAAATTTTTATATTTTCATCCAATAACATTATATTATTTTTAATAAGTTCATCAATTGTAATACTTTTATCTTTAATAAATTCTTGATTAAGCAAAGTTTTGTTTTTCATTAATTTTTGAAGTCTTTCTATTACAATTTTATCTTTAATTTCTTGTTTTTTATCTTTTAAATCTTCTTGTTCTAATTCAATTTTTCGACAATGTTCTATAATATTATTAGGAATATCTTCTTCAGAAATATATTGGATTTCGTCAGAGGATGAAGCTATTTGCATTGCTATATTTTTACCTAAATTTTGAAAATTTTTATGCTTTGCCACAAAATCAGTTTCACAATTTATTTCAACTAAAACCCCTATTTTTCCACGATGTACATAAGAAAAAATAAATCCAGCGTTAGTTTGACGATTTATTTTTTTTTCAGCAGAAATAAAACCTTGATTTTTTAACTCTTCTATTGCTTTATTATAATCCCCTTTTACTACTTGTAATGCTTTTTTACAAGCCATTATACTAACACCAGTTTGTTTACGTAAAGATTTAACTATTTTGGCTTTTACCTCTATAGTATTTTCTTTATTATTATTATATTCCATTTTTTTTTACCTATTTTTATAGTTTTTTTTAACCACAAAAAAAATTTAAATCTTTTTTTTATTTAAAAAAAACAATTAATTTAATCTAAAATTTTATTTTTTTTGTATTATACTATAAGCTTTTATATTATATTCTAATTCAGTTTTATTCATGGTTTCATTCTTCATAAGATATTCTACTAAATTATCGAGAACAATACGATTATCCGAAATTATTTTCTTAGCTTGATTATAGCAATAATTTATGATGGTATTTATTTCATTATCAATTAAATTTAACAATTTTTGAGATTCCTCTGGTTGTAATTCAATATCATAATCTAAAAAAAATATATCATTATTATCAAATTCTATAAAAATTGGGCCAAGTTTAGACATACCAAATTCCGTAACCATTTGTCGAGCTATTTGTGTTGCTTCTTGAAAATCATTCATAGCACCAGTTGTTACTTCTTTCTCACCGAAAACAATTTTTTCTGCTACATGACCACTAAGTAATCCAATAATATGAGCAGTTAATTGTCCTTGCGAAATAAATTTTTGATTTTCATTTGGTATAAACCAAGTTGAACCTTGTGCTTGACTACGCGGAATTAATGTTACTTTTTCAACTTTATTATGATATGGTAAAAGTGTACCAACAATAGCATGTCCACCTTCATGATATGCTATTAGCCTTTTATTTTTAGCATCTTTTAAAATTTGACCTTCTAAACCTTCTATAATTCTATAAAATGCTAAATTAATATCTGTTATCGATATTGTTTCACTATTTTTTCTCGCACTTCCTATTGCAGCTTCATTAAGTAAATTTGCAAGATCTGCTCCAGAAAAACCTGGAGTACGTTGAGCTATTGCCTCTATAGAAACATTTGTCACAAATTTTTTATTTCGAGCATGAACTTTTAAAATCTCCTTTCGTCCTTTAACATCAGGTAAAAATATATTAATTTGCCGATTAAAACGTCCAGGTCTTAATAAAGCAGTATCTAGAAAATCAACTCTATTAGTTGCACCAATAACAATTACTCCTGCATTATCTCTAAAACCATCCATTTCAGTTAAAATTTGATTCAATGCTTGCTCACGTTCATCAATAATATCAACAAGACCAGTATCGCGTTGTCGACCTATTGCATCAATTTCATCAATGAATAAAAGACAAGGAGCATATTTTTTTGCTGTTTCAAATAAATCTCGTACTCTTGAAGCACCTACACCAAGAAAAATTTCTATAAATTCAGATCCAGAAATGCTAATAAAGGGAACCCCAGCTTCACCAGCAACAGCTTTTGCTAATAAAGTTTTCCCAGTTCCTGGGGGACCTACTAAAAGAACTCCTTTAGGAATTACAGCACCAACTTCTATAAAACGTTTTGGGGTTTTCAAAAATGTTACAATTTCTTGTAATTCTTCTTTAGCTTCATCAATTCCCGCTACCATATTAAAAAAGACACCAGTTTGCGCAGATATTTTTATTTTAGCTTGTGCCTTTCCAATATCCATTAATGGATCTGGTTCTATAAAAACATCATTATTAGTTCGTTGAAGTAAAAAAATAAATCCTAATAAAAATATCGCTGGAATAAGATAATTAAGTAATTTTAGAAAAAAAGTTTGATTATTTTTTATAGGATAAGTTATAAAATTTCCTTTCACATCGTTTAATTGAGTATCTAAAAATGATGGTTTATCAAGGATTTTAATTTTGGTTTTTTGCATTTGACCATTTAATTTTTTATTATCAATAACAGCTATTTGACCTTTTTTATAAAAATTTATTTTCTTAATCTCTCTATTTTTTATAAAATTAAGAAAATTATAATAATTATCATCAAAATTAGCTATATCTTCTACTCTAGTAATAATAACATTATTAAAAAGAACTGAGGATTTTTTTTTATCAAAATTATTTATTCTTGGATTTTAATAATTTAAATATAAATTTTCTCCAGCTATTTTAAAATTAAAAATAATGGATTAAAAAAAAATTGTAAATATATTAATAATAATAAATTTTATTTTAACTGAATAATTGTTATTCATAAGGTTTAATCTTGTTATTATTAATAAAATACATAATAATTTAGAAAATTAGTTGAATTTTTTATACTTTTAACATTTTACTTATATAATAATTATTATATAATCTTATTATACAAAAAATTGTAGAAAACAAAAATTATCAAAAAATTTATAATCTAAAATAAATACTAATATTTATAATCATTTTATTAAATCTTTATTCTAACATTTTTTTTTATTAAAAAAATTATATTGACTTAATAGACATGGTTCTTGTTATTGTGTTGATTTATAATATGATGCAAAATATTAAAAATATTCTGATGTTTAAAATAAAAAAAAAGATTTTAATTATTAATATGAATAATAATATTACTGGAGCTTATGTTTTAATGGATACATTAATAGCTCATGGTGTAAAGGCTATTTTTGGTTATCCAGGTGGAGCAATTTTACCTCTTTATGATGAACTATACTATTGGGAGGATAATAATTTAATAAATCATTATTTAGTACGACATGAACAAGCTGCTGTTCATGCAGCAGATGCATATTCAAGAGCTACAGGTTCTATTGGAGTTTGTTTTGCGACTTCTGGACCAGGAGCTACTAATCTTGTAACAGGTATAGCAACAGCATATATGGACTCTGTTCCTTTATTAGTAATTACAGGTCAAATTCCAACACATTTATTAGGAAGCAATGCCTTTCAAGAAGTTGATATTTTTGGTATTACATTACCAATTGTGAAACATTCATATATTATCAAAGATATTAATGACATAAATCATTGTGTTGCTGAAGGTTTTTATATAGCACAACATGGTCGTCCAGGTCCAGTTGTAATAGATTTACCTAAAAATATGGGAGCAGATATTGTTTCAACTTATAATCCTATATTACCTAGTAGTATAGCGCGAATTTTAGAAATAAGATTTCGATTTCCTTTATTCTCAAAACAATTTTATGCAACATTAATTTTATTAAGTCGTTCAAAACGACCACTTTTATATATTGGAGGTGGTGCTATAAAGGCTACAAATGAAGTCAATTATTTTCAACAACTTTTTAATATTCCCACTACTTATACTCTTATGGGTAAAGGGGTTTTTAATCAAAACAATGTACTTTCTCTTGGTATGTTAGGAATGCATGGTACAGCATATGCAAATTATACGGTAAATAATTGTGATTTACTTATTGCAATGGGAGCAAGATTTGATGATAGAGTAACTGGAAAATTAAGTAGTTTTGCCGAAAAAGCTAAAATTATACATATTGATGTAGATTCTGCAGAGATTAATAAAAATAAAACAATACATATAGGTCTTACTGGTCATATAAAACCCATATTAAAAAATCTTATAATTTTAAGTCTAGAACATACTAATTATCTACTATACTCAAAACGAATAGGAGGTTGGCAAAAAAAAATACTTAATTGGAAAAAAACATATCATTTACCATTAATATCAAAATTTTCTGAACTAAAAGATCAAAAAGAAAATACTATAAATTATCTAGGGTCGAATAACTTTAGAAAAGAAAAAATTAAATTAAATTCTTTATCTAAAGATATAAAACAAAAAGTTAATAATTTTAAAAAGCTTGATTTTATAATTAAAACTTTAATTAAATGTCAAAATTTAGAAAATAATTCAAAATTTAATACGTCAGACCATATCCTTTTAATTATTGCTAAACTATTATATGAAAATTTCTTATATTATGACACTTATTCGCTTAACATATCTTATAAAATAGCAAAAAAAATTGAAAATTTTTTAGATTACGAAGAAGATAGTAATCAATTAGATAAAATAATTCCAGATCAATATAATAAAAATATAAAACAAAAAACTGAAAAAAGTCATAAAATTAGATTGGATATAATAAATTCTATAAAAGGAAACTATCTTAAAAGAGACTTAACTGGCCCTTTAATCATTAATAAAATAGGTAGATTAGTTCCAAATGCCTTTTTTGCTACAGATGTAGGTCAACATCAAATGTGGGCTGCGCAATATATAAGTTGTCTTCCATATCATTGGGCCTCAAGTGCCGGATTAGGGACAATGGGTTATGGTCTACCTGCTGCTATCGGTATGCAAATAGCTCATCCAGAAAAAATAGTTGTTTGTATTAGTGGTGACTCAAGTTTTCAAATGAATTTGCAAGAATTAGGGACTATTATGCAATATAAATTACCTATAAAAATATTTATAATTAATAATCATTGGCAAGGAATGGTTAGACAATGGCAAGAATCTTTTTATGAGAAACGATATTCTAATTCTAAAATGGAATATGGTGCGCCTGATCTAATAAAATTAGCTGAAACATATGGAATCCCAGGATTTCGTATAAATTCAACGCTGAATTTAACTCAGTCAATAGCAGAATTGATTGTAAAAGAAGGGCCGGTATTAATTGAAATTGTTGTAGAAGAAACAACTAATTGTTATCCTATGGTAAAACCAGGAGAATCAAATGTTTCAATGATTGAAGATGATACCTTCAGGATGATATCTCCTGATATTTTAGAAAAATCAGTTATTTCATTAAGAACAGAATTTGAGGATATTCTAAAAGATGTTAGTCATGATAAATTATTATCTTATATCTATGAAATATCTCAAAGTTTTCTAGAAGGATTAAAGAATAAATAAAATTGTATAAAAAAAGGGTGAACGAAGGGATTCGAACCCTCGTATATCGGAATCACAACCCGATGCCTTAACCACTTGGCTACGCTCACCATACTTACCATAGAATGATATATAGATATATATAAATTTTATCCCATTAAAAAAAATAACAAAAAACTTTTATGCAAAACCAACAAAAATTGTATTCTTTTATTCTTAAATTAAATACTAAAACTTATTATTTTTACACTTATAAAATACCAAGTCTAAATGATATTCTTAAATTTTTTAATTTTTTAAATAAATTAATTATAGTTGAATGTAATGGCAAAATTTGTCCACAACAAGAATGGAATAATATTTTAGTATCTAATAAATTTAATATAAATCTAATTACTATCGTAGGAGGAGGATAAAATTTGTTAGATCTATAAAAAATAGGATAAAATTTTTTTAATATTATGATTATTATACAGAATCATAATGTTGAAGGTATAAATCGTGTATATAAAAAAAAGTCACAGAGTGACTCACAAACAGAAAATAAAATAAATAATGAAGCATCAAATCCAAAAATTTTTGGAAAAAGTATTTCGCTAAATCGAATTAAAGGCCTAGTTGCAAGCTCAATAAAAAACCATGGTTGAATATATGGATTAAGATTAGGAAATAAAAATAAAATATAACGCATATTAAGAAGAAATATTATAAAACGCATAAAAAAATACATTATTAAAAAACTTTCATTAATAAGCGGTATAAGAGTTGGAAAACAACCAGTAAACCAAACAATTGGAAATATAAAATAGCTACTAATAACTTCAATAATATCAGCTATAAAAAGTGTAGTTAAGTAAAAATGCCAAAAGATAAAATCCCACATTTTATAAATTAACTGAAAAAAATTAAATGCTAGTAACATAATTTATATATTATATATAATTAAATAAATACTCCAAAATAAGCAGTTCCATAATGAGTGCTTCAAGTGTGTTATCAATGAATATCCTCAATTCTGTTATTAAGGCGTCCATGTCCATAATTTTAATAAGTAAGATTTATAGAAAGGATTTGTCGTAGAAAACAATATTTTAAATTTTTTAGTATTATTTGTCAAATAATCTTTTTTATACTTTTTAATAAATTTTTAGTTTTTATAAAATATTAATAAAAAATTAAATAAATTAAATTAAAAATAAATTGTTGTTAATTTATTCTTTCGAAGTAATTTCATAGTAAATACTATCAGCTAATTTTCCCATTATGTATTGAATAGATCTTGTTGCATCATCATTTGCTGGGATTGGAATATCAGCTAATTCAGGATTACAATTTGTATCAAGAAGTGAAATAATAGATATTCCTAACTTACGTGCTTCATTAATTGCAGTTAAATCAGCTTTTTGATTCGCAATTATTAGAATATCTGGTTTCTTTTCCATTTTTTTTACACCAGAAAAATATTTACGTAAGCGATTCAATTCTTTTTTTAATTTATAGGATTCTTTTTTCGGAAATTTTTGAAATTGAGTATGATTTTCAACTTCTTCTAGATCATTTAATCGTTTAATGCATTTTTTTATCGTTACCCAATTAGTTAAAGTTCCTCCTAACCACCGATAGTTTATATAATAAGCATTACAACGTTGTGCTTCTTTTTTAATAATTGATGCAGTTTTTTTATTTGTTCCTATAAAAAGGATCTTTTTATTTTGTTTAGTTATTTTTTTAAGAAAATCACAAGCTTGTTGAAGTAAACTTTTTGTTTTTATCAAATCTATAATATGAATACCATCACTTTCACCATAAATATATGGTAGCATTTTTGGATTCCAACGACTAACCTTATGTCCAAAATGTACGCTAGCATCAATAAGTTCCGACAATTTTATTTCAAACATATAAACTATTAATATATTAATAATATAATTATATAAATTCTATAATAAAACTAATATTAGATTTATACCAGTATACCTATTAACAATAAAAAAGACTAGGTTTTTTTAAAAATTTTTATAAGATTACGTATACGAATATACTTTTTTTGTCTTTTATTTTGAATAAGTGAATTAATTTTTTGTTTCTCTATAGGAATTCTTGCTGAAATATATGAAATATCACTATGTATATTAAACCCAGTACCACTAGGTATTAAACGACCAACTATAATATTTTCTTTTAACCCATGAAGCCAATCAATTTTACCTCGAATTGCTGCTTCAGCTAAAATATTTGTAGTATATTGAAAACTCGCAGCTGAAATAAAACTATTAGTTTTTAATGATGCTCGTGTAATTCCTAGTAAAATAGGCTCAAATTTTATAAAATTATTTTTTTTCAAACATTTATTTATATAATTAGCATACTCTAAATCAATTAATTCTTCAGGTAAAAAAGCTGAACTACCCGCATCGATTATTTTAACTTTACTTGTCATTTGTTTTATAATAATTTCAACATGTTTATCAGCAATTTCTACTCCTTGTGAGCAATATATAGATTGAATTCCTTTTATAAGAAGAGATTGAACTTTTTTAAAACTACGATAAGTCGATTGATATAAGTCTAAAAATTTTAATTCCTTATAATAAATAAAATATATATATAAAATGTTGTGATAATTTATTGTAGTATCTACTAATGATTGACCAACTGTAACAAATTCTGATTCTTTCACTAATAAATTTTGTGATTTTGGTAAGTAATAAACATTGAATCTATCTTTATCACTAACAAAAACTTGAATATTATTTTTTAATGATTTAATTTTTCCAATTATTCCTGGTTTTCTTATTAATGTGGACATTGATTTTGTTCGTCGTGCTTCTAAAATTTCTTCAACTTTTGGTAATCCCTGAACAATATCAGATGTTTTTAGAATTTTATAATAAATTTGACCTAATGATTCACCCTTTTTAATTAAATCACCTTCATATTTTTTAATTATAGCAAATTGTGAGAATAAATACGGTATTCCAATACGTAAAGAAATTTTATTTCCTGAAATATCATTAATTAATCCTGAATTTTTACTTATAAAAGCATTAGTACATGATTCTTGAGATAAAATAAAATTTCTTTTTTTAAATCCAATTTGCTTATTTTCTAAATAAAAATTTTTAAAATTATTAGAACTTATAAAAAGAACTTTTCTCTCATTTTGATTATATTGTTCTTTAATTTTCAAAAGATTAATTGGATTTTTTGTTAAAATACCATAGTTTGCCAATTGAGAATAAGGTTCTACATATTGTTTTTGTAAAACATTTATTAAAAATTTTGTTTTATTAGATTTTAGATTATTGAATTGGGATTTTTGAATAGTTAGTTTTTCTAATGAATTTAAACATAAATTAAAAAATTTTTGTTTTTCTAATTTATACTTCGGAACTAAATTAATTCTATTAAGTAAGTTATTTACTGAGTTTTGGTTTTTTACAAAAAGACCTTGTTGAGCTAAATAAAAAGGTTGGTTATTAGATAAACGATTATTTAAAAAACAATTTAAATTTATTTTTCCAACTTTTATAATAGTATTATTAGAAAATAAATTACATTTTAAATGTTTTTCTGTAATTTCATAACGAATTAAAGGATAAAAACAAAGAAATATTTTTTTATTAAAATTTTTAATTTCGCAATAACATAAATGTTTAATTTGAATTTCATTTAATATTATTTCACCTGGATAAAATATTTGATTATTATATTGTTTTATTTTTTTTACTTCCTTTACTCGTATAAATAATCCGGGTTTTACTAAAATTTTTTGTATAAAATTTCCAATTGAAATAAAATTAACTAAACCAGAGGCATTTATATAAGTATTTTTGTATAATTTTGTTTTTCCATAAATTTGCTGCCCCTTTTTTATTGCGAGTTCATTCAAATCACAATTTACTGTATAAATAAATTGTGGAATATGTAAAATACTTCCACCTATTTTAGAAGGTTGAGAACCATTTTTCTTTTTTTTATAAAATTTTGTAGGACTTGAAAAAATTCCTCCAGTTTTAACTTTATACTTTTTTTGTACTAAAATACCAATTTTTTTAATTTGTTTATCTACTGGTTGCTCTAATTTTGGAACTTGTAAATGAATTTGATATTCATCATGCAAAAAATAAGCACACTTAAATTTTTTAGATATTTTTTTAACATTATTAATTAAATAAATTTGATTTGCATCTAATAAAAAATGATTATTAAAAATATAAATATTTTTTAAAGTACTTTTAGAAAATAATTGAGATAAATAAAAGATTCCTCCCATTTTATTTACCAACTTAGTATGTGCACAAGTTTGTGATTGTTTAAAAATGGACGAAGATTTACTAATAATACTACTATTTAAAGGAATAGTATAAACATGACCTGATAAAACCCATATTATTAAATTTTTACTTAATTTATTTTTATATGATAAAAAATGAGTTTGATTTTTAATTTCTCCAGATTCTTTAGCAAGAATATTTGTTATAGAATTTTCCTCATTATTTTTTTGTGATTGAAAATCATATTCGAGAATTAGATCTTGTTGTTTAACAAATACTTGATTTTCTACAAAAATTATAGTTTTTGGGTATACCTTTATAATTGATACTTTATTTTGATAATCATATAAATTAATACTAGATTTATTTTCGCAAATTAAAACACATTCTCCATATTTTGTACGATAAAAATTTGTTTTAATATTTTTTGAAAATTTTATTTGACCAGAGGTTTTTGCAAAAAATTGACGAACATTTTCTCTAGTAAAAACCCCACCCGTATGAAATGTCCGCATTGTTAATTGTGTACCAGGCTCACCAATAGACTGAGCAGCTATAATTCCAACAGCTTCTCCAAGATTAATCATTGACTCTGAAGCTAAGTTCCATCCATAACAATATTGGCAAATTGAACGTCTTGAGAGACATGTTAAAGGTGATCGTAAAATAATTTGTTGAATATCGTTTTGAATAATTTTTTTAGTTAAATCTTTTGTTATAAGTATATTAGGGAGTATTATACATTCTTTTGTTTGTGGATTTATAACTTTTTGTACAGTTACTCTACCAACAATTTGATTTATCCACAATAATTTAGCATTTATTTTTTTAGTATCTTTTGTTATTAAAATACCCGATTTACTCCCACAATCTTTTTCTCTTACGATAATATCTTGCGCAATATCAATTAATCGTCTTGTTAAATAGCCTGAATCTGCAGTACGTAAGGCAGTATCTACTAAGCCTTTTCTAGCTCCGTATGTTGAAATAATATAATCTGTTAAAGATAGTCCTTCTCTAAAATTTTTTTTTATAGGAAAGGCTATCATTTGACCACTTGGATCAGATATTAAACCTCGCATACCTACTAGTTGTCTTACTTGAGAAATATTACCTCTTGCACCGGAAAAGGACATTATATAAACAGGATTAAATGGATCTGTTTTTTTAAAAAAATTTACTATATCATCTTTTAATTTTTCACTTGTATTAGTCCATATATTACAAATTTGTTGAAATCGTTCATCTTCTGTTATTTTACCTTGACTAATCTTTAATTCAGTTTGATAAATTTTTGTATCTGCTAATTTTATTAGATTATCTTTAGATGGTGGTATAGCTAGATCTTCAATACTTATAGAAATACCTGATTGAGTTGCATATTTAAAACCAATATTTTTAAATTTTTCAATTAAGTATGCTGTTTTAACCGATCCAAAATTGGAAAAAGCCCAAGAAATAATTTCTTTTAATTTTTTTTTATCAATAATGTTATTATTAAATAATATTGAATCATCTTTCATTTTAATACTTTTTCAATTTTTTAGAAGATAAAATTTTATTTAAGCTATTATTAAAAATAATTCGCCCTGGAGTTGTATGAATATATTGTTGTATTATTCTATTTTCATTTATTAGTATTTTTCTCTGTAAATTTTTATAAAATTCAATTTTTTCTTCATTATTTATATGAATAACTTTTAAAAGATTAGATTTATTAATTTCATTTTTAGAAAAATTAAAAGTATTTGAACATCGTACCCAAATAAATGAATGTAAATTGATTGATTTTTGTTTATACGCAAGTAATACATCATTAAAATTAGAAAAATAATGATTTTTTTCTGCCGATTTTACTTGATTGTTAATAGTTAAATAATAACATCCTAATAACATATCTTGTGTAGGTTGAATAATAGGTTGCCCTGTTGCTGGTGATAAAATATTATTTGTACTAAATAATAAAATTCTTGATTCAATTTGAGCTTCTAAAGATAATGGTAAATGAACTGCCATTTGATCACCATCAAAATCAGCATTAAAAGCTGAACATACTAGTGGGTGTAATAATATAGCGCGATCATTCACTAAAATAGGTTCAAAAGCTTGGATTCCTAAGCGATGCAGAGTAGGAGCTCTATTAAGTAAAACAGGATGACCTTTCATAATTTCTTTTAATAAATTCCAAATAAAAGTATCATTTTGCCGGATAATTTTTTTTGCCATACGAATTGTTCCAGCAAGATTTTGATTTATAAGTTCATGTATAATAAAGGATTGATAAAGTTCAATTGCTAAATCATAAGGTAATCCACATTCATGTAGTTCTAATTGTGGCCCTACTATTATAACTGATCTTCCAGAATAATCCACACGTTTCCCAAGTAAATTTTGGCGAAAACGACCTTGTTTCCCCTCAATTGTTTTACTTAATGATCTTAAAACACGGTTATGCATATCTTTGTATTTTAAATCACGTTTTCCATTATCTATTAAACTATCTACAGCTTCTTGAAGCATACGTTTTTCGCTTTGTAGAACTATATCAGGAGCATAAATTGATATTAGTCGTTTTAATCTATTATTTCTTGTAATTACACGTCGATATAATTCATTTATATCAGATGTTGCAAATCTACCACTGTCAAGTCGTACCATAGGTCGTAAATCAGGAGGAATAATAGGTAAAATTTCTAATATCATCCACTCTGGTTTTGAATTTGTTGCGACGAAACTTTCTAAAATTCTTATACGTGTTGTTATTTTTTTTATTTTTATTTCATTTTTTTGACTTGATTTATCATCATTATTCTTAATCTCTTTTAATTGATTTTTTGTAACTTGATTTTTTATATCAATTATCTTTAACAATTCATTACGACTATTTTTAATTTCCTTTATTATATCAATATTTTGAAGTAATTTATGAATCCATACTGTTCCAGATTGTGCACTTATTTCTGAATTAACGACTTTTTTTTTTTCATTTTTTTCATAAAATAAATTTAAAAATTCGTTTGTTTTTGATTTTGTTTCGAAAAATAGTTTTGTTCTAGTATTTTTTATTTCATTAGAATAAATAATGGATTCTATAATTTCAACAGGTTTATTTAAAACTTTTGATATATAACTAGGTCTACTTTTTAGATACCAAATATGAGCTATAGGTGTTAATAATTTAATATATCCCATCCGATGTCGTCGAACTTTAGATTCAGTAAGTTCGACTCCACAAAATTCACAAACACGACTTTGATCACGAGTTTGTTTATATTTACCACAACTACATTCCCAACTTTTAATTGGACCAAAAATTTTTTCACAAAATAAACCATCTATCTCAGGTTTGAAAGTCCGATAATTTATCGTTTCAGGTTTTATAACCTCACCAACTACATGACCATTTGAAAGAATTCGTTCTGCCCAACCTCGAATTCGAGTAGGTGATGCAAGATTGATTTTGATATAATCAAAATCTTGATTTTTATGTTCCATAAAAAATTATAAAAAAATTAAAATTTAATAAAACCTTTTTATATTGAATTTATATTGAAGATTATTCTAAATTAATTTTTAAAAAAATTAATTTCATAATCTTCAATATATCCGTTTTCTAATCTTTTTAATTTATAACTATTAATATCCAAACCCAAACCTTGTAATTCTCGTAATAAAACTTTAAAAGATTCGGGAATTCCAGGTTTTGGAATAGGTTGTCCACGTATTATAGAATTAATAACCTGATTTCTACCTTTTATATCATCTGATTTTAAAGTTAATAACTCTTGTAAAGTATATGCAGCACCAAAAGCTTCTAACGCCCAAACTTCCATCTCACCAAATCTTTGACCTCCTTGTAAAGATTTACCACCAACAGGTTGTTGTGTTATTAAAGAATAAGGTCCTGTAGCCCTTGCGTGAATTTTATCATCAACAAGATGAATAAGTTTTAATATATAACTTTTACCAATTAAAACAGCGTTATCAAATTTTTCACCAGTTCTACCATCTCTTAAAAAAATTTTTCCTGGACAATTAGAATTAAATAACCAAGGTTTTTTTGAAACTATAGCTGCTTCCTTTAATTTATTATTAATTAAAATTCGAGATGATTCATCTCCATACTTTTCATCAAATGGTAAAATTCTAAAATGATAATTTAAATTATCACCAGCTAATCCAAGTATACATTCAAAAATTTGACCTACATTCATTCGAGATGGTACTCCCAATGGATTAAAAATTAAATCAATAGGTGTTCCATCTGGAAGATAAGGCATATCTTCAATAGCTAATATTTTGGAAATAACTCCTTTATTTCCATGTCTACCTGAAATTTTATCACCAATTTGTATTTTACGAATTTGTGCAATAAAAATTTGGATTAATGTTATATCTTTAATCTGAATACTTTTTTCATTATCTATTTCTTTCGAAAATTTTAAAATTTTTAGGACTCTTCCAGAAATACCTTTAGGCATTCGAAGAGAAGTATCTCGAACATTCGGAACTTTTTCACCAAAAATAGCCTTTAATAATTTTCCTTCAGGTAATTGATCAGTATTCTCTTTAGGTGTTATTTTTCCTACTAATATATCATAAGATTGAACAAATGTACCTTCTTTTACAATACCATTTTCATCTAAATGATTTAATTCTTGTTCATTTATATTTGGAATTTTTTTTGTTAATTGCTCACGACCAGTTCTTGTTTGTTTTATTTCTAATTCATAACGCTCAATATGAATGGAAGTAAAAAGATTTTCTGATAAAATACGATGACTAACTAATATTGCATCTTCATAATTATAACCTTCCCAAGGCATATAAGCTATTAATAAGTTTTGACCAAGTGCTAATTCACCATTAAGTATTCCAGGACCATCTGCGATAATTTGTCCTGATTTTACTATTTGTCCTGTCCAAACAATTGGTTTTTGATTGATACAAGTATCTTGATTTGATCTTTGGTATTTTTCTAGTCTATATTTAGTATAAGTTGATGACAATGATTTTTTATTAAAATTTTTAATTATTATTTCATCTCCAGTTACAGCATATACTTTTCCATCCGTTTTACTTATAACTCCTTTACCAGAATTCCATGCCACAAATGACTCTACCCCAGTTCCTACAATTGGCTTTTTTGGATATATAAGGGGTACTGCTTGACGTTGCATATTTGAACCCATTAAAGCCCGATTTGCATCATTATGTTCTAAAAAAGGAATTAATGCTGTAGATATAGAAAAAAATTGAATAGGTGAAATAGTGACTAAATCAATTTGATCTGCAGAAACTAAATGAAATTTGTGATTATATCTAATAGGTATTAATTCATTTAGTATAGTACCATCAAATGTTATTGGAATATCAGCTGATGCTATTTTTAAAAATCGTTCTTGTTCGGCAGTTAAAAAAATGAAGGGAGTATCCCATTCAATTTTACCACGAGTTACTTTTAAAAAAGGGGTTTCAATAAAGCCAAATTTATTAAGCTTAGCATAACAAGCTAAAGAAGTAATAAGTCCAGCATTTCGACCTTCAGGTGTTTCAATTGGACATAAACGACCATATTGAGTTGGATGTATATCTCTAGCAGTAAATGCTACATGTTCTGTATTTAATCCACCAGGTCCTAATGCACTAATTCTTCTTTTATGAATTAATTCTGATAATGGATTGATTTCATTCATAAATTGTGATAATTGGCTTGAACCAAAAAACTCTCTCATAACCCTTATTAGAGGTGTTGAACTAAATAAAGTATAAGGATTTAAAGTATTTAAATCTGATAAAGTAAGTTTTTCACTGACAATTCGTTTTAGTCTCGCAAAACCAATCTGTACTTGTAATTGTAATAATTCTCCTACGCATCGTATTCGACGATTTTCTAGACTATCAATATCATCTTCCTCATTATTTTGTAATTTTAAATCAATTAAATAATCAATTATTTTAAGAATGTCTATCGGAGTTAAAAGTCTAGTTTTACTTGTTATATTTAATCCAAATTTCTTATTAATTTTCATTCGACCAACTTCACCCAAATCATAATGTTTATTATTCATGATTTGTGAATCTATTAATTCTTTTATTTGTTCCTGAGATAATATTATATTATATTTGGTTAGGTTTTCATTACCAATAGTTGTTTCTTTACGAATTTTTTTATTCAATCTTTTAATACTTTGAGCTAAAAAACTACTATTGTTAATATTAGTATAAATTTCTTCATTTGTTAAATTTAAAGAGGATAAAAATTTATAAATAGGTATTTTATAACGTTTATTTATTTTTACCCATATAATATTAGTGTTATCCAGTTCAAAAGTTAACCAGGATCCTTTTTGAGGAATTATTGTTCCTGAGTATATATAATCTAATGACTGATTTTTTTTTTTTTCTTTTTTATATAAAACCCCTGGACTACGAATAAGTTGATTAATAATTACTCTTTCACATCCATTTATAATAAACGTTCCTTTATCCGTCATAAGAGGGATTTCACCAAGAAACACTTGTTGTTTATCAAAAATTTTTTCAATATAATTTGCTTGTTTTAAATTATTTTTGATTTTTATTTTTAGAAGCTTAATTGGCACATAAATTTTTAATGTATAGTTTGTATTATTAATTTTTGCATTCAGTGGTGTTAATTTTGGTTTTTTTAATTTATATTCATGTGCATAAACTTTTATTTCTAAACTTTCTGTAATATCAAAAATGGAAGAAAATTGTATAAGTTCTTCTAGCAAACCCTTTGATAAAAACCAACAAAAACTATTCTTTTGAATTTCTAATAACTCTGGCAAACTTGTTGTATAAAATTTTTGATCCATAAAAATGATGAAATAAATTTATTGAGATTTTAATATATTAAAATGATACTAATATTAATCATTAATTTAAAATTAGTAATTCTAATATTACTTTTTTATACTATAAATGTCCATAATTTTTTTATTAAAAATTTTTAATAAATTATTTTATTTAAATTTTTTGTTAAACGAGATTTTTTATGTGCAGCAGCATTCTTTGTTAAAATATTTTTATTTTTTGCTTTATCTATTTTACTATAGATAATATTAAGAAGATTTAATAAAAATTTTTTTTTTTCATCCGTTGGTTTTAGCAAATATTTTTTTGATGATTGCAAAAAAAATTTTGTAAAGTTTTTAATTAATCCTTTATAAATATTATTTTGAATTCTATTTCTATTATTAATTTTTACACGTTTTCTTGCTGATTTATTATTAGTCATTTAATCTTATTTTATAAATTTTTAATTTTAATTAAATAAGTTTGTTATAGATTTGTACACTGGAGTTTTAAATTTTATATAATTAAAATATAAAAAATTCTATATAGTTTAGTATAAAAAATATTTATAGTATTATATAAACTAATATAAATATAAATTTTATAATTAATTAATAACCAAATAGTATGATAGAGATAAAATCAATTTTATTGGATGAAAATAAGCCAAATTTATTATATTTAGAAACGAAAAAGTATGAATTAAATAATAGTTACAATAAAAAAAAAGATTCAAGCTTATTTTTAAATAAATTTTATTCAATTAATAGCTGTTTGATAAATAAAATTAAAAAAATTAAGCCAAATAAAAATAAAGTTAAAGCAGAATATAAGAATAAAGAGTCCATTTATACTTATAATAAGTATAAAAATAATATTGATAATCCATTAAAGGTTATTCTTCCAATACAAGAAACGGATATAAGTGATACAAGAGTTTTAAACTTTTTTTCATTATTAAATTTACCATTAAAAAGTAAAAATATGAAAAATATATCATCTGAAAAAATATCTTCTATAAATACATTATTAACACTTGAAACTCTTGATTTACGACGATTACAAAATAGTTATAAAAATTCACATCTTTTTTTTAAACAAGTTCAAGCACTTCAAAATGAATATAAAACAAACTTAAAAAGCTTGCCGAAAAAAAATCACTTGAATACACTAGAAAAAATTAAATTTTCTCAAATTTTCAATAAATATGAAAATTTTTTAATAGAAAAAATTTATAAGATTCAAGAAAAAAATATTTTATTTTTTAAAAAATTAGCTGCAACTTTTTTTACTAATTATTATGAAAAAGTTTTACTTCTAAGAGAAGGTTTTCTTAAATCAATAAAAATTCATTCATCAAAACATTCTACTTTCCTTCAAAAAAGACTTCAACGACGTAAAAAGATAAATTATTCGACATATGATTCTACTTTTTTCCGTTCTCAACATACAACAAATACTTATAAAGTGAAAAGGAAACAAATTAATAATGAAGATTATAAAAATTTAGATACTTTTAATAAATCATATTTTTTCCATAATGATAAAGAATCATTATTACAAACATATCGAAATAATATTCTAAGTTTTTTTAATAACCCGCTAATTTTACAAGATAAAATTGATAATCAATTAGGTTGTTCTTTTTATGATTTTACCTATAATGATTCTGAAGATAAATATATTGCTGAAACTGATAGTTTTCAAGAATATACTCAAGAACATCCGGATATCGAAATAACTGATTTATATTATGGTGATAATACACCACGCGTAAATTCATCTCAAATAATTATGATTCAAGAGAAATTTAAAGGATATGATAATCAATTAGAAAAATTAAAACAAAGTGACTTTTTAGCTCGAAATAGAGGAATTTATGGAATTAAAGATCATAATTTTTTAAAACTTAAAGATTTAAATTTAAAAGAAGGTCGTTTAAATTTAAATTATTATACAAACACTTCATTAAAAGATGTAACGCAAAATCCGTTATGGCTATTAAGTCATAGATGGAGTTTAGATATTTATTCAAATAAGAATTTTGAAAATTTTAAACCAATTTGTCCAGTATTTTTAAATTATGAAATGGCTAATGATTTTATTAATTCAAAAATAGAGTGGCTTGAACAAATGGCTAATTCATATAAACGTTATATAAAAAAAGATGGTATTTTAAACCGGGCAATCTTAAGCAAAAAAGGGGAAAAACAGGGTCCTAATTTAAAACAAGTAAAAAAAATAAGAGAAAATTTATTTTCTAGGTTTGAAAAAACTAAGCTAAACTCAATTACGTTATATGAGTTTTTAAATTATTATAAAATTTTAAAAAAAAATTCTAACAATATCGAATTTTTACTTTTTCCTAGCGAAAAAACTCATAAACTTGAAAAATTTAATAAATTAAATGTTTTTAGTAGCTTAAAAAAATTTAAACAAAAAAATTTAGATATTTTTTATAATTAAGAAATTATAAAGTTTTTTCTATTTTATTGAAATACCTGCCCCAATTGATACTAGTTGTTCTTTAATACTATCAGCTTCAATTTGAGAAATATTTTTTTTAATAATTTGAGGTGAGCTTTCCACTAATTTTTTAACTTCCTTTAATCCTAAGCCAGTTATTGAACGGACTACTTTAAGTATAGCTATTTTTTTTTCTGTAGGTACATCTTCTAAAATAATATCAAAAGTGGTTTTTTTTTCTGATGGAATTTCATTTTTTTTCTCTATATCTATACTAGATATTAAGTTAGTATTAGTTGAAATTGAAGCATCTATATTAAAATTTTTCTCAATTTCTTTTACTAATTCAGATGCCTCTAATAAAGTTAATTCTTTTAATTGATTAACAATTAAATTAATTTTTTTGTTCATTTTTAAAAATTTTTGATATTAAATATAAAGTTGTTTGTTATTAGTATTTTTTTTTTTAGTTTTAGTAATTGAAAAAAAAAAATAAAACTATTTAAAAAATAATTTAGATCTATTTCTTTAATATTAAAACTTATTATTTTTGAAAGAGGATAAATCTATATTAATAGCTGGTCCCATTGTAGTGCATATATAAATACTCTTTAAATATTGACCTTTTATACTAGAAGGCCTATTCTGTTGGATAGATTCATAAATTACCTTTAAATTTTGAGATAATTCTTCATTTGTAAAATTTATTTTACCAAATAATAAATGTACTACCCCAAATTTATCGGTACGATATAAAATTTTACCTTTTCTAAATTCATGTAAACTAGTTATAAGATTTTTAGTAATAGTACCTGTTTTTATTGATGGCATTAATCCTTTAGGATTAAGAATTTTATTAAATTTCATTAATTTAATCATCATATCTGGTGTTGTTATTAATAAATCTAAATCTAATTCTTTTTTTTTTATTAATTCAATTAAATTTTCTGAACCAACAATATCTGCAAGTTGATAAAACTCTGGTAAAATTTTTTCATTGGAAACAATAATTCCTATTTTTTTTTTTTTAATAATTTTATTGGGTAATACTAAGCTTGCACGTAATTGCTGATCGCTATATTTTGTTTCAATATTAAGATTTACATGAGCTTCTACTGATTCAATAAATTTTGCCGTCGATGTTCGTTTTAATAAATTAATAGCTTTATCTAAGGAATATTTATTGTGTTGAATTAAATAATCCAATTGTTTTTTTCGTTTTGAGTATTTTTTCATTAATAAGTTTTACCAAAAAATAAATAAAATATTCAGAAATCAGGAATTTAAATTATGGTTTAATAATCTTAATTCCCATATTTTTAGCTGTACCTTCGATAATTTTTATAGCACATTCTATATTTTTTGTATTAAGATCTGGTAATTTAATTATTGCAATTTTTTTTAATTCATCGCGAGTAATTTGACCAATACAAAAATGATTTGGTTCAGAAGTACCTTTTTTTTCATTAAGAGTTTGTAATAATAAAATAGAAGCAGGAGGTGTTTTTAATACAAATGAATAAGATTTATCCTCATATATGAAAATTTCAACTGGTATGATAGTACCAATCTGATCTTTTGTTTGATCATTATATTCTTTACAAAAAGCAGCAATATTAATACCATATTGACTCAAAACTGGACCAACGGGTGGTGCCGGGGTTGCTTTACCTGCTTTTAATGCAAGTTTAGCAATAGATGAAACTATTTTAGGCATATTTTTATATTACTTTTTATATTGTTTTATCTATATTAAAGAACTCGGCGTAAGTATATCACTTTTTAAATAAAACTACAAGATACTAATTTATTTTCACAAAAAAAAATTTAAAACTACACACCTTGAAGGGTTTGAACCTTCGACATTAGGTTTTGGAAACCTATATTCTACCAACTGAATTAAAGGTGCTTAGTTTAATATAAAATATTTTCAATTTTAGTTTTCGAATAAAAAATGTTTTGGTATATATTTTAGAAAAGCTGTTCCAATAGGACCATTTCTTTGTTTTGCTACAATAACTTCCATTACATTTTTATTTATAGTGTTAGAATTATAATATTCATCACGATAAAGCATTAAAACAACATCTGCATCTTGTTCTATAGATCCACTATCTCGTAAATCTGATAAAACAGGACGTTTATTTTGACGTATTTCTACGTTTCTACTTAATTGTGAAAGTACCACAATTGTTATATTCATAATCCTAGCTAATTTTTTTAGTGCTCGGGTTATTTTTGATAATTCTTGTACACGACTTTCATCTTTATTGCTTTCTAAAAGTTGTAAATAATCAATAATAACTAATCCAAGATTTTTACCTTGAGTACGTTTTAAATGTTTTAGTTTTGCTTGAATATCTAAAATTGAAAGGTCAGGACTATCATCTACAAAAATAGATAATTGAGAAAGCTTATTTACGCTTTTATTTATTTGAACCCATTCGTTTTTTGAAATTTTTCCCGCTTTTAATCTATTTGATGAAATTTTTGTTTCCATTGATAAAAGTCGATACATTAATTGTTGCCTAGTTAGTTCCAAACTAAAAAAAACACTATCAATAGAAAATCGAGTACTAATATTTTTTGTTATATTGAGAATTAAAGCTGTTTTACCCATTGAAGGTCGACCAGCTAAAATTACTAAATCAGATTTTTGAAAACCATTTATTATATTGTCAATTTCTAAAAAACCAGAAAATAAACCAGTAACTTGAGGTGATATAAGTTGAGATCTAATTTCCATTAAAATTTCAGAAAAAACATCTGCAGTACTGCCTAAATTTTTTTTTTTATATATCTGAGTTAAAGTTAAGATTTTATTTTCGATATTAAAAAAAAGATCTTCCAATGAAATTTCTGTATAATATCCATATTGTGTAATTTCCTGACCTAATTGAATTATTGAACGTCTTAAATATTTTTCATAAACAATTGCAACATAATCATTTAAAAAAGAAGTATAAACTGTTTGATTTATTAAATTTATAATTAGTCTACTATCATTAAATTTGTTAACTAATTTTTGATCTTCAATCCAGGTTATTATTGTGGTATAATTGACAGGTTTACCTTGTTCATGAAGAGATAAAGCCCCTTCATAAATAATTTGATGAGTTTCTAAATAGAAAGAATCAATATTTAGTTGTTTATAAACAATATTAATAGCATTTGGATTTGTTAAAATAATACCTAAAACCATTCGCTCACCTAATAAACTATAAGGTAATATCTTTTTTTTACTTTTCAATTTAAAATTTTTTTTATTCATTATAGTACTAAAATATCTAAAAAAAAATAGGTATATTTTTATATTATTTCAGAAAATATTGTTATCTCAATTATATATATATAGGGTGTATAGTGTAAAATAGAAGTTAAAAAATTACTAATCTTTTTTGTTTACATAAGTTTATTTTTAAATTTTAGTCTAAATATTCTTATAATTTATTAGATTATTCAGAAATTATAAATAAAATTAATTTTATTTATAAATATTTAAAAAACTAAAAATATAGAACAAAAATTTTTAATTAATTAAAAAAACATTTAAAATTTATTAAAATAAATAGAATAAAAATGAATACATTTAAAATCAATTTTGTAAATATATCGGATGATTTTAATTTAACAATTGAATGTGCAGATGATCAATTTATTTTAGATGCAGCAGAAGAGCAAGGATTGGAATTACCTTACTCATGCAGGGCGGGTGCTTGTTCTACTTGTGTTGGTAAATTATTAGAGGGAAAGGTAGATCAATCAGAGCAATCTTTTTTGGATAATGACCAAATTAAAGCAGGATTTGTTTTAACTTGTGTTTCTCACCCCATTTCTGATTGTAAAATAAAAGTATCAGTCGAAGAAGATTTATATTAATTTTAATATAAATTAAAATAATTTAAGAAAATTAATCGAAACACCAGCAGGAAAAGTTAAAAAAAATAAAAGATCGAAAATTTCCTCAAATGAATCTGTATTAATATCCATCATTTTTTTATATTGTCGAATCTCAAAATGCTCTCTTGAATCTTTATCAACATGTGGTGAACGAAGAACACAATAAATTTTTTTTTTAGTTGGAAAAGAAACTGGGCCACATATTTTTATTAAAGATTTTTTTGAATTTAGAGAATTTTTAATGATATTGCATGCTTGCTCTATTATTTTATGATTAAAAGATTTTAAGTATATACGAATTTTTTTTTTTATCATAAATGAATCAAATTAAGAAATTTTTTAAAATATTATTCAACAATTTTAGAGACCACTCCAGCACCAATTGTTTTACCCCCTTCTCTAATAGCAAATTGCATACTAGCTTCAATAGCAATAGGTGAAATTAATTCAGCAGTCATTTTAATACGATCACCTGGTAAAGCCATTTCAACATCAGAACCATCATCCGCTGTAAAAGTTAAAATTTGACCTGTTACATCTGTAGTTCTAACATAAAATTGTGGACGATAACCTACAAAAAAAGGTGTATGACGACCACCCTCTTCCTTAGTTAGAATATAAACTTCTCCTTCAAATTTTTTATGCGGTGTAATTGTATTAGGTTTTGCTAATACCATACCACGTTCTATTTCTTCTTTTTGTACACCTCGTAATAAAATACCAACATTATCTCCAGCTAATCCTTGATCAAGAGTTTTCTGGAACATTTCAATTCCAGTAACTGTAGTAGATTGTGTCTTATGAATTCCAACTATTTCAACATTTTGACCAATTTGAATGATACCACGTTCTATTTTTCCTGTTGCTACAGTACCACGTCCTGTGATGGAAAAAACATCTTCAATTGCCATTAAAAAAGATTTCTCAATATCTCTTTTTGGTGTTGGAATTGATGAATCCACACTTTCCATTAGTTTGTATATTTTATCCACCCATTTATTTTCACCATACTTTAAACTTGGATTTTTAGAAATTACTTCTAATGCTTGTAGAGCTGATCCAGAAAATATTGGAATATCATCTATGGGAAAATCATAATTTTCCAATAATTCTTGAACTTCTAATTCAACAAGTTCAAGTAATTCAGGATCATCAACTTGATCTTCTTTATTTAGAAAAACAACAATACTTGGTACCCCTACTTGTTTTGCTAATAAAATATGTTCACGAGTTTGAGGCATAGGACCATCTGCTGCAGAAACAACTAAAATAGCTCCATCCATTTGAGCAGCACCAGTAATCATATTTTTAATATAATCAGCATGTCCAGGACAATCAACATGAGCATAATGACGTTTACTAGTTTCATATTCTACATGTGCAGTATTAATAGTAATACCACGTGCTCGCTCTTCTGGAGCAGCATCAATTTCATCATATTTTTTAGCAATTACAGGTCCCCCATCAAGAGAAAGTACTGCTGTTATAGCTGCAGTTAATGTCGTCTTACCATGGTCTACATGTCCGATAGTACCAATATTAATGTGTGGTTTTGAACGGTCAAATTTTTCTCGTGCCATTTAAAATTTTTTAAATTTTTTACATAGTAGATTTACTTTTGGCGGATTTTTAATTGTAATTAAAAAAATTGGGAAAATAATATTAAAATATTATTTTTTTTTATAAAAGTGTGAAAATACCTTATTAGCTTCAGCCATACGATGAATTTCTTCTTTTTTTCGTAAACTAGTACCAATACCATTAGAAGCATCTAGAATTTCATTTGCTAGTTTAATAGCCATTGTACGTCCAGATCTTTTTTTTGCCGATTTTACTAACCAACTTAATGATAAATTAACTCCACGAAAAGTAGTTACTTCCGTAGGAATTTGAAAACTGGACCCACCAATTCTTTTTGTTTTTACTTCAATTTTTGGACTACAATTTTTAACAGCTTTTTCTAATATCATTATAGGAATTTCTTTTGTACGATTTTCAATAATATTGAACATTTCATTGATAATTTTTTGGGCTAACATTTTTTTACCCTTTTTAAGTAATCGAACAGTCAATAAACTTACTAAAAAACTATTATAAAAAGGATCTGCTAATGGAAATTTTCTTTTTAATCTAATTCGACGTGACATAAAAATATTTTTAATTATAAAATTAACTTTTTATTTTTTTAGTTCCATATTTGGAACGACCTCGCAAACGATTTTTCACTCCATCGCTATCTAAAGTACCACGAATAATATGATATCTTACACCAGGTAGATCTTTAACTCTTCCTCCTCTAATTAAAACAACAGAATGTTCTTGAAGGTTATGACCTATTCCTGGAATATATGAAGTTACTTCAAAACCCGAAGTTAAACGAACTCGAGCAATTTTTCGAATTGCAGAATTTGGTTTTTTAGGTGCTGCCGTATATACTCGTGTACAAACTCCCCGACGTTGTGGACAACCTTTTAGAGCTGGTGATTTTGTTCGATTAAAACTTTTATAACGTCCTTTTCTAATTAATTGTTGAATTGTAGGCATAATTAAACAAAATTTTTATTTGTTTTATATTAAATTAAATAAATTCAGATTCTTTTAAAGTATACTTTTTAAAAAAACGCTCTATTCGACCTTCTGCATCAATTAAACGTTGTGAACCTGTGTAAAATGGATGATTTTTTGACCATATGTCAACATTTAATTTCTGTTTTGTCGATTCAGTTGTCATTATTAATTGACTATCACAATAAACATTTACTTTCTGAAACCATTCCGGATGAATTTTTTTTTTCATAAAATTTATAATTTTTTAACGTTTTGAATATTGAGGAGCTTTTCGAGCTTTTTTTAATCCATATTTACGTCTTTCTTTTATTCTTGTATCTTGATTTAGAATCTTATTAAGTTTTAAAATTGGCTTAAATTCATTTGGATTTTTCAAAACTAAAGCACGAGCTAATCCTAATTTAATGGCATCTACTTGTGCACTTAGACCACCACCTTTAACATTTATTAGAATAGTATAATTTTCTAATTTAGTTATTAATGTAAATAACAATAAAAAAAATTTTAAATATATGAGATTATTTTGAAAATAGTTTTCTAAAGTTTTTCCATTAATATTAAAAATTGTTTTATTTTTAAGGTTCGGTTTTTCTATTAGAGATACAATAGCTGAAGAAGATTTTCTACGACCAATCCCAATATATTTAGTTTTAATATTCATAAAAAAAATATAACAGTTTTTTAATTAATTTTTAATGAATTTTGGAGTTTGAGCAAAATGTTGATGTTGAGCCGTATTATATATTTTAAGTTTTTTTAGCATTTTTCGTCCTAAACGATTTTTTGGTAACATACCTTTAACAGCGTGTTCCAAAATTTTTTTGGGTATTCGTTTTTGTAATTGTTGAAATGTTTCTATTTTTTTTCCACCAGGTCGTCCTGAATGAGTTATATATACTTTCTGTTTCATTTTATTACCCGTTAGATAAATTTTTTCAACATTTATAACGATAATGAAAATATTAAAATCTTGATATGGTGTATAAAATGTCTTATTTTTACCTTGCAGTAATGTAGTGATCCGTGTAGCTAGTCGTCCTAAACGTTGATTTGTAGCATCAATTAAAAACCATTTCGATTTAAGTTTATTAGATGATTGAACAATTGTATATTTCATAAAAACTATTAATATAATATTATTAATTTAATAGATTTAATTATAAAATTAAATTTTTTAATTCTTTTTTAGATTGTTTTGTAGATATTAGTTGTATTGGATATAACCATATTACTAAATTTTTAATTGCTAAACTAAGAGCTTTTGTTGGTGTAATACTACCATTTGTCCAAATTTTTAAAACTAATTCTTTATTTTTTTCATTTTGTTCAAAAATAACATTTTGTATTGGTGTGAAGGGAGCATCTACTTCTAAAAAATCTATCGAAGAAACTTTTTTATTTGTCAAATCCGTTAAAAAATAACCTATACCAGAATTGATTTTAACCTCTAATTCTAAAATTGAATTATCTGTAATAGTCGCTATATATTGCGCAGGATTACAAATAGTAATTGTAGAAGGTAATTTAAAACAATTTGCAGTTACAATTGCTGGACCATTAACTTTTAATCTACCTATTATAGGAGAAGAAAATTTAATTTTTTTTTTTAAAATAACTTCCTTAAGATTTAATAAAATATCTAAAACATCTTCTCGAACTCCAGGTATTGTGGAAAATTCATGATTTACTGTTGCAATTCTTACCGCAATAATAGCTAATCCAGGAATATTTGTTAATAGAATACGTCTAAGTGCAGTACCTAAAGTAATGCTTTCACTATTATTTAATGAGTGAAAGGTAAATTGACCAAAAAATTGATTTGACTTTTGAGAATTTAATTCCAAACAATTAATTTCTAATTTTACCATCTTTATTTAAAATTTTTTTATAATTATGTAACCTTAAACTTGGAAAAATTATTAATTTATATTCGACGATATTTTGGTGGACGACAACCATTATATGGAATTGGACTCAGATCTTTGATTGAGCTAATTTTAAGATTTATTGTTTGTAATGCACGAATAGCCGTATCTCTACCAGGACCATTTCCTTTTACAATAACTTCAATTTTTTGTAAATTTGCTATATCCATTGCTTTTTGTATAGCTTTTCTTGATGCAGTTTGAGCAGCAAAAGGTGTACTTTTTCTAGCTCCTTTAAATCCACTTGTACCGGCTGATGCCCAAGAAATGGTATTACCTTTTATATCTGTAATAGTTATTATAGTATTGTTATTAGTAGATTTAATATAAATTATTCCAGTATTAATATTTTTATGTTTTTTTTTTATTTTTTTAACATAATTCATAACAATTTTTTTCTTTTTTATAAATTATCTTAATTTTTTTCCTATTAATAATGTTTTTCTAGTTTTATATCTTGTTCGAGCATTAGTACGTGTTCGTTGTCCTCGAACAGGTAATCCAGCTCGATGTCGTCGTCCTCTAACGGAACCTATTTTAATAAGATGATTAATATTAGATTTAATAATACGTTTTAAATCTCCTTCAAGCCGATAATCTTTTTCTAAAATTTTTCTTAACTTAATAATATCTGAATCACTCAAGTCTCTTATTTTAAATATTTTTTTTTGTTGTTTAAAATCAATATCAATTTTTTGTAAAATTTCAGTTGCACGCGATAAGCCAATTCCATAAATATAAGTTAAAGCATAACGTATTTCTTTATTTTGTGGTAAATCAACACCTAAAAATCGAACCATATTTTTTATTTCCTTATTTCTTAAATTTTTATTCGATTATTAACTATTAACCTTGTCGTTGTTTATGTTTAGGATTAGAGCATATAACACGGGCTTTACGATAACGCCTAATAATTTGACAACGAGTACACATCTTTTTTATAGAGGTACGTACTTTCATTTTTTAATTATAATTTTAAAAATTTTTGTATTCAAATATATTTTATGTAAAAATATATTATATTTTAAGTCAAAATTAAATATGTTTTTATATATTAAAATATAAAATATGTTAAAGTCAAATCTAATAAATTTAATATAAGAAACTGTTAATTCGTTTAATGATGTCAATTAAAATATTAACTAAAATAATTTGTGAGGTGAACCCAAAAGAATTTAAATTAGGAATATTTAGTAAAAATTCGAAAAATTGAATTATAGCAATTATACCTACTAAAAAAAGTGCATTAAAACTTGCAATTTTATTTAATGTTTTTGATAAATATTTTTCAGTATCTAAACCAGGTGCAATTTTTGGAATAACCACTGAATTTTTTCTTAATTGTTCCGTAATTTCTTTTGGTTCAAAAAATAAAGCTGAATAACAATATGTAAATAAAAAAATTAAACTACTATAAAGACCTAAAAAAAGAAGATGTTCACTCCAAAATTTAATTTTAAATTTAAAAAATTTTTCTATATTTAAAAAAGAAAAAAATCGTATATCAAATACAGACCAAATAGAAGATAAAACAATCATTATATATGAAGCAAAAACTAACGGCATTATTCCTGTTTGATTAATACGTAAAGGTAAAAAGCTATTAATTTGACGTATAAAAAAATTTTCTCCAAAAGAGAGTTGTCGTGCTGAAATAATTGGAATTTTTATAATAGTTTCATTTAAGCTTACACAACTAATTATAGAAAATAAAAATAAAATTAGAATAATTATAATGAATTTTATATAATAAATATTATCTTGTTTGCTGATTAAAACTAAAAATTTTTGAAATTGATCAGGTAAATGTGATACGATATTAAAACATATTAACAAAGAAGAACCATTACCAATACCATCTTTTGTTATTAATTCACTAAACCATACTAAAATAAAAGATCCAACTACTAATATACTTATAATTAAAATTATACTTATAAAACTCCAATTTATAACATTTGTTTTTAAATTTAAAATTATACCAAGACTTTGTAAAATTGCTAAAAAAAAGGTTAAAATTCTGGTATAGCTTACTAACTTTCTTTTTCCAAATTCACCTTCTTCTTTTTTTAATTGTTTTAAAGGTGTTATAAAAATAGTTAATAATTGAATTATTATACAAGCATTAATATAAGGGAGAATACCTAAACTCAATAAACCAAAAATTTTATTATTGCCACCAGAAAAAATATTTAAAAATTCAATAATTGAACCTTGATATAAATTTATATTTGTAATTTGTGATGTATTAAAAAAAAAATTTTGATTAATATAAGGTATCGGAATAAAATTCCCAATTTTAACTATAGTTAAAAGAGTTATTGTTAAAAGAACTCTTTCTTTTAAAGATCGTTCACGATTCATTTGATAAAAGATATTCATTCCAATTAAAACTTTATCACTAAAAAATCAGTTAGTCCTTATAACTATAAATTTTTTCTATTGAAATATCTCGTACATTAGCTACATCCTTAGCAGTTCGTAAAATAGATAAAGCATTAATAGTAGCTTTTGCATTATTTAATAAGTTACTACTTCCTATTTGTTTTGCTACAATATTTTGAATACCAGCTAATTCGAGAACAATACGAATAGAACTACCAGCAATAACACCGGTACCAGGACCAACAGGTTTTAACAAAACTTTAGCAGATCCATATACTCCAGTTGAGATATGAGTGATAGTCAATATTTTAGTAATTGGAATACTTATAAGACACTTTTTAGCTTCGTTTAAAGCTTTTTTAATAGCAAGACTAATCTCATCTGCTTTTCCAATACCAACACCAACTTGACCTTTTTGGTTACCTAAAATGAGAGTCGCACGAAAACTTAATTTTTTACCACCCTTAACAACTTTTGAAACTCGTTTAATTTCAACTATACTTTGCTTCCATTCTGAAACTTGTTTTTTAGTTTTTTTTTGTTTTTTATCAGAAATTTGATGTGGCTTTTTATACATAATAATCTTATTTAAAACTTAAAATTTCAATCCTATACTTCTTGCTCCTTCAGCAACAGCTTTTATTCGACCATGATAAAGTCTACCATTTCGATCAAAAATTATGGATTTAATATTTTTTTTAAGGATTCGTTGCCCAACAGTCTTACCAACTAAAAAGGACGCTTTGATTGTTGCACCTGATTTAATTTGAGATTTTACTTCAGTATCCAAAGTTGAACATGAAATTAAAATATTTGATGATTCATCATCAATCAATTGAGCATAAATTTGCTTATTTGATCGAAAAATAGATAATCGTGGTCGTTGTTTTGTACCCTTAATACACTTTTTTTTTTTCATCATAAATATAAATCTATTATCTTCCTGATTTTCCTACTTTAATTGGAATACTTTCACCTTCATAAATAATTCCTTTACCTTTATAAGGTTCTGGTAATTTTTTATTTTTAACACTACTTGCAAATTGACCAACTTTTTCTTTATCAATCCCTCTAATAATAATTTTATTATTACCTTCAAGTAAAATTTCGAGATTTTTTGGTAATATCATAATAATAGGATGACTATATCCCAAATATAATATTAATTCTTTATCAGAAATTTGTGCTCGATACCCTATACCTTTTAACTCAAGTACTTTTTCAAATTTTTGAGAAACTCCTATAACCATATTATTTATTAATGCTCTTGATAGACCTTGAAATTGTCGTACTAATCGAGAATCATTTTTTGCTATTAATAAAATATGATTTTTTTTTATTTTGACCATAATTAGTGGAGAAATTTCTCTAGATAATTCCCCATAAGGCCCTATAACTTTTATTATTAAACCTGTAAGTTTAATTTTAACATTATCAGGTATTAGGATTGGACGTTTACCTATTCTAGACATAAATTTTAATATTTTATTATTACCAAATATAACAAATAATTTCACCACCAATTCCTAATTTTTTAGCTTGATGATTACTCATTATTCCTTTTGAGGTTGACAAAATTGCAATTCCTAAATTTCCTAAAACATTTGGAATATTTTTTTGTCCAACATATACTCGTAAACCTGGTCGACTAACCGTTTTAATCGTTGTAATTACTGGTTTATATAATGGTCCTTTATATTTTAAATAAAGTAATAGACTTGTTTTTTTAGTATATTTAATTTTTTCAAAATTTTTTATATAACCTTCATTTTTTAAAACATAAGCCATTCCATGAGTTATTTTTGTATTTGGTACTTGTACAAGTTTATGACGTACAAGATTAGCATTTCTCATCCTAGTTAACATATCTGAAACAGTATCCATAAGATTATTTTAATTTTAATTAGTTAATGGAAAGCCAAATCCTAATAAAAGTGCTTTACCCTCTTCTTTTGTTGTTGCAGTTGTTACAATTGTAATATTAAAACCTCTAATTTTATCAATATTTTCATGAGCAAGTTCAGGAAAAACTGATTGTTCACTAAAACCAAAATTATAATTTCCAGTTTGATCAAAACCTTTTATACTAAGTCCACGAAAATCTCGAAGTTGTGGTAAAGTTAAATGAATAAGTTTTTCTAAAAAGCAATACATTTTTTTCTTACGTAATGTTACAGTAAGTCCAATATTCATTTTTTCACGAACTTTAAAATTTGCAATAGATTTTTTTGCCTGTACTATAATTGGTTGTTGTCCAGTAATTGCGCGGATTTCTTTAATAGATTGGTCTATTACACCTTTTGTTTGTGCATTACTGCCAAGACCTTGATTAATTTTGATTTTAATTAATTTTGGAACTTGATGAATATTTTTATATAAAAATATTTTGTATAAGCTTGGTATTATAATTTTTTTATAAACAGTTTGAAAATTTTCTATTTTATTCATACACTATTTTTAAAATTATATTAATACAACGTTTGAAATATGAATTGGTGCTTCAATTTTAATTATTTGTCCCGATTTTTCATTTAAATTTTTCGATTTTTTATGTTTTATTTTCATATTTAATCCTTCTACAATAACTTTTTGTTCTTTTATAATAACTAAAAAAATTAAACCTATTTGACCTTTTTCTCGTCCGCTAATAACTCTAACTTTATCACCTATTTTTAAACGATTTTTTTTTCTTTTCTTTTTTTTTCCTATCATCATATTAATTATTAAAAATATATAGAATATATAGAATTATATAACTTCAGAAGCTAATGATACAATTTTTGTAAAATCTTTTTCACGAATTTCACGTGCAATTGGTCCAAATATTCGTGTTCCTCTAGGGGCTTTTGCCATATTTATAATGACCGCAGCATTATCATCGAATCGAATTGTACTACCATCTGTACGCTGAATTACTTTTTTTGTTCTAACAATAACAGCTCTAATAATATTTGATCGTTTTATATCCATATTTGGACTTGCTTTTTTTACTACTCCTATGATAATATCACCAATTTTCGCAAATTTTTTTCGACCTCCAAGCACACGAATACACATAATTTGTTGTGCTCCAGTATTATCTGCTACTGTTAAATAACTTTGTGATTGAATCATTCTTATTTCATTAAATTTGTAATTAATGATTTTTTAAAATATATTTAACTATCCAACGTTTTCTTTTACTGAATGGACGACTTTGTTGTAAAACTACTTGATCACCAATATTACAAGAATTTAATTCGTCATGTGCCATATAGCGCTTTGTTCGAACAACTATTTTACCATAAATTTTATGACGATAACGATATTCTATAGATATTACAACAGTTTTATCCATTTTATTAGCTATAACAATTCCAATTTTGTTAATTTTTTTCATCTTTAAAATATAAAGTTTTTATTTTTTAACTTTATTTAGTCATCTTAGAAATTTTTCGATGTTGTTTTATTGAAAAAATTTGTTTAATCTTATGACGAGTATGTTTAAATAAATGAGGAAAAAAGACCTGATTTGTTGCTTTTTTAAATCTCAATTCAAATAATTTTTTTTTCGCTTTTAATATTTCTTGTTCTAACTCTTTATTTGTTAATTTTCGCAATTCGTTAATTTTTGAAAAACTCATTTTTATGTTTTTTAATAATTTTATTTAGAAATAAATTTAGTTTTAATAGGTAATTTATAAGAAGCAATTTGCATAGCTTCTTTTGCTACATTATAATCAACTCCAGCTAATTCAAATAAAATAGTATTTGGTTTTACTCTAGAAACCCAAAAGCTTACAGCTCCTTTCCCAGAGCCCATTCTTGTTTCTGCTGCTCGTGCTGTAACTGGTTTATCTGGAAAAATCATAATCCATAATTTTCCATCGCGTTTTGTATACCGTGTTATAGTACGACGTGCTGCTTCAATTTGACGTGACGTAATCCAAGTAGGTTCTAAAGCTTGTAAGGCATAATTTCCAAAATTAATCTTATTTCCGCGGCTTGCTTTACCTTTTAATCGACCTCGATGTTGTTTTCGATATTTTGTTCGTTTAGGGCTTAGCATAATAATAATTTTTTTATATTGATTAACAATATTAATATTGTTAATTTTTAGGAATTGTAGAATTAAAAATTTCGCCTTTAAAAAGCCAAATTTTTATTCCTAAAGTACCATATGTTATTTGTGCTGTTTTATGAGAAAAATCAATATTAGCTCGAATTGTTTGTAATGGAATACGTCCATTTCTTAACCACTCAGTTCGAGCAATATCTGCTCCATTTAAACGGCCACTTATTTGGACTTTTATACCTTTAATTTCATTATCATGAATAACAAGATCCATAACTTTTTTCATAGTACGTCGGAAAGGTACACGTTGTTCTAATTCTTCAACTACAATTTCTGCTAATAAATCTGCATATTTAGTTGGTGTTTTTATATGATCAATTTGAATTTGAATTTTTTTATTTACAGTTTTAGCAGATAATTTTCGATCTAAATCTTTCAAAATTAAAGCATTTTTTCCTATTATTATTCCTGGACGAGCTGTTTTTACTTTTATTATTGTAGAAACATTATGTGTTTTTATTCTATAAATATAAATTGTAACAATTCCTTTAAATTTAAATCCAATTTTATCTAAAAAATCTATTAATGTTTTTCTTAAAGCATAATCTTCTTGAACATAATTTATATAATTTCTCATATTAATATGCCAAATAGATTTATCTTCTGCTGTTATTCCAAGTCGAAACCCTATAGGATGTATCTTATGACCCATAAATTTTGATTTTGTTTTATTAATTTATCTCTAAAAATCTTTATTTTGACTCCAATATAATAGTTATTTGGCAAGTGGGTTTAGAAATAGAAAAAGCTTTACCACGAGCACGTGCTCGAAAACGACGTTTTATTTGAGTTTTATTAACAAAAGCTATTTTAATAAATAAGGTCTCCTTATTTAATTTTAAATTATGTTCTGCATTTGCAGCCGCTGAATTTAATACTGTCCAAATTGGATGACAAGCTCGGTAAGGCATAAATTTTAATATCATTAAAGCTTCTCGATATACTCGGCCATTAATTTGTCTTAATACCCGACGAACTTTTAATGGTGACATATTAATTTTTTTCCCAATTGCTTTTGCTTGTACTAAAGATTTATCCATATAAATTTTTTGTTTTTTAAATAAAATTATCGTTTAAATTTTCGATCACTTTTAGCATGTCCCCGAAAATTCCTTGTTAAAGCAAACTCACCTAATTTATATCCTATAAGATTTTCAGTAATAAAAATTGGAATATGTTGTTTACCATTATGAACTGCAATTGTGTGTCCAATCATTATTGGTATTATTGTGGAAGCTCTTGACCAAGTTTTAATTGTTTTTTTTTCTCCATTTGAATTCATTTTTTTAATTTTTTTTAACAATTGATAGGCAACAAAAGGACCCTTAAAAAGTGATCGTGACATAAAAAATATTATTAAATTTTTACTTATTTTTATTTAAAATTCTTACTTTCGTCTGCAAAGAATAAAAATATCACTATATTTAGTCTTTCGTCTAGTTTTAACACCCAATGCACTTTTACCCCAAGGTGTTACAGGTTTTTTTCGACCAATTGGGGCTCGACCTTCACCACCACCATGTGGATGATCACAAGGGTTCATCGCTGAACCACGAACAACAGGTCTAAATCCTAACCATCTTTTACGTCCAGCTTTACCTAAAACAAGATTAACATTTTCTTGGTTACTTACAACACCAATTGTTGCATAGCATTGATTATTTACTAATCTTATTTCTTTTGAAGGTAATCTTATAGTTACATAATTACCTTCTTTTGCTATTAAACGTGCACAAGTACCAGCTGCACGAGCAATTTGACCACCTTTTTTTGGAAATAGCTCAATATTATGAATAAAAGATCCTAATGGTATATTTTTTAGGGGTAAAGAATTTCCAATTTTTAAAGGTGCATTGGGTCCTGAATTAATTTTTGAACCTATACTTATATTTTCTGGTTTTATTATATATCGTTTCTCTCCATCAGAATAATGAACTAGAGCTATACGAGCATTACGATTTGGATCATATTCTATTGAAGAAATAACTCCCGAAATATTATATTTATTTTTTTTAAAATCAATTATTCGATATAATCGTTTATGTCCACCTCCACGATGTCGTATTGTAATTTTTCCATTATGATTGCGACCTTTTCGACGATGATTATATTTTAATAAATTTTTTGTAGGTTTTTTTTTTGTTAGATCTTCAAATGAAGATAAAATTTTATTACGTGTTCCAGGAGTTGAACATTTAAATATACGAATGGGCATCTTTTTTTTTTTTGCTTTTAATTAAATTAATAAATATCACAGTTAAAACTTATTTTATGTAAATAAATTAATTTTATTCTTTTGTGATAATTTCACAACTACTTTTTTATAACCTCCCTTTTTATTTGTAGTAAATTGCGGATATTTTATATTACATGTATTAATTTTTATTATAGTTACTCCAAATAAAAATTCTATAATTTTTTTAATTTGAGGCTTTGTTATTTTTTTATCTACAATAAACGTATATTTATTAGATTCTAATAAATGAATAGTTTTTTCAGTAATATATGGATATTTAATTTGATCAATAAGTGAATAAATATGTTGATTAATCATTTTTTTATGAATAAAAAAAATATAATTAAATTTTATAATTTTGTCTTATTTGTGATAATCCATTTAAATCTAACAAAATTAACTGACTTTTTAATATTTTATTAAGATTTAAATGTTTAGCTTCCATTAAATTTATAAATTTTAGATTTTTAGTACTATATTTTAATAAAGGATCAATTTTTGACAAAATAATTAATGTTCTAGGTTGTAATTCTATTTTAAGATTTTTAAGATATTTTAAAAAGTGTTTTGTTTTATAAGAATATAATGTAAAATAATTAATTAATTTAATTTGTTTAGATTTTATTGTTAAAACATACTGTATTCCTAATCGACGTTCTTTTTTATTTATTTTATTTTCATAAGTTTTAGGTTTAGGACCAAAAATAACTCCTCCACCTTTCCATAAAGGAGATCTAATAGACCCTGCACGAGCACGACCTGTTCCTTTTTGTTTCCAAGGTTTTTTTCCTCCACCACGAACTTCCGCACGTGTTTTAGTATTAGCACTTCTTTGATGATTCTTTATTTGTTGATTTTGAAAACAACGGTAAATTAAATAATTAATTTTTGGATTATAAATTTGAAAATTTTTGTCCTTAAGAGATTGTGATAAAAAATTTGTGTTTTCTTCTACTATAGTTGATCCTGTTCTTTTGTTAATTATCATTTTTTATCCGTTGTTATAATTTATATTATTAAAGAATTTTTTATTTTTTCACTTTTTTTTTCGATTCAATAATATTAACTAAATTTCCTAATTTTCCAGGTAATGATCCTTTTAAAATTAACAAGTTATTTTTTTCATTAATTGCCATTATTTCCAGATTTTTAATAGTAACTTGTTTTGAGCCGTGTTTACCCGCCATCTTTTTACCTGGAAAAACTCTTCCTGGTGTAGTTCCAGCTCCGATAGAACCTGGTGCACGATGATTCTTTGAACCATGACTCATAGGACCTCTTTTAAAATTATGTCTTTTTATATTTCCAGTAAAACCTTTTCCAATACTTCTAGCTGTTATATCAACAAAATCTCCATTCGAAAACAGATTAACAGTAAGACATTGATTTATAAAAAATGTATTTATATCATTAACATGAAATTCTTTTAAATATTTTACTGTAGGTAAATTATTTTTTTTTAAGTGACCTAATTGGGGCTGTGTTAATTTATTATTTTTACATAAAGAGTAACCTATTTGAATAGATTTACTATTATATTTAGACTCTTCTTTTATTTGTGTAACAATACAAGGTCCTGCTTTAATTATAGTTACAGGAATAGCAAAACCTTTATTATTAAAAATTTGAGTCATCCCTATTTTTTTCCCTATTATTCCAATAGACACCATTTTTTATTTTAATTTTATTAAATTTTTGATAATGATTATAATTGAGTTCACCTAATTTAAGCGTAAACTAGTTAGTTATTATTTGTCTACTGGCTGGTTAATTTTTTTTTTTATTATAAGCTTTAATAAGAATAGTTAAAAAAACCGACTAATTAATATTTAATTAAGCATTTAATATATATATATATAAAATATAATAAAAAACAATAAATTATGGTTGCAAAAGAAAAAATTGTTGGAATTGATCTAGGAACTACTAATTCAGTCGTTGCCGTAATTGAAAGTGGAAAACCAACAGTTATTCCAAATAGTGAAGGTTTACGAACAACACCATCTGTAGTTGCTTATACAAAAAAAGGAGAATTATTAGTAGGACAAATTGCTAAGCGTCAAGCAGTTATTAATGCTGGAAATACTTTTTTTTCTATTAAACGATTTATTGGATCAAAAATTTCGGAATTAAAAAAGGATCGTGATCATATGCCTTATAAAGTTAAAGAAGATTCAAAAGGAAATATAAAAATAATTAGCCCAACTTTAAATAAAGAATTTAGTCCAGAAGAAATTTCTGCTCAAGTTTTAAGAAAATTAATTAATGATGCTAGTAAATTTTTAGGACAAACAATTAAAAAAGCTATAATAACTGTTCCTGCTTACTTTAATGACTCACAAAGACAAGCTACTAAAGATGCTGGAAAAATAGCTGGTATTGATGTAGAAAGAATAATTAATGAACCTACAGCAGCATCTCTTGCTTATGGATTAGATAAAAAAAATAATGAAACTATTTTAGTATTCGATTTAGGTGGAGGGACTTTTGATGTATCTATTTTAGAAGTTGGAGAAGGTGTTTTTGAAGTTTTATCCACTTCTGGAGATACTCATTTAGGTGGTGATGATTTCGATCAAAAAATTGTTCAATTTTTACTAGATGAATTTAAAAAAAATGAAAATGTTGATCTACGAAAAGATGCTCAAGCTCTTCAACGAATTAGTGAAGCAGCTGAAAAAGCAAAAATAGAGTTATCAAATTTAACAGAAACAAATATTCATTTACCTTTTATTACAGCAACAAATGAGGGACCAAAACATATTGAACAATTAATTACACGTATTCAATTTGAGAAAATGTGTGAAAATTTAATTCAAAAATGCCATACCCCTATAAAAAATGCCATTAATGATGCTCGCATAGAAACAAAACAAATTGATGAAGTTGTTTTAGTTGGTGGATCAACACGTATACCAGCTATTAAAGAGTTAATACAAAATTTAACTGGTAAAATACCTAATCAAACGGTAAATCCAGACGAGGTTGTTGCTATTGGAGCTGCTATACAAGGAGGAGTATTAGCTGGAGAAGTAAAAGATGTGGTTTTATTGGATGTTACACCTTTATCACTTGGTGTAGAAACATTAGGTGGTGTAATGACAACTATTATAAAACGAAATTCAACAATTCCAACTCAAAAATCTGAAATTTTTTCAACAGCAATAGATAATCAAGATAATGTTGAGATTCATATTTTACAAGGTGAACGACAACTTTCACAAGATAATAAAAGTTTAGGAAATTTTAGATTAGAAGGTATTCCATTAGCTCCTAGAGGTACACCTAAAATTGAAGTAACTTTTGAGATTAGCGTAGATGGAATTTTAAAAGTAAGCGCAAGAGATCAAGGAACTGATATAACACGAAATATAACAATTCAAAATTCTTCAACTTTAGATAAAAATGAAGTGGAAGAAATGCTAAAAAATGCTGAAAAAATGGCACAGGCAGATAAGGAAAAACGAGAACAAATAGATTTAAAAAATAATGCGGAATCAATTTGTTATAAAGCAGAGAAACAAATAGAACATGAAAAAGATTCAGATAAAAAAGAAAATTTAACAAGCTTAATAGAAGAAATTCGCTTATTAATAACAAAAGAAAGTTTTGGGGAACTAAAAGAAAAAGTAAATAACTTAACTAAGCTTCTAGAAAAAGCTAATAATACTGGATTAGAAAATAAAGAAACTAATGTTATTGATGTAGATAAAATAAATTAAAAAATATAGAATATTTTATATTATAAGAAATTTAAAAAATGCGTGAATAGTATTCTACAATTAATAATTCATTTATTTTGAAACTTAGATTTTCTTTTTTAATATAATCAAGTATTTCCATTCGAAAATTATTTTCATGATATTTAAGATGTAAAGGTAAAATAGAAAAACTACTATCTTTCATATTATTTCTAATTAATTTTTCTGTTGATAATTTTTTACGAATAGTGATAATATCACCTGGTTTACATGAAAAACTTGGTATGTTGACACATATATTATTAACGTAAATGTGACCATGATTTATTATTTGACGTGAAGCAGGTATTGTAGGTCCTAAACCAAATCGAAATGCAATACAATCTAAGCGCATTTCCAATAATAGCATTAAATAAAATCCTGTAAAACCTTTCTTTTTACGAGCTTTTCGAATATAATTTATTAATTGTTTTTCTGTTAAGCCATAATTATAACGTAATTTTTGTTTCTCCTTTAATCGAATATTATAATCCGATAACTTTTGTTTTTTTTTCTTAGAACCATGCTGTCCAGGTGGATAATCATTAAATTCAAAAAGATTTTTTCTCGTAAAACCTGGTAAATCACCAAGTCGACGTATAATTCGTACGCGAGATCCTCTATATTTTGACATAAATTTATAATAAAAAATAAAATTTTATTTATAGGTTAAATTAAAATTGATATTTTCTTTCAAAAAGAGCTTGTAGCTCAGTGGATTAGAGCACGTGGCTACGAACTACGGTGTCGGGGGTTCGAATCCCTCCTAGCTCATAATAATTTTTTCGGAATATATTTTAAAAAGTAAATAAAAATTAGACAGAATAAACTTTAATAAATGGGGTGTAGCCAAGTGGTAAGGCATCGGACTTTGACTCCGTTATTCGAAGGTTCGAATCCTTCCGCCCCAGGTTTTTTTAATTGATAAAAATTTAATTTATAAATATAAAATTATAAAAAAAATTTAAGAATAAATGATAATTATACTAATTAAATAATTTTTAGTTAAAAATATATTTTATATAATATTGACGATTTATAAATTTATAAGTTAAAATTTTAAAATTACAACAACTTAATAAAAAAATTAAATTTTTATTTTTATGGATGGTTAGCTCAGTGGAAGAGCATCTGTCTTACAAACAGAGGGTCACTAGTTCAAATCTAGTACTATCTAATGATAAAATTAATTATTTTTTAATTTGTATATTCTGAAAATTATTTTATAATATAATTAAAATTAATAAATAATAATATAAAGGGTCTATCGTCTAAAGGATAAAGACCAGAGCCTTCTAAGCTCTTAATGTAGGTTCGAATCCTACTAGACCTATTCTATTATATAGAATAATTCTTTGCCGGGATAGCTCAGTTGGTAGAGCAGTGGATTGAAGATCCTCGTGTCACCAGTTCAAATCTGGTTCCGGGCAATAAAATAATATCTATTATTCTATAAACAATTTATTATAAATATTAATATGAATTTTTTTTTAATATTTAATTTTTTAAAAATCTTTTATAACTATTGAAGCTACTAAACTTCCACCTAAATAAAGAAAAAATATAGCACTAGTTAATAAAAGTTGTGTAATTGGATCTGTAGATGGAGTTAAAACAGCTGCTATGATAGTTATACTAATTAAAATATATTTCCAATATTGAAACATAGACTTTCCGGAAATAAATTTTCCAATAGCAAAAAAGACTTGTAATATTGGAAATTGAAAAGCAATCCCAGTAATGAAAAAAAGGGGTATTATAAAATGAAAATATTGATCAAAAGACCAAAGTGGTTCAATAATATTTTTATTATAAATAATAAAAAAATGTAAAGTAGCTGGTATTAAAATATAAAATGAAAAAAGTAAACTTAAACTAAATAAAATTAATACACTAAATATTAACCATAAAATAAAATTTTTTATTTCTTTTTCTAAATCAGGAATAAAAAAAAGTAAGCTTTGGCTAGAAAATAAGGGTAAGCAAAGAATTAAACTAGTATAAAAAGCAATTTTTAATGTTGTGAAAAAATATTCGCTAGGAGCTAATTGAAAAAATTTCACTTCATAAACCGGTATTTGAAGTAGTTGCGTTATAGGTTTCACATAAATAAATGCTAAAAAATTTATCAATAAAAAAATAGTTAAGATTAAATGGAACCTTTGTTTTATCTCTTTATAGTGCTCATTATGATATATTTTAGTTAAATATTTATTATTTATAGAATTTTTTTAAAAAAAATTAAAATTAAAAAAAATATTCATATTATTTATAAATTAAAAATAAATTTTAAATAGTTAATATTAAATAATAAATTTAATACAATTATTTTATCAAGATAATTATTATTTAATAATATATGAAAATTTTCTGAACTCTTTTCAATTGAAAATTATTAGGTTATTTTATTAAATTTAATTTTTTTATATTTTTTGGTCTTGTATTATATTATATGCTGCTATTCGTGATATTTCAAGTTTGAGAATATTTATCGCTTTTAATCGTTCTATTTTATTAGAATTTTTATTTTCAAGAATTTTAATAGCTTTTTTTTTAACTTTTTTATATGAAATTTTAATTTTTTCGAAATTTTCGCAATTTTTTTCAATTAATTCAACTTCACTCACAGTCATAAAAATACTATTTTTTTTTATCATTGCACTTCCTCCAAATACTATAATAGGGAGCCATAATTTATTTTCTCTAATTTGAAGTAAACCAGCCTCAATTGTTGTTATTAAATTAGCATGACCAGGTAATATACCTATTATACCTGTTGTTGTCGGTAAAATAGCTTCTGCAATTGCACCATTCCATATTGTTCCTTGAGAAATAGTTATTAAATTAAGATGAAGCTTAGTATTAGTTTGCATTTATTAAAAATTTAAAAAAAAAAATATATATATATAATCAAATTTAGTCTTATAAATTTTTTGCTTTATCAATTACCTCGGAAATATCTCCTACAAGATAAAAAGCATGCTCTGGTATATTATCAACTTTACCTTCTAAAATCATTTTAAAACCATTTATATTTTCTTTTAAAGATACATATTTTCCAGGAGAACCTGTAAAAATTTCAGCTACAAAAAATGGTTGTGATAAAAATTTTTCAATTTTACGTGCCCGTGTAACAATTAATCGATCTTCACTAGATAATTCATCAATTCCTAAAATAGCTATAATATCTTGTAATTCTTTATAACGTTGTAAAATTTCTTTAACAGATTGCGCAACTTTATAATGTTCTATTCCAACAATTTCTTCTTGAAGCATAGTTGAAGTAGACTCAAGTGGTTCTACTGCTGGATAAATTCCTTTTGCAGCTATACTTCTTGATAATACAGTTGTAGCATCTAAATGTGCAAATGTTGTAGCAGGTGCAGGATCTGTTAAATCATCTGCTGGAACATAAACTGCTTGTATAGAAGTAATTGAACCTCGAGTTGTAGAAGTAATACGCTCTTGTAAAGCACCCATTTCTGTTGCTAATGTTGGTTGGTATCCTACTGCTGAAGGCATTCGACCTAGTAAAGCAGAAACTTCTGAGCCTGCTTGTACAAATCGAAAAATATTATCAATAAATAATAAAACATTTTGTTCATTAACATCCCGAAAATATTCAGCCATTGTTAATGCAGAAAGGCCAACTCGCATCCTTGCACCAGGAGGTTCATTCATTTGACCATAAACTAGTGTAACTTTAGAATCTTTTAAATTATTTTCTTTAATAACACCTGATTCTTTCATTTCCATGTATAAATCATTACCTTCACGTGTTCTTTCACCAACACCTCCAAAGACAGAAACACCACCATGAGCTTTAGCAATATTATTAATTAATTCCATAATTAAAACAGTTTTACCTACACCTGCACCACCAAAAAGTCCAATTTTTCCACCTCGACAATAAGGAGCTAATAAATCAACCACTTTTATACCAGTTTCGAATATAGCAGGTTTAGTATCTAAATCAGTAAATAGAGGAGCTGGACTATGAATTGGAAGATAAGAACTATTTTTTATAGGACCTTTATTATCTACTGGTTCACCTAAAACGTTAAAAATACGCCCAAGAGTTGCTTCACCCACAGGAACACAAATAGGCTTTCCTGTATCTATTACCTTTGTACCTCGCTTTAAACCCTCAGTTGCGCTCATTGAAACAGCTCTAATTTTATTATCACCTAATAATTGTTGAACTTCACAAATTATTTTAATATCTGTTGTCTTAATTTCCAAAGCATTATAAATTTTTGGTAATTGGCCAGAAGGAAAAGTAACATCAATTATTGGACCAATAATTTGATTCACGTAACCAATTACAGTTTTTTCACAATTTTTTATATACATAATTTTTATTGTAAAAATGAATAAAAAACTTTATTTTACTCATATTTAATAGAGTTTAAAAAAAGTTGTATTATATAAATATTCGAATAGATAAATATAAAAACTTTACATATTCAAAATTTTATTATTAATTTTGAATTGTTATTTTTTTAATAATTTATATTAGAGGATGTTAATAAATTAAGAGCTCTAGCACGTTTAATTGATTTAGAAAGTTGTCGTTGTTTTTTAGCAGTAAGTCGAGTTTCATAACGAGGTTTTATTTTTCCTTGTTTAGTTAAAAAAGGTTTAAATAAATCAATATTTTTATAATTAAAATTTTGTGCCAATTTAAGTTGAGATTTTTTATATTTTTTATTAAACATTATTTTATTTCTTTATGAAGAGTATGAAAATTACAATATACGCAAAATTTTTTCAATTCTAAACGATTGGGAGTATTTTGACGATTTTTTGTTGTAGTATAATGTGATATCCCTTTTGAGCGTTTATTTTTTTCTTTACGACAATTTAAACACTCTATTGTTAAAATTATACGAAATCCCTTTTTTTTTGTCATAAATAAAATTTGGTTTCAAAATAAAAATATAAATTACAAAAAGTATAAAATTTATTAAAATAAAGTAAGTAAAATAAATAAAATTTCGAAAATTTAAAAAAATACTATTTTAAATATAAGATATTAAAAAAAAATTAAAGTTTAAAATATTATATTTTAATATTTTAAGATTTACTAGTCAAATATAATATTATTATAAATTAGTATCGAAAATACTATATTTTAGATTTTAAATAATTTATTTAAAAAAATTTAAAAAATGAATAAATAAAGGAAATACTTTTTATACAGGTTTTTTTACTTTTTATAATATAATTCTAATAATAAATAAGTTAACTTAAATTATTTATATATTTATTAAATATTTAATAATAGGGGTTGACATGTTTTATAAAAAAGTAGATATTGACAAATAAGGTATGAAAAAAAATTAAATTCATTGTATAAATAGAAAAAAATTCAGGAGATTTTTGAGAGTTTGATCCTGGCTCAGGATGAACGCTGGCGGTATGCCTAACACATGCAAGTCGTACGTAAGTTTAAAACTTAAGTGGCGGACGGGTGAGTAACGCGTAAGAATTTACCTTTAGGAGAATGAAAACAATTGGAAACAGTTGTTAATTATTCATATGCTCAATTTTTATAAATTGAGTGAAAAGAGAAATCGCCTGAAGAAAAGCTTGCGTCTGATTAGCTAGTTGGTAAGGTAAAGGCTTACCAAGGCGATGATCAGTAACTGGTTTGAGAGAATGATCAGTCACACTGGAACTGAGATACGGT
>PJEL010000240.1_pt1 | contig 66322 bp, 47 predicted proteins | sample 1853271 | NCBI WGS metagenome assembly PJEL01 (sample SAMN08108733, study PRJNA415343) | Invertebrate metagenome, whole genome shotgun sequencing project. | host: Globobulimina | place: Sweden: Gullmar Fjord | collected 2015-08
CAGGGAACACTGCTCGGCGTAGAGCCAATAGCTATCAAGTGTATCAGAGGAGAGACGCTGCATCGGGGAGAACACGCAGACTCACCAGCCCACATGCAGGAAGACTCTACAACAACATCCTCAAAGACACTGTCACGAGATGTCGTCAGGCAAACATCGTCACTGGGAATCATGTCCAACGACCAGGTTCTTCGTGAGATTGCGTTGCTCAAGTCCTGTCACTCACAGCACATTGTGTCATTTATGGGCGCCATGTTTCTGCCACGTGAAGTGCGCCTGGTGACGGAGCTCCTCCCTGCCGGGGACTTGTGGAGTGCCCTTGGGAGAGGGTCACGTGACAGGTCTGTGTCCTGGTACCGTGGCGGCATATTCATCGCCATGGACGTGGCAGCAGGGCTCAAGTACCTCCATGAGAAGAGACGCGTCATTCATCTGGATTTGAAGAGCTCGAATATTCTGCTGCGCGAGTGCCACAAGATTGATGGGGTGAGCACAGTGCCCAGTGGGTATGAGGTAACGCACCGTGCCAAAATCTCCGACGTGGGTCTTTCAAAGATGCTTCCACTCTCTCACGAATATATCAAGGACCTCGAGTCTGGTGGCACCTGGAACTGGTGTGCCCCCGAGGTGATCTTGTGCTCCAAGTGCACTCCTGCTGCGGACATGTTTTCCTTTGGTATTGTTTTGTGGGAGATTTGCACCGGTGAGATTCCTCTCCGTGGTCGTCTTCGCGATGTTGAGGTACCTTCCGAGTGTCCCCGTGAGGTTGCCGATTTGATTCACGCGTGCTTGGATGGCAGTGAGGGTCGTCTTCCTTCTGACCGTCCAACAGCATCCCAAGCATTTGCCATGCTGCAAAGATTGATACAACAAACGAACCAAGATTACTCAAGCCTACACCGTTAATTGTTTGTATATATAATCGTACACAAATCAAGATTTCATCTATGTACGTATAGTATAATGTGAAATGAATATTCTGTGATACTCTCTGTAACATGGTTTTATCCACAAGGTTGGTCACTTGACAATGGCCCAAATCCATACGACATATCGACACCCTGTGGTTTCATCATGAGACTGCCAATTATTTAGGATCACAGGCATTCTTTTATGTAACATAAAAAACTAAATAAATTCATTACTATTGATTCATTGGAACTCTCTGCCTAGGCAGGCCTGTCGTGTCCATCCATTGATGCACGTCCAACTTCGAGAGAGCTTCTTGAGACTTTTTTTTCCTCATCTCGTGGGAGAGGTGGATGAATCACCTTGTTGTAGAAAATAAATAGAATTATGGCTAGTCGTACTCGGGGACAGTCTCTTGCAGAACCTCCCGCCAGTCCACTTGATGCAGCAGCGGGGGATCACCAGAAAGTCACAGCACAGCATGCAACTCTGCCCAGTCAGGTCCATACCGACTTTCCAATAAACTTGGGGAGTGGAACTTTGCAAGCTCCTGATGAATTTTACAACGTGGACGATTTTTTTGACTCGTACCTCTTCGAACTGAAGAAGCAAAAAAATCCAACTCTTGCTGGTGATCAGAATGGAAATAAGCCTGCTCAAGTAGCTGAAAATGCTGAATATGATTTATTCGATGGATTAAACGTTGCGGTTCAGACGGATGACTCTGGGGACAAGGACGTCTCGACGCAAGGGATTGCACAAACTGGTACTAGGAAGAGGAGGCAGTCTCAGGCGAATAAAGTCGCTCAACAGCGATACAGGGAGAGGAAAAAGCAGAAATATATGGAAATGGAAAAGGCTGTGGAGGATATGAAGGCGGAGCTTGCGTATATGCAGGCTCTGAAGAAGAGGAATTCTGCCCTGGAGATGATGAATACTCAATTGCAGGCTCAGATGATTGCAAAGGAAAGTGAAATTGAACAATTGAAAGTAAATATGGATGCGCAGTCTGATGCGTCGATACTAAAGGCTGCGGATGGTTGTGGTGAAGGGGTTTCGATGTCAGGAAATGAAAAGCAGCCTGAGAAGAAGGGTTGTGGTGTGGTGTGTAATGTGCTTCCAAAAGATTTGAGTGGTATTGATTTCAAGACGGGATTTGAAGATCAAATTCAATCTGTGAGAGATTATATGAAGGAGAACAATATCCCTCTTTCAAGCTCCCCTGAAGATGAACGAATTGGTGATGATGTATTGAATGACTTGGCAATGAGGGTTGGTCGATCATGTCAGTTGTGCCAGGCTGCTATTAGGGCTGAAGGGGTCCAGGTGCTCAATCTGATCAATGGTAATATTCAGAAATGGAAAGAAAAAGGTGAAGACCCCCGCTGGACTCAGATATTAGGAGATATAAACCTTTCAGATGGTCAGAAGAGAGACATGCTGTTGATGCGTAGTAGTCACCTGTCAAAGATGAAGGATATTTATTCTGAAAGACAACAATTAAATCTTGACGCTATATCAAAAATGCTTCCTCATTCTTCTGACGAGCCAGAAAATGATATGACAATTGATGGCAGAATGAACTCAATGTCTAGTGGGGCATATTTACCTCTTGCTAGGAAGAATGCTCAACTCAATGAAATTCTCGACAAGGTGAAACAAAACCTAAAGAAGGAACAAAGAGCAATGATGGATCTGAATTGCTTCACAATTTCAAATGTTATGACGCCGCTTCAGGCTGCAAGGTATATGGTTGGTATGTATCCAATGCATTGTGATGCGTTGGCATTATCAAATGCATTGGCTCGAAGTGAAGCAGCTGATAGCTCAAAAGGATGTGAGAGCAAGAAAGATGAAGAATATGAATAGATAGATTGACGACTGATGATGACCTCTATGATGTAGCCTGCCTACAAGTGCTGTTCTTTCGTAGTATATGTAATATAATGTGATTTTGGAAATTTCAATCCTGGTTTGTTAATACGGTTATACCACGGCTGTAGTATGATATTACACGATTAATTATAGAACTTTGTTTATATATATGTGTGTGTGTTGATTAATGATGCGCATAATTCATGCCGGATTCATGCTAAGAGGCATTGAGATGACTTTGGGGTCAACATGCATGATCCAGTTCATTTTTGAGAAATAGTGGATGATTCTGTCAAAAAGATCGAGTTTTTTCAGCGTTTCAGAGTCTCCTAAAAGTATTAACTTTGACTGAGCCCTTGTTACGGCAACATTGACCCTTCTGATATCATTAAGAAGCTTGCCTGGGGCTTTTGATGCATTTGATCTAACAAGGGAGACTATGACCATTGCCTTGTCGCGTCCTTGAGCTTTATCGATAGTCAGGCATTCGACATCAATGTTATTATCTCTAATTTTTTCATTGATGAGTGCTACTTGGCTCCTGTATGGTGAAATGATGGCTACTGATTCCCCTGGGACATTTGCTGCCAGGGCAGTTTCTGCCAGTTTGATTGCCAGGTCTGCCTCCCCATGGTTCTCAACAATATCACCCTTGGATATTTCCTCAAAAGCTGATGATTCTTTACTTGTATCAATGAAACATACAGGTTTTTCAGGGCATATAGCTTTGCAGAGCCATTGGTGCTCCATACCTTGTAAATCATCAAATTTCATAGACAGGCGAGATTTGGCAACCTCTATGGTTCCGCAGGACAAAGCTCCTCCATAGACAAACGTATTTGATATGCTTTGAATCTCCTCAGACATTCTATACTGACGGGCAAGAGTGATCACTCGGTTTGGATGAGCATTTGCCAACCGCGCAAACAATGGTGTTCCAAGTCCCTTCTCCTCTGCTTCAGGGCTCTGGACCAAAGGGGGAAGTTGGTGGTGGTCACCTACCAATATGAACTTATTTGCTTTCAATATCGGTCCAATGATTGCGGGAAGTGTTATCTGCCCAGCTTCATCAATGATGCAGACATCAAAATCACACCGTCTTAGAAGGGCATCTGTAACGCCTAGCGCAGATACACCCACAACCGGGATCCTCTCCATCAGCGCCTGCAATTTCTCAGCAGTGTCAGCCTGGTAACGCTTACCCATCGGCAGAAATTCTTCCAGCCTAGAGTTGACCCTACTTGGTCTTCCAAGGCGAAGGAAGTTATCAAAACCCTGAGATGCAAGCTTCAACATGACATGGTCAACTGCAGAATTTGTGTAGGACACGAGCAGGACTCTTTTACCAGCCATTTCTAATGCTCGAATCATTGCCAAGACAGCAGTAGTTTTACCAGCACCAGGTACACCTAAAACTAGTGAGTAATCTGGTTGCACAAGGGCTTGTTTAACTGCCTCCTCTTGATCATTATTCAGGTTGAAGTCTGCAACTTGCCTTTCCACAATGTCTTTCTCAGAGACACTCAAATCCTTACCCATTTGAGGGTTTTTCAGTTCAATGATTAGCTGTCGTAATCTTTGTCGTCTTTGATTCAAATGCGGATTCTCCATATTGCTGAATAAATCAAACAAGAAAGACCTCATTCGTGGTACCGTTGTCCCCACCTCTTCCTTGTCAATTCTCCAACTTAAATTCAAATCAACTAGTTGTTTCCCCCTATCCACCTCAGGGCTTTTAAAGTCGACAATCTTCTTTCTTATCGGCTTATCAGTATGTACTGTAATTTCATTAGAATTTATCATGTGTACATGTCCTCTGGAAACTCCAACTGGTCCATTGTCTATGCTCATTAAAACAGGTTCCCCCAAAGAAAAAGCATTGCCGACGATTTTTCTTTCTCTTCCCTTGACAAATGTGTACAACCTTCCCTTTCTATTGAATCCATTATTACCCTTCGTCACCCAGTCTGCAACAGCAACATTCTGGAGCACTAAGTCTGTCACACATTTGCCAAGCCTCTCTCTTTCATGTCCTGGCGAGGACCAGGTTTCATATCTTTTTGCATTGTTAGCTCTGAACTCGATATCTAGTAAAGAGTCCCATTCTGAAAGGAAGTTCTTGTCACTGTCTGATAGGTGGCGGGTTTCTAATTCGTAAGATGCCTTGAGCTTCTGGTATGTGGAGCTTGATTCTGGGAGGCCATCCAAATATTCACTTGTTGTTCCTTTGGATCGAGAAGCATGAACAAGGGCACAAGCACTTCTCTCATAACAGTAAATGCACGAGCTTTTCATCGAAGTTAAAGGAGGCAGCTCCACGCGTGCAATCGACGCCGCAACCGTATTCCTGGTTGCAAGCAAACATGATATCAAGTTGTCATCTCTCCTGACCATAGTCGGCATAGACTCCAACTTGTAATATAACATTCCATACGGGACATTCGATCCATATCTCTCCTCCAAAGCTAACAAATACAATAAAACTTGCGCTGCATCGGTATGGCGGGGTTTCCCCGTTTTGATTTCCAGAGGGCCTACACTGTCAATGGTGACCGGCTCTGACATTTTGAAATTTCCCATTTGATTACTCACTTTAGACTTGAATGATACGGACGAATCAACGAATCCCTTCAGGCCATATGTTGGAGAGACAAAATACTCTTCAATATCAGCGACCCCAGACAAACATGATTCAATCTTTTGGTCATCAAAGCCATTACTATTCAGATTGCATGTGTTACTTGTCCCTGGCTCTTGTCTCAAAAATCTATTCAAGAAACTGCAAACAAAATACACGAATATCAAATCAAATTAATAATCTTAGAAATCAAATTATGCACGCACCTCAAAGTGGACGGAATCGATGCTAAAAGCCATTTGGATGCATCTTCTGCACTGAGCTCGCTATCGAGAAGTTGTTCTGGCATGGAAGCCACAATTTCCTCAATTATCGATTTAAGCTGCGCACTTCTTCTGAAATTGAGCATCAAGGATTGTTGCAGGAGTTGATGAAACATTATGCCCTTCACAGCTGCCTCCATTGCAGGCCCTTCACCAGTCATTCTTTCGGAAAGATACCCTCTCCTAGGGCATTCAGAGGATGAGGTGACTCGTGTTCCTCCCAAGAGAATTTCTGGGTGATGAATCAAAAATCCAGAGTTATCTAGACCTCCTAGATTGCAATGTTTATCGATACCAACACAGTATTCGCGTACATTCACTAAATTCACTGGATCGCCTTGCCTATAGTCCCCAATGTCCCAAGGGGATGTGAGGTGTGCATGAATCCGAGATCCATCCTGCTTTCTTAGGACAACAACAACCCCTGCAGAGTCTGTACTGCAAGAAATCACAGTACAAGAATCACACCGTACCAAAGGACATGATGGGTTTTTCTCATCATGCATGCCTGCCTCTTTCTCAGAAGCTGCATTATCCAAAGCCACCAACACATTTGAGAGATCAACATCATCATCAGAATCATCCCAGCAAATCACATCCCCTAGGGCCGATTTTCCAATGCATTTTTCTTCAGGTTCTACTTTAATTTCTTTCGTTTTCTCTACGTCACAACTCAGCGAGGAACGCCTGGAAGCATTCTTGATCTTTTTACAGCTATTTGATAGTTTTGATTGCAGTGCACTGCAACACTGCCGCAGTGCTCCCAGCGCAACTGATCCTTTCGGAGTAGCAACTAGTCCATCCGTACTTTCTCTTCGCTGTCGTTTACTATTCGCCAGCGCTACAGATAAAGCATCCAACACTCCATCAACATCATCCCCCATACTTTCTTGGGGGAGAATTACAGGTTCAATCTTTTTTCTCCTCCCCGCGCTGTCCCTTTCCCCACGTGGAGATGGCGAGGTACTAAATCGTTTCTTCTTTTCCGTCGACAAGAATCCACTTCGAGGACTCGCGTTCCACACCACTTTACCTCCTGCATTCCCAAGCAAAATGTCTTGGGAGCAACATTGTCCATACTCCTCAACCAGTAACATATTCTCGTGATGTTCGGATTGAACCCTTTTACTCCTTTTATTTTCAGCATCATTGATATTCTCCTTGTGGTTCTGCACCCTCGCCTCGACATTTTTACCTTCAAGGTGCTCTCCTGTAGTATCAGTCTTTCCAAGGGTCGGTTCGTCACTATCGTCCAGCACCATGATCACGTCTTCTTTCTTCTCCGACGCCTTCTTATTTTTACTGATATCGAAATAATTCAATATTCCAGCACTTTCCTGTACGATGGGCACCGATTGACCGCCTAACCGGGAAGGACGGGTGGTCGTTGTCTTCTTCTTCTTTTTCATGCTCTGATGCTCTACCTACAACGGGAAAGTCTTTCTGGACAGACGCGCTAGATTCATTCTACTATCACAGAATTCTCTGCAAAACATTTATTTGACACATCAAGACGTACACGAGTGAGTTTCAAAATTGCTCGGTTGAACCGTCGATGTCGAAAAAAAAATCACCGTATACAAAATGGTTTCCACTGCAGCTGTACTAGCGGAAACCAAAATTGGTCCCTCTTCTTCCCTACCACGCATTCTCATGACAATGCTGGACAACGCATCTCTCCCGAGACTGAAATAACGTTAAATTATAAATATATATACATTTTAAACACATATACGTTATCATCATGAACGCATTATCGATGAAAGCCAACGTTGCTCAGGCAAAATGTCTGCAGCCAGCACAAAAGGTACGTTCGCTTGCATATTTCACGCCGATATGACATACATTGTATCATATTGGAAATGATATATAATGCATTGTGGGTATCATGGACTCCTGGGCGCGGAAAACTGAGGGAAATCGACTTCTAGCCGTTGGCCGTCACTGCGAATGTGAGGCACCCATAGATGCGACACCCACCGTTCCTCATCCATGGAGATTATCTTGTGATGAATTTAATTCATGATGAATTGATGTGCAGAACAAGGTCATGCTCAGCAGGCCACAGTCCCTCGTGGTTGAAAATAGAGTTGCTATTCGCTTCACACGTATGGGACGCAAGAAGCTCCCATTTTACAGAATTGTGGCCATTGACTCAAGAAAGCGTCGTGATGGTGCACCTTTGGAGTACCTTGGATGGTACGATCCAATGAAGAAGGAGGCCAACCTCAATGCCCCTGCTATTAGAAAGTGGTTGTCTGTGGGAGCTCTGCCATCTGAAACTGTAGCCGGGTTGTTGAAGAAAGCAATGGTCATCGAGTAACTGCTTTTATTTCTGAATTATAGAACTGAAAAGCGCCTAGTACATGGAACAAAACAAAATGACATGGTAGTATTATTAAGACATAGTTGTTAGCTGGGCTACCAGAGACATAGTGGTAGAATTTCGTACATTTTCATTCACGTATCCCATTTACATGATCAAATGTAAATATATACATTATCATATCTTTTCTGATAGACATTTTCTTGGGCAATGCTTGGTGTAGTACATGCTACCTTGTTTCCTGTACAGTTGGAACATTGGCTTCCCTGTGCTTGTCAGGACTTTCTTGTTCCTCAAGTTTTTTTCTTTTCAAATCGTTTTCAAATGATCCAAAATCATCCCATTCATCCTTTCCTGGAATGACAGTAATATGGATGATTGCATGATTTGGTGTCCATCGCTCAAAGACGACTGTATCTCCTACTTTTATCTTCAAAGACTTAACTAAGATGGACCACCCTGTTGTTAGCCTGTAGTGCTTTTGCTTACTGGACACAATTCCTTCGTACTTGACGCAATGAAATCTTCCTTCGGAGTCAATTATCGATATGTTACGTTTGAATAAGGACCTTGGCGAATCTTTCACAATGGGCTGTCCCACAGAAAATTCATCCGTGTATCCTGGCAAGAGCCTGGCAAGATCTGTCGTCACATTGAAACGCAACAAATACGATCCATTGGTAATTTTCTTCTCCACAAAAGATATTGGAGCACCGTGTGTTTGCTGGAGTTGACTCTTGAGCATGTGAAAAGGCACAATTTGACCAGTACCCTTGACATCTTGCTTCCCGTCCTGAACATGTGTGCTCTTCTTGCCAGCAACAGCCACTGCTCCATTGGAAGCGCGTTCTTCATGCTTGCTGTACCTTTTCATCTCATCTTGGGTTTGAATCTCCTGAAAAGCACTCGTCACCAGGCCATTGAGTCTCCCAAAAGAGATGTCATTGAATGAAGGAAATCTGGCAGCATCATTCCTGGAGTATGTCATGGGAGGGGAATTGTTCATTTCCCGTGCAGCAGTAAAAGGAGCATGCGGAGAGAATGGATGAATCTGAGTAGGAGGTATGGGAGAAGTATTTGCTTTCTCTGCATACAGCTTGCCCATTGACAGAATAACATTTGCAGGATCAATATCAACAGGACTGTTTCTCTGTGCCACCTCCAAGGCATTCATATAATCAGAAATCTGGCGAGTTCCGACTACAGACTCCAATTCTTTCAGCAATGAAAGCATTTCCATGTAGTTTTCGTAGGTCAATGGCTTCTTCATGAACCTACTCTGTTCCTGAGCACCAAACGTACTACCAGGTAGAGGGCCTGGCCTAACCAGACCAAAGCGAGAGCCGTTCGCCTCGCTTGACATTGACAACCGCGGTGACGTTAAGAGTGACACCTACGGAATACAGGCGTGTATTTCTCAAAAGAAATGCAATTAATCGCTAATACGATAACAAGGAGGGTTAATAGTTACACCCTCGGTTAAATAAAACGCGTCTTTCACGAGATGGCAGCGAGACTCGAACGTGATCTCACCACATACTCGCCATAAAAATGCTTCCTAGAGATTTGATGTACATGAAAGTATGAACATAAGAGTATAAATAACCACTGTTGAGCATGTCAAATGTCGTGATGATATTATCCTTGTTAACGTTTTCATCATCGAGGCGATCAGCAGCCATGGCCACGCTTCCCTTCCAGCAGGTCCTTTGATGGGACTGGTAGGGGAAGGACACATGCTCACACATGGTTATCGTTTGTACTGCTCTAGCAATCATTGATGTGTATATATATGATTATGGATTGTTACACTACGTATATCAATACATTCAAAACAATGATGCCCTACTTCGTTTCGGGAGCGCTTGTACTGTCCAAGTCTCTACAATATGGGCCTCTAGGAGGTCCAGTCAAGGTTCGTCCTGCGTCTCCTGGCTCACTTGGTACCCATGTAGTTCCCTCAACGACAGCCCCAGCTGGCTCAGCCTTTGATCTGTGTTGTGATCCAGGTTTAGGAGTTTTCCCCTGACGGAGAGTGTCGATAATGCCAGTGACATCATCAGGTGTCAAATCCTCATAGTATGTGTAGGTAAAACCTTCTACCCCCTTTGTGTAATCAGCAACAGCAATCATGGGAGCATTTACACACGCACCCATACATTCCATTTCACCCAGTGTAAACATTCCATCTGGTGTTGTCTGTCCATAATCAATACCCAACTGGTCCTTCAAGGCCCCATAAATCTTTTTAGAACCCTGGAGCATGCATGGTGTTGTCCCACATACCATGACATGATACTTGCCCATCTTGCTCCTATTGAACATGGTATAGAATGTTGCTACCTCAAATACACGAATTTCAGCCATACCAAGAACTTCTGCTACCTTTCTCATGGCATTTAAAGAGAGCCATCCATCATTCTGTTGCTGTGCCAGGTCCAAGACTGGAATCACAGCAGATTGCCTCCAGTTGTCAGGATATCTCGAGCAAATCTCCTCAACGCGCTTCAAATTTTCAGGTGTGAATTCAAAGGGAGTATCATCGTTGTTATGAGGCTCATTTCTATGCACGTTGAAGACGTCGTGGCTATTCGTCGCAAATCGCATCTCTCCACGCGATGCCCTCGTAGTCGCATCAGTCCCCACCATCGGTCGGAACGACTCACATAATTTTGTTATAATTGAGCTGTTACTACTAGAAAGGTTGCCTTGCTTCTCTGCAAGTGACAATACCCTGCTAAGAATCCGAAGCCTTGACATGACTGTCCAGTAGTCCAGTAACGGATAAAAGAGATGAAGATGGAGCAATATCCAATGAATATATCAGAAAATAACAGCGACTTCAACACATATGACCTAGTGGTCTTGATTTCTAGGTGCCAAAGAAAATGGAACGTTAAAATCTCAATTTATCTCGAATTTTTTTCACAACGCTTGTTCGACGCATCTGCATTGACCCATGCAACCACGTCGTATGCTCTAATACGCGAGAATATGGTGTAAACAGTCAATTGAATTATAAGCTTTGTATGTATGTGGAGAAATAACGGAGGACCAACGTGAAACGACCTTGAAATGATTGTGGCGTTGGAGAGTCCTCCACCTCCAGAAAGAACGAGTGGTACTTCAGTAGGATTGCATACGAGAGAAGGTATATATAATAATCACAACGAAGGAAATAATAAACGAAGACACGAGTACGTAGGGTATTCTCAGCCGGGATTCGATACAGATTTCTCTTCTCTTGAGAGGGACGGTCTAGTTCGTAGTGGGACATTTTACCATCCTGGAGAAGGTAGGGCACCGCTAGTAGATTATACACAACAAAAGAGAACTCGGTTTCAGTCCTCTGTGCACCAGGAGAGACAATCTGAAGGCCCTCATTTTACCAGGAACACTGAGACTTTATTGAAAGCATTGAAGGCATTGTTTCCCCGAATGAGTGACGAGAGTATAGCTCATGTTCTTGAAGAATGTGGGGATGATGTTGATGCAGCTATTCGACGGTTGAATAACTTGCAACTGTCCACACCCAGCTGCTCAAAAGAGCCTGAAGGGAAATCTCAATCCCGGAGTGAACCATTGCAGCATAGTACTGTCGCGGTCAAGGCTGAATGGGTTGATACTTTAGTGGAACAAATGTCTGTGGCCAAGAATGTAGATGATGCAAAGGAAAGGGCAACTCAGGTGCTTCAAAGTGCCCTTGTGAGCAGCCAACAGGAATTAATGGAGCATGTCGATGCTGTACAGAAAGAAAATGCCATATTAAAAAGAGCTGTAGGGATCCAAAATACAAAAATCCACGAGATGATGGAGGAGAGAAAGAATATTGACCATATTGTGTCAGAAGTGCACCAGTTGAAGGACAAGTGCCATGCGTTGGAAATGCATAATTATTCTCTCCAGCTTCACTTGAAACAAGCTACCAGTAGTCAGCAAGATGGATGTAGAACGCCCGGTGGAGGGCCTAGTAACCCTGACGTATTTTAAATGTAACACTATGAATTCAATTGTGTAGTAACATGTTCCAAGACCTGCTCCATGGTGCTATATGCTTCGTGGTCTTCGAAATGATCCTTGGATCTATGAAGTGCATTTCTGAGAAGCATTCGTGACTGTGACAGTTCTGATTTTGTAGATGATGAAGAATGGAGGCTCCCCAAGTCTATACAAGCCTGTGCATACTCTGTGAACTGGTCCTCCTGTGAATGCCAGTCTGATGTCTGTAAGGCTCTCACACGTTTTGATTGGCACTCTATCTGCAATGATGGTTTATCCGTGATTGAATAATATGTCGCATAGATTTTCCAGAATGTGGGATCACCAGACCCTTTGGAGCTTGCTGCAATCTTCTTCAAGATACTTGCTACATAATTGTGGAGTTGTTCTTCTTTGGTACTAACTACTTTATTATCTGGTACCATTTCTTTTGATATGGGTATTTTTTCAAGTGAACGAACAAGAGCTTCTAGCAAGTTGTGATTATAACGTTCTCCTCTGGTGAGGGTCACCACATGCTCCAGAGATCTACCTGAAGAGTTGAAATCCTCAAGTTGGTAGGCTACCAATGCATAATTTTCCCATGTCTGCCAAATATCTCTCGAATGCTTTGATGCTTCACCAAAAGCTACAAACGCTTCCTGCCAATTTTCCAACTTCATGTGAACAGTTGCCAAATTATTCCAAGCTCTGCCATCATCTGGGTCCATTTGAACCAGCCGAGTAAATGTACCCACAGCTTTTTCGTGATTTTCATTCTTCATATAACACCATCCTAACGAAAACCAACCTTCCAAGTGCAAAGGACTCAACATGAGAGCGTTTTCCCAATGGGTGCTGGCAGTCTCGAAATCGTCTTTCCTCATGCTGTACCTTGCGAGGGATCTCTTGGCTCTTGCACTTCGATGATTTGAAAATTCCCAAGCTTGATGATAATATTCATCAGAGTCGACAAGATCACCAAGGGTGCACAGCAACTTGGCATCATTTGGAGTGACCTCCAACTGCTTCCTTACTATATTCTCAGCTATTTCATTCTTCTGAAGCAAATGATAACATACAATCAGACTATCCCATAACTCTGCAGATTCAAACATTTTTATTGCAGCTCCAATCAGGCCACAAGCTACGAATGCTTCTCCCACCTCTTTCCACAAGACAGCCCTACATGGAGTTTTCATAGTGAATGCATATGCCATCCTACTACCCTTTGGAACGTGTGCTTCATCTCTTTCAAGAGCTTCTTTGATACCTTCGAAAGATATCAGGGCTCTCTCTCGTGTTCTGCTTCTCTGAACCTCCAAACGAGCCATCTCCAGATAAGCTCCAAGACGGATGAGAAACTCTGTTCTGTCCTGAGCCAGAACAAATTCTGTATACGCAGCCAGCTCCCATGGCTGCGTCCCGTCAGGAGATGAAGACTTTTTCACATAATTGCACAAAGAGAGTATGACCAGCTGATGCAGAGAGGTCAGATCATGTCTAAGTGAATTCTCACTGGTCAGTTTTGGTCCACCTCTATAGATATCAGAGTCTCCATCTAGGCCATCAATATCTTTCTTCTCATTATCACTTTTAGATACCATATTCATAGCCACATCGTCTAAATTTTCCCCACGATATGTTCCATGTGATGGCTCAAATGAAAGCATATCCTCATCCAAAGATGCATGGACAACCAATTGTGCATGGGCATCCTTTTGATGCACAGTTCTCGTCCCAAGCGCACCAGTGAGTGATGCATCAATCCCTAATATCTCAGAAGCTTTAGAAATATGATGTCGGACTTCGCTCACCATGCCAAAGACGACGAAAATATTTGCCGCTTCAAGATGTAAGGCACCATACAATGCTCTGTCAGATGCTTCTGCATCAATAGAAACGTAGTATGCATCTTCAAGCTCATTCAAAAGCTCTCTGATACGATCTAAAAGAATTTGAGACCTTTCAGTGAGGATGTATTGGGTACAACATGCGACTCGGAATGTCCACCAGAGCCACGTGCTCTTCATGGGGTTCATCTTTTGAAGGCCATCAAATGACTCTCTTGCCAGCAGCAAATACTCGGGATAAAAAATCTTCCCAATCATGTCCTCGCCGTTTTCTCCCAATTCTTGCAGAATCCAAACGTCGTCTCTGCCATCTGCTGACCTACCAAGAACAGTCCCACTCTCCTCCTCCATCTCAAATGGCCCAACGACATTATATTGCATGTAAAGGAGCAAAGACGCTATCCCAATCTTTTCTATGGTATCACACATCTCTTCCGATATCATACCAATATATGTCTGAATTATTGACCCCATGCTGCCATCAGCAAACCATGTTTCTCCTCTTCCAGTACGTGTCCCAAGGCTTGCAAGACCCAGCTCCACTACCTTGGCATACTGTCCCTCCAGGATAAGCGATCCTAATTCATCAACTGCTTCTATATCTAAAATCGTAGGATTCCAAAGGCTGTAAAGAAGCAAATCATCGCTCTTTGAAACAAAGCTTCCTGCAGTTTGCATGTCAACCAACGCAGGAGCTAATTAATGAATAGATAGGAACCACAGCAATGATATGAATAGAAGGTATATATTAATAATGTCTATCTCAAAATGTATGCATCGCTACAGTTGACGGATAATGGTGCAAGTTAAGTGAACAAGTCAGTTTGCACATGCAGTTCTAGATATCACACAACTTCCTCAATTCCATATCTTGGCCATTAAATGCATTATTTAACTATTTTATTTAGCGAAAATCTGATTCATATGATCCTAAAGAATCATTCAAAGCGGATTTGAACGACCACCAAGGAGATCTAACCACACATGTACATGGTTGAATCTGAAAACTCGGCAGAACCAAGAACAAGACCTCGCATAAGTTTCACCTAGTTGAATTAAGGTTTATACTCTATAAAGATACCAGGAGTTAGAGTCGTTTCATCGAGAAAACCGACATAGCCAGACTTGGACACTTGTACCTCACGCGGTCAACATGGCCGATCGATATGACTACAACGCGGCATATGCTCCGCCACCTCCAGCAGGATACCCAACCTACAACACCAATGGTAACTATTATAATCAGCAACCAATGTACCAACAGGGTGCTCAGTCCTCGTATGGATACGGTTCATATCAGCAACAGCCTGGGAAAGTTCAACAACAGCAACAACAGGCATTTGATATGGAGGCTCAACAAGCAGCAAATGCTGCTGCTGCGTTTGCAGATCTCAAGATTCGGTCAGCATTTGTGAGAAAAGTCTTCTTGTTGGTATTCTGTGAGCTTGCTGTGACGATAGGAATTGCTTCTGTGTTTATGTTTGTCCAGCCTGTGAAAGAGTATGTTGCTGGCTCCACTGTTCCTTGTACCCCGGAGCCTAGCGTGTTCTTGAGGAGCGATGGAACGTGCTACAAAGTTGGAGATGGCCGGTGGGTTTTCTACACATCCTGGGCGCTGTCGCTTGTGACGCTGATTGCCCTCATGTGCTCAAGCACACTGAGGAAGCGTGTCCCATGGAATTACATGGCCATGTTTTGGTTCACTATTGTCATGTCCGTTCAAGTAGGATGCATTGTAGCGTATTGGGATCTTTCTGTTGTTTTGATAGCTGTTGCTGTCACGGGAGGAGCTGTGCTGGGGGTGACATTAGCTGCCTTATTTATTCCTTTTGATCTTACCTCTAAAGGGCATGTCCTTGGTATGGCTGCAATTGTTGTCTTTTTCACGGCTCTAATCACCTTTTTTGTTGGCTTCTTCTATATCAGTAAGTGGTGGTATTTAACCTTATCTGTCATCATCGCTTTGTTGTTTGCTGCGTTTTTGTTCTATGATATTCAAATGGTTGTGGGCAAAGGAAAGTACAAGATGAGTCCAGATGACTATGTGTTTGCTGCTGTACAAATATATCTAGATATAGTCATCATGTTCCTAAACATTTTGAATATTGTAGGAATAGCTTCTTAAGTAAATCCATTTTTGTTGTAATAAAAGAAATCCTACAGCTTCCTGTATTCGAGGAAGACTGACTTTAAATATGTTCTAAGAGGCCGTCCTTCTAACTGGATGATTTGTTGCCCCACTTGCTGGGCAGTGTCCGCAGACCATCCCAGCGTGATCATTGCCTCTTGACAGAATATTTGCACGTATTCCTGCCCACCTAGAGAGTACATGGACTTGACTTGATTTGATACCTCTGATAGCAGAGAAATTGATGCAGCATCTCTGATATCAATACCACCATCATCAGGTTTGACAACTAGGGAGAAAATCAAAACTTCACACCCAAACTTTTTATACGCAAGTTTCACTATCTCTTCATGATCGATTAAAACGTTCTTTCGGGCGACTTTGGTGCCCCTGATGAGCGATATCCAGTGATGTACTGCATTGCCAAGAGTAGAAATGCACAGTTTTCGGACAGCAGGGTCAACATGGGAAACCGAGCCCTGGAATATATCCGCGAGAGCAGCACAATCGGTTGGGGTGAGTACTGAATCTATAACTCTACATTGCGATACAGAGTTGACAAAGGTATAGTATTGTTTCTGAAGCTCTGCCTTTTCCCTGATAACCTCTGTACTCCCTGATGGAGCATGGCTAGATCCTGAAAAGGTTGGCGATGCAACCATGGAGGGCAAAGCCATTCTACCCGACCAATCCCAATCTTGGCCCAAAAGTTCTCTTACTTTGGCAACACACTCTGCAAATAGAGGCGGCACCAAGGGATCTAAGATGCTTTCATCATTTGCATATCGAAGAATGATTTGATTTAGCAGGACAAGTATGTCTTTGAAGTCACCTGCATCTATACCAGGATGCTGCAAGGACCACAAAATTGTTGGAAGATTTGGAACCAATGCTGTGCCCAAACCTTCTACGAGTCTGTGGATGTAGGCAAGATATTTAGCCCTGATATCTTTTGCCAAGGAGAACTTTTGCACAACTTGAACTGCTGGTCCCAAGGGCTCCATGAGTGCTTCAGAGAGATTTGCCCTTGATAAACACATTTTGGGTGGGAATCCTTTGCTCAATCTTGTCAAGGCTTCCAGTATTTGCTGGACGATCAATCCATTTGCAGCATCCTCAGATTGCAGCTGCTGAATCAATGGGCCAGTGAGAACTTTAAGCCACTTAATCTGTTCATCCTCATATTTATCATCAAATAGACCTACTAGTATCCCTGCTGCTTCAAAAGCAAAAAGTCGGTCGTCAGGCGTAGAAACACCTGCCCCCAAAGCACTCACTTGACTACTAGCCCCTGCAGCCACAAGTCCCAGAGGAGGTTTCGCCAAAGGAGTCCTTGCTATACTTTGCAAGTGAGGAATTAACGCTTGTAATATTTCCCTGGATATAGATGACATTTGGGATCTCAATGATTTCACTGTCCTACAGAGGAGGTATGCAGCCCTTGGAGGAACTGACATGGATGGATGGCCTAGACCAACTTTCCCAAAGAATTTTGAGGCCAAAGGGGCAAGCAGGTCCTTCCGAAACACAGCCACTTTTGCGTATCGAGCACACGCTTCTAATAATGCTAAAGCCACCAGCCTGTGAGAGGCAAATCCCTCATCTAGCCGAATGATGGCTGATGCCAACTCTGACATGGGCGATTCAGATTTCATGGCAGATTCTGTTGTTCCCTCTCCAAGCTGATAAAATAGGCTCAATGCTATTTCTGCATCCTGCCACACCACATCAGTATGAAGAATCATGATAGATTCTTGAATTTTACGTGCGACGAGTTCGTATGCTTGCATTGGAGCTGTTTTTGAGGCATTGCGAAATATGGAAAACACTTCTTGTCTCCTCACAGCAACATTGTTTTCTTCTTCCTCAGCCATTACTTTTTCTTCCATTGATGAATGGTTAATAGGGTATAAAGAGGATGTACTATCGAATCGAGCACAATGCGCAGCCGCATCTAACAAGGACACAATTTGAGCTTGTGTTCCAGGTGTCAATTCCCCATTCCTCTTCATCACCATTTTGATACGATTCATGTATGATAGCATAAACGGTGCAACAATACCTGATATTTCATCATCTGGAATTCTAAATGCCCGTACAACAGCGGGAAATAGTTGATCCATCATTGTACTGGCTGTGTTGCAAGAAGCATATGCTTCTGAGATTGTCTCATCATCCAAGCTCACACCAACAGCCTGCATACTAATCACGCTATTTTCAACCTTTTTCCAGGCTTCTAGAATCTCACTCGCAACATTCGTCAATAGTTTGGATGATGCAACAGCTAATTCGTGGTCATCACTCTCTGCCCCTGGCACACCAGTTTCTGACCATCTGGCAGCTATAGGAACAAGTCCAAGACCTGACACTAGGTTGAGTTTTGGACCAGCATCCATTCTCTTGCTAACAATTTCTGTAAGAACAGATACAGCCGATACCTGAGCATCCGAAACAGAAGAATTTAGTACATCAAACAAGAGGGGCATGAATTTTTCATTTGCCACCAGTCCAATATCAATCCAGTGGATGTATCTCTCTACAGCATTCAACAGCAATGCGACAATGGACGGGTTCGTATCCTTGAACATTGCCAAAATTTGATACCAAGATAGTGAAATCTGATCCAAAGCATTATCTCTCATGGCATCTTTGAAATCCATGCTTTGCCTCGCCTCCTCTGCAGATCGAGGAAGATCCAGACTAATGATATCTTCATGAACAGATATTAAGATTCTCGAGAAAAAGTCAATCGAACTCGATGACTCGCGTAAAGACCCAAGAACATCTTGGAAAAATGTAGGCCATGTGTTCGGATATTCTTTCGCTGCAATCGCCACAACAACTTGTGCCAATTTGTTTCGAATGACAACAGGGAGTTGCTCCCCTCCAGGCTCTGTGCCTTTGGATAACAGGGTTCTTTTCACAGTATCCTTTTCTGATACACCAAGAGAGTCATACATATTCGATTTGATAATCTCATGGAGTGTTTGGAGACACCAGAATTGCACTTCTGTGTGACGACTTGATTCAAAATGACACAGGCACACGTGCCACCCTGTCTCTGACCGAGAGACCGACTCCAACAGAGAGTGTGCCTGCCCTTTGACCTGATGGGAGACATTTCCTGTCTGATCGAATATTAAAATCACAGCTTGTTCAAAATCAAATGTCTCCATGGTATGCTATGCGTGAGATGATTCAAATACGGCGCAAAAATGCATTGGCACCAGTCAACATGGCATGAGTTCAACCCAGCATCTTCCCATGATATCATAGAGGCACAGGGCCATGAAATCAACCTTAATATTACACAATATGATATCCATATGTGTCAGGAATGTGGATGTGTACATTTAAACGGTCTATTCAATGTCCAAAACATTTAAAAAGTTATATACCATAGTTTAAAAAGTTACATTTTCGGGATTGGATTCGAATTCGATCATCCGTGTCCAAGGTAATGAAATTGCTACCACATCCCATTAAATAACGATAATACACCCTTGAATCGTGACAATAATATTTAAACTATTTGTGTATATCCATACACATGAGATTCTATCCCATGGCAGCGTGTAGTGTCTCCTGCTCATAACATGGACCCGAAACTCATGGACATGAGTTTCGGATAGTCTGTGCACGACATTTTCAACTCATTTTTCTATGCGAATAGACATAATTATAGATAACGTAGCGAATTTTCAGTACAAAAGGATGGCGAGGTGCTCTAGTCTAACGAAATCTGTGTCGAATGTTGTTGGGTCTGTGCTCTCTGGAACCAGACTCCCTGCAGTGCTCTTGGAGGATTGCACTGCAATAGGACACGGGAACGGCAGCGCACATCATATGAGGTATGCCACAGCAAGTCTTTCTGATTTTCTGCAACCCACGTTTGAAGCACTGTTTGTGGATGCTGCTGGCACGTTGTTACACCCATCAGAATCAATGGTGGATGTGTATACACGATATGGGAGGCGCTTTGGACTATCTCTGTCGAGTAACGAGATTTTGGAACGATATCGGAGGGCATATGCAACACCATGGGCGAAGTCTCCCATACGGTATGTAGAAGACGGTAGACCGTTCTGGAGGTTTATTGTCAAAGAGACTACAGGAATTGACAACAAGGAAATGTTTGAGGATGTTTACGAGTACTATGCCAGAGGCGAGGCATGGACTGTGGCCGAAGGGGCCGAAATAGCTTTAAGGAATATCCGAGAAAGTGGGATGAAGACGGCCATCGTGAGCAACTTTGATTCCAGGCTTCATAGGATTTTGGACGATCTTGGACTCACACCCATGTTTGATGCCATCATAGTGTCTGCAGATGTATCAGCTGAAAAACCCAATCCCGTGATTTTCATGAAAGCATGTGAAGAACTTGGAGTCGATCCGGATCATGTGATTCATGTTGGGGACGATCGAAGGAATGATATCAAGGGTGCCAGGGATGCTGGATGCTTTGCATGGCTGTGGGGAGATGATGTGATGTCATTCAATCAGATCCAAAAGCGAATCGAGACGGGTAACTTATTTGATAGTCTCTCGGATTTATAATGCCATGTATGTTACAACATGAATGCTATATTTCCCAGTGTATGACTTCCATCACATGAATCAAAGAAACTGGTGCCCAGGGTTACCATAATGTGCCTGATTAGCTGGCATAGCAGGTGCCTGATGATGATACCCAGACTGGGGTTTTTGAGCTTGTCCGTGCTGGGTTAAAGCAGGATAAGCTTCCTGTCCTTGCTCCAGACGACGAATGGCATCCAGTGTCCATGAGGTTTCTGCCTTGTAGGAGATTGGTTCCACACGCACCACATTCACCCTCAAATGATCTTCTTCGTTATACTTTTCCTCAGATATCCTAAATTTGACTACAAATTGCTTGAACTGAGCATCTCTGAAGACACCAGAGAACTTTCCAATATCACGCTGATCATCTGATCTGGACCATGCCACAAGTTGTCCAGCATCTGTTCCAAGAATAGCCGGGGCTGTTTCATTAAACGCAGTCACCCACGAAGCATCCGAGTAGTCTCCAAATTGACAGTTCAGAATATATCTATATTCTGGTTCCATTAGTTTGGAATTGCATCGTTCACAATACCACCCATCCGGATCAGGCTTTGTCTCATCTCCAGAGGTATTTGCAACCTTCTTGTTGCACTGCTTGCCATTGTATTGAAGAGTGCATGCTGGATACATGAAGCGATCATTCTTTGAATACACCATATAACAAATGGCTTGAACCCAGGCAGTTTCTCCACCAAGTCCTAGGCCTTCCCCACGAATTTGAGACATGCATATTCTCCTATCTTTTCTCCTTTCACCCCCTGCGACAGAAAGAGGTTGAGCAGTCATTGATGCGCCCTGTGTAGCATACCAGTGCTTAATCTGAGCAGTTTCAGGTGGCTCTTGAGGATCTACAAGCACTTGGCTAGAATTAACCGTGGAAATATTCTTTCCATTGAATTCACCGACACGCCCTCCTTTAATCGCTACAACAGGATGACGAGATGCTGCAATCTCAGCAGCAATCTGTTCCCCAGGGGTCGATGTGAAATTTCCCCAAAGTGTCACTTCAATACTCCTATTGCTAGGATCTTTGATAGAAACTGCCCTTTTCATAGCTTCACTACCATCCTTTCTTGTAATGGTTGATATATCAGTAATACTCTCTGCAATCCCAATAATATCCACCATTGCACCTTGTGGAGCATCTTCAAGGTCAGAGATTTTCTGAAAATTGAAAGAGGTTGTCTTAATTTTCACACCATTGTCGTATTCATCTTCTGCAAGCTCCAATTGTGAGTTTGATTCGAGATGAATCTCAAACTGATGCCTGGTTTGATTGTAGTTTCCCCTCTTGTTCCTCAAAGATGCCTTGCTCAGGTAATACACCCGACCCTCTTCGACTTGATTATAAAAACGATCACATTGATCATTCCAACCAACGACACGAATCTCGCCTTCCTGACCATCCAGTAAATCAAATGAGAAAAACTTTCCCTCACCTCTGGCATTTGAATATCTCCGAATATCACTCTTTGCCGTCACCCTAGCCTTAATGGTCCACCTGTTTTGATACGAGTTTAGAGCATTGATGGGCAGAATATTTGCATGCGTGTCATGTCGCTCTATAGCACCTCCCCCAGCAGGTTTGTATGGCATTCCAGGAGCCTGGCCGCTAGGACCACCATATGCTGGTGGTTGTTGTTGTTGGTATTGCTGTGGCATACCACCATATGCTGGTGGTGGTTGCTGTTGGTATTGCTGTGGCATGCCACCATATGCTGGTGGTTGTTGTTGGTATTGCTGTGGCATGCCACCGTATGCTGGTGGTTGCTGTTGGTGCTGTGGTGGCATGGCACCATACGCACCCTGTTGAGGTGGAGCTCCATAGGATGCCGGGGCCACCTGTGCAGTCTCATGCATCGCCTTCATGGACACTGTAACTGGGTTTCCAATATTTCCTTGGTATGGGCACACATGATGCATATCTGCAATGATCAACACTTGCTTGCCTTGCTGCAGCGTGCTCACCAGGAAACTGCCAACATCCACAATCGCCTTTTCCGCAATCATATTATCCGTCACAAGCATTGACACTTTGTTCGAAAGTACACATGAAACAGCTTCATGTCCGTCCGACAACAGAGCCTTGACCCGCTTTCCCGATTCTTGGTTGAGGATCTTCAACCCCAACACCTGAAGCCTAATAGGCTGCCCGGCAGGAGGTGAATTCCCAGAAAGAAGCTGGCGAACTCCTCCTGAAGTCAGCTGTATAGAGTTCATCGTGTATATCTATCTTGTTTCCACGCCCTACGTTCCTAACGTCGTTGTTGTGACCAATTCCACACACGTGCCACCCGAAAGCAACGTTTCACTATGAATAGGATCCGACTACTATATTATGTGCTCAGGGATGTACGACAGATCCGGTGTCTGTCAGAATACTCCAAAACAGTACGATTCGCACACACCCGTTCGTTGAGACAACAATGTCAGATCACACGGACAGTTGATATAAAACCACGAGGTTTGATATCTACATATGTATAATAGATTAATTGTATATGTCCTAGACTGACGTGTTCACGGTCTTGTTTGAATTTGACAAGATCCCTTTGTTGTTTCTCTCTGTCCCTTGACTCTCCCTGAGATGGAAAGAGCAAGGTGAGATTGATGATGATACAATGCAGACAGACCATTGTCACGGACATCATGGATCATCAGCATACTGATGCACGTGCAAGATCGTCTCTCGTGAAGAAATCTTGTATATAATCAAATAGTACTGTACTATCAAGTGGCCACCCAGTGGCTTGTTTGAAACAAAAGATGGATAGATTCTATATCACAGGTGTCTATATAGTATCAAATTTGATTGATACTGCACTATTATACTAATCTTTGGGATACAGTGGTATCATCTTCAATTGCTCTTGGACGAGATTTCCTGAATGTCCTCTGTTGGTGGATTCTTCTCCAACAACACGGTTGTCGGTAGTGCATTGTTGCATCGTTGTAGATCTACAGTTTGTTTTATTAGGAATATACCACAAGGTAGAATACTCGCATTTTCCTCACGTATGGCAGTAGAAGAAAGACAGAAAGGCCAACCCACCTCCTCTCTTGGATTTCACCATGATCACTACGATCCTGAAGATCTCAATCACTCTCTGTTAGATGCTGTTTTAGAAGGTAATCAAGATGAGATATGGGTCTTTGGATTTGGGTCATTGCTACATACACCAGGTTTTGAATACGAGGATACACAAAGGGGGTATATTCGAGGGTGGAAGAGAGTGTGGTGGCAAGGGTCGACTGATCATCGAGGCACGGAACGATTTCCAGGAAGAACTGTGACTCTTGTAGAGGATGGTGAAAGTGTAACGTATGGAGTGGCGTATAAATTGGCAGGGGATATGGATCAGCAACGAGAGACACTACAGTATCTGGAATGGCGTGAGAAACAGTATGATCGTAGGGAATATGTGACACTGTACGACTCTCCTGTGATTCGTGGGGCTAGACCCGTACTAGAAAATGCCCTGTGTTATATTGCAACGGACGATACAGAAAAAAACCCTAATTACCTAGGTCCTGCATCCCTGCATGAGATTGCAACTCAAGTATCCAAAGCTGTAGGACCGAGCGGTCCCAACTCTGAATACTTGTTTAAAATGGAGGCTGTGTTGAAGGAGCATGGTGCTGAGGAATCTGACATGGAGTTGATGCAACTAGCTGAAGAAGTTCGACTGCTGTTACAAAATAATGAATAAATTATCTAATCTCTCTGAGACTGGCCCAAAATTCTCAAGATGTGTAAAAATAGATTGATAACATCCAAATAGAGGGCTACACTCGCCCAAATATACTCATCCACATCGAGCTTGCTTGCCAAGAGGTGGACATCATAGACAATATATCCACAAAAGATGAGAGCTCCAACCAAAGAGTAGATCATCTGCCCCACAGGTCCTGGTTGGAAGAAGATCTGAATGAATCCCCAGATAACCAGTGCCCAGAGGGCGCTGAACAAAATGGGTGCAAGCCAGGTGAACTCAACCCCTCTACGAGTGGCCCAGAATGTATATGCTGTCAACCCACCGACAACACAGGCGGTGATGAAGATTGCCTGGGCAACTATGACTGGCGCGTAGAATGTACAGCTCATACCCACTGTTACACCAAATGTAAGTGTCCAACCACCCAGCAACATGAGATTCACAGGATGCCTGTCCTTGTACATGTACAATGGGATGAGTCCAAGCATGCTCACAAGAGCAAGAGATATGGGAATCCACAGACTTGTGGCCAGATATTGTTGCGTGGATGGGCTCATGATGATACCAGTTGCTACGAGAGCAGTCAAAAGAAGCTGCATCGAGACTATTCCGAATACTTTACGGATAAACCTGTAGAGGTTCGAATGAAGAGTCAGAAGAATGGCATGAAAGGAAATGAACTACAACCCACGTGACGCACCCTAAGCGTAGCATTTGTTCGGTTTCTCCTATACCAGGATATAAACCAGACTCTACATCCCTATCAGTTGACTTTGCTTCTCCCCACATTGGGAAATATCCCGTTGATGTCGACATTGGACTTTTTGGAAATCTCACCCGACAGTTTCACGTAACAGTACTTGTAGTGAATACCTGAATGCTTCAGGATGTAATTTTGTATTCTATTTTTATCTCTTGTAAATAGAGAAACACAAGAAATGAAGAACGTGACGTACCGTTGGGGTTGGTGTGTATGAACCCATTGGTCAGGCTGGATGCTACAGCACTGCTGCTGTAACAGCAGGGCTTGAACATTCCATCACATATACAGGATTCTGTATATATATTGTATACATACGTGCGTAGCAAACAGATGAACAACGAATGAATGAATGATCAATGTAGAAGATATCAATTCTCTATATTACATGGATGGATGGATGAATGAAATATCAAATACTCTGGTCATGTCCGTTCTTGAGGAGGACAGACCACATCAACCTTGCCTGTCTCCACATCAAACATCAGACCAGTCACTATTGTCCCTGGGTTCAACAATTTACAATTCACTAGTTTCTCAACATCATCATGTACACTCGCTCGAGCGTCCTTGCACGTTAAAAAGTCTAGATGTGATGCATCCTCTCCCAGGTTTTCCTGAATCATGGAGACCACATCGGCATTGGTACGGCCCTCAACCCCACATTTGGTGTGGTGCATGACATATATTTCCTTCGTTCCCATGAGCTGTTGGGTGATCACGAAGGATCGGATGGCATCGTCACTTACCCTACCACCTGCGTTTCGGTAGATGTGGCACTCCCCAATGTTGAGACCCAGAGCATCGTAGGGAACGAGTCTAGTATCAATGCAGGTCAGGATAAATGCCCTGTATATCATTCAAAATGTATCCGTTCAATTGCATGCAATAAAACGCAATGTAAGGGGAATCACGCACAGTTTGTTGGGCACCGCTGGTAAGTTGGAGTACTTTGCTTCCTCAAATGTGCGAACATATGAGTCATTGTGGGACAAAAATCCCTCCAGGTTTGAGATCTTACTCATGATGGTATTCAAATTGAATAAAATGCGGAACAATCGAATGTCATACAGCCTGTAGTAGTACTTTGAGCGACGACTGCGCCATGCCGTATGTGACCCTTTGGACGAGTCCTTTGATTGGACGATGCTGACGACGAGTCATGTACATGTGATGGAGATGGCCGTCTTTCGAAACAACAGAAAAATGGTTGCTTTCTCGCATTGACCTTGATGTTCATTACATTACCATGATACTCTATCACTCGAGCATGTTTGCCATTTCATTATAGAATGCAGAGAAATCTCTGTCATGATCTTGCATAGCTCGTAAGAGGAGGCCCTCATGAGATGCAGGGACCATGGATGCCACAGCTGCATGTCCAAGAGCTGCATGTTCAGCCTCTCCTTCTGCATGTACTTCCAAGAAGAGCCATTCTGTTAATGGACGACCTTGAGGTTCCAATACACGAGAGTTCAATTCTCTGAATGAATCCAACATCCATGTCTTCTCATAATCTGCCAAATATTCAATTGCAAGATTATACCCAAGAGCATAGGAAGCAAGTTCCACAGGACCATTGACACCTTTTGGGGAGCTAAGATCTCTCATCATATGTTCAAATAAGATTGTAGACGTGCGAGGCTCTGAGTTTTTGGCCAGGACGTCCTCAAGGGGTTGTTTCATCAAGTCGGCATAGAACATTGAAAACAATTCCCTGTGTGTTCTGGCCTGTGGCTCCCCGTTATGCATTCCGTACTCACCTGCCAATGGTTGGATTAAATTTTTCAATGCAGAGTCGCGTCTCACGTAGTCTGTTTTCCCTATGGTGCGTTGCACACTGAGAAGCACAGCAGTGAATGCTGGATTGAATGATTCCAGATTATATGCCAGCTCGTTCATGACAGGGGCAAGCTTTGCCTCCCATGATTGTTCTGGAAGGTTTGCCAGAAGAGAGTTGAAGCGCCTGAGTGCTGCAACTGAAGCTCCGTTATCCAGGACACACTGCATATGTTTCCATATTGGTTGTTTCTCTCAGAACCATACTGGTAATAATGAACACAACGGTCTCAATGCATTGGTGTATCCGGATAAAAACGTACCTCCAATTGTTTGATTGTCTCGGTACTGATCAACTGATCAGCAGAGATGTTCTCCCCACGCTGTCCTGGTGGAACCTGAGTCTGAAGAGGCGCAGCAGCATTGGACCTCACACTGAAACGGGGCCTGATCTGCAGATATACGGAGAAAACGGGACATGATGTTAGCACATTGTGAATATATAATATTTTCAAATATCTAACGGCGTACCTTACCGTTGGTAGAGAGTTGCGAAACGCGCACACGTGTAGATGCACAACGAGACATGTCGAAATCACGTAGAGGCTAGAATACGTCACCGATTTGCAGTGATAATAATATCTTCAATGTTTTGAATATGTAACGCAACTGTCGATCAATGGTATTTGAGTCAGGATACGGTTCTCTATGCAGGTCTCCATGATCATGCAGTCCTCAGAATCAAATGAATACCAGATTGAGAGAAGACTGGATCACTCAGTTCGTTGACCTGCAATGCAAATGCTGCTTGTTCAAACTCTTTCTGCATTTCTCCCGGGCCAAACCATCCCAAGTCACCTTGTCGTTTGGCAGAACTGCAGTCACTTTCTGTTGACGCCAAGGTTCCAAACTCACATTGATTGTTTACAATCATATCCCTGTAGTGTTGGATCATTTCCAAAGCCTCTTCAGGAGTCCTAGTAATAACATTTTGTTTCCAACTGCTAGGACGTCTGCTCTGTGCGTGCTTTACGAGGAGATGCGATGCACAGACCTTTTCAGGCTTGAATGTCTGGGCATTATTATTTTCTGTCGAATGCAGGCGATATACATATGGTCCAATCCCTATCACGGTCCCGTGAGATATCAATTTCGGCTTGTTTGCAGGAATTTTCTCTCCGTCGAGAAATACACCAGTCCGAGATGCCAAATCAATCACAAACAGTCTTCCATCATGATGGTGTACGACAGCTGCATGCCGTTGGGATACACTTGGGTCGTCCAAGATAATATCAACTCCCATGTCTGCATTTCTACCAAACGTGTAGTATGCTTTGTCAGAGACGGGTACGCTTGCTGTAGAGTCAGAGACGAGTGTCCACGCCCTGCTCAACGGTTTCGCAGCCCACTGCAAGAAGAATTGTGAATCTATTTCGTCAGAAAGACGTTGGCATTGCAGTCATATATCAGAACAGTCATGTAATATATATTGTAACGTATTTCTCGAAGGAACGCGCATTAAAAGCACACATGCGTGCGTTCAGGTGAGGTCACTTTGATACCATGAAATTCCTCGAGAGCATCAAGAAAGAAGATATGAACGCACCTCTGGTGGGACAAATGGTGACATATTGTTACTTTATTACTTTTTTCGATATTGAAATGGTCGTTCGTGAAGGATATCTTGGTATACGATTCCCGAGTTGAGTGAGGGACAGAGTTGACATGTGAGAGAGCCTCTGTCAATGGTTGAGTTAAGCCTCCCGTGTTTACGCGCAATGTTTGGAGTTGTAGGATTGATTTCAACATCATATATCCCCAACGGATAAAAAGGAAACGTGTGTTGGATCAGATTGAGCAGTCGTGGACTGCAAATCCATTCATTAGAATGCCCTAGCCTCTAAGCTTTCGTCAAAGAAGGACTACGAAGACTTGCCCTTGAAAGGTTGAACTCTCTTATATTAAATAAATACATTTATAGATAGAGTGAAACTGACACATGTACACATTCTCATAGCATGCTCGCAATCGATTGCTATGTTGTAGATGGCGCCCAATTTGCTTGGCTTAAGCGCTTAATGAAGCGCACCAAGATTTTGGTCGGGCGACGCGTACGAGGCCGAGGGGAGATAGTTCGTTATATCGCTATACATTGGGTAAATATGATGATATTATCTCTCGTGTATGTATATAATGATTTTACACGTGTTTGAATGGATGTCTGGAACAAAGATATATAGGGTTTATAGGGTATATATAGGGTATATTCGCGATGGCTGGACTCGTGAGCACGCTCATCTCAGCATGAGATCAATGGCATTGAGTTAACTCAACTGTTGTGTCGCTTCTTGCACAGTGACCGCGGCTGTACAAAGCATGTGCAACTTGCATTCTATTACAACACATTGTTGCAATCATAATATTAATTACTTTTAAATCGGCCTTTGTGAAAAATCGTGTACATATTCTGTCGTGGAGCAATCAATATCGTCCCTCGACTCCCAGACTCAGATCTCAGATCTCTCGACTCATGAGAATTTATGACTCATCCGACGAGACCTTTCATACAGCGCATCGGTCAACGACAACCTAGTTGCCCGTTGATTCTCATTGCACTCACATTCTAATATTTCATTATATCGAATAAAGAAAATATCTTTTCTTTTACTTTCAAATCATGAACAAGGGCATTAAGATGATTCGTCCGGCTTGGTGGAGGTACGTTGATGAAATCATAGATCCCGTTCGCAGGGCTGCGCGCCATCGATTTGCATGGTGTTTATTATTATGCAATAAATAGTATTTACAAGAATCAGACACTCGAGGACAATGCATATCCGTTCGTGCAGGCCAGGAAACGACACGACGGCAGGCAAGGTCAAGCAGGCGGTTGACACTCCTAATGATTCCCATCAGGGGGACACCCCGATGGGAAGCTGCGAAAGCGAAGCGACGAGCGTCGTATTCAGGCAGATGGAACCTGCCTTGCCTCGTTCTATCTCTGATGACAGTTTAACTACGAACTGTTTGGGCTCTGAACGCAATGCAAACGAAATATCGGCAAAAGAGATGTGCTGGATCTCGCGTTTGGTTACCACAGACTTCTTTCATCCATGTAGTATCCATGAATCTGTCAAGAAGAATGAATGCAACTACTTTTGCTCTGCATGCACAGAGATGCCCGCCCTCTGCAGGCATTGCGTACAGGAACATCATTGTTGTGATTCTGATGTGATATTTTTTCAAATCAGAAGGTACATGTACCGTTACGTGGTACATGTGGATGACTTGAGCAGGTACTATGATTGTTCAGGAATACAGTCATACTGTATCAACCAAAGAAAGGCTATACTCCTCAATCCAAAAGACGCTTCTTCAAATGTTTCTGGAACACCCAGTTTTGAGAACCAATGCGTCACTTGCAAAGTCCCGCTCAGGCCAGATTGCCTGTACTGCTGCCTGGATTGTAAAGCTGCAGTACCAAGCAGTTCAATTATCCCACAGACACCCCCGTCATCGAAAATGAAGAAAAAGCAAGAACCGCGTATCGTCAAAAGAAAAATTGCTACGGGTTTGGCAGGAAATTTTGCAGGTATGTATGGAAATGGCAGCTCGATGAAAGACTCGACACCGAGGAAAAAGCGTTGCCGTTCAACCCATAGAGAAAGAAAGGTTTGCTCGCCCCTCAGGAGCGCTTTCGAATGATTTAAGTGCTAATCAGCGATGTATATATCTTTGAGATCGACTTTGACGATGATTTGCGGCAATTTAATCATTGGGCTTGGAATTACCATCAAGACATATTAAAATTAGTGCATGTATCTGACAAACACTTTGAAGTACTTCGACTGTACCCTAGGGTAGGCCTATACCCAAGACCAGAGAGATTAGTATGTACATATATTCGATTGCATTTTCCTCTGGCATTTTGTTCGTGTTAAACATGTTAATAAAAAGGAATTAAAATCAAGAGTCAGTTGAATGTTTATTGTAAAACAAAGCTGTACAGTTCCACATGTGGAAAGCAATCTATGAATTTAATGAAATCTTGTCGATGAAACGTATACGATCAACAGAAATTGCTCCATTTTTGCTTAGAATTCGTTGATTAACGCCTGAAACGGTTTCCATTTGACCAACTACCACCTCGGCCTCCTCCACGACCTCTCGAGAAAGAACCTCCTCGGCCACCACCACCTCGGGAGTCTCTACTTCCATATCCTCCACTTCCTGCATGCCATCCTCCACCAGACCCTCCTCTACCCCCATAACCTCCACGAGATCCATATCCGTTGTTCTCCATGGGCCTTTCTTTCAGCTGTGGCAATGCTGTGGGCTCAAAGAGCCTGGCAGTTCCCTCTTCCCCGCCACATTTGTCCAAAAATTCATCTTTCAAATGGCTTGGTACGTCAAATACGGCACCCATACCATCCTGAGTGAGACTCATTCTTTTAATCTCATTCACTTTATCCTCATCTCCGATACAACGGCGCAAGAAACCAAACACAAACCCGGCCTTGTCAAATGCAAAGTGATTCTCAAACTGCAGAGTAAGAAAATCGTCATGTGCTGTCAATAAAGACCTTTGCTTCATGCCATCATGCCCAGTTATTTTTGCCAGAGCAGCTGCAAGCGCATCTTCGGGAGACTTGGCTTTTTCAAGATATTTCAGAGCAGCTGGTCTGAAATGAGTGATTGCAAGATCTGAAACATTACTCAATGAATCAATAGCTCTTTGGGCAACAATTTCAGCAACGTCGGCGGGCTGTGGTGCACCAATACGCTCAAACGTCAGGCCAGCTTTCTTTTGAATGTAAGGAATTAGTCCCTCTTTCCTGCGGTCAACCAATGTGATTGAGATTCCAGTGCTGCCAGCACGACCTGTTCTTCCACTCCTGTGAATGTATGTCTCTGGATCTTTAGGTGGTTCGACTTGAATAACAAGCTCGACATTTTTAATATCAAGACCACGGGCAGCGACGTCAGTTGCGACCAAAACATTGAATTTACCACCTCTGAATCCCTGCAGAGTCTGTTCCCTTGTGCTCTGTGGGATATCTCCATGCAGAGCTCTGGAACCAGTTCCTTCTGAGAGACTCACAGTAAGTTCATTAGCATCTTTCTTTGTCTCCGTGAATACAATTGTTCTTCCTCCAGCCCCGTAGCATTTTACAAGTTCGCTTACAAGGGAGGAACGTTGACTCCAGTGAGATGGCAACAGCATGTGTCTGACTGAATTTGATGCTTTCATCACATCACTACCGACAAGATCAACAGTGACGTGTTCTTGCTTCAAAAAACGACGTTTCACATCCTGCACCCATGGTGGCAACGTAGCAGAGAACAAGAGGGTCTGAACCTTGTCAGCATCAACATTGGCAGTCAGAATAGTCTCAACATCTTCGACAAATCCCATGTTCAACATTTCATCACACTCATCCAGCACCCGGAATTTCAAATCTTTTAAATTCAAAGATCCTCTTTGGATATGATCTTTCACACGTCCAGGTGTTCCAATCACGACATCCAAGCCTCTGCGCAATGCCCCTTCCTGCGGGCCATATGGAGTACCTCCATACAAGCAAATGGTACCTAATGATGCAGCCTTTGCGAAATGTTCAAAATCCGCTGAAACCTGTTTAGCCAATTCTCGAGTCGGAGCCAATACCACGACAGAGGGATTGCGTCCATATGGACGACGAGCACCACCCTGACAATCCTTGGACAAACTTTCAACAATTGGCAAGACAAAAGCAAGAGTCTTTCCGCAGCCAGTGCGGGCACGACCGACCAAATCCTTTCCTTCCAGAAGAGGTTCAAGACATTGAGCTTGAATTGCAAATAGAGATTCGATACCTTTCTCGCGCAAGAGGCTTTTCAGCGGCGCAGAAAGCCCAAAGTTGTCAATGCACAAGGGGTTTGCTGCCTCCTCCTCAGCTGGACTCGAATTCTTTGTCTGTTCAGACGCTTCACTACTCGATGTCGGACTGATTACCTTTTTAGGTTTTTCTCCAGACGCTGACTTTGATTTCTTCTTCTTTTTACCGGAATCATCTACAAAAGCACAGCATGCACACGCATCAGACATGTCAGTCCATCCAGCGACATCCTATCGTCCATAGAACGTCAAAACTCATAACTAATACAACATACCATGAGAGCTTTTCCTTTTCTTCTCCTCCTTCTTCTTTGAGGCGCGTTCAACTTCAGATTTTGACATGCTACCTTCTTTCTGGGTATCCTCTCGTTCTGATTCCTATGCCAAGTATATATGTGATGTTAACAATATTAATGAATTATTAATACTGTTTTTAAAAGAGGGAGACTATGGGCTCGTGTCACAACATAAAAGTACAAACTCTCAGAGGCATCTGCAAAATAGGGTTGCCTCAAGGCAAGCTTGCCAAGTTGACTTTTCTTTTCTTTCGAAAGCTTTCTAGGCATCCTACAATTTGAGCTGATCAGAGAGATCTCACAGATCCTAGTCACATGTCCAGATCGTCTCATCCTTGGAGATATATTGTGAAGACAACAAAAGTCCCAACATGCCATGGCCTGCATGCCACCCAGATGGGTGGTGCTTTTTTCCAGATAAATCCAGGCAATGGCAGACACACAACATGACTGCTGACATTCCTGTCACTCTTGTTACATTAAAATTAATACTATAATTGGTTGAACGTAAAGAATGAGGACTGGTGGAGCCTGTCAGCGTGCTTGTAGTTGTGGTCCTGCTACCACCGCCAGGAGCTCAGGACACCCGGTGACATTCATTTCGAAAGTCACCAGGTATTCTGTACCACAATCTAATACATCAAATCAATGGAGGAGTCAGATATGTCAAGCTGCACAAGAAGAGCGTGTTAGCTTGGACTCTTTGGTTGCTCCTCGCCTAGAGGATGACCTTATGGATGAAAATCCGGATTTTTGTGGTATGGATGGGACTGTGATCGATAGGACTGTTGACGAAACTGCCATGGGACAGGGTAATGGGAAGAGGTACCACATTCACACGTTTGGCTGCCAGATGAATATGGCAGACTCTGAACGTATGGCTGGTGTCTTGGAGAATATTGGTTATCGTTGTTCCACGGACCCTGCAAAGGCGGATGTGCTTATTTATAACACGTGTTCTATTAGAGAAAAGGCAGAGTTGAAGTTGTATAGTGCTCTCGGGAAGCAAGCAAAGAGAAAGCGGCAGCACATGGGAGATTTACAGATAGTAGTAGCTGGATGTGTTGGGGCACAGGAAGGTGAGGCATTGCTTCGTAGGGTTCCAGAGCTAGACGTTGTCATGGGTCCACATCATGCAAATCGTCTAGGGGATATCCTGGCTCAAGTAGAGCAGGGGAACCAAGTGGTAGCAACAGAGCACATTGAAATATCAGAGGACATTACTCAGGCCCGGAGGGATTCTGATATCACAGCCTGGGTGAATGTGATCCACGGATGCAATGAAAAATGTACATATTGCATTGTTCCTTTCACTAGAGGGGCAGAACAGAGCAGGACTCCTGATGATATCAAGAGAGAAATGCTTGCATTGGGAGAAGCAGGGTATAAGGAGGTGACTCTGTTGGGGCAAAATGTGGATGCATATGGGAGAGACTTGCCAGGATTTGCAGCAGATGGGTCTGGAAGAAGAGCAAATACATTTACAGATTTGCTACGACATGTTCATGATGTTCCAGGCATTGAGAGAATCAGGTTTGCAACATCACACCCTAGATACTTTACAGAGAGGTTGATCCGAGCTTGCTCTGAACTACCAAAACTCTGTGAGTTTTTTCATATCCCCTTTCAGTCAGGAGATAACGATATCCTGAGAGAAATGGCTCGGGGATACACTGCTGAACGATACAAGGAAATCATAAACTCAATCAGGAGATATATGCCAGATGCCTCCATCTCAGGAGATGTAATTGTAGGTTTTCCAGGAGAGACAGAAGAGCAATTCGAACGCACAGTTCAGCTTGTGAGGGACGTAGGATTTGACCGAGTCAATACAGCAGCTTATTCACCAAGGCCAGGAACTGATGCTGCAACAAGGGAGGACCAGGTTGCTGATCTTATCAAAGCTGATCGGTTGAATAGATTAAATGCTGTAGTAAATGAAATCGCGGAGCTCCGTGCACAAAGATTTTATAATAGGGAGCTTGAAGTTCTAGTCGAGGGTCCAAATAGCCGTGACCCAACCCAGGCAATGGGAAGGACTCGTCATAATAAGATTATGTTCTTCCAAGGGGATGGAGAGGCTTTGAGAGGAAAACGTGTTATGGTTCAAGTCGAGGATGTCAAAGCTTACACGCTGTATGGAAGCATGACTAAAATATGTTAGTTTATAAGGAATATAAGACACGAAAATATAATGTAACACATATCTTGAGTGATGCTTACAGGAGCAATTATGGCTCCGTGACCTACGAGCATGTCAGAGATATCCCGAGAGATCATGCCCGAAAAGGCATGCAGTAGTGGAAAGGACTATTATAACGATAGTGAGGCAGTAAGGTACACAGAGTGTGCACAGATACAAGAAATTCAGAGAGATCTGACGGGAGAATGTTTGTCACTCTTGAGTGACTTTGTCAACTTGTCCAAACGTCCATTTCTTCTAAATGTGGGCTCTGGGTCGGGTTTATGCGGTTCTTCATTGTCTCAACATAACCTTGAATGGATTGGAAGTGACATTAGTCGAAATATGCTAGAAAATGCGAATCCAATGGATGAACATCTTGAAATGGATTGCTTTATTAGGCTGCCATTTCGAAATGAGGTGTTTGATGGAGCCATCAGTGTGTCTGCAATTCAATGGGTGTGCGTTTCTGCATCCCCAGAGAAACAGTCTGTTTTGTTCATGAAGGAAATGTTCCGGGTACTCAAATATAATACGGTACTTATAGCCCAGTGTTATCCAAATACTCAGGCGCATGCTAGCATCTTGCAAAACGCAGCAGTAGAAGCAGGGTTCTGGGGTGATCTTTACACAAGCTTTCCTCACCAATCAAAGGCAAAAAAGAAATTCATGTGTCTCTATAAACCTCCAAAAGGAAAGGTAAAGCCAGAGTTGAAAAGTATACAGTGCTGTTTATCCTGGCCCTTTCAAATCCCTTGCATCATGTCCTGGCTACTCCTTGCACGTAATGCGACACAATCTTCTCGCATAAATCCCATAAAAAGTCGTATTGAGAATGAGCATTTTGATCATTCCTGTCGAATGATTCGCCTCCTGCGGAGAGCGGCGGGGAAAAGTTGTGACAAGTCTGCAGAAACGTTGTCACCAACCATGGTCACTAGTGAAATATTTTCGTGTTTCAGCAGCAATGTTTGTCCTTGTGGAGGGGTATTTTCTTGTCATGTTTGCACGGACAATGGAATAGAAGAAGCAAAAGATACTCTATTGATGCTCTTCAATAGCTTCTCGCCTACACTAAAGCATTGCCTCCATCATGGGCATTCGGCACATGTGAGTGCTGACATTGTTTCTTCTTGGAGAAGCGTGAAACAATCAACGATGACTCCGTTCTTTCAGCTAGAAATTGTTCGTGAGGGAGGCAGATATACCAGTGCCATTCTATCCACCCCAAAAGTACCATCACTTTTGACTGTTATGTTTGAATTTCAGCCAGGAGACGACCATGGACGGCTGTATGAGTTCATACACGAGTCCTCCTCTTGTGTTGTCGGTATCGATGTTCGTTCGTTTCAGAAAATATATAGCGTGGCTGTTCTTCTATATGCTCCAAGCTTGACGCATCAGATACACGGTGCTTATACTATTCTCTAATTTCATTTACATTTTGCTTCTCCAATCAACATTTGATCTCGATACTACGTCATCAAAGGGAAGGTATACTTCTTCTGCTGCGGCATAAAAGGATTCCAAGTCATAATATTCCCTTTCCTCTGCGGTCAAGACATGAATGACACAATCCCCAAAGTCCAACAATTCCCAGGAGGATTTTGCAGATGGAGTCGACGATGGTCGCATGTCATATTCTTCTAATGCCGTCTTTTGTATTTTACCAAGGATGGCATTCAACTGTGGGCGAGAGAATACCGTCACGAAAATCATATACCTAGTCCAGTACACAACAGGAGCGACATGCAGTAAAAGTAAGTCCTCGCCCTTCAAATCCCAAGCAACTTTTGCCATGGCTAGAGCAAAATCTTTTGTATCCGTATCCTCTTCAACAGGGTCAAACCGCACCAACTCCTCCGTTGTTGACATTTCTTCCTCATCCTCGTCTATATCACTGCTGCTAGCAGCTGAAGCTCTCATAATCCACAATACTTGATCATTTAATACGTCCTGCGCCATAGAAACAATGCATGAGAGCGACGTTCCCGGGGAAACCAAACAATATGTCTCTAGAGCTCCCTCTCTCTCACACACACAAATAGGGATGGTACCAACAGGTGACATCAATGGAGACAAACACAGCATCTTACAATCCAAACATCTAGTGAAACATAATGTACGTACATGTGACCTCAAAACCCCACGCATGCCTCCTGAACATGTCGTACTGAGCGTGCATGGTGCGCTCAGAGTCAGTCGAGAGAAAAGTGCACGCGAGGTGCGTGCATTGGTGTCTACAACGCTATATATTGATTTCATATTTATCTTATTTAATGACAATGCAGTATCACATAGTCACTTTATGAACACACATACAAAATAGAGCTGAAACCATAAGAGCAAGTCGAACCTGTGTGTGGTTTTCCTTCAAAGTCATAATGTATCCAAAATGAGAAGATTATCCAATACATTTCTTATTTTTTGTAGTAATAATAACCACTGATATCGTTTTTGATACAGTAAAGAGCTCGTGCTTGCTTCAGAATTGTCAAAAACAAGACATTATTATATCATTCTCTCATTCTGTTTGTATCCAAGGTCTCGCAAATAGTAACAGTTTCAGTCTCGGTTCTGGAAGCATTATGTTGTCTCATGTGCGTCGGAAAACTCAGAGTCAACTGACTCGGGCATGCCAGTCGTATTTGCTTCGTTGCTACGGTAGTGTAGCAGCTGCAGAAACCCAGCAAGCTCACTCCAGGGTGGTGCAGTACGAAATAGAATCTCATGGGCCTGCTGATGCTAGTATGACTCCTCGAGAGATAGTAAATATGTTGGACAGGCATATAGTCGGACAACATGCTGCTAAAAAGGCTGTTGCGAATGCCTTGCGTAATAGGTGGCGAAGGAGACAAATAGAATCTCCCCTGAAGGATGAAATTGTGCCTAAAAATATCCTCATGTTGGGTCCCACTGGTATGTTGTTATGTTGTGGTATTTCGTATGCAAGCAGTACCGTCATTGTGTATAACTCATTGCAGGTTGTGGGAAAACAGAGATTGCCAGGAGATTAGCCAAGCTAGCAGATGCTCCCTTTGTGAAAGTGGAGGCGACAAAGTTCACGGAAGTTGGCTTTCATGGGCGAGACGTTGATCAAATAATTCGAGATTTGATAGAAAATTCATTGTTGATGGTGAGGCAGAGGTTGAAAAAGAAACATACAGAAGCTATTGCAACTGCAGTGGAGGATAGAATTGTGACTGCCATGATTGGGGACCATGCAAGTAAAGAGACGCTGGCTTCTTTTAAGAAACTTTATCGAGATGGTGATCTTGATGATAGAGAAATTGAAATTGATGCCCCTGCGTCGCCTTCCTCACAGAGGCTCCAAGGACCTGGTTCTGGACCTGACCAAATTGGGTTGCAAGAAATGGTGATTCGAGTCGACAGGCTCTTTAAAAACGCAGGACAAGGCGGCAGCACAAAGAAAAGAATGAAAGTATCAGAAGCACGCCCTCTTCTAGAGGAGCAAGAATCGGAAAGGTTCATGGATGCAGAATCAGTAAATAAAGAGGCAATCAATGCGGTTGAGCAAGATGGCATTGTCTTCATTGATGAAATTGACAAAATTGTCAGTAGCAGTGAACGCCGTTATGGAGCAGATGCGTCATCTGAGGGTGTTCAAAGGGATCTGTTGCCGATTATTGAAGGGTCTGTTGTCAGCACAAAGCATGGCAATGTGAATACTGATTACATTCTCTTCATCTGTTCTGGTGCCTTCCACCAGTCTAAGCCTTCAGATATGCTTGCAGAGCTTCAGGGAAGGCTCCCTGTTCGAGTGGAGCTAAAAGGTTTAACAAAAGAAGACTTTTATAGGATTCTTACAGAGCCTGAAGGGAACATTATAAAGCAACAAAGAGCGTTGTTGGCAACTGAAGGCATTGACCTTGAGTTCACAGAAGAAGCAATCCAAGAGATCGCTAGGCTTGCGGAGGAAATAAACGCAAATGTGGATAATATTGGTGCCCGAAGGTTGTATACTATTGTCGAAAAGCTTGTAGAGGACATTAGTTTTGATGCCCCAGAGACTGCGTCTGACTCTTCGTCAGTCGTTATTGATAAGGAGAATGTTACCTCAAAACTCGCGGATTTATTAAAGCAAAAAGACTTATCGAAGTATGTATTATAAATGTAAACATGTCAATCTCCGGAAAATTTATCCAAAATGCCTGGTATGCCAACGCCACAGCAGTCTTTGCATGCCATCTCCAGAGCACCTTTGCACAACCAACAGGGCCCGTTGTCAGCTAGCAACCAGCGGGCATCAATAATATTGTTGGTTTGTCTCACACCCCGCTCATCAGTAAACATCTTTTCAGCCAGTCCTACTGGATTTACACCAGTTCCTTTGCAGGATGTGCAAGGAATGGTACCAATCCCATCACATGTTTTGCACACTGATATTTCTGGCATGATGCCCTTCTCTTTCCGTTCCAGGAACTCCAGCTGCTCCTTACTCAGCAGAGCTGTCACATCGGACCCTGAACATTGTGTGTGACAAGATCGGGTCTCATTTCTATGATGTTCCTTCCTGGTGAACACTCCTGTATGACGCTCAGTTGAGAAGACACCTTGTTTGTCTCCCCTAGCCTTGAGCACTCGTGAGCAAGAAATGCACGAGGCCATTACGAGTTTAATTGTTTTAAATGCAAATTACAGTAATAAAACAGAGGTGTAGAGGGCAATGTGGCACATCAAGAGCAGGATCGTCAAAGGTTTGATCGGAAGCCTACTACCGGGCATGTCCTACTACAGGGTATGCCCATGCATGGTCAGGATTTGATTCCGTCATTTCGAGGTAGAAATCACCTCCTACTCTTGTTTCTTCTCTCGTGACGGGGATTGTCATCTCTACCATGGTCATCATCATCTGCGTACACATAGTCATATCGTTTCCTAGAGTAGCTCTTGGGAACATGATACCCTTGAGAATGTTTCTCCTTGAGCTGCAGTCTCCCATCGTCTCTCCGATCGGCAGAAACCATGTTCTCAGCATGTCCAGAGCGCCCATGCTTTTTAAATTCTTTCCATAAATGATGCACACTCTGACTAAAGTCTACTTTGATACGCCTGTCGTCGATGAGAACATTGTTCATTTTAAAATATGCTTCTTCACAAGCAGCATCACTATCAAACCCTATAAATCCATAGCAAAGCGAATCTCCAGTCTTTGAATCTCGTATAATGTCACACGCCTTGACTTTTCCAAACCTACTGAATATGATCTCGAGATCTTCCTCTTCTGTAATAGGGTTCAGCTTACAGACAAACAACACATTTGGAGGTGGTGCAGCATCTGCCTCGGGCAAATCACCAATCATTTCCAACAGAGCGGCTCTATTTTTCGCCTCCTCTTCCTCATGTCTTTCAATACGTTCTTTAGTAGTATCAACTGCAGCGTCTTCGGGGTTCCAGTCATCCTCAAGCCTTCCATCTTGGGAGTATTCAGGCTCTGGAGACTGCTCTGGTATCAAATCATCCAATCCCTGCAACCCTGGAGTCGGGTCATCCAGCACAACGGTGTGACGTATCCGTATATTTTGCAGGGGTCTCCCTTCTCCATCACATGGCATGTCATTTATCGCTTCCAGAACGTCCCATCCCTCTGCAACCTGACCAAAAATTGTATGCTTCTCATCCAGACTCACTAAGTTCTCAGCAGTAGTAATATAAAACTGAGACGCATTCTGATTCTCTGATGGACTGGCCATTGCAACCATTCCTTTTTCTCGATGCTTCAGTGCTGGGATAATTTCATCCTCAAAAAACCTTGCCTGAGGTCCATACAGGAGACCATGAATTGACTCTCCACCCTTGCCAGTCTTGGTTGGATCCCCAGTTTGCACCAGGAAGTCTCTTTGAACATAATGAAAGATACAATTATTATAGTACTTAATTTGGCACAATCTGTAGGAAGAAATGAGATAAAGTCGTCATAAGGAGGTCAAGGAACAAGTCAATCCATCGATTTCCTCCACAGGAGGCGACAGGATGTTCAACGAGAATACATACAACGTACTTGAGAAAGTTTTGAACCGTTTTAGGACACGAATCAACGAACAAATCGACCACAATATCTCCTTTGGAAGTCTCAAGTATCACAGACATGTCTTCAACTGTATTTTACATCATGATAACGATGTCGATCCTGATTTACACGATATAATAATTTATTTTGAATCGTCAATTGACACGAGTGCTGCTATTTTAGCACCTTCTGCTTCGAACCCGAGGGAGATTGCTGTTGCAGACCAGAGCTGTAAAATTGGAACATGCTTGGATGATGACGAGGTATCAGCGAGCCTGAGTACTTCAAGGCCTTTGTGCTGATCTCCATGACGTATTTCCATGATTGCCCACTCCATGAGTACCTGTTGATTCTTTGGACATGTCTGGATCGCTCGTCTGAAAATCGCCCGGCCCTCCTCTGGTGATTGATGATCCCAAGTCAGGCTTCCATACAACTGCCACAGAAACGGATTCACAGGGGATACTTGTACTCCTGCTCTCACACAATCTAAAGCTTTCTCAAAGTTATTTCGGCGCTTCTCTAACAATGCCCATTGGAGCCAGGTGCGCTCATCTCTTGGATTTATCTGTGCGGATTCTGAATAGAGTTCAGATGCTTTGGCTACATTCCCCATTTTCTTCTCAAACAATGCCCACGCCCTTAGAAAACGACTTGAAGTCACTTCAAACCTCCCGTGCATGGTTGTGAACAATCTCCTTGCTTCCTGATCCTCACCCTGAAAAGCATACACATTAGCCAGAGATTCTGCACACAAGAGTGCTCCTCTTGGCTCAGGAGATGCAACACCCCGTTTAAAAAGCGTGGAAGCCTCTTCAATATCTCCATTCTTCCAGGAGAGCTTTCCTAATTCGTGAACTGCAAAGGTATTGTCGGGTGATATCCGTAATGCATCTTCCCATGCTTTCTGCGCTGCTATTGATTCTCCAGATGATTCATAAATTTGACCCATCGTGCAGAGTATATATACATTATTGGCATGCAACCGCAAACCTTCTTCACAAAGATGTATTGCCTTGCGGAAATTACCCAGTCGGCCTTCAAGCTGTGCCCAAGAAACCCATGCATGAGTATTGTTCTGATCACTCTTGACCGCCCTTCTCAGCAATGATCTAGCCTTTGTTCTATTCCTCCGCTGTGCTTCCATGGTCGCATATGCTACCAAGAGGGGTGAGTGAGGAGCATTCCCGATAGTCATGCCGTGCTCAAACTTCCCTTTGGCAGATTTGTACTTGCCCTGTTTCCATTCATGCACAGCCCAGACTTGCCACACAGTGGGATCATCAGGAGCAATTTCTGCTAACGTTTCCAATAATTTCACTCCTTTTCTATATTTTCCACTCTTTAAATACATAGTAGCTAACGTTAGTAACAATTTTGACGTGCCATGCTCCCCGTACATGCTTTCATCACGTGTAGAAAGGAATCCTTCAACTTCTGTAATGCCCTGTTCATATTGACCTGATTTCTCCAGTCGAACAGCACGATTCAGTAGGCAGGTCAACTCTTCCCTTTCCTGATCGTATAGATTCACCCCGGTATCTACGGAAGAGACATCAGGCTTGGTTGAAACAAAGCACACAATACTTTTCAGTTGCACCAATCTACTTCTCTGGCCTCCGGTACCACACACTCCATACATCTGCCTTAGTACTTGGAAAACATTATGCCTATAGGATGATGCAATCGAGTATCCGCTCCTTGACTGGTGACATGAACCTGACGTCCAATGGAACGACATGTCGTTCTCAAGAAGAAACGTGAACTATTGACAGACAAGGGAAGATAGTTCTCAAAATCTATCGCATTTCATACATGTAATATATAATAATAATAAATACACGGTATCACGAGTGATACGTTTCTACTTGGTGCCAGTACTTGAAAGATTGAAAGGGTTCCCAATCATAGATACCATTTTCAAATACAATCTTCCACCAGACATGATCTCGTGATGATGTACCACCAATGTACCAGTATCTTGGGAGAACAATGTCCGTTTCGTAGATCCATCGTGACTGTACAAGGTGGCTTGTTCAATGTACATGAATTCCTCATCTGTCGCCCCTGGAGCATCAATCACAAATAGAGAGTCTTTCTCTGCCTTGGATGATGGAAGTGCAATATCCACACGTTCAAATAGAGGAGATGTGATTTGATAGGTGCCATCGGCTGGATTGAGGGGATACAGACCAATGGAGCTGAGCACATACCATGCTGACATTTGACCACAGTCATCATTCCCAGTTATGCCATCTGTCTGAGGAGAGTACATAGTCTTCAATATTCTCCTCGTGAGGTATTGCGTCTTTCTTGGAGATCCAATCATGTTGTATATATACGCACTATGGTGCCCTGGTTCATTTCCATGAGCATAATGGCCAATAAGGCCTGTAATGTCAATAGAACTCCTGTTCCCATGAATACCAGTAAATTCTGATCCTGGGAAAAACAGTCTATCTAAAGTCTCTTCTGCTGCGTCCCGTCCTCCTAAAAGCTCTACAAGACCTTGTATATCATGTGGAACAAACCAAAGGTATTGCCACGCTGTTCCCTCTATGAATGCTCCAGATTCATGATCAGAGTAGGAGGGATCAAAGTTGGGAGCAAACTTTCCATCGACCTGTCGAGGCCTCATGAACTTTGTTTCGCTATCGAAAACATTCGAATAGAATCTTGATCTATTCCTATAGTACGCCTCAAGTCTGCTATCCCCGCATGCATGTGCTATTTCAGCAATACACCAATCATCATATGCATATTCCAAAGTTATGCTTGTAGATCCTGGGATCGTATCAGACGGAACAAAGCCATATTGGTCAAGATGTATGGACCCGATAATCTCACTCTTTATCTGTGCTGTAGCATGCGCAGCCTTGAGAATCTTCTTTGCCAGTGCCTGCCCTACAATGCCCTTTTTCAGAGCCTCTGCCAGGAAAGAGACTGCATGATACCCAGACATGGTATCAGTTTCCATTCCAGCCAATGTCCACATTGGAAGCCTAGTTTCTTTAGATAGAGATGCATGTCGCAACATGGTCATGGCGATATCATGTGACACCTTGTGGTTTGTCAGAGACAAGAGTGCATAATGTGATCTAAATGTATCCCATATAGAAAGAGTAGAATAATACGTGTATTTTGTAGCGGTATGAATGCCTCCATCTGGACCAAGAAATGTCCCATCAGCATCAGAATGCATCGTTGGAGCAAGCATGGCATGATATAGTGCAGTATACAAGCTTGTTTTTGCTCCCTCATCACCTCCCACCACCCGTATCTTTGACAACTGTTCTCTCCACTGCGATTCCGTCCATCTCCTAAGTGTATCAAAATCAAATCCAAATGATTCCTTAGATATATTCAAGGACGATGATGCCCCTTCAGGGGAAACATACGACACACCGATCCTGGCCTCAAGCCCATCAAATGCATCAAATCTCAGGAATGCAATATGACAGCCACTCATGGAGCATCCATCCCAATACAACATATCATCAGAGTTGTTCAAGGTGAATCCATCTCGTATTGCCTTGGAAAACTCAATTCGATAGTAGAGCTTTCGGTCTCCAACCCATGCATCGAAAACCCTGTGTCCCTCAACAGCATGAGACGTTATACTCATCTGTCCAGAGGTACTCGCACCAGAGGGAAAATGAGATCTAGAAAGATCAATAGCAACAATACGTTCATCACACGAGTTACCGTCTCCAAGAAGCGTATAGCGATGCATAGCAACATCAGATCCAGCAGTCAGTTCAACTGAAATGTTGTGCTTTTGTAGTACAACAGAGTAGTATCCAGGCAGAGCTGTTTCCTCTTTGTGAGATATAGGACTCACAAGAAGCTTGTCCAGCTCTTTTTTTTGAAATATACCTCTGTATAAATCTTGCATCGTTTCATCTGTAAATGTTGGGGGAACAGACAAGAGCTTTTTCAGGTATGCTTCAAACCCATGTGACCCCATCTCCTTGTGACTCAAACAAAATGGCATCATCGACACATCCATGAGATCTGGTATTCCAGTTCCACTTAGGTGTGTATTTGAAAAACCAAATATGGAATGTGACGATATATGATACCCAGATGTCCACTTCCATCCACTCTCTCCATTATCTGGACTCGGTTGCACTTTACCAAAAGGGGCCATAGCCCCAGGAAACGTATGTCCATCTCCGCCAGTCCCGATGAACGGATCTACATAGTCCAGAAGATTCGTGTCATCAAGGACAGACACCTGGTGAATGCTTCCTAGAAGCATTAGAGCACATCCCGCAAAACAGCTTAGCAGTGTCAACGAGACGATTCGTCGTTTCAACCGTCGCTGCGTTACCCTGTGTACCATCCCCATTATGACCCAGACCTAGAAAAGATTCATTCTTCTTGTATGATGTAGTGTTTATTTATATTACCACGTAATAGAGTGATCAGATACTGCCAAGGCCTTGTCAACTACCCGACTGTGAGTGAGTGGTTATGCCTGCATTGTGTGCACTATGCTATAGCACCTAGAGAACATATCAATTGAAATGCTCATTGTGTATATGGATGTATGCAGATATCTTGTACGTACAAGGTCAGATATTTGCTAGTCATCATCCCATAAATTTATGGGATCTATGGTCATCGATGAAATTTCAAGATGGTGGGTTGACTTGCAACGTTTTGCAACCAAGATTTGTGTGATATCAATCAACCATATCACACACAAGTATTCCTGTACAATACTATATAATTTAATATTTCCTACAATTGTACTCTAGACGAAACCGATAAACCTACCACACGAGCAAGTAGTGCAGAGCCAATCTTTCTTCCAGCTACCTGGAGACATTTCAATTCTTCAAACTGAGGTTTTCCATTGAAACGCGTCTATAGAACGTTATTGATCTAGATTGACATTGATTTTTATATATACATAATGGCAGATATGAGCATCACACTATTGGCGATGGTTCTCTTTTTACACCTGACTGGTGGAGGAGCAGTTGTAGCACAACACACTCCCCGTGTTGGTCCCAGTCCCCCAGCCACGTGTGGAACGTTAGATCTGATGAGTCCACTGACACAGCATTGCTTCCCTGAAGATGGATCGCATCACTTTGTGTGTTGTGAAGGAATCACCCTGCCAGAGAACCCAAATTCTCCTCATGGAAACTACAATCCACTGGAACGGGTGATCAAGGCTGCTTCAAACAGTTCAAATTACAGTTGGTGTACATGCTCAGAGGAGATTTGTACAGAGCAACTCGGTGGCAGGGTGGCATGGAATATGAATGGGGTTGGATACAAGGGATATGTTCCCCCTCGGAATGGGCGTGTGCTCTATAATGCTTTGACTGGCTTGCCAGGACAGAATACCTTGGATGAGTTCTAGTACGAGTATGACATCCTACAGAGACACGAGAATGTACTAGATTTTCAAGCAAACAAACAAACAAAAAAGTCATCCCTGATTATATGTAACACAGATACTGAAAACAGTCAGCCAACGTAAATCCACTGCTAGTACAAATAATACTGTACGTAATACACAGAAGAATGTCCTGTTGTCATAGTAGCAACGTATCAATGTCAATGCGTCGTAGTGGTGACATGCTTCGTCGCCTGCAGAGAATGTCATTGCTCCCAGCAATCCTTGGGAGTCACCAGACTGGAGTAGGAACGATGCATCGTCATTCTCCTCTTAGATCTTCAATACAATACTCATCTAAGAGTAAAACTGTATGTTTGATGGCAAATGCATCAAGTATGAGACGATGTCGTACCTTTGCTACGACACAGCAAGGTGGGGACGTGGAGCAACAAGAGAGTGTGGACCTTGCCATGTCTGGATTAGACTTTGTCACGCACGGATTCATGAAATGGAATGCTAGGAGTCATGTGTGCGGTTCATTGGGAGAAGGAGATGATGGATCAGAGGTTACAGTGTGTGGCTGGGTGGATCGCCATAGAAATCTTGGTGGCTTGTTATTCTTGGACATTCGAGATCACTCTGGTGTAGTGCAAGTTGTAGTAGATGATGATTCAAGTGACCATGTATCTCATATCGGAGATCGCTTGAGGAATGAATGGGTTGTGTCGATTACTGGCAAGGTTAGAAAACGTAAGGATCCAAATGCAAAGTTAAAGACGGGTCAGATTGAAATAACAGCAACTGATATCCAGGTGCTGAATGTTGTAACGAAATCGTTACCTTTTGCACTAAGTGAATATGAAGGAGATGCGGAGGAACTGAGAGAAGAGTTGAGAATGAAGAATCGTGTGCTAGATCTGAGGAGGCCAGCAGTGGCACAAAAGCTGCGGTTGCGTCATGAGATTACAAAGTCTGTGAGGCGATTCCTGGAAGATGAGCATGACTTTATAGAGATTGAAACACCTATATTGACAAAGTCAACTCCTGAAGGGGCTCGTGATTACCTTGTGCCATCAAGAATTCACCATGGAGAGTGGTATGCACTGCCGCAGAGTCCTCAACTGTTCAAGCAAATGTTGATGATTGCTGGATATGACAAGTACTATCAGATTGCTAAATGTTTCCGTGATGAAGATCTCAGAGCTGATCGTCAACCTGAATTTACTCAGATTGATATGGAAATGGCATTCATGTCTCAGGAAGATATAATAAATCTGGTGGAGGGAATGATTTGTAAAGTATTCAGAGATGCTGCTGGTGTGTCACTTGGTGAAGGATCCTTCAAGAGGATGAAGTATGATGATGCCATGAATAGGTATGGAAGTGACAAGCCAGACTTGCGGTTCGGTCTTGAATTCACTGATATTACAGACATTGTATCAGATTCCTCATTCAAAGTGTTTTCTGGCTCCACAATGGTAAAGGGACTCAGGATTGAAAATGGGGAGGCAATTAGTAATTCGAGGTTGAAAAACAAGGGGGATATTTTCGGCAAAGCACAGGATGCTGGAGCTCCTGGCATTATTCCTCTTCGTGTGGACAATGGCTTGCAGGGAGCCAAGGCGGTGTTGGAGGGTCTGACTGAGAAGCACAGAGAGGCCATAGTGAACCGGCTCTCTGCACAACAAGGTGACCTGCTCTTGTTTGTGGCGGGTGAGCCAGATGTAGTTCATCGGGCTTTGGATAAAGTTCGATTATATCTTGCTGATGTGTTGGATATGATTCCAGAGAATGAGCATAATCTATGCTGGATAACAGATTGGCCGTTGCTCGAGTGGAATGAGGATGATGCACGATATGACACCCTTCACCACCCCTTCACTGCTCCCCACCCTGAAGATCTCGAGGCTGGCATTCCATTAGAAAAATGTAGGGCTGTTGCGTATGATTTGGTATATAATGGTGTGGAAATTGGAGGTGGAAGTCTTCGTATTTATAGACCAGATGTACAAACTATGCTCTTTGAGTCCATTGGTATCAATGAAGAAGAGGCCAAGGAGAAATTTGGGCATCTTCTGGACAGTTTGAACGTCGGAGCACCACCACATGGTGGAATTGCATTCGGATTGGATCGTCTTGCCATGCTTCTTTCTGGATCGAGTTCCATCAGGGACGTTATTGCCTTTCCCAAGACGACTCAAGCCCAGTGTCTGTTGACAAAGGCTCCATCCAACGTGGACGAATCACAGTTGGATGAGCTCGCCTTGAAAATTGTGCCAGAATCTTAATTTTATCTATACTATAAAATATATGTAAGACTAGTAGGAATAAGCCATTGGCCTAGTTCTAGAGAAGCGAATAAAATCATGGCATTTTCCGTTTTCAAGAGATATTCTAGTTCTGTATACAGACATGCGTATGCGGATAGCACTACATCGGTATATAAAATGTCTCAAATCATGGACATGAGACTATCGAAACAGTATTTCAGCACACAAGGGGATGACGGTGAATTGGAGTCCAGCCCTGAGGGAACGAGAACGGATGCTGGAGATGCTGGACCATCTAAATATGTAGATGAAAAGAAATCAGAGGAAAGTTCAGCGAGTAAAAAGTCGTATGGGAGTAGCAAGAAGACGAAAATGGCCAAGTCCTTGCAGTCTGCCCAAGAGAGGGTGGCTGAACTCTTGTCTCCTGGAAAGGATACGTTAATGTTGCATGAAGATCAGAATTATGAACTCCTTGGAAAGGCTGAGGATGCACCGAGAGTAGTTGCCGGTGCCTCGGCCAGGGCCCAAGAAATCTCTCCAAACCGTATCCACCCACATAGATTGTTCTATCCAGGTGCAAAGTACTCACCTGAGGAACTGAATCCATACAAGGCAAAAGAAGTATTAATGCGATCAGATCTGACAGTGCGACGTGGGAGTATTCCAAAGGACGTTGTGAAGGACCAGGCTGATTTCCGCAACACGGAATTCCTGACCTACTTTTTGAAAGATTCTGGCAAGCTCGTACCTCGCAGGCGAACTAGGTTGCCAGCAAAACTCCATAGAGAGCTCATGAGAGAAATAAAATTGGCAAGATCATTAGGGCTCGTAGATTTTCTATCAAAAGGCACTGTTTCAAAAGTGTAATGACTATGCAAAATCAATTGATTTCGTATTAATTCCTAGTTCTTGCGTTAATTTGGTCCATCGTGCTGGTTCGTCGTCAAAAATATACGTCATAGGCTGCACCAACACACCACTACCTCCAAGCTTTCTCAATGACTTCACGGCAGGGTAGAGTTCCTTCTTTGGCACGCAAATCACTGCGGCATAGAACCCAGATACCTTATCCCCACCTGGATATACTGAGCTCACAGTGGGACCTTGGAGCCCTCCAAGCCCAGCATCAGTCAGTCTTTTGGCAACATCATCTGCACTGGTACCAGTCATATTTGCAATCACAGAGTAGTATGACTGAGCAACAAGGTGTGCTTCTAACCTCTCAATCAATTCATGCACCAATTCCATCATTCCTGGACGAGTCAACAGTGACGTCCTATTGACAACCAGTGTTCCTTGACTCTCCATGATTTTACCTCCCTCCAATTCTTTAAGGTTGTTCTCTCTCAGAGTCACCCCTGTGGACACCAAATCCAAAATGATATCAGCACAACCCATCGCAGGAGCAGCCTCAAGGGCTCCATCAGCACTAAGAAGCTCTACATATTTCATACCAATCCTTTCAAAGTACTTTCTTGCAATGTTATGATACCCAGTCACCACACGGAGAGGGTTACTGGCACTCCAAGGCATGTTCTTCAAGTCTTCAATGCTGTTCACATCTGCAAACTTTCCAGTTGCAGGCACACCCAGAGCCAGATGACATTTACCATATCCCAGACTCTCATGGACAATCAACAGCTCTTCATTATCATCTCCAATTTCAGCAACCATATCATGTCCAACAAAACCAATATCTACATCTCCATAGGTGAGTTTACGAACCACATCCGTGGCTCTCTGGAACCATACTTCCACATTTGGCAATTGAGATATTTCAGCAACATATTGGCGTGGATTTGGCTTGACAACATTCAACTGACAATCCTTGAGAAGCGCAAGCGTATCTTCAGCCATGCGGCCCTTGCTCGGAAGAGCAAGCCTTAGCGTATCTCTGGCAGTTGGTATCCCCGATGAACCTATAGTATCAAATGTAACAACCTTGTAATCTACTGCATTAAATCACAGAGACTGGCGTATGTCAATCACCCACCTGACGTCTGTCCAGTTGCGTTATTCAGCCCACAAACGATCACCGATGATGCTGATACTCTACTTGATCGTTTTATTTGAGACAATGTGATACATCTACGAGACTCTGGTTTGGTTAGAGCAAGAACACGAGAGTCCTGAGTGGTTCTCTTGATGGAACCACCACCAATGGTCGTAGTACCAAGAGACTTGCTACAAAGCATCATCGTTGGCATGATTTGAACTTTGATGATATAAATATTCTATGTCGTAGTAATATTAAATAGCATATAGCCATGTAAAGGTGACCCATCGTTGTATTATTTGGAATGTCTCCCTGCAGGGAGCTTGCTGATGATGGAGACTGTAGTCTTGTTTCATTTCTTTCCTTCCTAGCTGTATACTGAGAGCAAAACCCGTCTCTAGAGAGACAATCTACTTGGATTCGTCGTTGCTCCTTTGTTTGAGAAGCGAAAGAGAAAATATACCGAATGAGAGATGTCTCTTTGCTAGGAAAGGCCTGCATGCAGGTCCTCTTGGTGGTGGTACAAAATATGCATGGAGGTCTCATAATGGCTACTAGCCCTGCACGTTCATTGTATTTAAATATAATTTAATGCCTAGAAGTGATCAAAGATAGCATATAGAAGGAAGAAAAGGTCATGAAAGACCAGAAAGAGACAAAGGGACATGTTCGTCAGGATGTTGGTCAAGAATCAGATACACACGAGAATGTTTTATTGGAAGATATTAGTAATAGATTGTTAAATGGATTTCTGCCGAATGAAGAGGAATACTTTGTACGTTTTTGTATGTGACTTGCATGGACATGCACATGTCAAATCTTCTTACAGTCGTACCTTGTGACGTAGTTTCATTCTATCAACCCTGAATATAAATCTAGGGTCACATCTATTGAAAAAGAGGTGAACATACTGCTGGAATACGTGGGGTCTCTTGTGGGTGTGCCTTTTCCAGCAGATGCTGGTGTGTCTTCCTCTTCATCGTCATATGAAGATGTGTTAGAATACGCACGTATGGTAGAGGATGCCCTGTATAGAAAAATTGATAGAAACATGTCTGATACCATGTATATCGAGAATGATGTGAATCGTAAGGCTGCACCTGCTCCAGGTAAAGCAAAGGGTTTTGTCTCATTCATGACCAGTTCTGGGGGAGAGAAGGCACAGTTGGGATTTGTGGATCGCATTGATAACAGTAATACGCCATTTATTCCTAAATATGATAGCCTAAGTGGTGTGGAAGGTGTGGATGTGGAGGAATTTAGAAAGAAATACACGCATGCGATTGATTGTGGAGAGACACCTCCTCATCCACTGGAAGGAGTACTTGGTAGTCTTGCAGATCTGTATCGGGACGAGCAGCGTGTTCCCCCAGAAAAGGCTAGGGAGCCCAAAACAATAGAAGAGACGGTGTTGTATTACATAGATACAGTGGAAGAGTTGGAGAGTATTGCAGAAATGCTTGCAGGAGAATCAGAGATTGCAGTCGATCTGGAGGCTCATAATTACCGCAGTTTCCAAGGTTTTTGCTGCCTTATGCAACTATCTACTAGAACTGTTGATATTATAATAGATGTATTAAAGCTTCGAAGTGTGATGGGGAAGTATGTAGGGGCCATCTTTGCTGATCCAAGGGTTGTCAAGGTATTTCATGGTGCACAAAGTGATTTGGGGTGGCTTCAGAGAGATTTCGGCATCTATGTGTGCAATCTGTTTGATACTGGAATCGCTTCAAAGATTTTGGGGTACCCTTCGAATGGTTTAGCGTATCTTTTGGAGAAACATTGTAATTTCAAAGCAGATAAAAAGTGGCAGCTTGCTGACTGGAGGATTAGGCCATTGCAGAATGAGGCAATACATTATGCCAGAGCAGATACGCATTGGTTGCTGTACTGTTATGATGTTATGAGGATGGAGCTTTCTAGGATCGAGGAGCCGTCTGAAAAGGGCTGTCCAGGGATTCTGAGGGTGTTGGAAGAGTCAAAGCAGATGTGCTCTTGTTTGTATGAAAAAGAGTTGTTTACCGAGAATTCGTTCTATAATTTATACCAACGTATGGAAAAGAAATCTGGTATCCTAACAGAAAGGCAGCTGTCTGTATTTGCTGCAATATATAGATGGAGGGATACCTTGGCCAGGGAATTGGATGAGTCTCCAGGATATATCTTGCCAAGGGGCCAATTGTTCCATCTGGCAGTGAAAAGCCCCACGTCGAGAAAAGCACTTGATCATACGTTGAAGTCGAAGAATCAAATAATTCTCAAGAGAAGGGATGAGATCCTGTATCTTATTGACAAGGCGCTAAAGGACACCAGTAGTGTTCTCAAGGCCAAGCGAGCATGTGAGGACGATACATTGCCGGCTGTGCAGGAGGCATCGGTAAGGCCCGTTATTGCTCAGCGAGTGGTATCAAACATGAATAACAGCCTCTATGGTAATCTGGGTATTAACATTGGTCAAACTTCTCTTGGAGTGCTGGGTACATCAACATTAGGTACCATGAAAAAGGTACCACAACAACAAAAGCAAACAACCCAATACATACCACCCAAGCCTGCCTTAACCAATGACATGCATCCAGAGCCAGAACATAATCCAGAGATGGAGTCTGTACCTATCGAGATGGACTCAGAAAAGGCACCTGAAGCAGAGGATGGTGATGGTCCAATAGCCCAAGAATCAACAGGTGCCTTGCCCCTTGGGACTCTTGACGATGATGATTTCCTTCCATTGCCGATTTCGAAATTGACGCAAAAATCGTCGCTACACAGAGATGGAAATCAGAGAAAATCAAAAAAGGCAAAGGTGGCCCATGCAAAACAGATTTCTCCCAAACCTGCCGAGAAAGAACAGGATGGGCAGCCTCAGGTACAATCGACATTTGATCCAGAAAAGGCATTGAGCAAGTATTCTTTCACAAAGAAGCAAAAGAATACTGGAAGAGGCAGAGGACGAGGACGAGGACGAGTGCAATCATCCAAGAAGGAGGAGGACTATTCTATTCCTACAGGAATGTTCAACCCTCTCTCTGGTCTTCTGGAAGGGAAATCCTCATCTAAACGTAGTGCAACTCAAGTGCGTAGTGGAAATAGATCATCAACATACAGAAAACGGTAACGTCTTTACATGTATCAAGATATTTTATGATACCATCATTCTAGCAGAGTGTTTTGCATCCTTGAACAAGGTGGAGACATCATCAACATCACTTTCAAGAACCTTGGCCCTCCCATTTGTCTCTGCCAAAACAGCTGCTGGTGTCACCAAGCCAAGTGCATGGCGCAGTGATGCAGTCTCAGATAATTCCGCAAGTTTTGCGAGAGCTTTAGGGTCTAAGTCGATGCCTTCAATTTCAGCGCGAGTCGCAATGATCTTTGTGCACTCTTCCATGTCATATACACTTGTCCTCACAATAACAAGCCTGTCAAGAAGATCAATCGGGATTCCATGAGGTGAATACTCTCCAGAACCTTTAACTTTTGAAAGTCCTCTATTGGTTGCTAAAATCACAATTGGAGCCAGGCTACTTTCCAATGCTCTATTTAAAAATGTAAAGCACTCAATGTCCAACATGTGCACCTCATCGATAAAGAGCACACCGGGAACAAGCTCTGCAATTCCATCTTCGATATAATTATTCACCACGGAATTCACCTCTTTCCTTAGCTTCTCCGTGATTTCAGTCTTTTTGGGCCGCATCAACTGTCCCATGAGCGACAGAATATCCTGGCCACCACTCGGACTTGCATTGGCAGTATCCAAGTCATGCAGTGTTACATCCTGCACGATTTCTTTTCGTTTATGAACATCTCCCTTTGGCATTGGGACATATTCGTCAGCCTCCAAGTCATACTCAGTCCTGTAACTATCACACCTCCCAACACGCTTGACAGCTCCACTTTTTGCTTCAATATAAATTACATCCCCCGGTGAAATGCTCTCCTTCATAATGGCATCATAAATGGTCGGGTCCAATTTCAATTGCTTACTACCTTTCATTGTCCTTAATCCCACCATGACGTGACTAATCGTCTTACCATACGTGTTTGCAAAGTCCTCTGTTTCAACAGGAGAGAGCTCTGTTACCTCTCCTTCAAAAACTTCCTTAATCTCTTTAATTCGAAGTCCAATAGCACGTCGGAAATTCTCCATCAACACTTCCGTTTTTTTAACCTCTGCTGAATAGACCTCAGATCCTACCATCGGGCAGAATGGAACTTTGCTTCCCAACTCTTGGGAAATTCCCAATGCCAGAGCAGTCTTCCCTGTTCCCGAAGCACCCGTAAGTAAAAGAGCCTTTCCTGCCATTTTCTTCTCACGTATCATATCAACGACAAATCCACATGCTTCTCGTGCTTCTTCTTGACCTACAAAACCTGCAGCGAGAGGCAGAGGCTGTCCTGATTCGTCCAACCCCAAACCTTTGATGTGCGCGTGATTACTCACACGCTGGGCCTTTGGTTGAGCAGAAGCCTCTTCTATTCTCATGATTGATTATATTTATAAATTTAATGTAGTATAGAATCAGCGTCGATTGTGTTTCAAACGTGATCACCGACTCAAGCAGCAGTGTCAAAGACACATGCATGGAGGCATTTTGTCTTCTTCAAGGTATGTTTACAATTGGACTACTCTGGCGTATCATCATCACGACACATTCCAAACATATCAAAAATCTTCCCAGTGAGCTTGATGCAGTCCTTGGCACCAATGTAATCTAGTTCAAGATCATCTGCATCTTGCTCAAGTCAAGAGTATGCAATTGATGTCTGTGTCACAGTTATCTCCCCGCACATGAAGAGCTTGGCAAGGAGTTCGTATATTGTTGCCTGATGGGAAGTATCTTCTAATATCTGAATGATACACTGGTACACTAGTTCATGGTGGTAGTGTGGCATTCCAACATCCCTGACACACTTGAGGAGTTCATTCAGATTCTTGGACAGGAGATATTCCTTAATCATGGATGAAAATGTATTTGTTAGCATTGTTGATGTATCATCCAGGGCATACCCATGCCAGCACGAGAGAAATCTCTCCCCTGAATGTCTTGCCGCAAGAAGCTTCTTTGCAGCACGGAGAATATCAATACCAAGGCTCCCTCCTTTCAGATTCTCAGTATGAGACAAGAAACTTGGTGGAACAACCTCGTCCACAATTGCTCTACCAAGGAAAAGGGTAAGAAACCTGGCCGCATCTGGAATATCAAGGGTCAAATCCTCTGTTGATGATAAGAGCTTGTGCAATCCAAGGCTCACCTGCTCCTCCGACACAACAGACGCTTGGCTCAAATCAGCCAATAGGGTCGACGCCATTTCTCTCTCACGGTCATTTCTGTCCATGGCCATCTGAATGAGCATCTTGACAAAGACACTATGCAAGCCAGGATCTCCACATTGCTTGAGCTGCATTTCAACTTCTGTTTGATCCCCAGAGTCAAAGTATTCCATGATTGTCGTTCTTGAAGCTGCCTTGAAATCCCCGAGGGTAAATACTTTATGAGAGCTACCCTGATCCTGAACCATAAAGAAAACGAGATCATGCTCTTGTGGCCCAATCCACGACTGCTGCTTGGCATGGTCAATGATTCTCACCAAAATATCGTTTGCATTTGGATAATCGAGGGATATTTGATCCAAGTCAGATGCGATACGCTTCAGTCCAATCATTGTTTGTGATGTATTCACATCACCTGTATCAATCAAATCATCAAGCAAGGACAGTAGTTCTCCAGTCGCATCAGGATTCTCAAAGCATGCCTGGATAGCAAGCTTTACAAATTCATGATGATAATGAGGCACAGCAAGCTCTTGCAATGCACGTCTCACTTCACTAGAGTCTCGAGCATCCATATATTCCTTAATAGCGCCCGTAAATGACACTTTAGTCTCTTGAACGTCCAAGCCTGCCCTTGAACCCCACACTCGTGACATTCTCTCTGCAAAATGAGGATCCGACAAGTATGCATTACACAGAGAGTGCCAAGAAGTTGTATAATTTGATCCAAAAGGCTCCATATCCGTCACAAATGACGGAGGAAGAATGTCATCTGCAATCGCTCTGCATGTAAAGAGAGACACCCATTCCACCGCCTGTGGCACGTCAAGCACCAAATCATCCAGAGCATCCACCACGGCAACAAACCCAATCGCCATCTCATCCAATGAGATGGATGTATCATACATAAAGCTCAACAACTGACTCACCATTTCTCTCTCCTTATTGTGCCGATCCAGAGAGCATGTAATTGCCCTCTTTACAAACACATGCCCAAGCTCAGGATGCCCCAACTCCTCCACACTTTGCGCAGCTTCTTCTTCATCCCCAGAAACAAAGTACTCGACAAGAATGTCCACGATGGTGTCCTTATACGCCACCAGCTCTACCAGCTTTGCTTCCACCATGCTCACAGACCCATCATCATCCCTCTCAGAGTCCCAATTCGGATCCCCTTCATCCGCCACCAGAGGAGATTCCATCGTATCAAACATACTCCCCCATGTAAATTTCCCACCCCCTCCATTTTTCTTCGCCTTTCCACTCCCTTTTGTCTTCCTGGACAGGTGATGGTCATGGTACACTTTTGGAGCCTTCCCCCCACCATCCCCCTGCTTCTTCACACTATCACTCCTCACCAATGGAGGAGGAACCCCCTTGAGCTTCAATTCTTCCGTCCGAGATGTCTCCACCGACGAGAAACGTCCCGACAATGCCGCATTCAGGGCTTCCCTCTGCTCCTCACTCAACAGAGGCTCTCCAGACAGCAGAGACGACTCCTCCACGGTACCATCACTCATTATGCCTTGCTATAAACCCAACCAATATCCCTTGTATTCACACGACCCAACCAAGGCGAGAATGCGATTCCGATGTTTGGAACAGATATCCGACAGCACGAGTGCACGTCACCTCGTCCCTATCAATCACACCCTTGATTGACTCCTATATTTACGTATATAAACAATGTTGTAAACAATACGTAGATCAAAACCCAAACACAGAACCATCCACAATGGATGTGAAGAACAACCAGTCAGACATTCCCCGACATCCAACGCACCGTCTATCTCTCTTAGGAGAGTATGTATTCTATATAGATACGACACGTAGTATGTTATTTTTCTATATATGTACTGTATATATATGTCATCAACATCATTGCTGAATCTATATACGATACAAGATGGATTTCTATGCATCACGTGATAGCATGACTTGACTCAGATCTGCATGCATGCACCTCCACCTAGAGGTCTGTCGACAGATGGATGCATATGGCCATTAGTAGTAGTAGTAGTAGCAGTATCATCATCATCATCATGGCATACTGATCAGTCATGACTGACTCTACAAATGGTAATTACCATCAAAGTGCTCTGTATCTCTTGAAGATCTTGAATACCACCACGAAGAGACATTCAATTATACGACTTGAAAATATTTAAAATATATAGAAATACGTAGAAATGATTCTATAAATCATCATCACACCAGATGCACAATGGTACGTCATGAAATTCTCCTCTCCTCTCCTCTCCTCTCCTCTCCTCTCCTCTATCACTATGACGTGTATGTCATATATACTGCTGTAGATTCGATTCTTGTTGCTGTTGAGTCGACAGGGAAAGGTTCGCTTGGCGAAATGGTACACAACGACTACTCAAAAGGAGCGTGCTCGAATAGTAAAGGATGTGACACCGATGGTGTTGTCTCGTGGTCCGAAAATGTGTAATTTTATCGACTGGAAGGATATGAAACTTGTGTATAGACGATACGCGAGCCTGTACTTTGTGGTTGGTGTGGACCAAGAGGATAATGAACTGGTGACGATGGAAGTTATTCATCAGTTTGTGGAGGGTTTGGATACATACTTTGGAAACGTGTGCGAATTAGATCTCATATTTAACTTTCACAAGGCGTATTTTATACTGGATGAACTGTTGTTGGGTGGGGAGATGCAGGAACCTTCGAAAAAGGTTGTTATTCAGACTGTTCAACAGCAGGATTATGCTGTGGAGCAGGCATCACTGGGTCTTGGGCAAAAGCAGCAACGGCAGCAAAAGCCAATGATGCGTGGATGATCTATGTGTTTTTCATGTATGTAGAGAATTCTCTATATAGTCTTCGAAGACGACACTGTTGTAATAAAAATTCTACTGGCTATTGTCAACAAGGGAATATGGCTCGAGCTTGGCAAACCCTTGCAAGAGGGTTGTGTTGGTGTCAACACCAAGGCTGAGGACTCCAGCAATTGCCTGTCGCCATTCTTTCAAATCTTTTTGTAAGTTTTGCCATTCTACATTCTCGAATTGTCTGGACGAGCACTTTGAAATGAGGACTGTTTCTTCCAGCTGGTCAATTTTGGCTTCGATGAGTTTCTTGCCAATTGCCTGGACAATCAGGTTCTCTACGTCCTTGATTGGAACATCCAAATTTTCAGATATTTCTTTGAAAGAGACGCTGGCGCGTCTGTTGAAGAGACCAATCAAGGCAAGGAGGAGCATTTTGCTGGTGAGTGCATCCTCTGTGGTATTGCATGATGTCATTACAGCCTTGCCTGCTGGGGTAGACACAAACCCTCTAAACTCCTTGACAGTCCCACTCAAAAGGAGATGTACCATTTTATATACGTCAGCATACTGTTTGCTTGATTCCAGACATGTGATGACGGGGGCGTTGATCAAATCAAAGTGGAATAAATCTGCAGAGGCTATAAATTCAGACACTACCCGAGCTGCTACTTCCAATCCTTGCTCGCTATCATCGACAGAGTACGTTTTCAGTGCTTTGATACGAAGTCTATACGCCTCTCTTGCTGCTGTTTTTGGTTTTCTTGTGCATGATGCCAGCGAGTCTGCACATGCCACGTACAGAGCACGAGCATCCGTGTTGGTCAAGGAGAGAACAGGCACCCAGGAATCTATATTGGCCTTGACAACTCCCAACATAATGTCAGCCAATCCACTCTGTTTTGCAAAATCCAAAGATGTCATCAGAATATGTAGCTTTGCAGATGGTTCCAGAACAGTATTATACAGGTTGATCAGTCCCTGAAGCCTACGCTCTGGCTTTGTTTGTGGATCTGAAGACAGAGCACCGGCGAGACGCTCTGCGGCCGTCGGAGAACCTGGTGGTTCAATTCTTGGAACAATGTGGCACATGATGTTGGTAAATCCCTCCAAATCTGCGTCATGAATACACGTTCTACGTCAGAGACAAAGACAGGTTGGTTCAAAGGAGCAGTCGTGGACGTACCTTGCTCGTTCTCCGTATGTTCAAACACACAGTTTAATTTCGATACGAATAAATCCAAGACGAGTGAGAGATCTTCGTTTCCATATGCTTGCTGAACATTCTGAACAAATGTTTCAGAATCTCCTTTGGCGGCTTCTTCGCCTTCCTGTAGAAGAGACACGTCGGTATATGTTATATGATTGTATGATTGTTATGCAGAATACATGTCGATGATTGACACGACGTACCTCGAGGGAGTCGAGAATGCTTCCCACAAACTGTGCCGAAGCAAGCCAGGGGTCTTCTTCTGATATTTGTACCAGACTCGCCATATTGTTTACTATCAAATTCTTTTAAATGTAACAGTTTAAAAAAATACGCCTTGGTTGTTCCTGGTACGTGTCCTTCGCAGATATAGGTCTCAACGACACATACATGTATGTTTGTGTCAATCTGACATGTACGTCAGTTTACAAGAGTCAAGTGAAGCAGATAAAAGGACATACTCAAGATACATTATTTCGGAGAGATTCAATTAATGGTTCAAGCGTCATGATGAGGTCGCGGTTGGCAGAGGTCTTGCCAGATCGTTTAGAACTAGTCATTTGGGCTGCTCTCGATGGTGGAACCATATTCTCAAGAACTTGCTCAAAGTGAATCTTAGATAGTGGCTCTGGACCTTTCTCCACCTCATCCTTGCTCTGTGCTGTTGACAAGAAGTTGTGAACAGGGATGGCTGCAGCCTGACTGCACATTTCCTTGAGATCTGATCCACTGAATCCTTCCGTCTTCTCTGCAATATCCCTGAGTGGGCTTGAGACTTTGTGAGATTTGACATTCTTCTTGCCATTTGTCGTTTCATTCGACACATCAAGAGCGTCTTCATAAATGCTCTCGAGAAGATCTGGGTGGATTCCGTGAGCTCCATCTTCCATACTATACCGTTTCAATATAGATCTGAGAATCTCCTCTCTCTGACTAAGAGAAGGCAACGCGACTTCATACTGCAACGAGAAACGACGGAGTACTGCATCATCAAGGGAAAACTTCTTGTTGGTTGCTCCCAGGACGACAACATTACTATCAAAGTCAGTCTCAAACCCTTCCCACAGTTGCATAAATTCAGTCTTCATTGCAGTCGTTGCTTCATGTTCTGAACTATTCCTTGAACCCAGTAGAGCATCTACTTCATCAATAAAAAGAATTGTAGGTTGAAGTTTATATGCAAGCGTCCAAATGGCTGAAATCATCTTGTTCGTCTCACCATACCATTTGCTCAGGATGGTCGAGGCTTTGATGACAATAAAACAAGCAGTACATTCTTTTGCAAGTGCTTTTGCAAGCATTGTTTTTCCAGTACCAGGCGGTCCATACAGCAAGACACCCCGTTTTTGACGAAGCAGGGATGTCTTAAAGTGCTGCGGCTGCAGCATGGGGGTGATGACATTCCTACGAAGGTCGTCAATGATATGATCCAAACCACCAATATCATTCAACGTAACATCAATAAGATCCGGATTCACGACTTCTCTGGCAATGATATTTTCAAATTCACCATCAAGTTCTACATTCTTTCCCCACCTCTTTGCCAGTTCCTTTTTTTGCTTTCTTGCCTTTGCTTTCAGAGATGTATCATTCCTTGTCAACGCCCAGCGCAGGATCAAGAACGACCCAAGCAGCGAGCAACCCATGTATGCAAGTTCAATCACCACTGTACGGTTCTGAACAGCAGCATCCAGAGTCATCTTTGAAATCATCTTGATAGACTTGCCACACTTTTTCCAAAACGTATTCCCTCGTTTTTCAATCTGTCTCCTCGTACTATCACCGTTATAATTTCGTATACCGCTACTACTACTAGCACTAGAGCTTTGTTGTTGAGCTCCACCACGCAGGACAATATCTTTTGCGAACCAAAGACCTCTCCCAGAAGCCTGACTTGTCGTATCACTCACACGCGTTGAAGCAGAATCAGTCATAAAGAACACCACCAATAGACTTTGAAAATATTTGTATATCTACTACTCTATACAAGGTGTCCCACATGAGTGAGAGAAAACGTTTGCCAGTCTACTCAGTACTTCCAACGACTGGGCAGTAAGAACAACATACACAGGATATGCACTCAAAAAGATCTATCCGATGAATGATTATTTACATATAGATACTATTTTTTGATGATCATATACGAGGTGTGTTCTCACTGAAATACAACTGTTCGAACGTTTATAAACGTAATTAATTACGTTGGCGCGTTACACTATTTACTTTTTTTTTCAAGTGATTCAAAAAAAAGTCAACGACTTCGCAGCTCTCGAGGCACGCAGTACAGCGGACAATCATATTCTGGGCACGCATGCTTTCTTTTTTGGATGCCAGAACGGTTTATCACACGAGCATCCTGGATCAATCTTCCTCAGACCACTGCACGTGGATGATGGGGGTTCCAGGACAGAGTTTGTCGGTTTTGGCCGAGCAATCCTGAAACCCAAGTCATTTGACTCTTGAGATGCACTGACATAAGCAAAACTGCGCAGCCCATTGAGAGCCGACGCCCAGAAGTTCCCTCTAGTTCCCATGGAGCTGCTGGGAGATCCATTGGCATTGTTCCACTCTCCCAAATTTCCATTCTGATCAAACGTGCCGTAGTATGATCCAGACTTGGTGAATGCACCGACGTCTGACAGATAGTTTTGTGTCGCGACATACTGCACTTCTTGGGTCACACTGTACAAGGAGTTTGCGATGTAGTTTGCCTGATTGTTGCCAGATCCTATTATATTACCTGGAGCAGCATTGCTATGTGTCGCATAGGTCCAGTATCCTCCAGATCCATCATTCAACTCTGGATCAAAGAATCCAGCCTTGTACCACTCATCTTCCAATGGAATAAAGTACTCTGGAGGATCTCCTGTGTTTGGATTGATTGGTGATTTTGATGGAACAACACCAGATGTTGCCCCATACAATGCATACGCACCAGCTTCTGTTGTTGAAGCATCCTGTGTGCCGCCTTTGGGCTGTCCATTGGCCATCCAGTTGGCAAACCTTGCTGCATCGAAAAAGCTCACGTAGGAAATCGGCCTCATTGCACTGGAACCATTGTTACTCATAACAGTATATGTATATCTACCAGCTGGTCCTTTCCTCTCAATACCTGCAATATTTAAATCAGTCGCCATGCGCTCATTGTACAGAGCATACGTATCATTTGCCGCGACGGCATTCAAAAACGCGCAGTATTCCCCTATTGTCACCATGTATGTACCAATCTCAAACTCATACTCAACTGATCCAAATAGAGTCAATGGCTCGGCCTCGTTGCCAGGGTCACCAATCCTGACTGTCTGTATGTATATCCTTTCGCTAGGTGGTGTAGGAGGACCAGAAGGGGGGGACGTCGATGGAGGTGGTGGAGCTTCTGGTGCAGGACTAGCACCAGAAGGATCAGGAAATATAATGCTATCTCCTGGCTGGCTTGCGAGACGGAATCCACCATTGAAAGAAGCCTCGGTAGCGAGGGCCCCTAAGCGATAGGATGCTGCAAGGTAGGATGCATATGACGTCCATGCGCCACCCCTGAATATTCTATATCCAGACACCGTGTCAAGATCACACCACTCCCACACATTACCATTCTGATCAAAGGTACCATAGGGACCAAAACTTTGCGTAAACGAACCGACATCCGTCAAGTAATTGCTTTTGTCAAAATTTGGTGACTGTGTTGTGGACAGAAAACCATCTGGCAGGGTGATGTAATTTGCTTGGTTTGGAGCCGAACCAACATCATTGCCGGGGGCCGTGTTGCTCATCGTAGCATATGCATAATATATACCTTTTCCATCATCTCCAGTGGGATCAAAATACGCAGCCTTGTACCATTCATCCTCTCGGGCAATATAGAACAAAGGAGGTTTGCCAGTGTTTGGGTTGATGGCATTCAATAAAATGGCATTGCCATCAACAGCTCCACCGAGTGAATACGCACCATTTTCAGTAGAAGAATCATCTTGTACACCAGTGGAGGGTTGTCCATTCGCCATCCAATTCGAAAAGCGAGCTGCACGGAACCAACTAATGTACGTGATGGGCCGAAGCGAGCTCTTCCCTTGGTTTTCAAGAACTGAGTACGAAAACCCTTTGCCATCCTCCAGTGTTGTCTTTGCAATCCCTGCGACATTTGAATTATCCCCCATCAGACTGTCATATACTTTGTAACGATCCTCCATGGATGCTACAGCATTCAGATAGTCACAATACTGGCCGATTGAAATCGGAAACTTGGCAATGTCATACTCATACGAGACTGATCCAAACCCAGTCGCGTCAGCGGCATTGCCGACATTCCCTATTCGAACCATATCAACCACGACTGCACCTCGAGACAAACCCAACGCAAAAAGCAGTATTTGGAAGAAATAGGGCAACAGTCCACATCTCGGACCCCTCGCACGATATGAAGCCATACTACTGATCGGCACTCGTGAATGAATGATGAATCGCGACACCACACTATGGTGTTTATACAAATAAAAGTTGCATCTTTCCGTCACATCTGTGATAGTCACAATATATCACTCCTGATGATGATGTCGTACGACGCGCGTCGGAGGACCTACCAGCTGCAGCTAGTACCTGTATAGGTATTCACGTTGATGCATCAATCATATGCATGCATACGTAGTATAGGTGATCTCTGATTGGTCTGAAAGCAGAAAGTATGCTCGTGCAAGTTCCAAACCTTCATATATTGAGACGGGTCAATCGAGTGTTTTCAAACTGACTGACTGGTATCAGTCGTCATGACTACAGACAGACAAATCCATGGTCGTTCGTAGAACACTCGTCGTATCAAATCATCATTAATACTACATCTACACTACTAGTAGAAACTACTGTACACAGAGAGAACTCATGCCGTCGTCAAAAGCACGGGGGAACCGAGATTATGACTCGCTGATCAAATTACTTCTCATTGGAGACAGTGGTGTTGGTAAATCATGTCTCTTGTTACGATTTGCAGAAAATTCATTCACAACATCCTTCATTACGACGATCGGTATAGACTTTAAGATTAAAAAGATGCGTATTCGTGACGCCAATGTGAAACTGCAAATTTGGGACACGGCTGGTCAAGAACGGTTTCGAACAATCACGAGCGCGTATTATAGGGGTGCCATGGGGATTGTGCTGGTGTATGATGTGACGGATGCGAACTCATTTAAGAATATTAGGAACTGGATGAAGAATATAGAGCAACATGCAAGTACAAGTGTTGTCAAGGGGCTTGTAGGGAATAAGAGTGATGTTTCAGAAAGGGTTATATCCAAGGAACAGGGAGAGGCTTTGGCACGAGAGTATGGGATTCCTTTGTTTCGAGAAACCAGTGCAAAGACTGGTCAAGGGGTGGAAGATATGTTCACGTCGTTTGCTACAATTGTCTATGACAAGGTTTCCACCACCAAGGGTGGTGGTATTGGACAGCAACAGGGTGGTGTGCAGTTGACACGGAGACAAGGAGCATCGTATGCTGCTCAACGTCCTAGTTCTAGTTCTTGCTGTTCGTAATCACAAACTTATACGTAATTACTTGTATACGTATAAGACGATGTGATGATACAGAACATGCTTGTCTCTTCAGACATAACCTCCATGATATTCACATGCATGCATGAATGCATGCAAATATTTAATAGAATAATAGATACAACGTATAAAATAATAAAATAGAAGAGTGATAGATTGTACGAGACTGAGGACATGCGAACTGGGGTGCATGTGAATGCCATTCCATGCTGGCCAAACCTTCAGCACGCAGCACTCGTCAAGAGCAGGTGGTTGAATAGCAGCAAGAATATACCTACTAGTCTTAGAAGTATCAGCATCAACAATAGAAATACAGGAAGAAAAAGGCACTCTCTAGAACAACTGGATGGTCCTCTAGACGACCACCTGTCAAAAAGACCACTGGCCTTGGATCCACAGGGATACTTTATCATTTCGATAGATAGGCACGAGTGTCGTATCATTGCAGAACACTATGGAAATACCATCAATGACCAAGGGTTGGCGTGTGATGAAGAAACAGGAGAGGTGATTGGTTGTAAAGGTGTCTCTCTCGCTGGAACCGAGTCAGGGTCTGTCCTGAGCAGGGGGTTGCAGTTTTGTTATCTGCTATTCAGTGATTTGGCAGAATCTGCTTGGATATTTACCTTGCTTGCAATATCTTCTGGATTCTGTGTTACTCGTACAGACTTTGGAGAACACAAGTC
>PJEL010000241.1_pt1 | contig 66167 bp, 72 predicted proteins | sample 1853271 | NCBI WGS metagenome assembly PJEL01 (sample SAMN08108733, study PRJNA415343) | Invertebrate metagenome, whole genome shotgun sequencing project. | host: Globobulimina | place: Sweden: Gullmar Fjord | collected 2015-08
ACCGTATCTCAGTTCCAGTGTGACTGATCATTCTCTCAAACCAGTTACTGATCATCGCCTTGGTAAGCCTTTACCTTACCAACTAGCTAATCAGACGCAAGCTTTTCTTCAGGCGATTTTTCTTTTCACTCAATTTTTACAAATTGAGCATATGAATAATTAGCAATCGTTTCCAATTGTTTTTATTCTCCTAAAGGTAAATTCTTACGTGTTACTCACCCGTCCGCCACTTAAGTTTTAAACTTACGTACGACTTGCATGTGTTAAGCATACCGCCAGCGTTTATCCTGAGCCAGGATCAAACTCTCAAAAATCTCCTGAATTTTTTTCTTTAATTTATATAATAACTTCAATTTTTTTTTCATACCTTATTTGTTAATATCTACTTTTTTCTAAAGCGTGTCAACCCCTATTATTAAACAATTAACGTATATATAAAGAATTTAAGTTTAATTATTTATGAAGAAATTTTATTAATAGAATTATATTACAAGAATATCAAATTTATATAGAAAATATTTTCTTTCTTTATTTTTTTTTAATTTTTTGAAGTAAATTCTTCAAATTATAAAATACTATAATAGTATTTTATTTGACTAGTAAATCTAAGAATTATAAAATATAATGTAACTAAAATTTAATTACTTTATTTTAATAGATTTAATAATTTTTATTATATTCTATATAATATTTATTTTGAAACTAAATTCTATTTATGCAAAAAAAAAAAGGACCACGTATAATTTTAACAATAGAATGTTTAAATTGTCGTAAAGAAAAAAATAAGCGCTCAAAAGGGTTATCTCGTTATACTACGATAAAAAATCGTCAAAATACTCCCAACCGTTTAGAATTGAAAAAATTCTGTGCATATTGTAATTGTCACACTCTTCATAAAGAAATAAAATAATGTCAAATAAAAAATATAAAAAATCTCAGCTTAAATTGCTACAAAATTTTGATTATAAAAATATTGATTCCTTTAAATCTTTTTTAACTAAACAAGGAAAAATAAAACCTCGTTATGAAACTCGACTTAGTGCTAAAAAACAACGAAAACTTTCTAAATTAATTAAACGTGCTCGAGTTCTGAATTTATTACCATCTTCTAAGATAATCTATTAAACAAATTGTAATAAAAAAAGAAGAAAACTTTATCTATTTGAATTTTTATATAATATAACTTTTTTTAAACTCTATTAAATATAGGTAAAATAAAAGTTTTTTATTCCTTTTTAAAATAAAAATTATGTCTATAAAAAATTGTGAAAAAAATATAATTGGTTATATTAATCAAATTATTGGACCAATAATTGATATTACTTTTCCTTCTGGTCAATTACCAAAAATTTATAATGCTTTAGTAATTAAAACAACGGATAGTAAAATAATTTGTGAAGTTCAACAATTATTAGGTGATAATAAAGTTAGGGCTGTTTCAATGAGTGCTACTGATGGCTTAAAACGAGGTACAAAAGTAAAAGATACGGGAAAACCTATTTGTGTTCCTGTGGGTGAAGTCACGCTTGGGCGTATTTTTAATGTTTTAGGTGAACCAGTGGATAATAAAGGTAATATTAAAACAAGTTCTTATCTTCCAATTCATAGACCAGCTCCTTTATTTACGGATTTGGACACTAAACTCGCTATATTCGAAACTGGTATAAAAGTAGTTGATTTATTAGCTCCTTATTGTCGAGGTGGGAAAATTGGGCTTTTTGGTGGTGCAGGAGTAGGTAAAACTGTTTTAATTATGGAATTAATTAATAATATAGCCAAAGCTCATGGTGGTGTTTCTGTCTTTGGAGGTGTTGGTGAAAGAACACGTGAAGGTAATGATTTATATATGGAAATGAAAAAATCAGGTGTCATTAACGAAGATAATTTAAAAGATTCTAAAGTTGCATTAGTTTATGGTCAAATGAATGAGCCTCCTGGTGCAAGAATGCGAGTTGGTCTTTCTGCATTAACAATGGCTGAATATTTTAGAGATTTTAATAAACAAGATGTTTTATTATTTATTGACAATATTTTTCGATTTGTACAAGCAGGTTCAGAAGTTTCTGCTTTACTAGGTCGAATGCCTTCAGCAGTAGGATACCAACCAACATTAGCAACAGAAATGGGTGCTTTACAAGAACGTATTGCTTCTACAAATCGAGGCTCAATAACTTCTATACAAGCAGTTTATGTTCCAGCAGATGATTTAACAGATCCTGCACCTGCTATAACATTTGCACACTTAGATGCTACAACTGTATTATCAAGAAGTATAGCTGCAAAAGGAATATATCCAGCGGTAGACCCACTCGAGTCCACTTCGACTATGCTTCAAGAAGGAATTGTTGGAACCGAACATTATAAAGTGGCACAGTCTGTTAAAGAAATTTTACAACGATATAAAGAATTACAGGATATTATATCTATTTTAGGAATTGATGAGTTGTCTAATGAAGATCGAGTAATTGTTACACGAGCACGTAAAATTGAAAAATTTTTATCGCAACCCTTTTTTGTAGCTGAAATTTTTACAGGTTCTCCTGGGAAATATGTTTCCTTAAAAGAAAATATAAATGGTTTTAAAATGATTTTAGAAGGTAAAGTGGATAATATACCAGAGTATTTTTTTTATCTTGTAGGTGATATTTCTGAAGTAATTGATAAAGCACAAAATTTAGAAGATTAATTTTATATATTAAAATGCAAATTAATACTAAGCTTCACTTTGAATTAATAACAGTTTCTCAAGGAACAATATGGAATGGTCCAATCATAGAGGCTATATTACCGACAACAACGGGTAGAATAGGTATATTGTCCGGTCATACCAATTTAATAACAACAATTGAAGCTGGTTTACTTCAAATTAGAGAAAATAAATTATGGATTCCTATTCTAGTATTTGGTGGAAGTGCAATAGTAAAAAAAAATAGTATTTATATGACTGTGAGTGAAATTGAATTAATTGAAAAAAAAGGTGAAAATTTAGAAAAAGTTAAAAGTTTTTATGAAAAAGCTAAAAAAAAAGCTATTAAAATTCTTGAGAATAAAAATTTTAATAAAATAGAACGACTAAAAGCAATAAATATTCTTAAATTTGAAGTATCACGAATAGCGGCATATAATATTATACAAAATCAAAAAATATAAAGAAATTAATTTTAATATGATTTATCTAAAATTTATTTTTAATTCATAAATAATATGAATATTTTTTTTAATTTTAATTTTTTTTAAAAAAATTCTATAAATAATGAAGATTTAACTAAAATTTATCATAGTGAGCACTATAAAGAGATAAAACAAAGATTACGTTTAACTTTAAGTATTTTTTTATTTATATATTTTTTAGCATTTATTTATGCAAAACCGATAACACAAATACTTCAAATACCAGCTTATAACATTAAATTTTTTCAATTAGCTCCTAGTGAATATTTTTCCACAACATTAAAAATTTCTTTTTATACTAGTTTAATTCTTTGTTTACCCTTATTTTCTAGTCAAAGTTTATTTTTTTTTATTCCTGATGTAGAAAAAAAAAGAAAAAATTTAATTTTATGGTTTCTCTTTAGTGTTTTAATTTTATTTTTTTTAAGTTTACTTTTTTCTTTTTATATTTTAATACCGGCAGCTTTACAATTTTTTATTATTTATAATAAGAATATTATTGAACCTTTTTGGTCTTTTGATCCATATTATAATTTTATATTACCTCTTTTTTTTACTACTGGGATTGCTTTTCAATTCCCAATATTACAAGTTTTTTTTGCTCTTGGAAAATTTATTTCCGGAAAATCTATGTTTCAATTTTGGAAATATATTTTAATAGGTATAACTATTCTAGCAGCTATTTTAACTCCATCTACAGATCCTATTACACAACTTTTGTTAACTAGCGCTATATTTTGTCTTTATTTAGGTGGAAGTTTAATAGCTTCACTAGTTATAAAAGATTTATAAAAAATTATTATTATTAATTTTAAATTAGTTATTTATACAATAATAATATATATTATTGCCCGGAACCAGATTTGAACTGGTGACACGAGGATCTTCAATCCACTGCTCTACCAACTGAGCTATCCCGGCAAAGAATCCTTATAACATATTATTCTATATAATATTATATATATATAGGTAATATATATAGGTCTAGTAGGATTCGAACCTACATTAAGAGCTTAGAAGGCTCTGGTCCTTATCCTTTAGACGATAGACCCTTTATCTTTTTATTTATTAATTTTAAGTATATTAAAAATATTTTTCATAATATACAAACTAAAAAAACAATTGTTTTTATCATTAGATAGTACTAGATTTGAACTAGTGACCCTCTGTTTGTAAGACAGACGCTCTTCCACTGAGCTAACCATCCGTAAAAAATAAATATATGTTGTATATACTTTTAAGCGATTAAGTTACAATAATAGAGTTATTTAAAAATTTTAACTTATAAATTTATATATCGTCAATGTTATATAAAAGATATTTATTTTAAAATTTTTATTATTATTATAATTTTGATTTATAAAAATAAAATAATAATAAAACTGGGGCGGAAGGATTCGAACCTTCGAATAACGGAGTCAAAGTCCGATGCCTTACCACTTGGCTACACCCCATTCATTAATAGTTATTTCGTCTAATTTTTATTTATTTTTCAAAATTTATTATGAGCTAGGAGGGATTCGAACCCCCGACACCGTAGTTCGTAGCCACGTGCTCTAATCCACTGAGCTACAAGCTCTTTTAAAAATAAAATAGGAGTTTTAAGAAAAAAATACAAATTAAATTAAAATTATATTTTTTATTCTACATTATATGTCAAAATATAGAGGACCTCGTGTACGAATTATACGTCGACTTGGGGATTTACCAGGTTTTACAAGAAAAAATTCTTTTGAGTTTAAGGATTATCCACCTGGACAGCATGGTTCTAAGAAAAAAAAACAAAAAGTATCTGATTATAATATTCGATTAATAGAAAAACAAAAATTACGTTATAATTATGGTTTAACAGAAAAACAATTAGTAAATTATATTCGAAAAGCTCGTAAAAAAAAGGGTTCTACAGGATTTTATTTAATGCAATTATTGGAAATGCGTTTAGATTGTATTGCATTTCGATTTGGTTTGGGACCTACAATACCTGCTTCACGCCAAATAATAAATCATGGTCATATTTACGTTAATAATATATGTGTAAACATACCAAGTTTCCAATGTAAACCCGGTGATATTGTTACTACTTGTAAAAAATTATCAACAAAAAAATTGATTGAAAATAATATGAAGGATTGTAGTTTTTCTATTTTACCTCCACATCTTAAATACAATGAAAAAAATTCTCAAATGGAAATTCTTGATTATATTAAAAAAGAAAATTTAAGTTTTAAAATTAATGAATTATTAATTGTGGAATACTATTCTCGTATTTTTTAAATTTTTTCTAATATATTCCATACTTTTTAATTTATTTTATCTATATCAATAACATTATTTTCTTTATTTCCTAATTCATCATTATTAACTATTTCTAAAAGCTTAGTTAAGTTATTCACTTTTTCTTTTAGTTCCTCAAAATTTTCCTTTGTTATTAATAAGCGTATTTCTTTTATCAAATTTATTAAATTTTCTTTTTTATCTGAGTCTTTTTCACGTTCTATTTGTTTTTCACCTTTATAACAAATTAATTCTGCATTATTTTTTAAATCTATTTGTTCTCGTTTTTCCTTATCTACCTGTGCCATGTTTTCAGAATTTCGTAACATTTCTTCTACTTCATTTTTATCTAAAGTTGAAGAATTTTGAATTGTAATATTTCGTGTTACATCAGTTCCTTGATCTCTTGCACTTACTTTTAAAATTCCATCTACGCTAATCTCAAAAATTACTTCAATTTTAGGGGTACCTCTAGGAGCTAATGGAATACCTTCTAATCGAAAATTTCCTAAACTTTTATTGTCTTGTGAAAGTTGTCGTTCACCTTGTAAAACATGAATTTCAACATTATCTTGATTATCTATTGCTGTTGAAAAAATTTCGGATTTTTGAGTTGGAATTGTTGAATTTCGTTTTATAATAGTTGTCATAACACCACCTAATGTTTCTACACCAAGTGATAAAGGCGTAACATCTAATAAAACTACATTTTTGACTTCTCCAGCTAATACTCCTCCTTGTATAGCAGCTCCAATAGCCACAACTTCATCTGGATTTACTGTTTGATTAGGTATTTTACCAGTTAAATTTTGGATTAACTCTTTAATCGACGGTATACGTGTGGATCCACCAACTAAAACAACTTCATCAATTTGTTTTGTTTCTATACGAGCATCATTAATAGCATTTTTTAGAGGAGTGCTACATTTTTGAATTAGATTTTCACACATTTTTTCAAATTGGATACGTGTAAGTAATTGTTCAATATGTTTTGGTCCTTCATGTGTTGCTGTAATAAAAGGTAAATGAATGTTTGTTTCTGTTAAATTTGATAATTCTATTTTTGCTTTTTCAGCTGCTTCACTGATTCGTTGAAGAGCTTGGACATCTTTGCTTAGATCAATATTTTCATTCTTTTTAAACTCCTCTAGTAAAAACTGAACAATTTTTTGATCGAAGTCATCACCACCTAAATGAGTATCTCCAGAAGTGGATAAAACTTCAAAAACTCCTTCTCCAACTTCTAAAATAGAGACATCAAAAGTACCTCCACCTAAATCGAATACTAAAATAGTTTCATTATTTTTTTTATCTAATCCGTAAGCAAGAGATGCTGCTGTGGGTTCATTAATTATTCTTTCTACATCAACACCCGCTATTTTTCCGGCATCTTTAGTAGCTTGTCTTTGTGAGTCATTAAAGTAAGCAGGAACAGTTATTATAGCTTTCTTAATTGTTTGTCCTAAAAATTTACTAGCATCATTAATTAATTTTCTTAAAACTTGAGCAGAAATTTCTTCAGGACTAAATTCTTTGTTTAAAGCTGGACTAACTAGTTTTATATTCCCTTTTGAATCTTCCTTAATTTTATAAGGCATATGATCACGATTCTTTTTTAATTCCGAAACTTTTGATCCAATAAATCGTTTAACAGAAAAAAAAGTATTTCCAGCATTAATCACTGCTTGACGCTTAGCTATTTGTCCTACTAATAATTCTCCTTTTTTTGTATAAGCCACTACAGATGGTGTTGTTCGTAATCCTTCACTATTTGGAATAACTATTGGTTTTCCACTTTCAACTGCAGCAACAACTGAATTAGTAGTTCCTAGATCTATTCCTACAATTTTCTCTTTTTCAACCATAATTTATTATTCTTTATTAAATTTTTTTTATAGATAAAATATAATACTTAATTAAGTATTAATTTGTCGGTTTTTTCACAATTCTTACTAAAACTTGTAATCTTTAAAAATTAATTAGCCAGTAGACAAATAAGAACTAACTAGTTTACGCTTAAACCAGGTGAGCTTAATTATAATCATTTTAAAAATTTAATAAAATTGTAATAAAAAATGGTATCTATTGGAATAATAGGGAAAAAAATAGGAATGACTCAAATTTTTAATGAGAAAGGTTTTGCTTTTCCTGTTACTATAATTAAAGCAGGACCTTGCATTGTTACACAAATAAAAAAAGAATCTAAATATAATTGTAAATCTATTCAAATAGGTTACTTGATATGTAAAGATTATAAATTAACACAGCCTCAATTAGGTCACTTAAAAAAAAATAATTTACCTACGGTAAAATATTTAAAGGAATTCCATGTTAGTGATATAAGTAACTTTTTTATAAATCAACGTTTTACAGTGAATCTATTTTCGAATGGGAATTTTGTAGATATCACTGCTAAAAGTATTGGAAAAGGTTTTACTGGGAATCAAAAAAGACATAATTTTAAAAGAGGTCCTATGAGTCATGGTTCAAAAAATCATAGTGCACCAGGTTCTATTGGAGCTGGAACTACGCCAGGAAGGGTTTTTCCAGGTAAAAAAATGTCAGGTCGACACGGTTCAAAGCAAGTTACTATAAAAAATCTAGAAATAATGGCAATTAATGAAAAAAATAATTTATTAATTTTAAAAGGATCATTACCTGGAAAACTAGGAAATTTAATTACTATTATTGAATCAAAAAAAAGTTAAAAAATAAAGAATTCTTTAATACTATTATTTATAACAATGTATAAAAAATGATAACTAACAAAAGGACAGAATCAACTACAATAAAAGAAGAAACAAATTTTTTATCACACTATATTAATGATAAAAATTTTCAGATTTATAATCCAAAAATTAATTATTTAATTTATCGTTGTTTTCAAAATCAACAAATAAAGAATCATCAAAGAAGTGCTAATACTAAAACACGTGCAGAAGTTCGTGGTGGAGGTAAAAAACCTTGGAAACAAAAAGGAACAGGTCGTGCTCGTGCAGGGTCCATTAGATCTCCTTTATGGAAAGGTGGAGGAGTCATTTTTGGTCCTAAACCTAAATCTTATAAAAATAAAATTAATAAAAAAGAACACCGATTAGGAATACAGTATGTTTTAAAAATAAAATCTAAACAAATTAAACTAATTGATAATTTTACATTCTATTCTTATAAAACAAAAGATTTTTTAAAAAATTTTACAAATCTTAAAATTGAATTCCAACCTAGAACATTGATTATTTTATCAAAAATTGATCCTTTGTTAAAATACAGTACTAGAAATTTAAAATTTATAACTTTAATGGAAGCTAAATATTTAAATCTTAATAAAATACTAACAAGTCATTTAATTTTATTAGATTTAAATGGATTAAAAGAAATAAAACAAAATTATAAAATATAATTATATTTTTTTTATAAATAAAAAAAAATGATTAATCAACACATTTACTCACTAATTGATCAGATAAAATATCCATATATAACTAAAAAAACTATTCATTTATTAAAATCTAATCAATATACATTTATTGTAGATAGAAAAATAATAAAACCTCAAATTAAAAAAATTATAGAATTTTTATTTGGAGTAACTGTAATAAAAATTAATACATGTAATTTAAAACAAAAACATCCGCGATTTACTATAAATAAAATGGGGGGTTATAAAAAAGTAGTTGTAAAATTATCACAAAAAGATAAAATTAATTTATTTGAGAAAAATAATGCTTTATTGTGATATTTATTAATTTAATTAAAAACAAAGAAAAAAAAAATGCCCATTCGTGTGTGTAAATGTTCAACTCCAGGAACACGTAATACAATTTTATCTTCATTTGAAGATATAACAAAAAAAAAACCTACAAAAAGTTTAATAAAATATAATTTTCGTCGAAAAGGGCGTAATCATAATGGAAAAATTACTATACGACATCGTGGAGGGGGGCATAAACGATTATATCGAATAATTGATTTTAAAAAAAATAAATATAATATTTCGGGAATTATTTCTTCAATAGAATATGATCCAAATCGTAATGCTCGTATAGCTCTAGTTCAATATTCTGATGGAGAGAAACGATATATAATAAAACCAGAAAATGTGAGTATAGGTTCAGAAATTAATTCTGGACCCAATGCACCTTTAAAAATTGGGAATTCTTTACCACTAAAAAATATACCATTAGGATCATTTATTCACAATATTGAACTATTTCCAAAAAAAGGAGGTCAAATTGCTCGTGCCGCTGGTACTTGTGCACGTTTAATCACAAAAGAAGGTAATTATGTAACAATAAGATTACCTTCAAAAGAAATAAGATTAGTACATCATCAATGTTATGCTACAATTGGTGTTGTAAGTAATCAAGAAAACGTTAATCTTATTTTAGGTAAAGCTGGACGTCGAAGATGGTTAGGATATAGACCTGTTGTTCGTGGTTCAGCTATGAACCCGTGTGATCATCCGCATGGTGGTGGTGAAGGGCGATCTCCTATTGGTCGAAAAAAACCTGTAACGCCTTGGGGTAAAAGTGCATTGGGTACTAAAACTAGACGAAAGGTTAAATATAGTGATATTTTTATTCTTTGTAGACGAAAATAAAATTTTTAAATAAAAATAAGTAAAATTTTAATAATATTTTTTATGTCACGATCTCTTTCTAAGGGTCCATTTGTTGCTTATCAATTGTTGAAAAAAATTAAAAAGATGAATTCAAATGGAGAAAAAAAAATAATTAAAACTTGGTCAAGAGCTTCTACAATAATACCAATAATGATTGGACACACAATTGGAGTCTATAATGGCAAACAACATATTCCAATTTTTATTACTGAAGACATTATAGGTTATAAATTAGGTGAGTTTAGTTTAACAAGAAATTTTCGGGGACATGCTAAAAGTAATCGAAAATTTAAACGATAATTTTATTTCAAAAATAAAAAATTTATATGGATAAACCTATTTTAGTACAAGCAAAAGCAGTGGGGAAAAAAATTAATATGTCACCATTAAAAGTTCGTCGGGCATTAAGACAAATAAATGGACGAATATACCGAGAAGCTTTAATGATACTAAAATTTATGCCTTACCGAGCTTGTAGTCCTATTTGGACAGTATTAAATTCAGCGGCTGCAAATGCAGAACATAATTTAAAGTTAAAAAAGGAGACTTTATTTATTAAAACAGCTTTTGTTAATAAAACTCAAATAAAACGTCGTTTTCGAGCTCGTGCTCGTGGTAAAGCTTTTCCTATTTGTAAGCCCACTTGCCAGATAACTATTATCTTAGAGTCAAAATAAAGAGTAAAAATTTTGAGAAATAAATAAAAACAAAATCAAAAATTATGGGGCAAAAAACACATCCTATAGGATTTCGACTTGGAATAACTGCAGAATATAAATCTATTTGGCATGCTAAAATGAAAAATTATATAAATTATGTCCAAGAAGATTATACTTTAAGAAAAACTTTAATAAGTTTTTTAGATGAAATCGGATTTAATTTTAAGGGAATTGTTGCAATTTATATTTATAGAATAAAAACACATAATATTTCCACAATTATAAAAGTAAAAACAGCTCGTCCAGGAATAATAATTGGGAAAAATGCTTTAATTTTAAAAGAGTTAGATCAAAAATTATCAGCTAAAACTGTAAATAAAAAAATAAAAATTCAAATTGATCATGTAAAAACACCAACTAAATATGCAGATTTATTAGCAGAAATTTTAGTTGAAGAATTAGAACAACGTGTACCTTTCCGACGTAGTATGAAAAAAGTTATAGATCTTGTTATACTTGATGATGAGATTAAAGGTATAAAAGTACAAATAAGTGGTCGTTTAAATGGTGCCGATATTGCTCGAACTGAGTGGTTAAGAAATGGGCGTGTTCCATTACAAACAATTCGTGCTAATATTGATTTTTCTTATAAAACAGCTCAAACAACTTATGGTACTTTAGGAATAAAAATTTGGCTTTTTAAAGGTGAATTTTTTAATTATACAAGTCCTAAAAATTAACAATATTAATAAATAAAAAAAATTATTACTATGCTAAGCCCTAAACGAACAAAATATCGAAAACAACATCGAGGTCGATTAAAAGGTAAAGCAAGCCGAGGGAATAAGATTAATTTTGGAAATTATGCCTTACAAGCTTTAGAACCCTCTTGGATTACATCACGTCAAATTGAAGCAGCACGTCGTACTATAACACGATACATAAAACGAGAAGGGAAATTATGGATTATGATCTTTCCAGATAAACCCATTACAGCACGAGCAGCAGAAACACGAATGGGTTCTGGAAAAGGGGCTGTAAGCCATTGGGTTTCTAGTGTAAAACCAAATACAATTTTATTTGAATTAGCTGGAATTAATCATAATCTAGCAAAAGAAGCAATGAGAATTGCTTCTTATAAATTGCCTATTAAAACTAAATTTATTTTTAAATAAAATTATTAAAAAGCATAAAAATGAGTTTTTCCAATATTAATGAATTACAAAAATTAACAGATGAAGAGTTAGAACAAGAAATATGGAAAGCAAAAAAAAATCTATTTAAATTAAGATTTAAAAAAGCAACAAATCAGGTATTTTTATCCCATTTTTTTAAACATACTCGTCATAAAATTAAACAAATTTTTTCGATAAAACAACAACGAAAAATTTTTTAAAATGATTAAATAAAGTTAAAAAATGAGAACTTTATATTTTAACTATGAAAAAAATTGAAAAAATTGGAATTATTATAAGTAATAAAATGGATAAAACTGTTGTAGTATCGATAGAACAACGTTATCTTCATAAAATTTATGGTAAAACAGTTATTCGAACAAAGCGTTATATGGCACATGATGAATTAAACTCCTGTAATATTGGTGATCAAGTCGTTTTACAACAAAACCGTCCAATAAGTAAAAGAAAACGTTGGATAGTTAAATTTATTTTAAGAAATCTACAAATTTAATAAAATAAGAATGATTCAACCACAAACTTATTTAACAATAGCAGATAATACTGGGGCACGACAAATTATGTGTATTCGTGTACTTGGAGGTCGAAAAAAATTTGCTAAAATTGGTGATATTATTATAGGAGTAGTAAAAAAAGTAAGTCCAAATATGGATGTAAAACGATCAGATATTATTAGAGCTGTTATTGTTAGAACAAAGAAAGCAATTAGACGTATAGATGGCAGTACAATTCGATTTGATGATAATGCTGCAGTAATTATAAATATGGCAAAAGCTCCTAGAGGAACACGAATTTTTGGACCCATTGCACGTGAAATTCGTGAAAAAGATTTTACAAAAATTGTATCATTAGCTTCTGAAGTTATATAATTCTATATATATACTTATTAATATGATTATAGGAAAAAGGAAAAGACAAAAAACACGTTTAAAAATAGGTGATAAAGTTAAAATTATTAGTGGTCAAGAAAAAGGTCAAATGGGTTTAATCTCTTTAATAAAAAAAAAACAACAAAAAGTTATTATAGAAGGATTAAATATGAAAATAAAACATAAAAAATCAAAACATTTAAAAGAAAAACCGGGACAAATAATTAAAATTGAAGCACCAATTCATATTTCAAATGTTGGATTAATATAATTTTAAAAATAGTCTATGAATGAAATAAAAAATTTTCAAACTGTTTATAAAAAAACTATAATACCAGATTTATACAAAAAATTTTTATATAAAAATATTCATCAAGTTCCAAAATTAATTAAAATTAAAATTAATCAAGGTCTTGGTAGTGATGCACAAACAAAAAGTGTAATAGATCAATCTATTAAAGAAATTCGTGCAATTACTGGGCAACAACCAATTATAACACAAGCAAAAAAATCGATTGCAAATTTTAAAGTTCGTGAAAAAATGAATATTGGTCTTACTGTAACATTACGTAAGAAAAAAATGTATTGTTTTCTAGAAAAACTTATTCATTTAACTTTACCACAACTTCGAGATTTTCGTGGACTTAGCACAAAAGGTTTTGATCAAACTGGAAATTATAATTTTGGTTTTAGTGAACAATCAGTTTTTCCTGAAATTACTCATGAAAACATTGATAAAATTAGAGGTTTCAATATTACAATTGTAACAAATGCAACGACAAAAGAAGAAGGTAAAGCACTTTTATTAGGATTTGGTTTTCCATTAACTAATTAAAATAAAAAAATCTTATGGATACCGTTTCAGATATGTTAACTAGAATAAGAAATGCTAATCTTGTACGTCATAAGCTTGTACAAGTACCAAATTCAAAAATAACTCACGGAATGGCTTATGTTTTAAAAAATGAAGGTTATATAAAAAATTTTGAAAAAATAATATATACAAATAAAACAAGTCTATTACTTTATTTAAAATATAAAGGTCCATTATATAAACCAGTAATTACAACAATTAAAATGGTGAGTCGACCTGGTTTACGAGTATATGTTGGCCAAAAAAATATCCCAAATATTCTAGGAAATTTAGGAATTTCTATTTTGTCAACATCAAAAGGAATAATGAGTAACCATCAAGCTAAAAAATTAGGGATAGGTGGTGAAGTTATTTGTTATATTTGGTAAAAATTAAAATATAAAAACTTATGTCTAGAATAGGTAAACTTCCAATACTAATACCTGATAATGTTAAAATTAAACTAACTGGTTTATTTATAAAAGTTATAGGATCGTATGGTGAATTATCTAGAGAGATATCTCCTTTAATTACGATTAAAATAAAAAAAAAAATTATTTTATTGATAACAAAAAATGATTCTCGATTAGGACGACAATTTCAAGGTCTATCAAGAACATTAATAAATAATATGATTATAGGAGTTTCTCTAAAATTTGAAAAAATACTTGAATTAAAAGGTATAGGATATCGAGCACAAATTTCTGATAAAGAATTGATATTATACTTGGGATATAGTCATCCTATTATTATGATTTTACCAAAAAATATTGAAATTTTACTTGAAGGTAATAATACAATTATTATTAGAGGAATTGATAAGGAAAAAGTTGGTCAATTTGCAAGTAGTATTAAAAGTAAAAGATTACCAGAACCTTATAAAGGTAAAGGAATTCTTTACAAAGGTGAAATTATTAAACTTAAGGTAGGAAAATCAGGAAGATAATAAATTTATATTTATGATGAAAAAAAAAAATAGTATTAAAGGTACAAAACAACAATTACGGTTATGTGTTTTTCGATCAAATAAACAAATTTATGCTCAATTGATTGATGATAAATCCTCACATCCTCTTATTTCATGTTCTACTTTAGATACTGAAGTAAAATCTAAAATTAAATCAGGTGCAACAATTAAAGCATCCTTTTTAGTTGGTAAGATTTTCGGACAACGAATCCTTAAAAAAAATATTAAATCTATAATTTTTGATCGAAATGGTAGACCTTATCATGGTCGAATAAAAGCTGTTGCCGAAGGAGCAAGAAGTATAGGGTTAAAATTTTAAGTTTTAAATAAAATTGTTATGTACAAAAAAGCACAACAAATTTCGAAAAAAAAAAAAAACAAAACTAAAAAACAAGTTTCAGAGTGGCGACAAAGTATAGTTGAAATTCAACGAGTTTCAAAAGTTGTTAAGGGAGGTAAAAAATCAAGTTTTCGTACGACTCTAATTTTAGGTAACCAAAAAGGTCAAGTGGGTCTTGGTGTTGGAAAAGCGGATGAAATTAGTCTTGCTATTAAAAAAGCTTTAAATGAAGCTAAAAAGTGTCTTATAAGTGTTCCAATTACTAAAATATTAACTATAACACATATTTCAACAGGAGTATGTGGATCTGCTAAAGTTTTAATAAAACCAGTTGGTCCTGGTACTGGTGTTATTGCTGGTAGTTCTATTCGTATTGTTCTTGAATTAGCTGGTATTCAAAATATTGTAGCAAAACAAATGGGGAGTAGTAACTTATTAAATAATGCAAGAGCTACAATTAATGCTTTGTCTCTTCTACAAACTGCTAAGGATGTAGCTAATGCACGAGATATTTCTATAGAAAAAATTTATAGTTATAAGAACTAATTAATTCTTTATTGATAAAACTTTAATTAAGATGGATATTTTTTATCAAATGAATAGTGAACGATCTTTGAAAGAAAGAATTCTTTTAACGATAACTCTTTTAACTATAGTTAAAATTGGGAATTTTGTTCCAATACCATATATTAATCAAGAATTTTTTTTTAATACACCACATATTATAAATTTATATCAAGGTTCAATTATTGAATTTTTAAATATTTTTTCTGGTGGAAACAATAAAATTTTTGGTTTATTCAGTTTAGGTATTTTCCCTTATATTAATGCTTCTATAATTATCCAATTATTAATGGTTTATATACCTTCTTTAAAAAAATTAAAACAAGAAGAAGGAGAATTTGGAAAAAGAAAATTAGTAACTTATACTAGAATTTTAACCTTTTTTTTAGCAATTTTCCAAAGTTTTGGTATAATCTATAGTTTAAAAACAAATATTTTTAATTGGAATTTTATAAATATAGTTTCAATTATAAGTATATTAGTAGTTGGATCTTTTATTTTAGTATGGTTTAGTGAATTAATAACAAAAAATGGTATTGGTTATGGTTCTTCTTTATTAATATGTTTTAATCTTGTATCACATTTACCCGATCAAATTAAAAAATTTTTAGTTTTAATTAACAAACAAGATAATATTAAATCGATTATTATTATTCTAATTTTATTTTTTTTCTCTATTATTAGTTGTGTAAGTTTAAATGAGACTATTATAAAAATCCCAATTATTTCAGCACAACAACTCTCTTTTGGAGAAAATTCTTTTATACGTCGAATAAATAATTTTTTACCTTTACGTATTAATCAAACAGGAGTAATGCCATTAGTTTTTGCTTCATCTATAATGATTGTTTTTTCTTCTATTTGGTCTATATTTAAAATACAATTTTTTTCTCTTTTAAATATAGAAAAAATTTTCCAATCCAAAATTGGATTTTGGAGTAAACATTTTTTTTTTTTAGGACTTTATAGTGCATTAATTTTTTTCTTTACATCTTTTTATTCAACTTTATTTTTTGAACCAAAAGAAATTACGGAACAATTAAGAAAGAATTCAGTGGTTATTCCAAAAATTGCACCTGGGTTGGAAACTGAAAAATATTTATCAAGAACATTAAATAAAATTGCGAGATTTAATGCTCTTTTTTTAGTAGGTCTTATTGCTATAATTCAATTTTTTGAAATATTATTAAATATTCCCCATTTAAATTTAAATTCTTTTGGATTTACCTCACAAATTATTTTAGTTAATGTTTTAATTGATATAATCAAACGAATTAACAGTTTTTTATATTAAATTTATTATATTTGACTTTAATGTCTTTTATATTTTAAAATATAAATATATATAGTTTTATATACAAAAATTTTTAAATTTATAATTAAAAAATGAAAGTACGTCCCTCTATAAAAAAGATGTGTGACCGTTGTCGAATTATTAGGCGTTTTCGTAAAGTCCGTGTTATATGCTCTAATACTAAACATAAACAACGACAAGGTTAATAAATAAACAAAGATTTAAGAAATAAGAAGAAATATATGGTTAGATTTCTAGGTGTTGATTTACCACAAAATAAAAAAATACATTATGCTTTAACTTCTATTTATGGAATTGGTTTATCACGAGCAACTGAAATTTTACAAAAAGTCAGTATTGATTTTAAGCAACAAAATAAAGTATTTAAAATAAAAGACTTAAGTGATACAGATATTATTAAGTTAAGAAAAATTTTGGAAAAAGATTATCAACTTGAAGGGGATTTAAAACGAGTAATTAAAGCCAATATTAATCGTCTTATTAAAATAGGTTCCGTTAGAGGACGACGACATCGAGTGGGATTACCCGTTCGAGGACAACGAACACGTACTAACGCTCGAACAAGACGTAAGATGAGAAAAATATTAGTAGTAGGAAAAAAATAAAGAGAATAAAAAAAAATATTATGAATTATGTTAAAAAAATTAAAAAAAAAACATAAAAATATTAATACTGGAATAATATATATTAAATCTACTAATAACAATACCCTTATAACTATTACAGATATAAAAGGTAATACCATTTCTTGGGCATCAGCTGGTACAAGTGGGTTTAAAGGTGCGAGAAAAAGTACACCTTTTGCTGCTCAAACGGCATCAAAAATGGCTGTACAAAAAGCTATGGATATAACAAATTTACAAAAAGTTGAAATTTTTATAAAAGGAAATGGTCCTGGTAGAGAAACAGCTATTCGTGCATTACAAACAATAAATCTTAAAATTAGTTCAATAAAAGATATAAGTCCAATCCCATACAATGGTTGTCGTCCACCAAAACATCGTCGAATATAAATTGATAATTTTTCCAAATTTAAGATTACATAACTATAAACAATATTTAAATTAAAGATGGTAAAATTAGAAATTAATTGTTTGGAATTAAGTTTTCAAAAACCAACTCAATTTTTTGGTCAATTCACTTTTCACTCATTAAATAATAGTGAAAGTCTTACTTTAGGTACTGCACTTAGACGCATTTTATTAACAAATATTCCTGGGTTAGCTATTACTACAGTAAGAATTGCAACAGTAAATCATGAATTTTCCACAATACTTGGAGTTCGAGAAGATGTTTTGGATATCTTATTAAATATTAAGGAAATTATTTTTAAAAGAAAAACAAAATTTTCCTCTCCTACAATAGGTCGATTAAAAGTTAGTGGTCCAGCAATTGTAACTGCTAATAGTTTAAAATTACCTTCTACAATTTCTATTTGTAATCCTACACAATATATTGCAACTATTACAGATAATTTAATTTTAGAATTAGAAGTTAAAATTGACTCTGGTACAGGTTATTTTTTAACAGATTCGACAAATCAAAAAGATTCTTCAACAAATTTTTTAAAAGTAGATGCTTCCTTCACTCCAATACAAAATATTATTTTTGAACAAAATGAAAAAAATAAAGAATTAGTTCTAAAAATTTGGACAAATGGTAGTATCACACCAACAAAAGCTCTTAGTTTAGCCATTAAAAATATTGTAATATGGTTATATCCCATACAGCCTATATATATAAAATAACCTAGGAAAGAATAAAAAAATTTAACTTTATAATTAAATATATTAAATTAATAACATACATAATATTATTAGTTTTTTATGAAATATACAATTGTTCAATCATCTAATAAACTTAAATCAAAATGGTTTTTAATTGATGCTACAAATCAATGTTTAGGGCGATTAGCTACACAGATTGCTACGCTACTACAAGGTAAAAATAAGACTTTTTATACACCTTATCAAGATTTTAATGTTTTTATTATTGTTATAAATGTTGAAAAAATTTATTTGACAGGGAATAAAATGAAACAAAAAGTATATTTCACTCATTCAGGACGACCTGGTGGAAAAAAGGTAGAAACATTTCAACATTTACAAAAACGAATACCTAAACGAATTTTGGAATATGCCATTAAAGGTATGTTACCAAAAAATAGAATGAGACGAAAATTACTTAAAAAACTTAAAATTTATAATACTGTTCAACATCAACATTTAGCTCAAACTCCGCAATTAATTAAAATTTAATCAAAAACTGTTTTATTTTTTTTATGAATATTAAAACTAAAAATTTCGGGAGGGGTCGTAGAAAATCCGCGTCAGCTCTTGTATACCTAATAAAGACTACTAACTTTAAAAATAAAACAACTTTTAACGTTAATGGAAAAACTTTAGAAAAGTATTTCCAGAATAATTTTATATATTTAAAAAAAATTCTATCACCAATTAAATTAATTACTAGATTAGAAAATTATACTATTCTAATAAATGTTAAAGGAGGCGGTCTAAATGCACAGGCAGATGCCATTAAATTAGGATTAGCTCGTACTTTAATTTTAAAAAATCCAAATGAATTTCAGTCATTGTTTAAACTTAATAAGATTCTAAGTCAGGATACAAGAATAAAAGAAAGACGTAAATACGGATTAAAAAAAGCACGAAAAGCTTCACAATATTCAAAACGATAAAAAATTATAAATTGTATGAAAAAAAAAATTCATCCAGAATGGTTCCAAAAAGTAAATGTTTATTGTGATGGCCAATTAATCATGACGACTGGATCGACAAAACAAAAATTAAATGTGGATATATGGTCCAAAAATCACCCATTTTATACAGGTTCACAACGTTTAATAGATGCAGAAGGTCGAATAGAACGTTTTTTAAAAAAATATACTTTAGAAAAAACTGAATTTATTTAATTTATATAAAATAAATAAAAATTTTGTTAAACTATGCCAACAATTCAACAATTAATTAGAAAAGGACGTTATAAAAGTTTTGAGCGAACAAAATCTCCAGCTCTAAAAGGTTGTCCACAACGTCGGGGAGTTTGTACACGAGTATATACAGCAGCACCTAAAAAACCAAATTCTGCAATTCGTAAAATAGCTCGAGTTCGTTTAACATCAGGTTTTGAAGTTACTACCTATATCCCAGGAATAGGTCATAATCTTCAAGAACATTCCGTTGTGTTAATTAGAGGGGGAAGGGTAAAAGATTTACCTGGTGTCAGATATAATATTATTAGGGGTACTTTAGATAGTAATGGAGTGAAAAATCGTATGCGAAGTCGTTCCAAATATGGAACTAAAAAAATAAAAAATTAATTTTACAAATTAAAAATTTAATTAATAATATTTTTTATGTCACGTCGAATTAGATTAAAAAGAAAATTTCCATTAGCAGATCCTATTTATAATAGTTTTTTAGTAAGTTTATTGACAGTTCGATTACTTAAAAAAGGTAAAAAAATGTTAGCACAAAAAATTGTCAACGAAACATTTAATATTATCGAGAATCGTACAAAAAATATTCCTATAATAATATTAGAAAAAGCTGTTAAAAATTGTAGTCCAAAAATTGAAGTAAAAACAAAAAGGATTGGTGGGTCCAATTTTCAAATTCCTACTGAGGTAACTCCTTTTCGTGGAATTAATTTATCACTAAATTGGTTAGTAAAATCAGCAAAAAAGAGATCTGGTGGTACAATGTCTATAAAATTAGCAAATGAAATTATGGATGCATCTAATGGTATTGGTACTAGTTTACGAAAAAAAGAAGAAACTCATCGTATGGCTGAAGCTAATAAGGTCTTTTCACACTTTTATAAAAAAAAAAAATACTAAAAAAATTTAATTTTCCAATTTTTTAGTTACAATTAAACATTCGCCAAAAGTAAATATATTATGTAAAAAATTTAATTTAAAATGGCACGAAAAAAATTTGATCGTTCAAAACCACACATTAATATAGGCACTATTGGACATGTAGATCATGGTAAAACAACATTAACAGCAGCTATAACAACAGTGCTTTCTCTTGGAGGGAGACCTGTAATTGCTAAAAAATATGATGAAATTGATGCGGCTCCAGAAGAACGAGCACGTGGTATTACTATTAATACTGCACATGTAGAATATGAAACTAATGAACGTCATTATGCGCATGTTGATTGTCCTGGACATGCAGATTATATTAAAAATATGATTACTGGTGCTGCTCAAATGGATGGCGCTATTTTGGTTGTTTCTGCAGCAGATGGTCCTATGCCTCAAACTCGTGAACATATTTTGTTAGCAAAACAAGTAGGGGTACCAAGTATTGTTGTTTTTCTAAATAAAGAAGATCAGGTAGATGATCCTGAATTACTTCAACTTGTTGAATTAGAAGTTCAAGAATTATTGGAAAATTATGATTTTTCCATAGAGGATATTCCAATTTGTTCTGGATCGGCTCTACAAGCATTAGAAGCAATTTCTGCAAATCCAGATTTAAAGTATGGTGAAAATAAATGGGTTGATAAAATATACAAATTAATGGAGTGCGTGGATTCATCCATTCCAACACCAAAAAGAGATATTGATAAACCATTTTTAATGGCAATTGAAGATGTTTTTTCGATAACGGGACGTGGTACTGTAGCAACAGGAAAAATAGAGCGTGGTATTATTCAAGTTGGTCAAAATGTTGAAATAGTTGGAATTAATAAGACAAAATCTACTACAGTTACTGAAATTGAAATGTTCCAGAAAACTCTTGATCAAGGATTAGCTGGAGATAATGTTGGTATTCTATTACGAGGTGTACAAAAAGAAGAAATAGAACGTGGTATGGTATTAGCCAAACCTAATACCATTACACCGCATAAAAAATTTGAAGGAGAAGTTTATATTTTAACTAAAGAAGAGGGTGGTCGTCATACACCTTTTTTTGCAGGTTATCGCCCACAATTTTATGTGAGAACTACAGATGTAACAGGACAAATTTTAACTTTTACTGCAGATGATGGCTCTGATGTTGAAATGGCTTTGCCAGGTGATCGTATTAAAATGACAGCAGAATTAATTTCACCCATTGCTATTGAAGCTGGTATGAGATTTGCTATTAGGGAAGGAGGTAAAACAATTGGTGCTGGAGTAGTATCTAAAATTGTGGAATAATACATTTAAATATTTCTTAATTTAATTCTTTTATGATTACAAAAAAAATTCGTATATACTTAAAATCTTTTAATAATAAAATCATAGAACAAGCATGCAATCTCATTAAATTTTCTTTAAATTCAAAAAAATCTTTTACAAAAATATGTGGTCCAATTTCTTTTCCAACAAAAATAAAAAGATATTGTGTTCTTCGTTCACCACACGTTGATAAAGATTCAAGAGAACATTTTGAGATTCGACTATATAAAAAAATGATGGATATTGATACTACAAATTCTTCTGAAGTTTTAGAGCTTTTATTTTATTTAACTTTTCCAGCTGGTGTTTCGGTTAATTTTCATAAGTTTTAGTTTATAATAATGCAAATAAATTTAATATAAATCTTCTTCAACTCGGGTTTTTATTTTACAATTAGAAGTGGGGTAAGAAATACAAGTTAAAACAAACCCTGCTTTAATTTGATCATTATCTAAAAAAGATTGCTCCGATTGATTTACCTTTCCCTCTAATAATTTACCAACACAAGTAGAACAAGCACCTGCCCTACATGAATAAGGTAATTCCAATCCTTGCTCTTCTGCCGCATCTAAAATAAATTGATCATCCGCGCATTCAATTGTTGAATCTAAATCATCCGATTTATTTACAAAATTAATTTTAAATATATTCATATTCTATTTATTTTATTGTATTTTAAATGTATTTTTTAACTAACTAAAAGATTTTAAAATATATATATATTTAAGTTGAGCATAATTTTTCGGAAATCCATAAATAAAAAAGATTAAGAGAATAATATTTTCTGAAATAGTATAAAAATATACCTATTTTTTTTTAACATTTTAGTATTATAATGAATAAAAAAAATTTTAAATTAAAAAGTAAAAAAAAGATATTACCTTATAGTTTGCTAGGTGAGCGAATGGTTTTGGGTATTCTTTTAACAGATCCCAATGCAATTAATATTGTTTATAAACAACTAAATATCGATGCTTTCTATTTAGAAACTCACAAGATTATTTATGAGGGAGCTTTATCTCTTCATGAGCAAGGTAAACCTGTTAATTATACCACAATAATAACCTGGATTGAAGATCAAAAATTAGTTAATAAATTTAATGATAGTAAATTAATTATAAATTTAATAAATCAAACAGTTTATACTTCTTTTTTAAATGATTATATTGCAATTGTTTATGAAAAATATTTAAGACGTTCAATAATTCAATTAGGACAAGAAATTAAACAATATGGATATTATACAGAAGTTTCATTAGAAGATCTTTTTTTTAATATCGAAAATAAAATCTTAACTTTAACTCAGATATATCAAAAAAAAAATATAGGTAGTACTGCAGACATTTTTTTTGAAATTTTAACGGAAATTAGATCACAACTTATATCACCTCAAGTTACAGGCTTATTTTCTGGTTTTTTAGAAATTGATCATATACTACAAGGTTTTCAAAAATCTGATTTAGTAATTTTAGCTGGTCGACCTTCAATGGGTAAAACAGCTTTAATTCTCAATATAACAAAAAATATTAGTACTCAATTTTCTGTTGATAGTGTCTTTTTTAGTTTGGAACTTACTAGACAGCAATTAATGTATCGACTTTTGTCCATAGAAACAAAAATTTCATCAAATAGATTAAAAGCAGGAAAAATTTCAAAAAGCGAATGGGTTCAAATAAATAAAAGTGTTAATAAACTTTCTCGATTATCTATTTTTATAGATGATAGCCCTGATCTTTCAATTTTAGATATTCAAGCAAAATTAAAAAATTTAAAACGTACTCAAAGTAAAAATCTTAGATTAGTTGTTATTGATTATTTACAACTTTTAGAAAATAGTAAAGACGAAAATCGTGTACAAGAATTATCAAAAATAACACGATCACTAAAAAAATTAGCTAGAACAATGAATATTACAATTGTAGTACTTTCACAATTAAGTAGAAATGTAGAAATGCGTCAAAATAAACGTCCTATTCTATCAGATTTACGAGATAGTGGATCTATTGAGCAAGATGCGGATGTTGTTTTAATGCTTTATCGAGATGAATATTATAATTCTAATACTACAAATAAAAATATAATGGAAGTTATTGTAGCAAAACAAAGAAATGGCCCTATTGGAAGAGCTTTTTTAAAATATATACCAAAACATTTTTTATTTGAAAATTAAAATTTCAAAATTATTAAAAAATTTTATTGTTAAGTAATAAATGTTTTGGTATTAGACTAAGCACCTTTAATTCAATTGGTAGAATATAGGTTTCCAAAACCTAATGTCGAGGGTTCGAATCCTTCAAGGTGTGTAGTTTAAAAATTTAAAATTTTAAACTTTTTTATGAAAATAAGTTAGTATCTTGTAGTTTTATTAAAAAAATGATAAATTTACGTTGAGTTCTTTCATATAAAGAAATCAATATAAAAAATAATATAAAAAATATGCCTAAAATAGTCTCATCTATGGCTAAACTTGCATTAAAAGCAGGTAAAGCAACCCCGGCACCACCTGTTGGTCCAGTTTTAAGTCAATATGGGATTAATATTTCTGCATTTTGTAAAGAATATAATGATCAAACCAAAGATCAGATTGGTACCATTATACCTGTTGAAATTTTTGTATATGAAGATAAATCCTATTCATTTATAATAAAAACACCTCCTGCTTCTATTTTATTACTACAAACTATTAATAAGAAAAAAGGAGCTTCTGAACCAAATCATTTTTGTGTTGGTCAAATTACTCATGATGAATTAAAAAAAATTGCAAAAATTAAATTACCAGATCTTAACACAAAAGAGATAGAATGTGCAATAAAAATTATTGAGGGTACAGCTAAAAACATGGGAATTAGAATTATTAGACCTTAATTTATTTTTCTGAATATTCCACTTATTTTTTGGTAAAATTTATTAATGAAAAAATCCTCAAAACGAAAAAAACAATTGGACTATTTAATTCAACAGAATAAAAAAAAATATTCCATAGATCACGCTATTAGTTTACTAAAACAAACAGCAACGGCAAAATTTATTGAGTCCGTGGAAATACATATAAATCTTAATATTGAACCAAAATACAGCGATCAACAATTACGTGCAAGCTTGATATTACCAAATAAAAATAAAAATAAAAAAAAAATAGCAGTTATTGTTCCCAATGAAAAAATTTTACCAGAATATTATGAACTTGCTGATATAGTTGGTTCAGAAAATTTGATAGAATTAATTAAAAAAAAAAATTTAGATTTAGATCTATTATTAACAACACCAGATATGATGATTAAATTAATGAAATTTAATAAAATACTTAGTTCTAAAGGGCTAATGCCATCAATAAAAACTGGTACAATTACAAAAGATATTATGACTAGTTTACATGAGTTTAGAAAAGGTAAAATCTTATATAGTGCTGATAAATTTGGGGTAGTACATTTATTATTTGGAAAAATAAATTTTACAAATGAAGAATTATATCAAAATTTACAGGTAATTTATCAATCTATAGAACAGAATAAACCTTCTGGTCTAAAAGGTCAGTATTTTAAGAGTATAAACTTATGTACTACAATGGGACCAGCTATTAATATAGACTTATCATATTTCAAAAATAATAAAATTTAATAATATAAAAAGAGCTCAAAATAATTTCTAAATAAATAAATATTTTTCAATTATTAAAACTTTTAAAAGAAATTTATATTAATAATAACAATAAACCACTTAAATATAATATCAAAAAAATTTTAAAAATGAACAAAAAAATTGATTTAATTGTTACTCAATTAAAAGAATTAACTTTATTAGAGGCATCTGAATTAGTAAAAGAAATTGAGAAAAATTTTAGTATAGATACTTCAATCTCGACTAATACTAACTTAATTTCTAGTATGGATATAGAAAAAAAAAAAGAAATTCAATTAGAACAAAAAACTACTTTTGATATTATTTTAGAAGATGTACCTAAAGACAAAAAAATAGCTATACTTAAAGTAGTCCGTTCAATCACTGGCTTAGGTTTAAAAGAGGTCAAAAATTTAGTAGAAAGTTCGCCTCAAATTATTAAGAAAAACATTTCTCAAATTGAAGCTGATAGTATTAAGAAACAACTAGTAACGGTTGGTGCAGGTATTACGATAAAATAAAAAAAGATTCATAGTTTTCTAATAATAAAAAAGACTAAAAAAATCATGAATTAATGGTGTTTTTAAACTAGTTTTACTTTCTTTAGAAAAAAGATCCACATCTTTTTGTTTAAATTTCTTCAAGCTACTAAAAACATTTAATTTATTAAAATTTTCAAGTTTATGAGTTTCTTTACTAGGAAAAAGTAAAAATTCGATATTGTTAGAATTTTTTATTAAAATTTTATAATAATTTAAAAACTCATTTAATGTAATTGAATTTAATTTAGTTTTTTTAAATCTAGAAAATAAATTTTCTCTTATTTTTTTTACTTGTTTTAAAGAAGGACCCTGTTTTTCACCTCTTTTGCTTAGTAGAGTCCGATTGAAAACTCCATCTTTTTTAATATAACGTTTATATGAATTAGCAATTTGTTCAAGCCATTCTATTTTTGAATTAATGAAATCGTTAGCCTTTTCATAATCTAAAAATATAGGACAAATTGGTTTAAAATTTTCAAAATCCTTATTTGAATAAATATCTAAACTCCATCTATGGCTTAATAACCATAACGGATTTTGTAGTACCTCTTTTAATGACGTATCTGTATAATAATTATAGTTTAAAGAACTTTCCCTTAAATTTAAATTTTTAAGTTTTAAAAGATTATGATTTTTAATTCCATAAATTCCTCTACTTCGTGCTAAAAAACCACCTTGTTTTAATTTTTTTAACTGATTATTATACCCTCTAAATTTTTCTTGAATCATAATTATTTGAGATGAGGTTACACGTGGTGTATTATCACCATAATATAAATCAATTATTTCGGAATCTGGATGTTCTTGAGTATATTCTTGAAAACTATTATTTTCTGCAATATATTTATCTTCAGAATCATTGTAAGTAAAATCATAAAAAGAGCAACCTAATTGGGATTGGGTCTCGATTTTATCTTGTAAAATGAGTGGTTTATTAAAAAAACTTACAATATTATTTTGATATATTTGTAATAATGTTTCTTTATCATTATGGAAGAAATATAATTTATTAAAAGTATCTAAATTTTTATAATCTTTATTCTTATTTTCCTTCCTTTTTATTTTATAAATATTTGTTGTATGTTGAGAACGGAAAAAAGTAGAATCATATGTTGAATAATTTGTATTTTTACGTCGTTGAAGCCATTTCTGAAGGAAAGAAGAATGTTTAGATGAATGCATTTTTATTGATTTAAAAAAACCTTTTCTTAAAAGTAAAACTTTTTCATAATAGTTAGGAAAAAAAGTTGCAGCTAATTTTTTAAAAAATAAAATTTGTTTTTCTTGAATCTTATAAATTTTTTCTATTAAAAATTTTTCATATTTATTAAAAATTTGAAATAATTTAATTTTATCTATTGTATTTAACTGATTTTTTTTTTGTAAAGTTATTAAATTTGTTTTATATTCATGTTGAAGTGCTTGAATTTGTTTAAAAAAAAGATGTGAATTTTTATGACTATTTTGTAATTGACGTAAATCAAAAGTTTCAAGTGTTAATAGTGTGTTTATATAAGGTACTTTTTCATAAGAAACTTTTTCTATATTTTTACTTTTTAATGGTGATTTAAATAATGAAAAAAAATTTAAAACTTGTGTATCACTAATATCCTTTTCTTGTATTGGAAGAATAACCTTTAATTGATTATAAGTATTTTCTTTATAATCATTAGAAGGACAAATGGATTCTTTCTCTTTTATTGCTTTAATTTTATTTTTATTCGGTTTAAATTTTTTTATATTATTTATTAAACAACTGTTAATTAAACGAAATTTATTTAAAAATACACTTGAATCTTTTTTATTATAATTAGTATTTAATTCATGCTTTTTTATTTCTAAATATAACGAATTTGGGTTATTTTTACCCAATAAAATTGATTTTATCTCTATCATAATATGTGGTTGTTAATTAATTATAAAATATAAATATATATATATTATATATATTTAATTGTAACAAATAGAAATTTTTTTTATATTCTTCTTAGTATATATAATACTATAAAAAAATTTTATACTAAGCTATTTATAATTTTTTATATTTCAATTATAGAAAATTATAAATCTTGAGAATACAAATATAAAACAAACTTATTAAATTAAAATTAAAAATTTATAAAATAAGATTAAATGACTAATAATAAATCAGCAAAAAAACGAGTAAAAATTAATAATCGAAATCGAATTCAAAATAATAATTATAAAAGATTAATTAAAAACTTTATTAAAAAAATTTTGCAATCATTAAAAGTATATCCACTAAAACCAACAGATGAAAAAAAAATTTTTTTATTAAATCTCTTAGATATTACTTATAGTAAAATAGATAAAGCAAAAAATAAAAATATTATATCAAAAAATGCTGCAGCACATAAAAAATCTCGCTTAATAAAAAAATTAAATAAAATAATTTATTAAAATTTTTAATTAAAATTTTTTTTTTGGACTATTATAGTATAAAAAAGTGAAATTACGATTACCAAACTAATAAATATTAATACTTATATTAATATTAATTTTATTTTAATGTAATAAAATCCCAATAAATTTACTTTATCATTTTTATGGATCAAAAATTTTATACAACAAGTTTACCAGAATTATTAGAAATTCAAAAAAATAGTTTTTGTTGGTTTTTATCAAAAGGTTTACTAGAAGAACTCATACAATTTTCTTCCATCTTTGATATTACAGAAAGTTTAGAAATAAAAGTTTATGCCCATGAATATAAATTAAAAAAACCAAAATTAACACCACTAAATGCAAAAATTAATAATACAAACTATATATTAAAAATTTATGTACCCATTAAGCTTCTAAAAATAAAAAATAATTTAAAACAAACAAATTATATCGAAAAAATTTTTGATAAACAACAAATATTTATGGGTGAAATCCCTCTTATGACGGATAAAGGAACGTTTATAGTAAATGGATGTGAAAGAGTTATTATTAATCAACTCATTCGTAGTCCAGGGGTTTTATACAAAAAAGATAAAAAGAAAAATCAGTCATTAGATTATATATACTCAGGAACAGTCATTACTCGAAAAGGATCTTGGTTAACCTTTGAACTAGATTCTACTAATATTATATGGGTAAAAATAGATAAACGTTATAAAATACCTATTTATAAATTTTTATCCTCTTTAAATTTAACGGATGAAGAAATTTATACTAATATTAACAATGGTACTTTTTTAGCTCAGAGTATTAAAAAATTAAAAAAAAAAATTAGTAAAACAACAACTGTTAGTAATGAGAATTTAGCTAAGCATAATATTTTATTATCTCAAGAACGAATAAAAGAATTAATAGATTCACAAATCATGAATAATAAATTTTATGATTTGGGTGAAGTTGGACGGATGAAAATTAACAAAAAATTTGGATTAAATATAACAACTAAAACCAGACTTTTGACTCCCATTGATATTCTTAAAATAATTGATTATTTAATAGATTTAAAATTACAAAATAGTGAAGGTGATGATATTGATAGTCTAGAAAATCGTCAAATACGATGTGTAGGAGAATTATTACAATTACAAGTACGTATAGGTTTTACAAGACTAAAACGGATTGTAAGTGAAAAACTTACTTTATCAGATCTAAATACTTTAAAACCTTATACTTTGTTTAGTTCAAAACCTTTAATAAGGGTTATGAGAGAATTTTTTGGTTCAAGTCAATTATCACAATTTATGGATGAAATTAATCCATTATCAGAATTAACACATAAAAGAAGAATTAGTGCATTAGGACCTGGTGGTTTAAGTACGGAACATGTAACATTTGCTGCTAGAGATATACATCCAACTCAATATGGTCGTTTATGCCCAATTGAAACACCTGAAGGTCAAAATGCTGGACTGATTAGTTCTTTAGCTTGTTATGCTAAAATTAATAAATTAGGTTTTATTGAAACTCCTTTTTTAAAAGTAACTAATGGTAAAATTGAATGGGATACTCCATTTATTTTTTTAACTGCTGAAGAGGAACGATACTTTAAAATAGCATCAGCCGATATTCCAGTAACATTTAATGGTAATTTTATACTAAATGAATTAATACCTATTAGGTATAATCACAAGTTTCATTTAGTTTCTGCAGATCAAATTGATTTAGTAACTATTTCACCTATTCAATTTTTTTCTATAGCTACAGCATTGATTCCTTTTTTAGAACATAATGATGCGAATCGGGCTTTAATGGGCTCAAATATGCAACGCCAAGCGGTACCCCTTATATATCCGCAAAAACCCATTGTAGGTACTGGATTAGAATTATCTGTAGCATGGAACTCAGGTAAAGGGGTTATAAGTAGAACGGATGGAAAGGTTAATACTGTAACTGGAGATGAAATAATAATTAAAAATATTACTAAAAAAGTATTATCACCAACATATACAAAATATAAGCTAGAAAAATATCAGAGATCAAATCAAGATACTTGCATTAATCAAAAGCCAATTGTTTGGCCAGGTCAAATAGTAAAATCAGGACAAATTATCGCAGATGGTCCTGGAATTCTTAATGGTGAATTAGCACTTGGTCAAAATTTATTAATAGCTTATATGCCTTGGGAAGGTTATAATTATGAAGATGCTATATTAGTAAGTCATAGAGTTTTATCAGAGAATATTTTTACCTCTATTCATATTGAGCGTTATGAATTAGAAATAAAACAAACAAGAACTGGTCGTGAACAATTAACAAAGAATCTTCCAAATATTAATGAACAAGAGTTAAATCATTTAGATGAGAATGGTATTGTAAAAGAAGGTACATTTGTTCAACCTTATGATGTATTAATTGGAAAAATAACACCTAAAGAAAACTCTGACCAATTACCTGAAAGAAAATTATTAAAAGCTATTTTTGGTGAAAAAATAAAAAATATTCGCGATACTTCTCTTCGAATGCCAAAAGGTATTTCTGGAAGGGTTCTAAAAATTTTAAAATTTTCGAGAGAAATAGAGAATGAAAATAACATTCCGGTTGAAAATATAATATTAATTCAAGTTTTAATTGCACAAATTCGTAAAATCAAAATTGGTGATAAGATTGCAGGTAGACATGGAAATAAAGGAGTTATTTCCAAAATAATGGCGATTGAAGATATGCCTTATCTCCCAGATGGAACACCTATTGATTTAATTTTTAATCCATTAGGAGTACCATCTCGAATGAATGTAGGTCAAATTTTTGAATGTTTACTTGGATTAGCTGGTGACAATTTGAATTATCATTTTAGAATTTTACCATTTGATGAAATGTACGGAAATGAATCCTCTCGAATATTAATTAATAATAAATTAAAAGAAGCAGCTTTGATTTCAAAAAAACTTTGGTTATTTAATTCTAATTGTCCAGGAAAAATTTTTTTAACAGATGGTAGAACTGGAGAAAAATTTGATAATGCAGTTTTAATTGGTAAAAGTTATATACTAAAACTTGTTCATCTTGTTGATGATAAAATTCATGCAAGGGCTACAGGACCTTATTCTTTAATAACACAACAACCTATTGGTGGTAAATCTTTACAAGGAGGTCAAAGATTTGGTGAAATGGAAGTTTGGGCGTTAGAAGCTTTTGGTGCTGCATATACTTTACAAGAATTATTAACTTTAAAGTCAGATGATATAAAAGGTAGAAATCAGGTGATAAATTCTATTATACGTGGACAACCTATTCCAAAACCTGGAATCCCTGAATCTTTTAAAGTTTTATTACGAGAATTACAAGGTTTAGGTTTGGATATTAATAGTTATAAATTAAAAAGGTTAAAGAACGGATATATTGAAGATTGTGAAATTAATTTTTTTTCTAATTAATTTAAATTAATTGATAATATAAAAAGGTTTTATTAAATTTTAATTTTTTTATAATTTTTTATGGAACATAAAAATCAAGATTTTGATTATGTCAAAATCAATCTTGCATCACCTACTAGAATTCGAGGTTGGGCAGAACGAACTCTTTCGAATGGTCATGTAATCGGTGAAGTTATAAAACCTGAAACAATAAATTATCGGACTTTCAAACCTGAGATAGATGGTTTATTTTGTGAAAAAATTTTTGGACCTATTAAAAATTGGGAATGTCGTTGTGGTAAATATAAACAAACTCGTGATCAAGGTCGTGTTTGTGAATTATGTGGGGTTGAACTTACTGAATCTAAAGTTCGACGACACCGAATGGGATTCGTTAAATTATTAACACCTATAGCTCATATTTGGTATCTAAAAAGCAGACCTAGTTATATCGCAAAAGTTTTAGATAAACCTATTGAATTTATAGAATCCATTATTTATTCTAATGAAATAAAAAATAAAAAAACAAAATCATCTTTAGAAACAAAACTGAATACAAATAAATTTAAAAATTTATTTGATGAAGAAGATGAAAAAAAATATTTGGTTAATTTAAAAATTAGTATAAAATCAGGAACTGTATGGCTTCATAAATTACTTCAAAAGATCGATATAATAAAGGAAACTAAAAATAGTCGCAATGAATTGCTAAAGATAATTGAGATAAAAAATAAAGTTACAAAAAATCAATTAAATGGGACTAAGATTAATGATGATAAATCAATCCAAAAAAATGGAATAAAAATAAAAAAAATAACAACACGTATAAGAATTTTAGAAAGTTTTATTGCAACAAATTCAAAACCAGAATGGATGATATTAGAAAATTTACCCATTATTCCTCCTGGTTTACGACCTATGGTACGACTTGATAGTGGTAGATTTGCAACATCCGATATAAATGAATTATATCGACGTGTAATTATAAGAAATAATAGGTTAAAACGTCTAATATCCATTTATGCTCCTGATATAGTTCTACGAAGTGAAAAACGTATGCTTCAAGAAGCTGTGGATAGTTTAATAGATAATGGAAAACGTGATTTAAAATACAAAGATATGCATAACCGTATTTTAAAATCATTAAGTAAAACGATTGAAGGTAAACAAGGTCGTTTTCGTCAAAATTTACTTGGGAAACGTGTAGATTATTCTGGACGATCCGTTATAATAGTGGGACCACAATTAGAATTACATGAATGTGGATTACCTTATGAATTGGCCATTGAACTTTATCAATCCTTTATTATACATGAACTTATCAATCAAAATCTTGCTGGAACAATTCGGATGGCAAAAAAAATTATTCGACAAAACGATACTTTTATTTGGAATTTATTAAAAGAAATAATGAAAGGTCACCCTGTTTTACTTAATAGAGCTCCTACTTTGCATCGTTTAGGAATTCAAGCTTTTGAACCTATTTTAGTGAATGATCATGCTATATTATTACACCCATTAGTATGTTCAGCTTTTAATGCGGATTTTGATGGTGATCAAATGTCAGTTCATTTACCATTATCTTTAGAAGCTCAAATCGAATCGAGACTTTTATTATTTAGTACCAATAATATTTTATCACCAGCAACGGGACAACCTATTATTCAACCTACACAAGATATGTTATTAGGATGTTATTATTTAACTATGACTAATCAAGTAAAAACAATTGGAACAAATCATTATTTTTCTCATTTTAATGATGTATTACTTGCGTATAAACAAAATTCAATCAATTTACATTCATTTATTTGGGTACGATGTTCAAATACTTTTAATTTTTCTAAAAATGAAATGAATAAATATAATCTTTTAAAAATTATTCATATAAATAATAACGAAAAAATTGAATTTTATAAAAATTTACAGAGAAAAATACTAATAAAGGAGAATAAAATAATACAACAATATATTCGTACAACTCCAGGACGAATTATTTTTAATAATAGCTTAAATAAAATTTTATCTTCTAAAAAATTGAAAAAGAATTAAAATGAAGGATAATCCAATATTATTTAATAATATAATTATAGATAAAAAAAAATTAAAAGAAATTATTGCTTGGGTTTTTTCAAATTTTGGATCTGTTAAAGCGGCACACTTAATTGAGAAGTTTAAAAATCTTGGTTTTAAATATGCAACTCAATCAGGTTTTTCTATAAGTATTGAAGATTTAACTGTACCACCTTCCAAAGATACTCTGATTAAATTGGCAGATACAAAGGTCTATCAAATTGAATTGAAGGCGAATCAAGGTAAAATAACAGAGAATGAACGATTTCAACAAATTTTAAATACATGGGCTAATACAAGCGAAAAATTGAAAGATGCTGTAGTAGATTTTTTTAAAAAAACTGATCCATTTAATCCTGTTTTTATAATGGCTTTTTCCGGTGCAAGAGGTAATATTTCTCAAGTTAGACAACTAGTAGGTATGCGAGGGTTAATGTCTGATCCAAATGGTCAAATTATAGCTTTTCCTATAAAAAAAAATTTTAGAGAAGGATTAACTTTAACTGATTATATTATTTCAACATACGGAGCTAGAAAAGGATTAGTAGATACTGCTTTACGTACTGCTGACTCAGGCTATTTAACAAGACGATTAATTGATGTTGCTCAAGATATTATCGTAAGAGAAAAAGACTGTAAAAGTAAATCAGGTATTTTAATAACTAATAATACTAAGAATAAAATTTCTAAAACATTATGGACAAATCGTATTTTGGGTAGAGTAACTGCGCGAAACGTTATAAATCCACAAACAAAAGAATCCATTATACTTCCTAATACACTTATAACAAAAGATTTAACTAAAAAAATTACTCAAAAGAATATTCAACAAATTGTTTTACGATCACCATTAACATGTCTCTCAAGACGCTCTATTTGCCAATATTGTTATGGATGGAATTTAGCTTCAGAGTTAATGATTAATCTTGGAGAAGCTGTTGGGATTATAGCTGCTCAATCTATTGGTGAGCCTGGAACACAATTAACAATGCGGACATTTCATACAGGTGGAGTATTTACTAGCGAGAATATTCGTCAATTTTTTGCAAAAACCTCTGGTCAAATAAAATTTTCAAAAGATATTAAAACAAATTTTTATCGTACTGAATATGGAGAATGTGTTTTAATTTGTGAAAATGAATCTAGTATTAATTTATATGACTATAAAAATAAAGTCTCAATTATAAAGGTATACCCAAAAACCAAAATTTTTGTAAAAAATAAAGCATTTGTTAAACAACAAGATTTAATTCTTGAATATAATTTTCAATCACAGAAAAAAAATGAGGAAAATTCTATAACAAATATTTTTGTTAAAAATTCTGGAGAAATTAAAAATCAAACACTCATTTTATCAAATGAGAATAAATCAAACGAAATAAATAATTTAGTATGGGTATTATCCGGTCATGTTTATACTATTCCTTTGAATAGTAGTATTATTAACAAATCTTCTTCCATTCTTAAAAAAGCACAAACTTATGCACATACTAAGTTGGTTAATAAAATGGGTGGAATATTTTATTTACCCCAATTATCAGAAAATAATACTTTAAAAAACCTTTATATCTTTTATAAACATCTTTTTTTAACAAAAAATCAAATTTATTTAATAAATAATGTTAAAGGAACATTTAAGAAATTTAAGTGTACTTATTTTTTACATAATGAATATCAAATTCATTTACAAGTTCCAAAATTAGAACAACAAGCGTATCAAAAAATTAAAAAAATAGGTATTTTAGTACAAAGAAAATATAAAGTTAAAACAGGGGGGATTTTTTCAAATCCTACAAAATTTTATCAAAAAAAGAGAAATATCTCTCAACTTTCTAAAATAGGTGGAAGTATTTTATATATCCCACAATGTATTTATCCAGTAAACTGTGATTTTAATGAACTCACAATAAAAAAAGGGCAACAAATTTATGGAAAGACAAAATTATACAAAAATACTTATACAAATATCTCTGGTTTAGTTGACTTTATTCTAATTGGGAATTTAATACAAAAAATTATAGTAAAACCCGGATTATTTATAGAGGTAAAGGAAATAAAAAAAATAAAACAATATAAGAATCAAATATTTTACCCAGGTGAATTAATTTTAAATAAAATTCAAATTAAACGTTTATGCTATAGTGAAATTAAAAATATTAATAAAAAAATACTCCTTTGTTTTTATCCCATAATTCGTTATGAAATTACAGAAAGATATTTAAAATATAATTTATTTTTTAATAATACTACTATAAAAGTTGAAAATTTTAATTTAAATTGTATTTTAAATAATCGTTTATCTATTAACCAACCTTTTTATTTAGTTCAACAAAGTCTTTTTATAAAAAATCAAAATTCAGAAAATAATTTACTTAATAAAATTAGTTTTGTTTCGAAAGAGAAAAAAAAAAAACAAAATTTTTTTAATTTATGTTTAAATTCATTAGAAAAATTAACAATTCAAAAATACCAGTATAATAATAAAATATTTAATAAAACAAAATTTTTAATAAATATTTTACAAAAACAATATATAGAACCTTATTCTCAATTAGCTAACTATGGTATTTTAACAGAATACCCCATGAATATTTTGAAAATTAAAGAACAAAATAAACAAAATGAAAGGAGAGTTCTTTTTATAAGTGAAAATAATTTTAAAAAATTTTATTTAGAAGATAAACAAATTGGATTAAAAAAAAGAAATTTTATTATATCTCAAGAACCATTTACTAATGCGTTTATAAGTAAAAATTCAGGATTAATTAATGAAATTTCAGGAAACAAAATTTTTTTACGTATTGGAACCCCCTATTTATTCTCACAATTTGCTGTAATTAAAAAATATGAAGGTGATTTAATTAAAAAAGGTGAATTATTAGGTCAAATCTACTATAAAAAAGTAAAAACAGCTGATATTGTTCAAGGGTTACCAAAAGTAGAAGAAATTTTAGAAGCACGACGAACAAAATCAAGAACAACATTAATAAGAAAGCCTGGTATAATTGGAAAAATCAAACCATTAAAGAAAAATATTCAAGTTTTTATTAGTGATAAAGATACATTTCATGTTTATTATTTATCAAAATCACAACGTTTATTAGTGAAAGAATCAGAGTTTGTTACTGTTGGTCAATCATTAGTAGATATTACAACAAATTATCATAACATTTTATACATATTTTTTATTTATTATAAAGATTTAAATTTTTTAAATTTATACCAATCTGCTTATCGTAGTTTACGAAAAATTCAATCTCTTCTTATAAAAGGAATTCAATCTGTATATTGGTCGCAAGGAGTAGATATTGCCGACAAACACATTGAAATTATTATAAAACAAATGACAAGTAAAGTTAAAATAATTGATGGAGGTAGTTCCGCTTTTTTACCTGAGGAATTCATTGATCTAGAGTATGTGAATTATATAAATAAATGTTTGAAAAAAAAAAATTATATAAGATTTGAACCTATTTTACTAGGAATTACACGAGCATCGTTAAACACTAATAGTTTTATTTCAGCTGCAAGTTTTCAATATACGACAAATATTTTGGCTGAAGCAGCAATTCGAGGTAAAATTGATTGGCTTCGTGGATTAAAGGAAAATATTATAGTGGGTCGTTTAATACCTAGTGGTACTGGTTTTAATCTACATAGTGATATCTCATATATTGCTACAAGAATTCCTATGGATAAACAAAAAAATAATTTATTTATTCAAAATCAAAGACAGAAAAAGTATATTCGTATGCGGAATCGTATAAAATTTTTTAAGAATATCTAGTCTTTTTTATTGTTAATAGGTATAATGGTTTAAATTTAATATTAGTTTTACCTTAAAATTTATAAAATTATGTTATTAATTTATTAATAATTTATATGTCTGAAATAAAATTATCAGAACTTATTGAAGCTAGTGTACATTTTGGGCATAAGGTTAATCGTTGGAATCCAAAAATGCTACCTTATATTTATAGTAAAAATGATGGTATTCATATTATTGATTTGATCAAAACAAAAAGTTTACTCCAACAAGCTTGTGATTTTCTTAAAAAAATAACTAGACAAAATAAAAAGATCCTATTTATTGGGACAAGTAAACAAACAGCATCAATTATTAAAAAAGAAGCACAACGTTGTAATGCATATTATATAAATTATCGTTGGTTAGGAGGCACTTTAACTAATTGGGTAACAATAAAAAAATGTATTAAACGATTAAAGTATTTAGAAGAAGTGGAAAATAATACTCAATTTCAAAAATTTCCGAAAAAAGAATCTTATAAATTAAAAAAAGAATTGAATCGTTTACGTAAATATTTTTCCGGAATAAAAAATATGGAAAAAAAACCAGATATTATAATAGTTGCGAATCAGAAGGCCGATTTAACAGCAATTAATGAAGCACGTAAATTAGGAATATTTATTATTTCACTCCTTGATACAAACTGTAATCCTGAATTGGCTGATATTCCAATTCCAGCAAATGATGATGCAACAAGATCTATTCAATATATAATTGGAAAATTATCTGATAGTATTTATTATAAAACTACATCGAAAGAATAAGTTAATAATAATTTAGTTTTAATTAAATTCATTCACTTTTATGAAATTTTAATAAAAAAAGTATGAAAAAAAGTATTAAAATAATAAATCAAAAAATTTATTATAAATATTAAGGACAAAGTAAGATTTATTGATGATTAATTCTTTATTAAAATTTATTGTTAAATATATATAATTTATGTTATTAGCATTTAATTTTTTTCAGTTAATTTATAAAACATGTGATTTTGTTTTTTGGCATTTTTACTTAACTACACTTTTTATAGCGGATATTATTGAGGCTATTAGCAGTTATTTTATTTTTCCCATTGTTTGGTTTACTGGTTATTTTCCAATGTTAATACCTCTTATTAATGAAAGTTTATTAATAATGTTTTTTTTTATGCGTTTTATAATATTTCTTCTTAATATGCGTTATATTTTATTTTTATTCCCTAATCTTAATCCATATATTCAACCATGGTTTTTTATTGAACTTGCAACTAGACCTTTAATTCGATTTAGTGAAATCCTTTTCCCAAAAATTTTTGGATTTGATGCTTCACTATTTATTTTATTCTCAGTTTGCGAGTCACTTTGTGACTTTTTATTGTATACTCGTTTTATACCTCCAACATTATAATTTTTAATAATTTTATAGTATTTTTTATAGATATAACAAATTTTATCCACCTCCCACAATAGTAATTAGATTAATATGAAATTTGTTAGATACTAAAATATCATCCCATTCTTGTTGTGAACAAATTTTACCATTACATTCTACTATAATTAATGGATTTGAAAAATTAAAAAATTTAAGAATATCATTTAAACTTGGAATTTTATAAGTATAAAAACAATAAGCTTTAGTATTAAATTTAAGAGTAAAATAAAATAATTTTTGTTGTTTATCCATAGGAATTTTTCCTTTTTTTTTTTTTTTTATGGCGAGCGTAGCCAAGTGGTTAAGGCATCGGGTTGTGATTCCGATATACGAGGGTTCAAATCCCTTCGTTCGCCCTTTTAAAATTTTATACAAATTTATTTATTTTTTAATCCTTCTATAAAACCTAGAGATATTTCATAGATATAAGATAATAATTTTTCGTGACTAATATCTTTTAAAATATTTTCAAACTGTATTTTTAATAAAATAGCTGTTTTTTCTAAAATATCAGGAGAGATCCTTCTAAAAATATCATCCTCCTTAATCATTGAAATATTAGATTCTCCAGGTTTTACCATAGGATAACAATTAGTTATTTCCTCTATAATAAATTCAACTAATATTGGTCCTTTTCTCGCAATTAATTTTGCTATTATTTGAGTTAAATTTATTGTTGAATTTATACTAAATCCTGGGATTCCATATGTTTTAGCTAATTTTATTAGATTAGGTGCACCAAATTTTATTCTAGAATTAGAATATCGTTTATCATAAAAAGATTCTTGCCATTGTCTAACCATTCCTTGCCAATGATTATTAATTACAAATATTTTTATAGGTAATTTATATTGCATAATAGTACCTAATTCTTGCAAGTTCATTTGAAAACTTGAGTCACCACTAATACAAATAACTGTTTTTTCGGGGTGAGCCACCTGCATACCAATAGCAGCAGGTAAACCGTAACCCATTGTTCCTAATCCAGCACTTGAGGCCCAATGATAAGGGAGACAACTTATATATTGTGCAGCCCACATTTGATGTTGACCAACATCTGTAGTAAAAAAAGCATTTGGTACTAATCTACCAATTTTATTAATTATCAGAGGACCAGTTAATTTTTTTTCAAGATAATTTTCTCTTATACTATTCTTTATTTCAAATCTAATTTTATGAATTTTTTCCTTTTTTTGTTTTATATTTTTAGATAAAGAATTTAATTTTATTTTCCCTTTTTTAAAATTATTAGATAATTGATTATTTAGAGTATTTTCTTTTTTATCTTTTAATTCCGAAAATTTTGATATCAATGGTAAATGATAAGCTTTTTTCCAGTTAAGAATTTTTTTTTGCCAACCTTCGATTCGTTTCGAATATACCTGATAACTAGTATGTTCTAAACTTAAAATTATAAGATTTTGCAATATAGGCTTTATATGACCAATAATACCTATATGTATTGTTTTATTTTTATTAATTTCTGCCGAATCTACGTCAATATGTATAATTTTAGCTTTTTCAGCAAAACTACTTAATTTTCCAGTTACTCTATCATCAAATCTTGCTCCCATTGCAATAAGTAAATCGCAATTATTTACTGTATAATTTGCATAGGCTGTACCATGCATTCCTAACATACCAAGAGAAAGGGCGTTATCTTGATTAAAAATACCTTTACCCATAATAGTATAAGTAATAGGAATATTAAAAAGTTGTTGAAAATAATTAACTTCATTTATAGCCTTAATAGCACCACCTCCAATATATAATAGTGGTCGTTTTGAACAACTTAATAAAATTAATGCCGCATAAAATTGTTTTGAGAATAAAGGAAATCGAAATCTTATCTCTAAAATTCGTGCTATACTACTGGGTAGTATCGGATTGTAAGTTGAAACGAAATCTGCTCCCATATTTTTGGGTAAATCTATTACAACTGGACCTGGACGACCATGTTGTGCGATATAAAACCCTTCAGCAATACAACGATTTATATCATTAACATCTTTAATTATATATGAATGTTTTACAATTGGTAATGTAATACCAAAAATATCAATCTCTTGAAAAGCATTACTTCCTAATAAGTGTGTTGGTATTTGACCTGTAATAACTAACAAAGGAATAGAATCCATATAAGCTGTTCCTATACCTGTTACAAGATTAGTAGCTCCTGGGCCAGAAGTTGCAAAACAAACTCCAATAGAACCTGTAGCTCGTGAATACGCATCTGCTGCATGAACAGCAGCTTGTTCGTGACGTACTAAGTAATGATTTAGTAAATTCTTGGTCTCCCAATAGTATAGTTCATCATAAAGAGGTAAAATTGCTCCACCCGGATAACCAAAAATAACCTTTACACCATGAGCTATTAATGTATCTAGTACAACATAAGCTCCAGTAATATTATTATTCATATTAGAATTAAAAATTAAATTTTTTAAAAATAAGAATATTTATTAAATATATTCTTCTAATGTTTTATTTTTTTTAATATTTTGCATCATATTCTCAATCAACACAATAACAATAACAAGATCTATTAATTTAGTATAATCTTTTTTAATAGAAAAATATATTAAAATAAAAAAATTAATCAAATGAAGATAATTTTTTGATACATTTTAAAGACAAAATTTATTTAAATTTAAAAAATAAATTAATATTGTATTCATTTATTACTTTTATAATTTTTTTATTCTAATAATAATATTAGAAAAAAGATTATTGTAAGGAAAAATTATTATGGACAAGATTTAAAATTTTAATTAACTCTAAAAATTTTATATTATATTCACACATTAAAAAATAAAAGAAACTATAAACATAAATTAACTTTATAAATTTTTGCATTATAAAAGTATAAAAAATTTAAATAACATTTTAAGTTATTATACATTGTTAATATTAATAACAAGATTAAATATTATGAATAACAATTATTAGGTAAAAATAAAATTTATTATTATTAGTATATTTATCAATTTTTTTAACCATTATTCTTAATAATAAAATAGATGGGGAAAATTTATATTTAAATTTTAAGAATTCAATAATAAATAAATGTGATATACAAAAATCCCCAATTATTTTAAATAATAATATTATTACTAAGGTAGAAGAAAAAGCTAATTATAATAATCTTCTTAAATTTATAAAAAATAATGAAGAAATTAAAAAAATAAATTTTTATAAAAAAGGTCAAATAAATATTATTGAAAATAAAAAATTAGAGGATCAAATGCAAAAAGTAAAATTTAAAAGCCTTGATAAAACATCATCTTTAAATATTCGATTAAATGATGGAAAAAGAGATTTTACAACTTATCTTATACAAAAGGATCAATCTTTTTTTCTAAAGTTAACTAATTACCTTCTTCCTATGATATTTTTATTAGGATTTATTTTTTTACTTCAAAGAACTAGTAATAATATTGGACCAAATCAATTAATGAATATAAGAAAATCACAAGCTAAAATAAATATATTTTCACAAACCGGTGTCTTTTTTGATATGGTAGCGGGAATTGATGAGGCGAAAGAAGAATTACAAGAAATTGTAACATTTTTAGAAAAACCAAAACGTTTTATACAAGTTGGTGCTGAAATTCCTAAAGGAGTTCTTTTGGTAGGACCCCCAGGGACCGGAAAAACTTTATTAGCAAAAGCTGTTGCTGGCGAAGCCAAGGTCCCCTTTATTAATATTTCTGGATCTGAATTTATAGAAATGTTTGTTGGTGTAGGTGCTTCAAGAGTGCGGGATTTATTTAAAACTGCAAAAAAAAATGCTCCTTGTCTTTTATTTATTGATGAAATTGACGCGATAGGTCGACAACGTGGTACTGGTATAGGCGGAAATAATGATGAACGTGAACAAGCATTGAATCAAATTTTAACTGAGATGGATGGTTTTCGAAATAATACGGGAATAATTGTTATTGGTGCAACAAATAGAGTTGATTTTTTAGATGTCGCTTTATTAAGACCTGGACGTTTTAATCGACAAATTATTATATATTTACCTGATGTTAAAGGACGAAAAGAGATTTTAAAAGTTCATTCACGAAATAAAAAATTTGCGACAAATGTTTCTATAGAGTCAATAGCTCAACGTACATCAGGTTTTTCTGGAGCAGATCTTGCAAATTTACTTAATGAGGCTGCAATAGGAAGTGCGAGACAAAATAGTGAAACAATATCAATAAAAGATATTAATTTAGCATTTGAGAGAATTATAGCAGGTTTAGAAGGTCAAATCTTAAAAGATGCTAAAAATAAAAGACTAATTGCATATCATGAATGTGGACATGCTATTATTGGTACACTTTTACCATATCATAATAAAGTTGAGAAAGTAACAATAATTCCACGTGGTCAAACTCAAGGTTTAACTTGGTTTATACCAAATGAAAATCAAATATTTGCTTCTCAAGGACAATTAACTGCTAATATTATTGGATTACTTGGTGGTCGTGCAGTAGAAGAAATTGTTTTCGGTGAGAAAGAAGTAACAACTGGTGCGATGAATGATTTTCAACAAGTAACACAAATAGCCCGACAAATGGTTACGGAATTTGGTATGTCTAAACTTGGTCCTATTTTTATGGAATTTGATAATAATGAGACCTTTTTTTTAGGTTGTGAGATGGAATTACGACCAGAAAAATCTCAAAAAATTTTAAATTTAATTGATGATGAAATAAATACCATCATCAATTATTGTTATAATCAAGCTAGGAAAATAATTTTAGATAATCGTGTTATTCTTGATAATTTGGTAGAATATCTTATGAATAATGAAACTATGAATATGGATGAATTAGAAAATAATATAAAAGCTTATAGTTTAATTCCAAAAAAGATTTTGGATTAAATGAGTTATTTTAAAAAAATATAAAATAATACTTACAATTCTTTTTTATATTTAAAAAGAATTGTAAAAATAAGAAAAAAAAAATGGAAAAAAAAGATAATAAAGAAAATACCATAGGTATGAAAGCCGATATGGTTAAATTTTTACGTAAACAAACTGGAGTTAGTATAATGGCTTGTAAAAAAGCATTACAAAAAACAAAAGGAGATTATAATAAAACAATAAAAGAGTTAAAAAATCAGGGTTTTATTTCAACTGAAAAAAAAAAAAATCGTCAAACTAACGCTGGATTTATTTTTTCTTATGTACATCGTGGAAAAATAGGAGTTTTAGTTGAAATAAAATGTGAAACGGATTTTGTTGCAAAACATGAATATTTTCAAAATTTAGGTAAAGATATAGCAATGCAAATAGCTTCATCCTCTGATGAAATTCAATATATTTCTGAAGAGAATATTTCTAAAAGTATGATAGAACATGATCGAAAAATTGAATTAGAACGGGAAGATTTAAAAAATAAAAAACAAAAAATTAAAGATCAAATAGTAATGGAAAGAATTCAAAAATTAATAAAAAATAGAACATTGCTTAATCAAAAATTTATTAAAAATAATAGCATTACAATTAATGAACTTATTAAAAAGAATATAATATTATTGGATGAAAATATAAAAATTTCACGATTTTGTCGTTATAAACTAAAAAATTAGATTATATATGTATAGTATAATAATAATCTTATTTAATAGTTTATAATTTAATAAACTATTAAGTAAGATTCGAAATTGGATAATTATAAAAAATAAAAATATGAATCTTTTGCTACCGTTTTTATCACAAATTGAAGTGGGAAAGCATTTGTATTGGGAAATAAATGGAATCACTATACATGGTCAAGTAATTCTTGTAAGTTGGTTTGTAATTTTTTTAATTATTTTAATCTCTTTTTTAGGGACTTTTAGACGATCCCTTATACCCAATCCTTGGCAAAATTTTATGGAATTAGTAATAGAATTTATTGAAGATATTACTAAAAATCAAATTGGTGAAGATGAATACAAAACATGGGTACCCTTTATTGGAACACTTTTTTTATTTATTCTTGGATGTAATTGGACAGGAACTTTTATTCCATGGAAAATTATAAAACTTCCCGAAGGAGAGTTAGCGGCTCCAACTAACGATATTAATACAACATTTGCTTTATCTTTGTTAACTTCTATAATGTATTTTTATGCTGGTATAAAAAAAAAAGGTCTTGCTTATTTTAAAAAATATTTAGAACCAATACCCTTTCTTTTACCTATAAATATATTGGAGGATTTTACTAAACCTTTATCTCTAAGTTTTCGATTATTTGGAAATATTTTAGCAGAGGAATTAACAGTTTCTGTCTTAACAATGTTAATACCTTTAATTATACCATTACCAGTTATGATTCTTGGAGTTTTTACTAGCTCCATTCAAGCAATTATTTTTTCTACTTTAGCTGCAGCTTATATAGCTGAGGCATTAGAAGTACATTAAATACAATAAAAAATTTTATTATAAATTAATAAAATTTATGAAATTTGTTAATTATTTACTATTTTTTTATTATTTTAAATTAAATTTTTATTATGGATTCAATTATTGCTGCAGCATCTGTTATAGCAGCTGGACTTGCTGTAGGTTTAGCTACGATTGGACCTGGAATTGGACAAGGTAATGCAGCAGGTCAAGCTGTTGAAGGAATTGCACGTCAACCTGAGGCAGAAAATAAAATTCGTGGTACTTTATTATTAAGTTTAGCATTTATGGAGGCATTAACAATTTATGGTTTAGTAGTTGCTTTATCTTTAATTTTTGCTAATCCTTTTATTAATTCATAAAAAAAGCAATAATAACATTATTATGTTAAATTTATTTTTTTATTATTAAAAACCTATTGTTCTTCTTTTATTCTCATTATTAATAAAATTTCTATCAAAAAATAAATGATTTATCAATTGATCTTATTTTTAGGCACTAGCAAAACAGGCGGATTATTTGATTTAGATGGAACATTATTATTAATGCTGTTGCAATTTTTAATTTTAATGTTTATTCTAAATTTTATATTATATAATCCTCTTACAAATTCAATAATAGAACGGAGTAATTATATTACTTATAATATAAAAATTTCTTCTAATATTTTGTTAAAAATAGATGAATTAACAAAATTATATAAGAATCAAATTGCTAAAATGCAAAAAATAGTTGATTCCGAAAAAATGGAATTGCAAAAACAATATAAAGAGGTTACCTCAAATAAAGAAGAAATTCTGGAAAAAAAACTTAATAAACACGTAACTAATATCATTTCTCATTTTAATTTAGATAAAGATATTATTTATGCCACTATAAATCAAAAAATTTTATTATTAAGCGATGAAATAATTTCAAAAATTTTTATTAATTAAAAAACTTTAAAATAAAAAATTTTGTCAACAAAAAAATGATAAATTTTATATGTAGTATAAACAATTTTTTTAGTCAAATTTTATTAAATACAAATTTATTAGAAACTAATATTATTAATATAGGGTTTTTAATCATTATATTAATATTTATGGTTAGAAAAAATTTATATGAAATTTTGGATCAACGATATCAGAAAATAATAAACACAATTCAAGATGCGGATGAACGTTTAAATAAATCCAAAATTTGTTTGATAAAAGTAAATACTCAATGGTCTCAATTTCAAAGAATAATAAATGAAATTAAGAAACAAACCGCTTATGATCAAGAAAATTTATTACAATCTGAATTGATATTGGGAGAAGAGAATCTTTCAAATCAAATTGAAAAAACTAAAAAAATGTTATATATACAAAAACAAAAAATTGATAAAGAAATAATTAAACATGTTTCAAAAAAAATTTTAAAGTATGTAATCTCAAAATTAACTTACGAAGTAACTCCATATAATCATATTTTAATAATTGATACTAAACTAAAACAGTTAGAAAAACAAATATGATAAATAAAATAATGGAAAAAAGAAAAGCAAAACCTTATGCTGAAGCTTTTTTTCAATCATCTATATTAACTTTAATTAAACAAGAGAATTTAGAAAAATTTTTTAAAATAATTTTTGATACAAGGATAATATTATCTTCTTTAATTTGTTTAGATAAATCAAAAGTTTTAGAAGTTCTTACAATTGAAGAAATAATATTTCATTCAGATATTCATTTAACTGAATTAAACTATTTTCTTAGAGAACCTATTAATACTTATGAATCTAAAAAAATTATTTTAACTAATTGTTTCATATCAATAATTAGTGAAAATATGATGGATTTTTTGATTTATCTAGTAAATAAAAAAAAAATAGCTTATCTTAGTAGTATTATGGAGAAGCTTCTTGAATTATTTTATGATTTTTTATCTATTAAAATTGTTAAGGTAGATACACAAGTAAAATTTACTTATTCTCAACAAAAATTTTTAATAAAGTTAATTCAAAAAAAAATTGATACCATTATAATAAAGGATACAAATTTGAGGATAAAACCAAAAGTTTTATTAATTATAAATATAAATAAAACTCTTATCGGTGGATTTACTCTCCAAATGGGGTCTAAGATAATTGATTTAAGTATAAAAAAAGATCTTTACAATATAGGAAAACTTTTAAATTTATATATTAAATTTTGATAAAATTTTTAGTTAGTTTCCGTCGATATGGGTCATAAAAAAATATATTTGTTATTTTAATTTTTTAAAATATATGATAAACGTTTCTAAATCCAATGAAATTACATCTATTATTCGTCAACAATTAACTAATTTAGATCGTAGTTTAAAGATTAATAATATTGGTACAGTTGCACAGGTAGGAGATGGTATTGTTCGTGTTTACGGTTTAAATGATGTTATGGTGGGTGAATTAGTAGAATTTGAAGAAGGAACAGTTGGAATTGCTCTAAATTTAGAAGAGGACCATGTAGGTGTTGTTTTAATGGGTGATGGATTAAATATATTAGAAGGTAGTAAAGTCTATACCACTAAGCGTGTAGCACAAGTACAAGTGGGTAATGATCTTTTAGGAAGAATTGTCGATCCATTAGCAAACCCTATTGATGGTAAGGGAGAAATTAAGACAATGGAAACTCGTCTTCTTGAATCGTTAGCACCAGGAATTATTAGTAGAAAATCTATTAATGAACCTCTTCAAACGGGAATTACTGCAATTGATGCTATGATACCGATTGGAAAGGGTCAACGAGAATTAATAATTGGTGATCGACAAACTGGTAAAACTTCAATTGCAATAGATACTATAATTAATCAAAAAACAGAAAATGTTATATGTATTTATGTAGCAATTGGGCAAAAAGCGTCATCAATTGCTCAAATAGTTGCTCTTTTAGAAAAGCATAAGGCATTAGATTATACAATTATTGTAGCTACAAATGCGAATACCCCAGCAACCTTACAATATATTGCACCTTATACTGGAGCATCCTTTGCTGAATATTTTATGTATAAAGGGAAAGATACATTAGTTATATATGATGACTTGTCAAAACAAGCTTCTGCATACAGACAAATGTCATTATTATTACGAAGACCACCAGGTCGAGAAGCTTATCCTGGTGATGTTTTTTATTTACATTCTCGATTATTAGAACGTGCAGCTAAATTAAGTGATGAAATGGGAGGAGGTAGTATGACAGTCTTACCTATTGTCGAAACTCAAGCTGGGGATGTTTCAGCATATATACCTACTAATGTTATTTCTATAACTGATGGACAAATTTTTTTATCCAGTGATTTATTCAATTCTGGATTACGACCCGCAATTAATGTTGGAATTTCTGTTTCAAGAGTAGGATCTGCAGCACAAATAAAAGCAATGAAACAAATTGCAGGAACATTAAAGCTTAAATTATCTCAATTTGATGAATTAGAAGCTTTTTCTCAATTTGCATCTGATTTAGATCGCACAACACAAAATCAATTATTACGAGGTCAACGTTTGCGAGAAATTTTAAAGCAAAATCAAAATGAACCTATTCCAGTAGCGGAACAAATAGCAATAATTTTTGCAGGAATCAAGGGTTATTTGGATAGTATTGAATTAGATCAAATTTCGTTATATATCAAAAATTTACGACAATATTTACGAGAATCTAAACCAGAATTTCTTTTATTAATTAATTCAAGTAAAATTTTCTCTTCAGAAGCCGAAGATTTATTAATTTCAGCAATTAATATAACAAAAGATAACTTTCTTAACTTATAAACTATTTAACAAAAATTTTATTTATTATCCTTTTTTTTTACTAAAAAATAAAGCTGGTAAAAGGACTTGAACCTTCAACCTACTGATTACAAATCAGTTGCTCTACCATTGAGCTATACCAGCAGAACTTTTATTCTATATTTTATATAATAAAAATAATATGTTAAAATTACGATTAAAAAGATACGGACGAAAAAAAAAAGTATTCTATAGAATTGTTCTAATAAATAATCGCTCACCTCGTGATGGATTAGCAATTGAAGAACTTGGATTTTATGATCCTATAAATAAATTATGCCAAATTAATAAAAGAAAAGCAATATTTCGATTACAACAAGGTGCACAACCAACACTTATTGTTAAACACTTATTACAAAAAATAGGAGTAATTAATTAAAATTATATACTTTTGAATATATCAATAATAAAAAATATTATGGATATAAAACTAAAATTTTTTATATAATAAAAGATTTTTTAGTAAGTTTATTAGTATTAAAATTTATATAATAATGTTTAATCTTTCCTCAGTAGCTCAGTGGTAGAGCAATCGGCTGTTAACCGATTAGTCGTAGGTTCAAATCCTACCTGGGGAGTTGAATTTTTCTAATTTAATTTTTAGTTTTATTCTTTTTATAAATATTAAAAAATATTACCAAAAGATTATTTTTTAATATAATAATAAAAAGGAAAATTAATAGTAATAAAGAATATTATAAGAATTAACTAAAAAAAATTTAAAATAGGATTTTAAATAAAAAAGTAATAAAATTATAGAGTAAACTAAAAATTAAATTTTGAGAATGAATTAACTAATTTATAGACTTATTTATTATTTTTTGATTTTATTATAGTAAATAAGTTAATTTAATAAATAAATAGGGTCGATGCCCGAGTGGTTAAAGGGAGCGGATTGTAAATCCGTTAGCATTGCTTACATTGGTTCAAATCCAATTCGACCTAATATTTTTTTATAAAAAATTTATTGATATATATTTTATACAGATAGGTAGGTTTCTATTATTATTAATATTAAATGGGATAAAAAAAAAAGAATAGCATTTATTCATAAAGAATTATGAAAAAAATAAATGCTATTCTTTTTTTTTATCCAAAAACTTTTTATAATTTTTTATTTATAGTAATTGAGTAAATCTATTTTCTATAATAAAAACTAATACATCTTCAAGACAATTTAATTCAGTAACTACCGTTTCTGGAATTTTCATATCAAAAGTTTCTTCAAATGACATAACTAATTCAACAACATCTAAAGAATCAGTACCTAAATCCTCAGTAAGACTTGATTTTAATGCAATATTTTCTAAATCTATACATAATTGTTCTGATACTATTGCTTGCATCTTAGTGAAGATATTAATAGGCATTGTTTCTTTTTCTAAATTTTTAAATTGTGTCATAATTAATTTCCTCCTTAATTTTTTTAATTATAAATTTATTCTAAAATTTTCATACTAAATTAGTATACATAATAATAAATTTTTTTACAAACCCAAAATAAATTTTAAAATAACTCTTACAAAATTTTGTTAAATAATTTAAACTAATATATTAAATAAAAAAGAATTAAAAAAGTAGAATCATAGAAATTTATCTAAAAAAATAAAAAATAATATGGATAAATTAAATAAAAAAATTAATTTAAAAAAAATTGTTGAATTAAGTTATGAAAAAAAGTTATTACCAAATGTATCTATTGGTAATTTTGTTAAATTGGGATTAATGGTACAAGAAGGGAAAAAACATAGAATACAATCTTTTGAAGGAATTATTATTGCAATCGCAAATAAAGGTATTAATAAAATTATAACAGTTCGTAAAAAAATTCAAGGGATCGGGGTTGAAAAAACATTATTATTACATTCTCCACATCTTATTTCTATAGAAATTAAAAAATATTCCCAAGTTAGAAGAGCAAAACTTTATTTTTTACGAAATTTATCTGAAAAAGCTAGTCGTCTTAAAAAAAGATAATTTAATTAATATTTTATCTTTTTTTATGCATCTGACTGGGTTTGAACCAGTGATGTTCCCAATGGAAAACGGATTATGAGTCCGGTGCCTTCAACCACTCGGCCACAGATGCAAATGATATAAAAATGGAATAAATTCTTTTTTTTTTACTCTAAAATATATTTTAAAGATTTTTAATAAATAATACAATTACCTGATTTATTTATAATAATAATAAATGTTAAATATCAAAAACAAAACAGCTTCCTTAAAAAAAAGGTTATTCTATTTTAATTTTTATTGTTTTTTTAATAAGGATTTTGCTAATGATTCAGAAATTTTTGCAGCTTTTTTAGATTTTGCCATCCAATTTGCTTGACGTGTTTTCGTTTTTGTTTTTGATGTACGTTTTTTTGGGACAGCCATAATAAAAATAAATAATAAAGTTTAAAAAAAATATGTATACCTATTTACTTTTTGATAAATATTAATTATATTAGCCTTATAAAGGTGATATAGCCAAGTGGTAAGGCAGAAGATTGCAAATCTTTTATACCCCAGTTCAAATCTGGGTGTCACCTACGAAATATTTAAAAATTTTAATAACATTAGGGGGCGTGGCGGAATTGGTAGACGCAACGGACTTAAAATTTGAGCCAACTAGTTAATAAAAACTAGTATGAGTAAGTTCTCAAATTCAGAAAAATCTACGTTAATCTTTTTAATTTATGGAAAATTAATATGATAATTCTGAGCCAAATTAATGAAAATTTTTTAAATATTCATTGAAAGGTGCAGAGACTCAACGGGAACTACCCTAAAAAAGGGTAAAGATAGAGTCCAATTCTAATTTATTTAAAATTAAATTGTTATTTTAAGTAAACAATGAAAATTGTATTGGAATGAAAATTCGTTGACTTAATTATAGTCGTGGGGGTTCAAGTCCCCCTGCCCCTATTTTTAATTTTTTTTTATTTAACCTCAGATGATCCAAAAATTAGAGGTTGAGTTACTCCAGTCTCAAAAATAAAATTACTATCTAAACCTGAAGTTCGCGAAATAGCAGTTTTCCCTGTACGTGTTAAATCCACTAATTGAAACGTAGGTATTTTATTTTTCAATTGATCAAGCATAAGTTCCATTACTTGTATCTTTCCAGAATCGCCTGAAAATTCGATAATTAAAAAAAATGGATTAATATCAACAATTTTTATTTGAAATGGTTTTAAAATATCAATTAATGGATCTCTATTTTGAAGATCAATTTTTATTTTAATTAAAAGAAGTTCTCTTTCAATAATTGGAATATTATTAAAACTATTTATTTGTAAAATATTTGTAATTTTTTTTAATTGGCTACAATAATGTTGGATTTCAAAATCATTTGCTAAGATAACTAATATTATTGAACGAATTGTTTTTTTAATAAAAGATGAAGTGGCTGTCATACTTTCAATACGAATATTAAGACGATTAAATAAAGAAAACATTCTAAGAAGTGAACCAGCTTCTTCTTCTAATTTAATCTCTATAAAATGTTTTTTTCGGGAAGCATTACGATCTTTATATTCAAGAGCTTCTTTTTTTTGTTCAAAATTTATTATAAGATCTTGATAAGAATGAATAGATTTTTTTTTTATAATTTGATTTTGATTTTTAATTTTCTCTTGAATAATATTTTTTTTCTTATTTATTTCTTTTCTAGAGGACATTTTTAACTTTTTTTTTATGTATATTTTTTTTAATAATTTAGTAAATTTTAAAAATTAAGATAAAGATCTTGTAGTAAACTATTAAATGTTTTTGAATCAACAACAGATAAATTTGCAAGCATTTTTCGATTTAATAAAATATTTGAATCTTTTAATAATTTTATAAAATGACTGTATTTATACCCCTTTTGGCGTAACGAGGCATTAATACGTATAATCCATAATTGTCGAAATTTTCTTTTTTTTTGTTTCCTATGACAATATGAAAATGAAAAACTTTTCATAACTTGTTGATTGGCTACACGAAATAATCGTGATGAAGATCCTCTAAAACCCTTAGCCCATTTTAAAATTTTTTGTCTACGTTTTCGAGCAACACTACCTCTTTTAATTCTGACCATAAGAATAACAAAATTATTGATTATTTTTTATTTTTTGATTTTTGTAAGAAATTTTGCTCATTTATTTTTTTATTCAAACCGTTTTCCAAAAAATTTTAATATCAGATTTTTGTATTAAAGAGCTTTTAGAAAGACGGCGTTTTCGTTTTGAGCTTTTTCTTACTAAGATATGGCTTTTAAAAGATTTTTTCCGTTTAAATTTTCTTAACCCTATTTTTTTATATCTCTTTACTGCAGATTTACACGATTTTAACTTAGGCATACCGTATTTTTTAATTAAAACGTATTTTTAAAAAAAATTAATCATATTTTAACTCTCTCTAATTTCTAAGGTATATTAGAATAGACTTTATTGTCAATATAAATATTATTAATTTAAAAAAATATGAGAAGGAGAGAGTGGGATTCGAACCCACGGAATGTAAAACATTCGTCTGATTTCAAATCAGATACAATCAACCAACTCTGCCATCTCTCCTCGATAAATTTTTTTAACTAAGTAAAAAAATTAAGAAATAGTATAGCTAAATCATAATTTTATAATAGTTTTGTAAAAAATCTATTTATAACATAAAAATAAAAACATTGCGGAGAATGGATTTGAACCACTGACCTTCGGGTTATGAGCCCAATGAGCTACCAACTGCTCTACCCCGCGTTATTTTATTATATTTAACTTTAAATAAAATGTCAAAATATAAAATAATTTGCATTAAATAAGAATATTAATTATAATTATTTTTTAGATAAACAAATAATTTTTTGAGTTAAATTTTTAAAATACATTAACATAATATTATGTCTAAACAATCTGTGATTGAGAGAGAATTAAAGCGTCAAAAAATTACTAAAAAATATAAAATTATAAGACAATTGTTAAAAAAAAATGTGATTAAAGCTAAAACAATTCAAGAAAAGTTTCTTATTCATGAAAAAATCGAAAAGCTTCCACGTAATAGTAGTTCAGTTAGATTAAGAAGAAGATGTTGGATTACAGGACGTAGTAGGGGTGTTTATAGAGATTTTGGTTTATGTCGTCATTCTTTTAGAGAAATGGCTCATAATGGTCTTTTACCAGGAATTCAAAAAGCAAGTTGGTAAAGAAACAGTATTATTAAAATTTAATTTTAATTATTATAATTCCAAATTTTGTTATGATATATTTTGACAGAGAAAATAAACTAAGGTAGTATATAACCTATCTAATAGATTAAAAAAAAATCTAAAATTTTTTTTGTTGCCCCCATCGTCTAGAGGCCAAGGACATCTCCTTTTCACGGAGGAAACAGGGATTCAAATTCCCTTGGGGGTTTTTTTATTTTTAACAACTACTATAAATTAAGTTGTTAAAATTATACTAGCAAAAAATACTACATTTTGTAATACAAAATGAGATAATTTTGCAGGATTCACTATCTCAATTTTTACCATTAATAGTATCAGGACCCATATCTTTAATATCTTTTTGAATCATTTCCATAAATATAAAAATAAAATTGTTTTTTCTATTATTTTCAGTAATATCCTCTTTATATTTATATAATTTACAATAATTAACTCCTCATATTTAAAATTAGTTTTTAATCAAAGCTTTATAAATATTACTAAATAACTAAAAGTTATACCTCCTTCAGCAATATCATTCATTATTAAAAATATATTACTCTTAAAACAAATAATACTCCAATAATATTTTCAATGTGATCTACTAATTCAATTTATTTTGCAGTAGTTACCTTATCTTTTATAAAATAAGGTAAATAAAAAATTTATGTAATAAAATTACATTAAAAAATCGGTTCCATCAAATGGAGAACTTGCAGAAGCTAAATATTGATTTTTTTCTTTATTATCTTTAGTAGAAAGGAAACCTAATCGTCCTGCTTCTATTGCTAGCTTCATAGCTAAAGCTATTGTTCCTGGATTTTTTGATTTTGCAACTGCAGTATTCATTAATACTGCATCTGCTCCTAATTCCATAGCCCATGCTGCTTCATGTGGATTTCCTATACCAGCATCAATAATAACAGGGATCTTAGCATTTTCAATAATTATTTGAATATTTTGAAGATTTTTTATACCTTGTCCTGAGCCTATAGGTGATCCTAAAGGCATCACAGTACTACACCCTAAATCTTCTAAATGCTTAGCTAACATAGGATCTGCATTAATATATGGTAAGACTGAAAAACCTTTTTTTACTAAAAACTTTGCAGCTTTTATTGTACCCATTGGATCTGGTAATAAATATTTTGAATCAGAAATAACTTCTAACTTAACGAAATTATTTGTAGGCTGATTTATTTTTTTTGCAAATTCACGGCCTAAATAAGCTAAATGAATAGCTTCTTCTGCAGTTCTAGCACCAGCAGTATTTGGTAATAACCACAATTTTTTCCAATTAAGTCCTGTTGTTATAGAATCTTCTGAAATTTTTCCAATTGTGAAATGTCGAAGAGCTATTGTTACAATTGAACAACTACTTTTTTGAATAGCAGTTTGTGTTTCTATTAAATTCTTATATTTACCAGTACCTAATAAAAGACGCGAATCAAAACTTTTTCCACTAATAACTAATGGATCTTTTAATAATTTATTCATGATAAAGTTTTATTTAATTTAATATTATTACAAAATTTTTTTTATTATAAATTAGCGGGTGACGCGATTCGAACGCGCGACATCAACCTTGGCAAGGTTACACTCTACCACTGAGTTACATCCGCTTTTTTTTTATTATTCTAAAATAATATAATTAAACTGTCAAATTGACCTCACTTTTTTTATTTAAAAATTAGGTTGCCTGGGATTTGAACCCAGAACTTTTCGGTTAAAAGCCGAGTACTCTACCATTGAGTTAGCAACCCAAAATTTTTTATAAATATAATAATAATAATATTAGTTTTTTTTAGTCTTTCTATTCATAATTTAGTAATATTTTTAAATTTTTAGAAAGCGAGTAACGGGAATCGAACCCGTATCTTAAGCGTGGAAGGCTAATATTTTACCATTAAACTATACTCGCTTATTAAAATTAATATTTTAAATATATTCTATAATAAAAGGTAAAAGATGATTTCCTATATATAAATAAAATATAGATAAATATGATATAATAAAAAAGTTAATAAGTTTAACTGTAAATTTTTAATTAAATTTTATTTAATTTTTTATTATGATAAATATTGGCTTTACTGCAAATTTATTATTAGGGATTTTAGTTGTTTTTGGAGCTACTATTTTATATTTTATAAGAATTGTTCGACCAGAATTATCGCGTGATGAAGATATCTTTTTTGCCACAATCGGTTTTATATATAGTTGTATTTTAATTGTTCATGGTTGGCGATTAGACCCTATTTTATTATTTAGCCAGATTTTAATTATTATTATAACATTAGCTGCAGGATGGGAAAACATTAGATTACGTGGTTTAATTGCAAAAAGAATTAAAGAAAATTCTAAAAGATAAAATAATATGAAAATGAAATTAAACTAAAATCTTAATCAAATATTTTTATTCAGTTAATAAGAAAGGATAAAATTTTATTATTGTAAATTCAGGTTCTTTATCCAAAGTAATACCTGAAATATTTGTTCGTAAACTTAAAAAACCTTCGACAATAACATAATCACCTATTTTATAATATTTACATATATCCCCTCCTAAATCACCCCAAATTGATAATCTAATATCTTGAAAACATCTTTTTTTTTTAGTTTTTGGAAATTCAACAATTATTTCCACAATACTGATATCTCCAATAAAAAAACTTTGAGTGGGTTGACTCACAATTTTAACTATAAAGATAGATGTATTCATTAAAATTTTTTATTAATTTTATAGCTAAGTTTCTTATAAAAATGATATATTTTTATTTTTTTGCTTTTTTTGATCCTGTAGATTAATATTATTAATAGACTAATTAGATCTAAAATCTAAAATTACATTTTTTATAATATAAAATAGAATATTTTAAAAATATTAGAAGATAATATATTATAAAAAATAATACGCTTGTACATATTTTTTTTTATTTTTTCTATTATAGCATATGAATACTGAAAATATTATACTTAATAAGTTAATAAATCAACCATACAAATATGGTTTTAATACTGAAATCGAAATAGATAGTCTATCTTCTGGGTTAAATGAAGATATTATTAATCAAATTTCTTTGAAAAAAAAAGAACCTAATTATTTATTGAAATTTCGTTTAAAAGCGTTTCAAAAATGGAAATCCATGGAAAACCCAAGTTGGTCCAGTTTAGTACTTCCATTAATCAAATATGATAAAATAAAATTTTATTCTGCACCTAAAATAAAACCACAACTTAATAGTTTAGATGAATTAGATCCTGAATTAAAAAGAACTTTTGAAAAACTTGGTATTTCTTTAAACGAGCAAAAACGACTTACAAATGTAGCTGTTGACGCTGTTTTTGATAGTGTTTCTATTGTTACAACTTTTAAAGAAGATTTAGCTAAATATGGCGTTATTTTTTGTTCAATTTCTGAAGCTATTCAAGAATATCCATTTTTAATTAAAAAGTTTTTAGGTAGTGTTGTACCTATTGGTGATAATTTTTTTTCAGCATTAAATTCTGCAGTTTTTACAGATGGTTCTTTTTGTTATATCCCAAAATCAGTAAAATGTCCATTAGAACTTTCTACTTATTTTCGTATTAATGATAAAGAATCGGGACAATTTGAACGTACATTAATTATTGCAGAAAAAAATAGTTTAGTTAACTATTTAGAAGGTTGTACAGCTCCCCAATACGACACTAATCAACTTCATGCTGCTGTTGTTGAATTAATTGCCTTTGAAAATGCAGAAATAAAATATTCGACTGTCCAAAATTGGTATGCTGGGGATCACGTTGGAAAAGGTGGAATTTTTAATTTTGTTACTAAACGAGGTATATGTGCAGGTAAAAATGCAAAAATTTCTTGGACACAAGTAGAAACGGGTTCTGCTATTACATGGAAATATCCAAGTTGTATACTTTTAGCTAATAATACTAAGGGTGAATTTTATTCTGTTGCATTAACAAATAATTATCAGCAAGCTGATACAGGTACCAAAATGTTACATATAGGATCAAATACCAAAAGTCAAATAATTTCAAAAGGTATTTCTTGTGGATTCTCTAAAAATACGTATCGTGGATTAGTAAAAATTGGATCTAAAGCTTTTAATAGTCGTAATTTTTCACAGTGTGATTCGCTTTTAATTGGAAAAAATTCATATGCAAATACTTTTCCATATATAGAAGTTGCTAATTCCACTGCAAAAGTAGAGCATGAAGCTTCAATTTCACGAATTGGAGAGGAACAACTTTTTTATTTTTTACAGCGGGGGATTAATATAGAAGAGGCTATTGGGTTAATAGTTGGTGGTTTTTGTAAAGATATTTTTACAAAATTACCTATGGAATTTGCACTGGAAGCAGATCGTTTATTGAGTTTAAAATTAGAAGGAAGTATAGGGTAAATAAAATGAATAAAATTTTAGAAATAAAAAATTTATATACAAGTATTGGAGAAAATTCTATTTTAAAGGGAATTAATTTAAGCATAAAAAGAGGAGAAATTCATGTTATTATGGGACCAAATGGTTCTGGAAAAAGTACTTTATCAAAAGTTCTAGCTGGACACCCTGCGTATAATGTTACAAGAGGTAAAATTTTTTTTAACAATGAGAATATAATTAAATTAGAACCAGATATTCGTTCACATAAAGGACTTTTTTTAGCATTTCAATACCCAATTGAAGTACCCGGTGTAACAAATGAAGATTTTTTACGTCTTATTTATAACTCATCACGAAAAGCTTTAGGTTTATCAGAGTTAGATCCAATAGAATTTTTACAATTTGTTTTAAAAAAACTTGAATTAGTTGATATGAATTTAGATTTTCTTTATCGAAATGTAAATGAAGGATTTTCTGGGGGTGAAAAAAAGCGAAATGAGATTCTTCAATTTGCTATTTTAAATAGTTCACTAGGCATTTTAGATGAAATAGATTCAGGTTTAGATATTGATGCTTTAAAATCAATTGCTTCTTCAATAAATAAATTAATGGAAGAGGATAAAAATAAAAGTTTAATAATCATAACGCACTATAATAGATTATTAAAATATATTAAACCTGATTTTATTCATGTTATGGTAAAAGGTAAAATTATCAAGTCTGGCGATCATACTTTAGCACAAATATTAGAACAAAAAGGTTATGAATGGTTAAGTTGAAATTTTAATAATAAAAATTATAAATTCGGAACGGCAGGATTTGAACCTGCGACACCCTGCTCCCAAAGCAGATACGCTACCAAGCTGCGCTACGTTCCGTTTTAAATTCAAAGATAGACTATTTTATTTGTTTATTATTGTAATTTAATTATTAAAAAGATTCAAATATTTCTTAGTTTATTTTTTAATTAAAAAAAAAGCAGTATTTATAATAATATTATTATTCTAGATGTATTTAAAAAATTATGATATTATACATCTCATATATTTATTATTTATATTTATTTTGAATGCATTTCTTTTTTTAGTTCACTAAAAAATTATTTTTAAATATTTAGTTTCTTTATTTAAAATACTTTTTTGCAATTCCTATTTTTCAAAATAATGTAGATTATTTTATATTTTATAAAAATTTAATAATTTTTAAATTAAAAGTATATTAAAATTTGTTAAATTCATTTATTTAATAATAAGTAATTTATATAATAGTTTTTAAAAAAAAGTCTAAATAAAATAGATTATTAAAAATTTATTTTTACGAATAAAGTATAGTAAATAATCATTTTATTTTTTAAGATATTTTAATAAAATTAAAATTACTTGATATAAGAAATTAAATTTAAGATATAGTTCGTTATAAAAAAAATAAGAATAAATAATGGAAGAATTTGATCTATAATTTTTTTTAAAAAACTTATATTATTAAATATTCCTATACAACCTAAATTTTCTTGAAATGATAATTCATTTGGATCTCTAATTAAAATTAAGGTTAATAGGATTATATTAAAAATAAGACAAAAAAAGTTTAAAAAAAGATTCATAATTTAATTTTATTTTAAGTATTAAAAGATTAAAATTCTTTAAAGTTAATCTAATATAAAAAATTATCAAAGTAATTAATAAAATAAAAAGAGATAAGATAAATTTTTGGGAAAATTTATATATTATTATAATAATTAATATTTTTATAAAACTACAGCATTAAATATATATACTAAATGAGGATATGATTTCTATTTAATTAATCATTTCAAAAATATTTCTTTTCTTTTTTCTTATTATATTTACTATTATTTGTATTTTTTTTTTTGTAAATAAAGTTTTGTTTATTTTTATTTAATAAATTCTATTTATTGTACTCTTTTTTATAGTATTTTTTACAAAAAATGTTTTGTGAAAATAGAAAATTGTTTTAAATTTTCTATAGTCTAATTGAACAAAAATAAATACCATTAAAATAAGGTAAAATTGTTTTTTTTTTATAATGACCTATCAAATGTTTGAGCGCTTTACGGAAAAAGCCTTACAAGCTGTAATGATTGCTCAAGAGGAATCTCGAAAATTAGGGCATAATTTTGTTGGAACAGAACAGCTATTATTAGGATTAATTGGGGAAAATAAAGGAATAGCAGCTCAAGTCTTAAAATCTTATGGAGTTAATTTACGAAATGCAAGATTAGAGGTAGAGCGTTTAGTAGGACGAGGTTCTGGTTTTGTTTCAGTTGAGATTCCATTTACTCCACGAGCAAAACGTACACTAGAATTGGCTTTAAAAGAATCCAAAAATTTTGATCATGGATATATTGGAACTGAACATTTATTATTAGCTATAACAGATGAAGAAACTGGGATTGTTCGAAAAATTTTAAAAGCTTTAGGAGTTGATTGTTTTAAACTTCGAAATACTCTTTTAGATAGGATGGGTGAATTTGACAAGGAAAAAAAAAGTAAAAAAGAAAAGAATTCAGAAAAAATATTTGCTTTAACTGATAGTAAAAATTCTCAAAGTACAAATTATAATACTAATTATAATAATACATTTAATTCAAAAATACTAGAAGAATATACAATAAATTTAAGTAAAGCTGCTGAAGAAAATAAATTAGACCCTGTAGTTGGAAGAACTAAAGAAATTGAAAGAGTTATCCAAATTTTAACTCGTCGTCGTAAAAATAATCCTATATTAATTGGTGAACCAGGTGTGGGAAAAACTGCTATTGCTGAAGGTTTGGCGCAACGAATTCGAACTGGAGATGTCCCATTAGCTTTAGATGGAAAAGAAGTAATTGTTTTAGATATTGGTTTATTATTAGCTGGTACAAAATATCGAGGTGAATTTGAAGATAGGTTAAAAAAAATTGTCGAACAAATTCAAGTAAATCCAAGTTATATTGTTGTAATTGATGAGGTTCATACTTTGGTTGGTGCAGGAGCTGCTGAGGGTGCCCTAGATGCAGCAAATATTTTAAAACCTGCATTAGCTAGGGGTGAATTCCAGTGTGTTGGTGCTACAACTCTTGCAGAATACCGTCAACATATTGAGAAAGATGCTGCTTTAGAACGTCGTTTTCAACCTGTTAATGTAGATGAACCTAGTATTGAAGAAACGGTCTTTATTATTAGTGGTTTACGACAAAGATATGAACAACATCATCAAGTACGAATTTCTAATCATGCAATCGTTGCTGCAGCAAGTATGGGAGCACAATATATAGCAGATAGATTTTTACCTGATAAAGCAATTGATTTAATTGATGAAGCCAGTGCTTTAGTTCGTTTTAATAATAGAAGGTTACCTTTAGCAGCTAAAGCATTAGAAAAGGATTTGCAAAAGATACTTATTGAAAAAGAGAAGTGTGTAAGAATACAGGATTATAAAAAAGCTGCAGAGTTGTTAGAAAGTGAAATGGATTATCGAAATAGAATAAAAAAAGTTATTCAATATACTATCGAAAGAGATCAAGCACGAGTACAAGCAGAAGAAAAAGGGATCTTATTAAAAAATCAATTAATAGAAAATGAAATAGATTTTGGACATGCACTTCTAAATCAATGTTCTTTTAAAGATTTTGCAATACTTGCACCAGATGGATTACCTTATCGAATTTGTTTAAATTCTAAATTACGTAAAAATGCAGATAAATTATTAGAAAATGAATTAAATAAACACTATAATAAAAATTATTCTGAAGAATCCAATAAACAATTAGATGAATTACATGAAACTTTTATAAAATCAACAAAAAAAGAATTTTATAAATTTTATGAGGGAAATAAAGTTTTAGTTGAAAAAATAAATAAACAATTTCAGAACTATTTAGAAAACCAATTAAACAAAGTTAAAGAAGAATTAAAAAGAGAAGTAGATAAAAAATTTCAAGAATATCTTGATAATCCATTTCAAGATTCTAAATATAAAGGGCCTAAAAATTCTAAAAAACAAATTAGTCAATTATTAGAAATGTTAGATCATGATAATGAATCAGAACAAAATTTTTCTAATGATTTTGAAGATAAAAAATTATCAGATAAACTATTAAATCCATTCAATAATAAAGAGAATGTTAATAATATCGAAAAAAGTTTATCAAAAGGAAGATTACTTAATATATTAATAAACCCAAAATCGGAATTAAATTTAAAGAAAATTTTAACATTAAAAATTAATGGGTTAAAAAATAAGAATAATAAAAATAAAACGTTAGAAAAAAATATTAGTTTATCTAAAATTTTTATCAATAAGAGTTCATTAGGCTTAATAAGTAATTCAAATAAAAGTTTTAAATTGATAAAATCTTTAAAAAATTTCTCATCATTACTGATGACTATAGAAGAATTATTATGGTTTAACCTGTATAAAAAAAAAAATAAAAAACGGAAATTAAATAATTTAGGAATTAATCAAATAAAAGGATTAACTAATGAAAAAATGATATGTAAAGAGCAATCAAAACAAATATCAAAAAATAATGAAGTTAAAAAGGATGAAAAATTTATTTGGTTTCTTTTTGAAATAATTGGTATCAATTTATTGGACAAAATGAAAGAATGGCGTAATAATTATTTCTTAAAAAAAGAAAACACTTCTTTTTCTTTACTTCCAAATTTAGATAATTTTAATGCTATTTTAAACGATTTTAGTTTTAGAGGATGGGTTTCTTCTGACAATTCTAATGTAATTAAAGAAAAAAATATAATACTTGAATTGATAAATCAAGTTTTATTTTTTTTAGACAATGCTTCTAATTTAATAGATTCTTTGTTTAAAAATTTAATGCCTATTAGTTTAAAAGAAACTTCTCTAGAGGAAATCCCTTGTTTCATTTATTTATTAGATACTCCAACTAGATACCGTAAAAATTTTCAATCAGGATTTATAAATAGTACAAAATCTGCAAATTATCATATTTTATGTAGTGAATCTCCTGAAAATGATTCTATAATAGGGTTAATAGGTTCGGCTAGTTCCATTCCTACTAGTTTACTTGATTGTTTTAAATTCACATTTCCAAGTGAGATCCTTATTAATGAAAAAATTAAAGATACTTTTTTTGTTATATCATTACCTAAAAAGAAAAGAGAGGATCCATCTATTTATATTGCCGCACCAAATTTTGTATTATTAAAGGAGTTACAACTTGCAATAATGGTAGATTTAATAAAAGTATTATTTAATAGTTTAGAAAATCATGAAAAATTTAATAAAGATATAATTAAAAAATTAGAAAATAGCTTATATGATTATCCTGGAACTAAAACGCTTTATACTAAAATACTACCAAAAATAAGAATAGCTACAGAAAATACTTTAATAATAAATGAACTTTATAGAGGTCTTAAAAGTGTTTCTTTCCCTTATTATTTTGTGAAGGATCTGATTTTAGATCCTACTTTTGAATTTTTAGAAAAACATGAGGGTTATAATTATGATGAAAAACAAAAAATAAAGAAATCTAGCTCTATTTCGATAGAAGACAATAAAAGTTTAACTAATATAATACAATGGGATGATGAAGATTCAGTAAATAAAAAATTAGATAAACTTTTAAGTAAAAATTTAATAAAAAATAAAAGGTTAGATAAAATAAATTTGATTAGCGAAGAATTATTATTACCAAATGAAATTTTAAAGATTGATAAATTTATCTATGAATTAATAGAGTTAATTAAAAAAGAACCGTTAAATTTAATAAAAAATAATATAATTTATAATTTAATTTATTTCTTTAATAATTGTTTAGAACTATTTTCACCTATAATTATTAAAAATTTTATATCGCAAAATTTAATTTATCAAGAAAATTATTTCATCTTAAATAATGAAATTTCTCAATTAGATCTTAAAATTAGCAATAAATTACAAATGGATCATTTTTGCTATTTGATTAAACCATTTTATTTTAATAATGTTTTTTATGAGAAAAAAATTTTATCTCATCAATATTTTAAAACTACTTTTAAAAATTCTGAACAAGAGATAGAAAATAATAATAATTTAAAAATTAATTCAAAAGATTTTAAGAAGAAAAGTATTAAAGAATATGAAAATATTAAAAAGAAAAAAAGAATATCAATTATTAATAAAACTTTTTCAAATTTAAAAACTAAAGAAAAAATTTTAATTCCTTTAAATTTTATTAAGCAATGGAATCCTATATTTTATAATTATTTTTTTAATATTTCTGCAAATTTAAAATGCAAAAGTAAAACTGCGTATTTAAAAAAATTGCAAAATTTATCTTCTAATTCTTTTTTAAAAATATTTCAGATTGAAAAAGATTTAATGCTACAATTTACTAATTCTAAAAATAAAGAAAAAAATATTCTTATAAATTCGAAAGAACAGTTTATCAATGATCGTTATTTATCAAAAGTAATTAATTTTATTCAATTAAATGAAATAGGAAATAAATTTTCCATGGAGGAAGATTTAAAAAAAGGTTTAAAAATTATACAAAAAATAAAAAAATTTCCGAAATATTTTAATAAAAATTTAAATATTACAAAAAAAGACAAGTTAGTGAGATTTCAAAAGCTTCTTCTTGATGAAAAACTTGCAGAATGTTCAATAAGAAAAAAATTAGATTTTAATCTTAATAAAGATAAAAATTTAAAAACATTTGAAATAAAAAATAAAAAAGATGTTACTAAAACTAATTTCCTAAAAAATGATTTTTTAGGAACTGTAAAAGTGAAGCCAAAAATATTACCATTAAAAAAAGAAGAAATAAAAAAACAAACAAAAGAAGTACAAGATAAAATAGAAAAAATTAAACAAAGAATGGAGCACTCAGCGCAAAGTCTTAAAAATATTATATCTAAACCAAAAGTACTTGAGGAAGATATTGCAGCTGTTGTTGGTTCTTGGACTGGTATTCCTGTAAATAAGATTGCTCAAGATGAAACAGTAAAGCTTTTAGATCTAGAAAAAATGTTACATCAATCTGTAGTTGGTCAAGACTATGCGGTAAATTCTATTGCACGAGCTATTCGTCGTGCTCGTGTTGGATTAAAAAATCCAAAACGACCTATAGCAAGCTTTTTATTTGCCGGTCCTACTGGTGTAGGTAAAACAGAATTAACAAAAGCAT
>PJEL010000242.1_pt1 | contig 65863 bp, 80 predicted proteins | sample 1853271 | NCBI WGS metagenome assembly PJEL01 (sample SAMN08108733, study PRJNA415343) | Invertebrate metagenome, whole genome shotgun sequencing project. | host: Globobulimina | place: Sweden: Gullmar Fjord | collected 2015-08
GAATAGGAAGGTTTATTTTGTTTTGAATTTTTACGATATTGTATTATTTGTGTGATAACTATAATACGATGCAGGGCATTTTATGTCCTGCGTTTTTCTTTAAAGATTATATACTAAAATTTATTTTATTGATAATGGGCTTAGGAATTCTGTTTCTTTTAAGTTCTCTCAGGATATTGGCAAGTTGGTTGAAAATTTAGTTTTTGTTGAGTTAAAGAGGCGAGGTATGGAGGTTTTTTATTGGAATAATAAAAAGGGGCAGGAGGTTGATTTTGTTTTGAAGAGTGGGGATAATGGTTTGTCGTGTATTAATGTTAGTTATGCTAATGATGTTGACGAGAGAGAGGTTGTTGGTTTGCTGGAGTTTGAGAAAGAGTTTTCTAAATGTAAGGATTTGGTTGTTTTGACTAGGGATTTGGAGAGTGTTGAGAAGTTTGACAAGGTTAGCGTTAAGTTTGTTCCGGTTTGGAAATGGCTGTTGGAGGAGTGAGGCAATGAGGTTCTGTTATTTTTGTTATAGAAATTAATTCTTGTTTTTTATTTCGGATTTGATTTTTTCTTTGAATTCTTCTAATGTCATTGTTGTGATTTCTTTTGAATCTCGTGCCTTTACTGCGATTTTGTTTTCTTTCATTTCGGCTTCTCCTACTGTTACGAGGTAATTGAATCTTTGAATTTGTGCTTCTCTCGCCTTCTTACCCATTGATTCTGATTTGTCGTTTAGTTCCACCTGGAAGCCTTCTTGGAATAGGTCTTGGTGTATTTTCCTAGCGTATTCTTTTGCGTCGTCGTTTAGGGTCATTACCTTGATTTGGTTTGGGGAGATCCAGAGGGGGAATTTTCCGTTTGTGTGTTCTGTTATTATTCCTAGGAATCTTTCTACGCTTCCATAGATTGCGTTATGTAGCATTAATGGTCTAAGATCATTATTGTCCTTATCTTGATATGTTAGATTAAATCTTTCTGGAAGTGCCATATCTAGCTGCAAGGTTGAGCATTGCCACGTTCTATTTAGAGAATCTTTTAGATGAAAGTCTATTTTTGGTCCATAAAATGCCCCATCTCCTTCATTAACCTCGTATTTCATTCCAGATTTTTCTAAAGCTTTTTCTAAAGCTTTTTCACTTGCATCCCAAATTTCTTCGGAACCTATTCTTTTTTCCGGTCTAGTTGAAAGTTCTACATGATCGAATTTTAGATTAAATGGCTCGAAGGTTACATTGATTAAATTTATTACTTTTTGTATTTCTGCTTCTAATTGGTCTTCTGTGCAATATACATGAGCGTCGTCTTGTGTGAATTGTATTACTCTAAATAATCCGCCTAATGTTCCAGATAATTCTACTCTGTGCACCACCCCTGCTTCACCTACTCTTAATGGTAGGTCTTTGTAGGTTTTGGGAGAAGTTTTGTAGACTAGCATTCCGCCTGGACAACTCATTGGCTTTACTATGAAATCTCTTTTTTCGTATTGTGTTTTGAAATTATTCTCTCCGTATTTTGACCAGTGACCTGATACTTCCCAGAGTTTTCTATCCATTATTTGGGGAGTTGAAATTTCTTTGTAGCCATCTGTACGATGAAGCTCTCTCCACAATTCAATTAGTTTATTTTTAATATGAAGTCCTTTTGGGTGCCAAAAAACCATTCCTGGGGCTACATTATTGAAGCTCCATAAGTCCATTTTTCCTCCGATTATTCTATGATCGTTTTCTGCTAGCTTAGAGGTGTCTAGTTTTGCTTTTGATATTTGTCTTAGTAGTTTTTTTCTTTGTTCTTCTGACAAGTCCTCTGCTTCTTTTTCTTCATTTCCCTCTATTTTTATTTCACGGGATAGTTCTGATAGAGGGTGGCCTTTTACTTTTAGCTCGAAGGACTTGTAGTATCCGAAGGGGGCAGAAACTACGTTTAGTTGAGAGTCTGAAGCCGAGAGTCGAGAGAGAGTTTTTCTTAGGATTTCTACGGCTAGAGATGGAGAGCCTAGGTTTGAGGAAAGGTGTGCGTATGGGTAGAGGACTATGTTTTCTGCCTTTACGTCTGAAGCTATTTTTTTGATTGATTCTATTAGTTGTGGGATTGATTCTTTTGAGTCGCCTTTTTCTATTGCCGTTAGAACTACTAGGCATTCTTTTGCTTCGCCTTCCATGTTCTGATTTGGAGCTATTTCTTCGATTGTTTTTATTGCTGGCTTTAGTGCTTTGAATTTGATGTAGTCGCAATGGAGGTTTAGTGTTTTCATAGGTAGAGAAGATTAAGGGAATTTATAAAAGTTTGCGGAATGGAAAGGTTTATATTGTGTCATTACTTGGTAGTATCACATGGGAGAAATTATTACATCGGGCGCTAGTATAGTATTACCTTTCAGGGAAGGGATTGATATAAATAAAGATAGAATTATGGAAAATAATTTGCTTTCCAGATTGAATAGTCCTAAATTTAGCCATAGAAAAAGAAATTTTGCATATGAGATGTTGGGGGAGATGCTTGTTAATGATTTGGGGCTTTATTTTCATTCTGTTGATGTTATGAATTTGGGGGGCAAAATTGCTAAGGTTTTTGGATTAAATGAAAGAGAAACTCTTTTTGAATATGTTACTCATGACGTTGGGAAGACAGGTGTTTGGTCCTTATTGGGGAATCATGATAAATATACTGATATTGAATTTGAAAGGAGCAAGGTTCATCCTGTAATTGGTTATGAAATTTTGAAAAAAGAGGGTTTTAATAGTGCTGCTAATATGGCTCTTGAGCATCATATGCATCAGCCAAATTCATATCCTAAAAGTGAAAAAGGGGATCCTGGTTGGGAATCTGGTCTTTTATCTTTGGCTGATTTTTATTCTGCGACCTTTAGGAATGATGGAAAAAAATTTGATTTGTCTGGAAAGGCTTTGATGAAGAGTGAGCGACCTGGGCTTGTGAATGAGATTGATGCGCTGTATGATAAGGGTATTTTTATTGAGACGGTTTAATGAAACATTTAAATAATTCTTTTGTGTCTATGTTATATGAGTGCGGTGATTGATAGGTGTCCTACTGGCGTTGTGGGTTTTGACAAGTTGTGTTATGGTGGTTTTGTTAGGAATAGTGATAATTTGATTGTTGGTGGACCGGGATCTGGAAAAAGTACTTTTTTGTTGCAGTTTCTTTGGAATGGTGTGACGCAGTTTGGGGAGAATGGTCTTTATTGTTCTTTTGAGCCGGATATTGTTGATACTTTGTCGGATTCTATGGCGCATGGTTGGGATTTTTCGCGCCTGAGCGAGGAAGGAAAGATTAAGTTTATGAGGTTTGCTCCGCAGACTTCTATTGAGGAGTTGAAGAAGGAACTGATTAAGATGATTTCTAAGAACAATATAAGGAGAGTTTGTTTTGATCCTGTTTCTGTTTTGGCTTTGAATTTGTCAGATCAGGGGAAGATTAGGCAAACTATTTTTGAATTATCTAGTTTAATGAAACGACTGAAGGTTACAACTGTTTTTGCGGATGAGTCTTTGGAGGGTGAGATGAATTGGACTAGTGGGGATGAGTGGACTAAGACTGATATTTTGAGATTTCTTTCGGACTCTGTGACTATTTTTTATGAGTCTGCTGTTGCTGGAGCGGGAGACCGGGCTGTTAGGATTGCTAAGATGAGGCGGACTGCGCATGAGAGGGCTGCGGTTGGGATGATGATTGTGGATGGTGGTGTTGAGGTTTTGGGGAGAGCGGGGGAAAGGGTTGGTATTGCTCGGGCGCCTGCTGTAACGGCTGCTCCTGTTGAGATGGCTCCGGTTGATCAGAGTGCTGTTCGGGTTTAGTTTGTTGTTACTTTAGAATAGTGTCAAATGGAAAGGTTTATATAGTGTTTATTGTTTGTTTTGTTATGGTAAATGAATATAGAAGTCAAAGAGAAGAAAGAATGCAAAGAGAAGGCAAAGGATCTCTTGCTTGTAGTGTCGCTGGAGTTTTAGCTGCTGGAGCACTTACTTTGATTTCAAGCATGGATGATTTTAAATATGCGCCATCCAAAACAAATCTGAATATAGCGCCTACCTATTCTGTTTCTGCTGAAAATATTTCAGAGAGAACAGGAATTGATTTAGGAAGTGTGGAATACACATTGAATGGATCTAAGGGCGATAGAGAATATGCCTCTAGGTTTTAGATTCTTAAATTTAAAATGAAGCCAATGCTTCATATTTTTTATTTTTTTATTTGTAGATGAATTTGTCACTTTGGGAAATGAAGCTTTCGCTTCATGTTTTTGGTTGTTGGTAGGTGGAAATTGCAAATTTCCACGACTTGGCAAAGTTTGTTATTTTATCTTGTAGATGAATTTGTCGAACTGGGATTCTGCTGCTTTTCTTCTTTCTTGGTGTTTTGATAATATTTCGTTGATTTTTTCTATTAGGATTGCTTTTACTTCTCCTGATAGGAGTTTTCCTCCTGAGTATTCTTTGTATATTTTTGCTAATTTTTCGTCGTCTTGTTCGAAATATTTTAACCATTGGCAGGCTACGTCTATTTCTACGTTTCCGCCTTTCTCTCGGTGTTCTTCTACTGTTTCTTGGCCTCCTGAGAATGCGTGTTTGTTGATTTTGGATTTTACTGTTTTCGGGTCGTCTGTTAAAAGAATTGTTCTGGATGAATCCGAGCTGCTTGATTTCCCGGTAATTCCTGTTAGTGGGGACATGAATTTTGCATGGAGAATTACTGGCTTTTTGTGCCCTAGTTTTTGAACAACGTCTCTAGATATTCTGAAGTGGGGGTCTTGATCTACTCCTAATGGAATTAAGCAATATTCATTTTTATTGTTTAGGACATTTGGTAGGAACACTGGGACTGTTTGCATTGCTGTGTAGAAGATTGAGCCAATATTATTTGAATCTGTGAATCCAAATGAGGATTTTATCGTGGAGAATGTTATTTTCTTTGCTACCTTGATTGCCTCTGGATACATTATTCCGGCGTGTTTTGTGTCGATTAGGAAATGTGTTTTTTCTGGGTTGTATCCTAATGATATTATGTCTAACATGTTTTCTTTTGTCCACCCTTGAATTTCATCGTAAGTCATATCTTTGTATAGGAATTTTTCGTCATCTGTGAATTGGAACCATAGCTCTACGTCGAATTTTTCTTGTAGCCATCTAGTTAGCTCCCATGTTGCGTAGTGGCCTAGGTGGATTGGTCCGGAGGGTCCGCAGCCGGTGTAAAGGAAGAATTTTTTGCCGGACTCGTAAGCGTCTAGTAATTTTTCTAGGTCTCTATGTGCAAAGAAGATTTCTCGTCTTAGGTATGGGTGGATTTCTCCTGCTATTTTTTCTATTCGCTTTAGAATGGATTCGTCTATCTTTTTTATTCCGAATTCTTCGATTAATCTGTCGTAGTTAATTTCGCCTTCTACGTCGTATGGATTTACTTTCATTTCTGCCATAGTTATTATTTAGGTGGATTGTTTTTATAATTAGTGGTTTTGGGGGAGCGAAGCTTGCTTCACGTTTTTGGTTTTTGGTATTAGGGCTACGCCCGGCTTGTTTGGATTTTTTTATTGGTCTTAGATGACATGATTCTGTTGGTCCTGGCAATTCTGAATTGTTGTTAATTTGGACGTAGATTTTTGGGGTGGATTATATTTGGGCGGGATAAGGGTTTTTGGGTTGTTGATATTGGTTGTTATTTTTTTAGCCGCGAATTGGCGCGAATGAGCGCGAATTTTTGGGCCTGGTGGTTTTTAGAGGGAAGGTTGGTTTTAGTTGTCACTTGGAAATAACTACAAATAGGAAGGTTTTTAATGTTTGGATTGGGATATTTTGTATAAACACTATACACTACTACAGCAATTATTGCTTTTGATGACTTGAGATGACGTTGAAATTGACTCGCCATGGATAGTAGTTTTGAGAGAGAAGGAATATGTGGAATAGGTTAGGAATAACTTGTTTGGCATTTTGTTGTGTTAGTTGGGACTTTGTTGGTGTTTGAAATTAGGTATTTCAATGGGGAATATCTGGAATTTTTAATTATTGGAGGTTGTTATGGAAAAGAAAATCGAGTACTATAAAGTAAAATCGGCTAATGGGAGGTTTTTATCTTTCATAGCTACAGAGTCAAGAAAGGCGGCTATTAGTTTTCTTAATGAATATTTCAATGGGAACACTTGTTGTAGCTGGGACTGCGATGAGCATAAACTAATGGAAATAACGAAAGAGGAAGCTAGTGAGACAGAGTATTTTAAATTTTTTTCTGTAGATTATGAACTATGTTTAGATGGGACCTTTCTTTTGGAAGAGAGGAGGCTGGTGTCGTAATTTGGTTTTTTTGATGGGCTGGGTGTCTCAATTGTGGGATGCCTTGATTTGTTTAATGTTGAATTTTAGGGAGGTTGTTATGTTTGGAAATGGTGATGTTGTAATTAATGGCGTGAAGGTTAATGAGATGAAATTGAATGGGCTTGATCTTCCTGGGGATTTCAAAGCTGTGGCTATATCGGGTAGGGTGGCTATTTCTGCCGATGGAAGATATGCTGTTGTTGAGGGGGGGGTGTTGACAGTAAGAGATCTTCCTGAGGATGGGAAAATAAAGATTGATGGGAGAACTATCATATATGATAAGGAAAGTGGGGAGGTGACTCTTACTGGAGGGATGCGTATGGGTTCTTCTGTTAAGGGAGGGACTGTTGGTGTTATTGGGGATAATGTTACGATTACTGGTGGTATAACTTTTGGAAAATAGAATTTAGTGTCTCGAAATCTCTGCCCTTTTGATCTTCGGATTGGGGGGTGGGGATTTTTTTATGGATATGGTTACCATAGATTACCTTTCTTGTTTTTATTTTTCCTCGACATAGGGGAGCGAAGTGTGGCTTTGTGTTTTTGGTTTTTGATTGTTGGTATTAGGGCTACGCCCGGCTTGTTTGGATTTTGCTGTTTTGACTTGTAGATGGATTTGCTCAATTGAGATTCTGTTTTTTTCCTCGACATAGTTCATAATATTTATATAGTAAGAAGACATGCTTAGTGTATGAAAAAGTTGGCGTTTTTAGTTGGGGTTTTGCTTATGAGTGGTTGCGTTTTGGCTGATATTTTTATTAGTGAGCCTGAGGCTGTTTATAATTTGGGAGATAGACTTTATGTTGATTTGGGTGGTCTTCGTGGGGTTGAGAATGGGAATTTGGATATTGATTTGAAGTGTGGTAATTCGAGTCTTAATATGGTGAGGATTCCGGCCCGAGCTTTTGCTAGCGATGAGGATCAGTCCTATTCTATTCCGTATAAGGTTTTGGACTGGGAGGACTTGGGCATTTTGAACTTGGATAGTATTATTGGGACTTGTCAGATTGTTACTTCTATTGGAGGGAGTGTCTCTTCGAGTAAAAGTTTTGAGATAAGCGATAAGGCTAGTGTTAGTGTTTCTTTAGATAAGGATAATTATAATCCTGGAGAAGTTGTTGATGTTAAGATTAATGTTGTTAAAAAAAATGGTGTAGTTATGAATGGGTTTGTTGAGGGTGTGAATACTAGTTCTTTTAGTGAAGAAATTATTGATGGTGTAAGTGGGACTAATTTTATTATTGGTGGGACTGCGGAGGCTGGAGTTTATTATGTTAAGGTTCGTGCCTATGATATTGGAAGTTCTGGTGTTATGAATGAAGGTACTGGCGTTGCTTCTTATATTGTTAACCAGATTGCGACTTCTCTTGTTTTGAGTTTGTCTGATGCTGAGGTTCTTCCTGGTGAAAATTTTAGTGTTGGTTTGGAGGTTTTTGATCAGTCTGGAGTTAATATGGATGGCTCTATTTTTGTTAAGGTTATTTCTCCTGAGGGAAAGGAAATTGAAAGTGTTGTTAAGTCGGGTGAATTTGTTTTGATGGATTTTTTTAGTAATTCTAGTGTTGGAACATGGGAAATTATTTCTACTTTTGATAATTTGGTTCAGACTCGTGAATTTGAGATGATGCCCTTGCAGAAGGTTGATTTTGATTTTGAGGATGCTGTTTTAATTGTGAAAAATATTGGTAACGTTTTGTATAATAAGACTATTGATGTGAATATTGGAGAGGATGTTATGACATTGGATTTGAAGATTGATGTAGGAGGGGTTCGAAAGTTTAACTTGAAGGCTCCGGTTGGAACTTATGATGTTATTGTTGGAGATGGGGAGCACGAAGTTACTCGGACTGTTTTGCTTACTGGTAATGCTGTATCCGTTAGTGATTTTAAGAGTGGCGCTATTTTTAAGAATTATTCTATTGTTTGGATTTTTTTAATTGTTGTGCTTGCGGGCATTGGGAGTGTTATGTTTATTCGATACCGTAAGACGCGGACTCTTGGCGAAGAAGGGAGTCTGTTTGGAAAATTTGTGAATAGGATTAAGAGGCTAGGTCGGACAGAAAAGGTCGTGAAGGCTGGAGTTGCTTTAAAGAAACAAGCTAGGGAGAAAGTTCCTAATAAAATTAAATCTCATATTGATGAGAGTTTAAACTTTACTCGAAAATCTCCGGCGGTTCAGGGTCTTGATGCTAATAATTATAGTCATGAGGATAAGACTATGGTAGACCTTACTAAAAATAAAGCTATTAGTGCTGAGTCTACTTTGGTTTTGAAGGGGGACAAGCATAATAGTGCTGTTGTTGCTATGAATATTAAGAATTATGAGGAGGATTTGGGGGGCATTGCTAAGCAGTCTTTGGTGGAGATTGTTGAGAAGGCTAAGGGTAAGGGTTTGATTGATTATCGGAATGAGTATATTTTTGTTGTGTTTAATCCTCTTGTTACTCGGACTTATAGAAATGAGGCTTTGGCTGTTAAGTGTGGGATGAGTATTTTGGAGAATTTGAATGCTTACAATAAGAAATTTAGGGATAAGATTGAGTTTGGGATTGGTGTGCATTCTGGAGATATGATTGTTTCTAAAGAGGATGGAAGGTTGAAATATAATGGGATTGGGAATACTATTTCTTTTGCTAAGAGGATGGGTGATGTTGATTCGGCTAAGGTTGTTGTTTCGGAACCTGTTAGAAAGAAGTTGCTTCGGGATTTGAAGGTTGTTAAGGGGAAGGAAATTGGGGAGAATATGACTTATATTGTGAATGGGGTTGTGGATCGGAGTGGGGATGCGGCTCGGTTGAAGCAGTTGTTGAAGCGAAGTAAGGGATAGGGTGCAAGGAATAAGATATAGGGATTTGTCCGCGTGCGTAGAATATCAAGATGGGGACGAATTTTAAGGAATTGAAAGCTTGAGATAGGTTATTAATGTTGCTTTGAAAATTTATAAGGTTAATGGGGAACTGAAGGCTTTGGAGAAAAAGTCTAAGGGGTGGATTAGAGTTGGGAAAAAATTTATTTGAGTTATTTTGGGATGTTGTGGGGAATGGAGAAACTTTATAAACTATAGATGCTCTATAGAACTATGGTTAGTAGCATTCAGGTTTCTGGTGAATTAAAGGATTCTCTTAGTAGAATGAAAGGGATTGGACAGAGTTATGAAGATGTTATTATGGAGTTGATTGTTTCCGTAGAGAAGCAGAAAAGTAGTCAGGAGGAGTTGTTAATTGAGGGATATAAGGAGATGGCTGAAGACTCTTTGAGGCTGTGTAAGGGGATGGAGGGGGCTGGTTATGATTTGGACTGGGAGTGGAAAGATTAGACGGGGGGATGTTTTTTTGGTAGACTTTGAGCCTTCTTTTGGTTCGGAGCAGGGAAGGATTCGACCTGTGGTTATTATTCAAAATAATCATGGAAATTTTCATAGTCCTATTACTATTGTCATTCCTATAACTTCTAGAGTTTTCGAGAGAGAGTATCCTACCAATGTTTTTATTGAGGGTGGAAATTTTGGTTTAAGTAGAGACTCTACTGTTTTGACTAATCAGATTCGGGCTATTGATAAGCAACGGGTTTTGAAGAGGCTGGGGAGGTTGGATGGTGGGGTTATGAGAAGGGTTGATTTGGCTATTGGGGTTTCGTTGGGGTTGTGATTTTGAGTGGGATAATGAAACGGATTCCTAGAGGGGAAAAGTTTTAAATAGCTTAAGTCTTTTAGTAATCTATGGGTATTGGTGATAGGTATCAGAGTGATATGGATTATAATGATTCTGGGTCTAATGAGATGACTAAGAAAGTTTTCAATCCAAGGATAGAAATGTATTCAGCTTTTAGAAAACCTTTTGATGCGCCTTCGGATGATGTTGTTGATGCTGGTCTTGAGAAAGCTGCTGCTTGCTGTGCCTGTACTGCGTGCACTGCTTGTAGATAATTATTTTTGGGAATCTAAATTAATTACATAGTCTGAATTATTAATTATTTCGAGCTTATTATCGGCAACTAACACTGTGTTATTTTTATCTATTATTTTTTGCAAGACTTTCATCAAGGTAGGCAAGTCGCTCAAATGGAGACCCTTTGTCGGAGTGTCCAAAATGTAAATACATCTATCTCCTAGTTTTTTTGATAGGACCTTTGCCAGCCTTACTCTTTGGGCTTCTCCTCCACTTAAAGAATCTGATTTTTGCCCTAAGGTTAAATAACCTAGCCCTACTTCTTGTAAAAACCCTAGTTTCCTTTCTACTAACTTTGAGTCTGCGAATATTTCTATTGCCTCATCTATGGTTAATTCTAGGAGTTCTTGGATATTTGTATGCTTATATTTTATGGATAATACTTTTGGCAAGAAGCCCTCCTTTTCTTCTAAGATGTTTTTTGTTACGATGAAGTCTGCCTTTTTTAGCTTTAATTTTTTTGATTCTGGGGTGTTGACGTATATGTCTCTTATGTTGTCCCAGATGTTTAGATATGTTGCTGGCCTACTTGTGGCGTGGTTCGCTATGGGAGCTTGTCCTACTAGGTATGATCTTCTGATGTTTTGCTTTCCTATTATTTTCTCTGCTCCACTTGACTCTCTTATCTTCCATGCATCGAGACCTTTGAATAGGGCGGAATAAATTGTATTTAGTATTGTTGACTTTCCTGAGCCTGAATTCCCACAAATACAAATCAAAGAGCCAAGGGGAAATTTGAGGGTATAATTTTTTAAATTATTTTTGTTGATCTTTTGTAGGGTCACGGATTCTCTTTGCATTATTTTTGTTTTTTTGGATGGATTTCTTTCATAGTGGACTAGTTCTGCTTTATTTGAAAAGACATAGTCTGCAGTTATGCTTTTCGATTTTTTAAACTGAATTGGGTTTCCTTGAAAAATTACTTCTCCTCCATACTTTCCTGATTTTGGACCAAATTCTATTATGTAATCTGCACCTTTAATTATTTCTTTTGAATGTTCTATGGCAATGACGGACTTTCCTTCTTTTGTTAATTTTTTTAACTTGTTTAGGATAGAAATACTTTCTTCTGGGCTGAGACCTGTGCATGGTTCATCTACAATCAATAGGTCTCCTTCTGTTACTTTGGTGATTATTTTGTCGAGTCTTTGAAGGTTGTATTCACCTAGGCTCATTTTGGAATTTTTAGGGATTGTTACTTTTTGCCCTATTGCATATATCTTTGGTAATTTTGAGACTGTGCATCTAGGCTTTTCTCCTAGGGATGATTTGTATAATATGTCGTAGATTAAGGATGTTTTTCCTGAGCCGCTTGGTCCGACTGCGACTACTAATTGGTTTAGAGGTATTTCTAGTGAGATGTTTTTTAGGTTGTGGATATTTGCGTTCTTTATTTTTATCGATTTCACTCTAGTTTTAGGGTGGTTTGATATTTAAGGGTTGTGAGGGGGAAAATTTATAAACGGCGTTAACAGGTCTATTATATTCGGCCTCTCTTGACTCGTCTGCAATAAATATTTTGTATATTATTATCGTGTATGTTTTGCGTGTCCCCGTTGGATAGCCCTGAGCATCAAACGGGACAGGGAGTTGGTTTTGGGCTGTTGTATGAAAATGGCACATAAAGGACACAAGAACCCTTTTCAAATAAACTTGGAATTGAAAAATGGCAAAGAAGAAAAATAAGCAAATAGATTGGAAATATAATCTTAGTGAATACTGGGGCGCTCTGCGTAGACATAAGGGGATGGCAATTCTGCTAGTTTTGGTGGCAATTGTTATCGAATTAATGAATATTGTTCCTAATTTTTTATTTAAGGAATTGGTCGACAAGGGCGCACTTTTTGCTGGGGGGAGTTATGGACTTGAGGAATTTAAGGCTGCTCTTTTGGTTATTGCTGGACTATATATTTTAACTAATGCGATTCAGATTCCTGGATTTTGGCTTAGAAGTCTCCTGGTGGCTAAGATTGAAGTTAAGATGATGACTTATTTGAAAATGAAATATTTTAAGCATATTGTCAAATTAGATAGCGGGTTTCATTCAACGAACAAAACAGGATCTCTTATTTCTAGACTTGGTCGAGGTATTTCTTCTGTGGAAGACATTAGTGATACTATTGTTTATAGTTTTCTTGGGGCGTTTTTGCAGCTAATTATAGTTGGTATTTCAATTGCATATTTTGATATTTTGTCTGGTATTGTTATTGCAGGGGTTATTGTTCTGTTTAGTTTATTTAGCTTATTTATTCAAGGGAAAAGGAATGTTCTTAGAGTAAAATCCAATCTTGCTGATGATAACGAAAAGGCGGGAATTAGTGATGTTTTTACTAATATAGATTCTATTAAATATTTTGGAAGAGAAAAATGGATAGCCGGAATGTTTGGGAAGTTAGCTAAAAAGACAGAGCTATCTAATTTTAATCTTTGGAAAAGTGTTTCTTGGGCAACATGCGGGCAGATTTCTATTGTTGCATTGGGGACAGTTTTACTACTACTATTTCCTATTTTGAGATTTTTGGATGGAGCTCTTACTATTGGAGAAGTTGTTTTTATTTATACTGTCTATAGGAGTTTAATGGGCCCCATGTGGGAATTTGTTAATGGCTTAGAAGGATTCTATAGATCTATTGCTGATTTTCAGAGCTTGTTTAATTATGGAAAAATTGAAAGCAACATTAAAGACAAGGTGGGAACTCGGAAGATGAATATCAAGAAAGGACGTATTGAATTTCGAGATATTGATTTTGGATATAAGAAGCGGAAGATTTTTCGAGACTTTGATTTAGTTATACCTGCGAAGAGTAAGGTTGCTTTTGTTGGGCATTCGGGATGCGGGAAGTCTACTTTGATTAATTTATTGTACCGGTTTTATGATGTTGATAAGGGTGCGGTTTTGATTGATGATGAAGATGTTCGGGATTTTGGACAGGAAAGTTTGCGTGGAGCTATGAGTATTGTTCCTCAAGAATGTGTTTTGTTTGACGATTCTATTTGGAATAATATTAAGTTTAGTAATCCTAAGGCTAGCAATGAAGAAGTTCGAAGGGCTATCAAGTTTGCCCAGCTGGATAAAATAATTAAGAATATGCCGGAGAAGGAGAAGACGTTTGTGGGTGAGCGTGGAATTAAGCTTAGCGGTGGAGAGAAGCAGAGAGTTAGTATAGCTAGGGCTATTTTGGCTGACAAGAAGATTTTGGTTTTAGATGAGGCTACTAGCGCGTTAGATAGTGAGACTGAGTTTGAAATTCAGAAAGATTTGGCTAAGTTGATGAAGGGTAGGACTTCTATTATTATTGCCCATAGATTATCTACGATTATGCATGCGGATTTGATTGTTGTTATGAAGAAAGGAAGGATTGTTGAGATGGGGACTCATGCGGCTTTGCTTCGGAAGAAAGGCGAATATAAGAAACTTTGGGGATTGCAGAAAGGGGGATATATCAAATAATTTCCTTGAAATCATTTGAGGATGGTGGATGGTGGGGCGCTTCGCTTGTGGATGGTGGGTTGAATGTTGCGCTCTATTTTCGCGCGATTTGGCTAAGTTTTATTTTATGTAAGGATTTATTGTAAAAATTCCAAAACTTTATTTTGATGGCTATGAAATTCCCATTTTCTTACCATTTTTTTAATTTTAATCTTGTAGTCGATAAGTTTAAAAGTTGTTGGCGTCTGATGTTTGTATGGTAAGTAAGCAAGGTTCATTTATGAAAGGTTCTCTTTGTAGTTTTGACTTTGTTATCTCTTTTTGCGCTGGATAATAGTCGTTTCCTTAGGGGACATCTATGCAAAATTATCTAAATTTTATATTTTAATATGATATCTATTAATGATTTTACAAAAGGTTTTGAAAGAGAAAATTTGCTTGAGAATATTAACTTGGTTATTCATCCGGGTAAGCGGATTGCTTTGGTTGGGAAAAATGGTGCTGGTAAATCTACTTTTTTGAAGTGTTTGTCTGGGCAGGAGGATTTTTCTGGTCGAATCGTTAGTGAGGGTGTTGGGGTTTCGATGATGGAGCAGGAGAGTAGTTTTGAAGATTTGGATCGGACGTTTGGAGATTATATTGAGGATAAGAAAAGGAATTTGGAGGATAAGCGGCTGAGCCTAGAGAAAAAGATGGGTCTTCCTGAGGTTTATGAGGATGAGGGTCGACTTAATTCTTTGATGGATAGGTATAATCTTCTTTTGTCGGATGAATCTCTTGACCCTGAGGATGTTCGGTTGATTGATATTTTGGGGAAGTTGAAAGTGGATGAGGCTATTTTGTCTCAGAAGATTTCGAGTCTTAGTGGTGGACAGAAGGTTAAGCTTAGGCTTGCGGAATGTCTTGCGAAGAAGGCTGATATTTATTTTTTGGATGAGCCTACTAATCATTTGGATTTGGAATCTTCGGAATGGTTGGGGCAGTACGTTAAGGATAATGTTAAGTCTTTGATTGTGATTTCTCATGATAGGTATTTTTTGAATGAAATTGTTGATGAAGTTTTGAAAATTGAGGATAAGAAGTTTGAGAAGTATGCTGGTGGATATAGTGATTACGAGGAAGCTGAGGGGGAACATTTGAGGTTGCTTGGGCATAAGTTTAGGGATGCGACTAAGAAGAAAGCTAAGTTGATGGAGAGTGCTGCTGAGAAGCGAAGTTGGGCTAGCCTGGCTGGGAGCAAGAGGTTGAAGTGTCTGGCGGATAGGTTGGAGAGGGAGGCTAATGAGGTTGTGATTGGGACGGACCCTGAGAGTTTGATTATTAGAATAGAGATAGTTTTTCCTGATAAGAAGTTGCATAAGTGTGAGGTTTTTCGACTTTCTGGCGTGACTAAGGAATTTGATGGACGGGTTTTGTTTAAGGACGTTGATTTGGAGATTGATCAGGGTGAGAAGATTGCGGTTATTGGAGGGAATGGCTGTGGGAAGACTACTCTTTTGAAGATTTTGATGGGGCTGGAGAAAGTGAATACGGGTTCTGTTTTCAAGAGAGATAATTTGAGGATTGGTTATTTTGATCAGGAGCTTGGTGGGGTTAGTGGAGATAAGAATGTTGCTGATTTTGTTGAGGAGGAATGTGGAAGGGATATTGAGGTTTTGAAATCGACGCTTTCTAAGTTTGGGTTTAAGGATAAGTTTTTGGTTCAGAAGATTGGGAAGCTTAGTGGTGGGGAGAAGGGTCGGCTTAATTTGCTTCGGATCACTTTGGAGAATAATGAGATTTTGCTTTTGGATGAGCCTACTAATAATTTGGATATTCATTTGAAGGATTCTTTGGAGAAGGCTATTCGAGATTTTCCTGGGACTGTGGTTGTGGTTTCGCATGATCGGTATTTTATGGATAGGGTTGCTACTCGTGTTTTAGATGTTGGAGACGGGGAAATTAAGAGTTTTAGTGGGAATTATAGCGAGTATTTGGAATCGAAGGGTATTTGAATATTAAAACTATTAGCCCTCAGCCGCTGTCGTAAGGTTTCTCATCATCGGGCCAATAGCTTCTTTTTCAGAATAAAAAAATAATGCTTTTTTTGAAATGGGTCTAGTGATTTTGCTTCTATGATTTCGTAGTTCTTTCTTATTTCAAAGGACGTTTTTTTGAAAGTATCATGTGGGTCCTCTTGAGAGATACTCTGGGTTTTTAGAGATAGAAATATTTTTGTATCTTCTTTGATGAATTTGGAGTTTTTATTTAGTATGTCTATCTGATTGATTGAAGGAATGTCTTGGAATAGTATGTCTATTTTTATGTCTTTTATTTTTTTTCCTATATAATCTGTGTTTTGTGCATCGCAAAAAAGCGGGGCAATGTTTTGTTTTTTTATGGCTAGGTTTACTAGGGGGATTGCCATTTTTAGAGATTTTTCTACTGCAAAGATGATTCCTTTTGTTTGATTGGATATTTTCTCAACTATTGTTCCCGAGGAAGCTCCAAGATACAGGATATTTTCATGGCCGCTTATTTTTACATCTAATCCTTTCTCTAATGCGGCCTTCCATTTACTATGAAAGGGATTCCATGGTTTATTTTTCATTTTTTATTAGATTGAAATAATCTTGCCTCAGTGCTATTGCTAATTTATTTGATAATACTCTTGTAGCTTTTCCTTTGTTTTTGAATTGCTGGATTTCTTTTGTTTGGAATAAGATTCCGTATTTTGGTGACGATGAGGCAGTGTTTCTTTTATGTCGAAAGAGGGCCTTTTCTGCTCCTATTAGCTGTATTGTTCCGGCGGGCTTAAATGATAAGTTTCTTAGTCCACCCATTGAGCTAATTAATTTGCCTATATCATACGCATTTAGCAATTCAGATGTGCCTGATAGGTATTCTTTTATTAGTTTTTTTAGAATCCCATTTAGCCTTCCCTTCATAACGTTAGGATTTTTTAATCTGCATTCTTCGGTTAAGTTGTTTCTTAATATGTCAATATAATTTTCCTCCCTGCTTGTTAATTTCAGTCCCCACTTTGAAGATAGATTTAGATTCATGAATTTATTATATATGTCCCTTGTGTTTTCTAATTCGTCATAGGGGCAGATTAGAAGATATAGCTCCTTTAGCCTTCCCTGAATATCTGGGTCTTTATGGATTTTAATATCTTCGATTATTCTTGTAAACATCATAATCAAATGATCTTTTCTTATTTCAGACTTTATTCCTTTTTTGGCATCATTTATGCCTTCTTGGACAATTTTATTTTTCATAGTAGTATATATGTTTTTTAATATAAAATAATTGTCCTATATTTTTTTACACAAACAGAAATATATATAAACATAGTTTCTTTTCCGTAAAATATGGAATTAGATTATATGGATAGGAAGATATTAAGTCTTTTGATTGGAGATAGTCGATTGACGAATTCACAGATTGCTAAGAGAATTGGCTCTTCTCGAGAAGTTGTTTCCTATAGGATAAATAGACTTGAAGAAAATAGGGTGATAACTGGATATACTATTGATATTGGCTTTGAAAAATTGGGTTATATGCTTTGTCCTATTGATTTTCTTTTGAACAATGTTGATCCAAAGAAGGTAGATGCTTTGAAAAAAAGGAAAAATATTCTTTACCTGCAGAAGTCCTTGGGTAAATATAATTTGTCTTGCAATATATTGGTTAAGGATTTTTTTGAATTTCGGGAAGAATATAATTACATTGTTTCTCTTTTGGGTGGGGATGTAATTAGTATTAGTTCTAATATGTTGCTTGGGGATGTGGAGTTTTCAGAGGACTTTTTTATCAAGAGAAAGGGGGCTCATTATAAATTTCGGGATATTGAGGGAAGAGTTTTGGTTGATGACGTTGACCGGAAAGTATTGGCGGAACTGGAGGAGGATGCTAGGCGATCTTTGGTTGATATTGCGGATAAAATAAATGTATCTATACCAACTATTTCTAAGAAAATTCGCTTGCTCAAAAAAAAAGGAGTTATATTTAGAAACACGGTCCTTATTGACTATAAAAAAATAGGCTACCATAGGTATAGCTTAATGATGTTGGCTAGTCCAGAAATAGAGAAGTCTTTGATTGATTTTTGTAGCAAGTATTATCAGATATGGTATTTGGGAAAATTTTCTGGAAATGATAATTATGTTATTGAAGTGTTGGCGAGGGATAATGGTGAGTTTGATTCTATTGTTAGTTCGATGAGACAGAAATTTAAGAAAGATATTTTTAGATATGATGTTTTGATTGCTACGGCTTTGTATAAGCAGGGGAGATTTTATATTTGATTTGGATGAGGTTTTTTATTAGTATTTCCAATGATGTTATGTGAATTCTTCGAAAAGGTTTCTTCCGATCCTTGGAAAGAATCCTAGCATTTCACTGGGGACGCCACTGTCTCTTTTGTGATGATTCCACATTCTTGCTATTCCCTTTATGTCGTTAGAGATTATTGCGGTTGACCCAAACATTCCTATTGATTCCTTGGCGTAAACTAGGGTGGATACGTCTGCCCTTGAAACCCCAAATTGCCAATATTCATTTTCTATTTCTTTGAAATTCATTTCTTCCTGATTAAACTGCGAACTATGTCTCCTTTGTGTTTTTTTATATGTTTTCAATAATCTTGCTCTTGCTCTTTCTCTAGAAGATCCCTTTGGTCCTAATTTTTCTAATTCTTTAATTATTGGCTGTGGTATTATACATATTGTTCCGCTTTCCATCTTATCTCTAAGTGAGTAGAAAAAATCTAAATCTTCTATATGGTTTTGACCTACTCCCATTAGATATTGTCGAAGTGCGGATGTGTCCGGAATTATCACTTCGTAATGCTCGCTTATATAATCGAGGGACACATGTTTATTATTTATCCATCCCATTAGGATTGCTGTCTTGGAGCATATAAAAGGGTTTGTCTAGTTGAGTTTTGTGATACTTTGATCTTTTTGTGATGCAGGAGGAATAGCATTATAAATATTGATAACTTGTTATATCTATGGTGATTAAAGCTGCTGCTTCGAGGGGTGTGGGTTCTGGGGGTGTTGGAGTGTGGGAAGTGAATTATTCGAATTCACGAATTGACCTTATTTGTTATTTGCATTGGAGGGATAAAGAATGATTAAGGCTGTGTTTTTGGATTTTGATGGAACTATTAGTGATGCTCGGGGGATTGCTATGAGGTCGCTTGCTCGGACTTTGGAAGAGTCTGGCTATGAGTTTGATGAGAAGAAGTTATTGGGATTGCTTGGGGTTAAGATGGGAAGGATGCTTAAGATGCTTCGGTTGAAGGTTTCTGATATTGGTGAGCTTAGAAATAGGTTTTATCAGTATTTTACTAGGGCTGCTGTAGCTGGTGGAATTAAGCCTTGTTGTTCTTTGAAACCTCTTTGGAAGATGAAGGAAGAGGGTATGCCGTTGATTATTATTAGTAATTCTCGTGGGAGTTTTATTCATGCTTCAATTCGGGAGCTGAAGATTAAGGGGTTGTTTAAGCGGGTTTATGGTGCGGAGAAGTTTGATTTGAAAGATGAGATGTTGTTGATTTTGTTTAAGAGAATGAAGATTTTGCCTAGTGAGGCTGTTTATGTTGGAGATCGGTTTAGTGATGTTGCTTTTGCGAAGAAGGCTGGATGTGTTTCGGTTGCTGTTCATAATAAATGTTCTTGGTCTACGCTTGAGAGGATTATGGAGGAGAAGCCTGATTATGTTGTTCGGGATTTTTATGGTTTGAGGAAGGTTGTTGGGAAGTTGAATAAGGAAAAGTTATAAAGATTGAGATATTTTGGTTTTGATGGATGAGGATAAGGGGGTTTTGATTTTTGGGGATAAAAGGATTAGGCGAGTTTGGCGTGAGGAAGATTGGTTTTATTCTGTTGTGGATGTTGTTGGGGTTTTATCTGGAAGTGTGGACTCTAGGAAATATTGGAATAAATTATCTCAGCGACTAAGAGAAGAAGGGAGTGAAGTGGTGACAAATTGTCACCGGTTGAAGCTAGAGGCAGCTGATGGCAAAATGAGAGAGACGGATTGCTTAGATAAGGAAGGAATTTTTAGGATTATTCAGTCGATTCCATCTAAAAAGGCTGAGCCGTTTAAGTTGTGGTTGGCTAGAGTTGGAAGTGAGAGGGTGGATGAGATTGATGATCCGGAACTTTCTATATTTACTAGGTCTGTTATGAAATAATAAACTCCCATTGCCGTATCCCAGGGAGATATCTCCCTCGCATGTACACCCTCTTAGTTTGGTGAACTGGTGTTCACGATTTAATGCAAATGAAAAATTTTAACGTTTCCTCCCAAGGGGCACCCGAAACTAAAATTTTAATTTGCAGACTTGTGCAACTGTTTTTAAAACTAATCCTCTTTTTCTTTTACGAATCCCAACATAACTATTGCTATTAGAGCTACTACTGTTATATATGCGAACATTGTTTTTGGGGAAATGTCCCATAAGATTCCGGCCATTACTCCTGCTGCTATGTTTACTAGGCCTGTCGCGAAATAATAAACTCCCATTGCCGTTGCTTTCATGTTTCCGGAGAAGTCTGAGACTAGGGCCTTTTGGTTTGACATTGTTATTGCGTTTACTAGGCCGTATAGTGCGAAGAGTATTGTAATTGAGATGAGGCTGGTTGAGTTTAATGTGAAGGCTAGGGAAACTACTGCAAAAAGGAAAAATCCAAATGAGAGCACTTTTTTTCTTCCTAGCTTGTCTGAGAGTTTTCCGAAATGGGTTACGAATACTGCGGAGATTATGTTGAAGAGGAGATAGAGTAGGATTGGGATTAGGAAGCTGCCTGTTATTTCTTTGGCGATTAGGATGATGAAAAGGTATAATCCGAAGTTGGCCATGGTAAATACCGAGAGGGTGAATATTATGTATTTTAATTTTTTATCTAGATGTTTTATTGATTCTTTGATTGATATTTGCTTTTTTTCGTGTTCAACTTTTTTTAGGAAGAAGAGTGGAATTAAAGAGATGGATGATATTGCTGCGGCTGTGAAGATGATTTGGGAGAATGACCATTGAAGTTTCCAATAAAGAAGCAGGACGATTAGGGATCCGATTATTGCGCCTCCTGTGTCCATTGCTTGATGCATCCCGAAGCTTCGGCCTCGTTCTTCTGAAGTATCTATTAGAATTGCGTCTCTGGGTGCGTCTCTTACTTTTCCGAAACGCTCAAGCGAAACAAAGGTTACTATTTGAGCCCAGGTTACAGAGAGAGCTAAGGCTATTCTGAAAACAATTGAGGTTGTGTATCCCATAAATATGAATTTTCTTCTGTGGCCTGTTATGTCGGAGAGATAGCCACCTAGGAGTTTTACTAGTGAGGACAAACCTTCTCTGAGTCCTGATATTAGGCCGACTGCGAAGCCTGCGCCTCCAAGCGAAGTTATTAGGAAGGGGAGAAGTGGTGTTATCATCTCGGAGCCTATGTCGTTTGCCATAGATGAGCCGCCTAGTAGATAGATGTCTTTGTCGCCTTTTTTATATTTCATGTTAAATTGTTTTTATTAGGTATCCGAATATAATAAAGCTTAGTGCTCTTGGAATTAGTCCGTAGATCAAGAAATTCTTTCTCGATAGGTTCATTGCCCCTAGGAGAATTGGAAGATATGGCAGTGGGGAAATTGCGGCCAGGGGAATTATTATTTTTCCGTATTTGTTTGTTAGATGTGTCATTTTTTTTCTTGATTTTTTTGAGGTTGTTAATCGAACTGCCTGGTACATGTGAGATTTTCCTATCATGTATCCGAGGATTGAACCTATTGTGGAGCCGAGAATCGTTGCTATGACTGCGTAATGTGGATTGATTGGGGTTGTTAGTGCGGCTGCTAGTATCATGATTGGGGATATTAATTGTGGGATTAAATCTAAGAGAAAGGATAAAATCAAGAGGGATGATATTCCGTATGCTTGGATTTGGTTTGAGAATTGGCTTTCTAGATATGCTTGATTCAGGAGAGTGTAGAGAATTAAGGCTATTGAGATTATGGTTATTATTGTTGTAATTATTCTTAGTCCGAGTCTCACTTCTTTTTTATTTGGTTTCATTTTGTGGGTAGCAAAGCTTAAGCTTTGTGTTGTTGATTTTTATTTCTTGGCTTTTGATTGCTTGCTGCACGGTTCTTCCGCGCTAGCTAATTGGCTTTGCGCCTTTAATATATTGACTTCTAGGTCTTGGTTTTTCTTTAGGAATTTGTTGAAGAGATCTTGAATTTTTTTATTCTTCTCTCGCTCTTTTCCTTTAATATTTTTTAGCTTTGCGTATATGCTTATTTCTTTGTCTGATATGTTTATTAGTGGTGCGTTGGTTGGGATTTCTCTTTTGAAGTTTCCTTTTGTAATTTTTTCGAATATGCCTTCTGCTTCGCTTGATAGGTTGGAGGATGAGATGTTTTGGTTTTTAGAAAACTCTACTTGGAATTTTGTTTCTAGTATTTGTTTTAGGATTGTTGTGTTTAGGTCTTCTGCTTTTTTGATAGTAAATATTTTAGTGTTCGGAAGCATTTGATGCTTTCTAATTGTTCTGAAAACTTTTCGTTCAAAGTAATTTAGAAATTCTGATTTATTTAATTCTTTTCCGTTTGTAAATTTCCAAACTGACGAAGTCTTTGACTTCGAAGTATGTGGGTGTGTGGGTGTGTGGTCCTCTGCGGACATGACTCTGGTGAGCCCGGTGTGTGGGTCTTTTTTTGCGCTCTTAGATTGCGCGACTTGGCAACTCTTTTTCATTATAATTTATATTGGTTGAATTTATCTCTTTCTTCCTTGTTGTCTCCTGTTGAGTAGGCGAGTTGCAAATTCTTTGCAACGGTTGATGGTTGATGGTTGTTGGTTGTTGGTTGATAGTATACTGAGGGTTTTCCTATATCGTCTGGGATGTGGTTTTGAAATGTTGATATGATTTGGGATTCTTTTGAGTCTCGTGCCACTACTAGCCATGTGTCGTTAATATAAAAGTGTCTGCCAATCATTGTTAGGGGTAAGGTTGACTGGGTTATTAGGTTTTTTTCTAGCAGGTGTTTTAATCTTGACGCTGGGGATTTTTCACATAAGAAGCAGCCTCCTCCTGGGGTGGGGAATTTTATTTCGTATTTTTCTGCCAATTCTATTTGATTTTTTCTTCCTCTTCCTGTTATGTTTAATAATTTGTTTCTGTCTATTAGTCCTGAGTGTTCCCAGGAGGTTTCTCTTAATTTTCTTGCACATAAAGGCCTTAGGATTTCAAAGCCTAATGCTTCGTCAATTGTTTTCATTGCTGAGCCTATTTGCGACATTGGTCTTTGTCCGATTACTTCGCCCGTTGCTATTACTTGTATATTGTGAGCGTCTGCATATTCTTTGGCTTTTTTGAACATGAATATTTTGCAGTCTTTGCATGGGTTGATTCCGACTCCGGTTCCGTATTGTGGGGTTTTTATGAGGTCTAGGTATTCTGATAATAGTGGTTCTTTGTTGACATCTTGGATTACTAGTTTTACTTGTTCTTTTTGTGTGAAGTTGAAGTTGCATGATATGTTGCAGCAGCCGCAGCCGAATGGGAGTGCGAAGTAGAGGGCTGTGATTTCGAAGTCTTGATCTTGGAGGAGTCGGATTACTAGTCTTGAGTCTAGGCCGCCGGAGTAGAGAACCAAAGCTCGCTTTGGTTCGGGGTGTCGGGGTGTGGGGGTGTCGGGGTGTGGGTTTGGTGAAGCTTTTGGCTTCACGACTTGTTCGGATTGTGTTATTTTCATAATTAGGCAAGGGAGTTTTGGTTTAAGAGTTTTTGGTCTAGTGTTGTTTGTTAATTTTTTGGCCGCAGGTTGCGCATATTTTACGGGTTAAGCACGAGAAGCTTAGTTGAAATTATTAGAATCTTGACTTTTTCGAATACGGTTATTTTTTTAAAATTAAATTTCTGCGAACAAGACTACATAATTCTTTCCGTATTCTTTTGCGCAATTAGGGCATGTTGTATAGTAGAAATACATGTGTTTAAGTTCTTGTTTTTCTAATTTTACGTATTCTTCCATTTCCTTGATCCATTGCTTCATATTCTTATATGGGCCTTCAAAAACTCTTGTTAGAAATGTTCCCGTAACTTTCACATCGTGGGCTCCAGGAATTGCTCTTTTTGTGCTTATGTAAACGTTGGAATAAAATAAGGATTTTTCGTCAGATAAAACCATTGTGTCTTTTAGCATTGCGTTTGCGTCTTCTAGCTTTTTCATGTTTTTCTTCATGACGCTTCCGAAGTTTAATGGAATGTGAAATAGTGACCAAACTTTGTCTTTGATAAATAATTTACCTTTCCAAGTTACTTTTTTCTTGTCCCACTTCTTGGGGTTGAATTTTGGGCAGCAGCCCGTCTCACCATCTTTCATGATTGATTAAGGATGGTTTCTTATTTAAATGTTTTGGAAGTGGGGAGGGAATTTGCAGATAAGGACGACAAACCACGGATTTTTCAGACTAAGGATTTGAAGAAAGGATGACATCTCAATTTGTCTTTGGATAAGCTAGTTTTTCTATTTCCTCTAACTCTTCCCTATGGCTTTCTATTTCTGACAATAGGTTTGTGATTTGTGTGCTGGCTGCGTTTTTGACGTCTAGCGGATGGATTGATTTTTCTTTCACTGCGGCTTCCAATTCTTCGTAAGAAGAATATTCTATATTTCCCCCGAATTTTTCTGGGCGTTCAATAACTAATTTTTCTCCCTTGTCTCCTAGCAGTACGAAAGCTATTTTTTCTAGGAATGCCATTGTTCCGTTGTCTGAATCGCCTGCAATGAAATCTGCTGACTTAACTTTCTTCTGGATTGTTTCTGGTGAGTCCATCAATCCTATCTTTGAAGCTTCTACTGAGGATGACATTTTCTTTCCAACTAATCCTGGGATGAATGGTATCATTAATTCTATTCTTTTTTCATATCCTAATTTTGGGAGTTGCTCTCTTGCTAGCACGAATATTTTTCTCTGGTCTACTGCTCCGATTTGCATGTCTACTTTTAGGTATTCTTCATCAAGTGCCTGCATCAGTGGGTAGATGTATCCTGAAAGTTTTGGGGAGTCTCCCATTTTTACAACTTCGGAAGCTGCTCTGTGGCAGTCGTTTACTGAAGTTTCGCTTGACATTTTGAAGATATCTAAAACGTATTCTTTTGAGAGTTGGTAGTCTGAGCCTTTTACGAATTCTAGTTTTTCCATAGGTGCTCCCATTGCTTTCATCATTAGAGGAATTATTTTTTCGTAAAAGTTGTATCGGTGCTCTAAAACTTCCCATGGTGTGTTGTCGAGGGCTGCGTGAAGGTCTGCTAGGAGGATTTTTACCTTGAAGCCTGCGTTTAGAAGGTCGACTAGTTTTATTGCCCATGAGAAGTATCCGATGTGTGGGATTCCTGTTGGTGCGGTTCCGATGTATACCGAGAGTTCTTGATTTGATTCTAGCTTTTGTTTTAGCTCTTCTTCGCCTATTATTTCGGCTGTGTTTCTTTTTATTAGGTTGAATTTTTCTTGGGGGTTCATCTTGTTAGATATTGGGTTGTTTATTTAAGGTTTTGGATATTTTGGGTTAAAATTTTAATATTTTTATTCTTGCATGTAGTTTTTCCCTATCATAATCTATTTTATTGATATTGTAAAATTTGATTAGATTATAATGAAATGAGTTGTAAATTATAGAATCTATTAAATCGTCTAATATTATAAGAAACTCTTCTTTTTTATTTTCATCTATATTTCTATAAATGTTGCATAGCACAATATAATCAGCCCTACATATAAAATCTTTTTCATAGACTATGGAAAAGATTTTATAACGATGAGCTGGGGTTATATCGTTAAAATCAAGTCCTAATATTCTCTTTAAGACAGAATCTTTTCTAAAATTAATACCCCTGCTTATTCTATCTAGGAAAATAATTACGCCCCTATTTACTTTTTCTTTTTCTTTACCCTCTAGAAGATCGAAGATATCAAATGACCAGTAATTATTGTAGCCTTCTTTATCTTTAAACACCATTGTCTTTCCTGCATTAAAACTTAACCCCTGATTTAATAGAAATTTTGATGCTTCTAGGATTATCTTATTGGCATCCTCTTTAGATTTGGTAAATAAAATCTGATCATCTGAAAATCTAAGGTATCTTGCCGCATTTTCATTACAAATATTTTTCATAAAAACATCGTATTCTTGTAAATAAAAATTTGCTAACAACCTAGAGCAATCACTGCTGCTTTCTTGTGGCAATCCGGTATGGTTTTCTGAAAATCCAGCTATGGTTTTATTCCAATTTTTTAAAAAATAAAATAACAATTCTACATATACTCTTTTTTCATTACCTATTACTGCATATATCTTCTTTTCTAAAAGGGATAAATTTATATTGTCATAGAAATTTGCAATATCTAATTTTACAATATATTTAGCCTCTGATATTTCTGAATAGATAAGTGCTTTTTTTTGAAAATCTTTCCAATTATCTACCCATAAAAATGGGTTGTAACTATCACTAGTTATATAGCTCATTAATACTACTTCTTCAATCTCCTCTATAAACCTTATACTATTACCAAGTTTCCAACCTCCATATGTTCCTTCCACTCTATTTTCTGCAATGTTATCTTCCAACATCTTTATACAAAAATAATAAAGAATGCTATCTTTTGGCTTGAATATTGGGCATATTCTTATGACTCCATTGTTTTTATTGAAAATAAGTTGCTCATGACAAAGACTGGGGTGATAAGTGTAGCTTATTATCTCCGAATGAAGTCTCTTTAGTATTGCACTTAGGTTTATTTCCCCTAAGTATGGAACAAGTGGGGATTTTAACTTTTTTACCAGCCTTCTTGGAAAAACCTGTTTAAATGACTCATAATCTAACATGAGAATATTTTGTAATTTTTACTTATATCATTTTGTATAATACAGTTAATATTTTATTAACACTCTTTTCGAAAGTATAAAAAGTCTTTTTGGGTTGAATTTTTATGGAAGAAGTCTACGATGTTTTGATTTTAAAGGGGGGGGGTTCGGCTAGTTTGACTGCTACTATTCATGCTGGGCGCTACAATTTGAAGACTCTTGTGGGTTTATTTATTGTCCCTTCTGAGTGGTTACAAAACGGAAGGTTTATATAATAGTAATGCGTGGATATATTATGGAAAGAGATGAGGATATTGGGAGAGCATATGGATTTTTTAGTAGCGATGCGCCGGAGAGGGAAATTAATAGTTATTTACCTGAAGCCTGTAAGTATGTGAGTGCTAAATCTGAATTGGAGCTTAGTTTGATAGAAAGTGTTAGCGACTCTAGAGGTGACGTTGAGTTGGTGGCTATTGCTAAAGAAGCTGAGCAAAAGGGGAATAATTATGTATTGCAAGCGGAATATCCTGGTGGGACTAATAAGGATGCCGCGAATGATCTGGCTGATGTTTCTAATTATCTCCATGGAGCTCTCCAGGATAAAAATATATATTTTGAAAAAATTGTTTATGCAGAAAATGGTACGTATTGCTCTAGATAAACAATATTTTAGTTGAGCCATGAAGTCTTTTTTATTTTTATATGTTAACTTAATGATATTGTGCACCCAAGTTGAAGGATTGTTTTTACTGTTGACAAAACTATAAAAAGTGTTTTTTGTTTTATATAATATGGAAGAAGTTTATGATGTTTTGATTTTGGGAGGTGGTCCGGCTGGTTTGACTGCTGCTATTTATGCTGGGCGTTATAATTTGAAGACTATGGTTGTTGCGAGTAGCTTTGGAGGTACTGCTAACTTGGCTGGTGAGGTTGAGAATTGGCCTGGGAAGATTGGAAGTGGTCGAGAGATAATGATGGATGTTAAGGGTCAGGCTGAGAAGTTTGGGGCGGAATTTTTGGAAGCGGAATTTGAGAAGGTTGAGAAGGTTGATGGTTTATTTGTTTTGCATTATGGAGACAAGGTTGTTCGTGGAAAGAGTTTGATTGTTTGTCTTGGGACTGAGCATCGGCAGCTTGATATTCCTGGAGAGAAGGAGTTTTTAGGTAAAGGTGTTAGTTATTGTGCGACTTGTGACGGGAATTTTTTCCGAGGGAAGACTGTGAGTGTTATTGGTGGGGCGGACTCGGCTGCTAAGGCCGCGCTTTATTTGGCGGATATTTGTGAGAAGGTTTATGTTGTTTATCGGAAGCATGAGATGAGGTGTGAGCCTGTTAGTTTGACTAAGATTAAGGAAAATAAGAAGATTGAGATCTTGTATCATTCTAATCCTTTGGAAGTTTTAGGAGAGGGTGTTGTCAAGCAGTTGAAGATTGATTCTGATGGAGAGGAGAAGGTCTTGGATGTTAGTGGTGTTTTTGTTGAGGCTGGGTCTGTTCCTGCGACTGAGATTTTGAAGGACTTGGGAATTGAGATGGAGAAGGGTTATGTTGTGACTGGGAAGGATATGGGGACTAATGTTGAGGGTGTTTTTGCTGCTGGGGATGTTACTAATTCTGCAATGCGTCAGATGATTACGGCTGCAGGGGAAGGTGCTGTTGCTGCTAAGGGTGTGCATGAATTTTTGCAGAAAAATTAATAATATGTTTTAAGGAAAAGGTAATATAATTCCTTCAATTTTTTTCTTGTTGTTACTTCCACTACATATGTAAATACTCTTACCTTCTCTTGTGAAGAAGTTATCTGAATTTATGATTACATTTATGTAAATCTTTATCTTATTGTTATTTTAAGATGTCTTTAATTTTGAATGTCTTGATTTATTTTGAAAATGATAATTTTAAATACCTTAGTTTTAATTCGAGAATATGAATAGGATGGGTTATGCGATATCTGGTTTGGAGAATGAGGAAAAGTTTGACTTGCTTAGAGATGTAAGGAAGGGGGCCTCTTGCTTAGATGGATATATTGTTGAGAAATCTAAGTTAGCTGGGAAATATTTTGTTAGACTGGGAGGGGTGAATGAATTCAATTCTCTGGGCTACAAAATTCCTGGCGCTAAAAAAGGGGATATTAAGGACTACAATCCTTTATGTCAGGGGGATTTTCTTCTTGCGGTGTATGCTGTTAATTCGTTGGATGGAGAAAATGTTTCGGATTTTGCAGATGTTGTTTATCCGTATGAAATATTTGATAAATTTTTTGTTCATAATGGTGCTCTTTCTAAATCTGGGAATCTCTCTTATGCTATTAAGCTTGGATGGGAAGGAGGCGATCTTTGTGAGGTCGCTGCGAAGACTATTGCTAATGATGGCATTAAGTTGGCTGTTGGCGTTTATTCATCTGCTTGGGGACCAAGAGATTCTAGAGTTTTGGAAATGAGGGAAAGGTGGAAGCTGTAGTGATTTTTCATAAATATTTTTTTGTTTAGTTGTACTTTTTGTATTCTGATAGTATTAATTGTAAGTGATTTTGGATAGGTTTGGTTTTTTCTCTTTCCTCTTTGAAACAAATTTTATCAAAGCCTTTTGCTATTTTTCTCTCTAGGAATTTTATATACATTTCCCATGTTGGATAGAAGTGGGCTTTGGCGAAAAAGTGGATCCCGTTATATTGACTTAGGATGTCTGATGTTCTTACGATTTTTTCGTTGATGGTTTTTGGAATATAGCTTGTCTCGGTTGCTCTTATGCAATTTAATATTTCTCCTACTTTTGTATTTTGTATTTTGTATTTTTCTAGTATTATTTTTGCGAATTCTATGCTGTTATTTTCATGTCCTTCTGGGCTACTTGTTTTTCTTTTGTATACTAATCCCGTGTCGTGCAGAAGGCATGCTATTTCGCAGATTTTTTTGTCTCCGCCATATTTTATGCATAAGTCTTTTGAGATTTTTATCATAGGGTTTAGGTGATTTGGGAAGATCCAGTTTCTTGTGCAGTATGTTTTAGATGGATCTTTTATCTTTTTAGGGAAGAGGTTTTCTACTTCTTCTTTTATTTTTTTTATTGGATTCATAGTGTTGTGTTTTACATTTTTTGAAGTCTTGCTATTCGCTTTGACAATGGAGGATGAGTTTGAAACCATTCTTTTTGTTTTGTTGGCTTTGCTAGAAATAAGGGTGCTACTGCTCCGGAGACTTTCATTGGTTTATTGCTTTGTATTTTTGACAATGCTCCAATTAGTCCTGTTGGGGTTCTCATGAATTTTACTGCTGAAGAATCTGCTGCGTATTCTCGTTTTCTTGAGATTGCTAATTGAACTAGGGCTACTATTATTGGGGCTAGAATTGCCAATGCTATCCCAACTATCATCATGACTGCGTTGTTGTTTTCTCTGTCTCGACCTCCTGTTATTGAAGACCAGAATAGGCTTCTTAAGAAGATTTCAGAAACTATTGCGATCATTCCTACTAGGACTGCTGTTATTGTCATGAAGCGGATGTCGTAGTTTGCTATGTGGGAGAGTTCGTGAGCTAGGACTCCTTCTAGTTCGTGTTTTGATAACTTATTTAGGGCTCCTTGGGTGACGCATATGACTGCATGTTTTGGATCTCGGCCTGAGGCGAAGGCGTTGATTTGTTCGTTTTGCATTATGTAGAGCTCTGGCTTTGGAAGTCCTGAGGCTAAGCATAATGCTTCTACTATGTTGTGGTATTGTTTGTACTGGGGACCTTTTGCTTTAACTGCATTTGCAGACTTGACTGCTATTTTATGTGAATTGTAGAATCCAAATACTACGTAACCTATTGAGATTGGGATTCCTATTATTAGAATTATGAAGAAGTAATTTCCGCCTAATGTGAAGGCTATTGTGTAGGTTAGGACTAAGAGAGTGAAAAGGATTATTGCTATAAGTAGGTATGTTGAGAAGATGTTTTTTTTGATTTCGTCGTGGAAGGATAATCTTGTTGGTTGCATATTAGAAAAAGAGATCTTGAGTTTTTATAGTTTAGTAAATTCTTTGGGGCAATGGGAAATACGAAAATATTTGTGGTGAAATATATAAATAAAAATATATTATTTAGACAGTGAAAAAAACTATTGTCTATTTTGGGATGTTTTTGTTTTTGTCAATTTTATTTGTGTCAGCGCAAGAGGTTGAAGATGAAACTTTAATTGATGCTGGACTTGCTTCTGGGGATGTGTTTTATTTTTTAGATATTATGATGGAGAATCTTGACTTGGCACTTACTTTTGATAATGAGATGCAAATTGAAAAGAAAATAAAAATTGCCGAAGAGAGGTTGGCTGAAGCACAAAAAGTGGGACTGGAAGGAGATTTAGAAAAAATGGAAAATATTCAAAAAAGATATGCTAAGATGATTTTAAAGATTAAGTCTGATATTGAAAATATTGAAGAAGAAAACGAGACAGAGGAATTGAAAATGGAATTAAGGGTTGAAGAAAAAATAAGAGAGCATGAAAAAAAAGTTGAATTTGTAAACAATAATATAAAAATAAAAATTAAGACTAAGGGGGAATTAACTGAAGAGCAAATGAAAAGTATTGGTGATTTGATTTCCAGCTTTGGCAATAACAGTGAGGACTTGAGAATAGAAATAAAAAATCAAAAGGATAAGACAAAAGTTAAAATTGAGATTAAGGGCGGAGATGGGGATGAAATAGAAGCTGAGTTTGAAGAAGAAAACAATATTGTTGCTAATAAAGAAGATGCCAGGGAGGAAATTGGGGATGCCAGGGAGGAAATTGGGGAAGCGGAAAAAAAGATAAATGAGAAAGCTGAGGAAGGAGATGAAGTGGAAGCTGCTGAGATGAGGTTAAAAGAGGCTAAGCAGATGCTTGAAAAGGCAATAGTAATGTATAACAAAACTAATTATCAGGCAGCAGAATCTTTGGCAGAAAATGCGGAGAGATTTGCGAAGCAAGCTAGGATGAAATTCTTAGGTAAAACACTTGAGGAACTATCTGATGAATTTAATGACAGTATAAATGACAGTAAAGACAAAGACGATTTGGAGAGTGAGAGTATGGATAATGACTTAGAAGATGAGAGTGAAAGTGAGAGTAATGAGAGTGAAAGTAAATATGGAGAAACTAGGGAATTTACTATTGTTGCTAAGAAATGGGAATTTGAACCTAATACTCTAACGGTAAATAAGGGTGACTTGGTAAAATTGCGTATTGAAAGCATTGATGTAGATCATGGAATCAGCTTGCCGGCATTTGGAATTAATGAGAGGTTGGAAGTTGATGATAAAGTTGATATAGAATTTGTTGCGGACAAGGAAGGTGTTTTTCCCTTTAGCTGTTCAGTATATTGTGGATCTGGGCATGGTGGGATGGATGGGCAGCTGATTGTTGAATAGAGGCTTGTTTTTCAGAAAGGTGTGTAATTGAGTTTTAATATATCACTAACAAGAACTGTATTGCGAGTGTTAATTTTTTCGGAGAACTCTTCTTGCAACTCATTCATGAAATTTCTTAAGTCACTTATGTCTGTAATTGCTATGTTGATTTCAAAGTCATAATTCCCTATTCTTTTTGTGCAATACATCACATTTCTTTTTGATGCGGACCAGGCTACTAATTTTTCTTCGTCGCTTTTTTTCATGTTGTTTGTTTTTATTAAAATAGTATAATGGAAATACCCCAATTTGTTGAAATCAAATAATACTCTGAATGAATTTATTGTGTTTGTTTTTAATTTTTTCATGCGGTATTTTATAACATCTAAGGATAGTTTTGTTTTTTCCATTAATTCGATGTATGATAAATTGGCATTTTGTGACAATGCTCTTAGGATTTTTTTGTCCGTGTTATCTAAAGAAATATTTTTTTCTTTTGAAGAGTATTTTTCAATTTTTATTGGCTTATTTTTATTGTTGAGTAATAGTTTTTCGAACTTGAATATTTTTGAATAGACCACAATGCTTATTTGGGTTTCTCTTACAAAGTTTTCGAATTTTGTTTTTACTGTTGTTAAAAAATTATCTAGGTCTACAATATTTTTTGCTGCAAAAACGCAAGAGAGATTATATTTTCCTTCTAGTCTTATCAAGTGTACAACCTCATTTTTATCTTTAAGATAATTTATTAATTTTGCACACTTGTTTGGCTGATTAATCTTGAAGTATATTTTGTAACTATTATATCCTAATTTTCCTAGACTTATTGAGGTTACGTATTTTCTTATGATGCCTGTTTTTTTTAGATTGTTTATTCTGTATGTTACTACGTTTCTGTTTATTCTGAGTTGTTTTGCAATTTGAGAAATTGGTGTTCTGCAGTCTTTGTCTAGCATGCAAATAATTTTCTTATCTATTATGTCCATATTTATCATTAAGTGTAATTGGTATTTAAATTTTGCTCTTAATGACTAATATTGCAGCGATGTTTTTATATTTTTAATGCGGTATAGTTTATTATGAAAAAAGCAATGTACGCATTTTCGGGAGATCCTATAACATATGGTCATGTTGATATTATTGAGAGGGCTGCTAGGGTTTTTGATGAAGTAACTGTGGGGATTGGAGTTAATCCTGATAAGAAATACATGTTTGATTTGGAGGAGCGAACTGAGATGGTGGAAAGGTCTTTGGTTGATGTGTCAAATGCTAAGGTTGTCCCGTTTCGAGGTTTGCTTGTGGATTATGCTTATGAAAATAATATAGATGTTATTGTTAAGGGCGTTAGACATTCTACTGATTTTGAGTATGAAAATATTTTGCATCAGGTTGGGGAGAGTCAGGAGGTTGGGATTGATACTCATATTTTATTTGCTAGGCCTAAGCTAGCGCATATTAGCTCTGGTGTTGTTAAGGGAATTCAAAAGGAGAATGGGGCGATAAATGAATATGTTCCGCTTTATGTGAAGCAGTGTCTTGAGGCTCGCATGATGAGTCAGTATATTATTGGGATTACTGGAGAGATTGGAGCAGGTAAATCTTATGTTAGTGAGCAGTTTGTTGAGATTGGAAAACGCAAGGGAATTGAAGTTCATAATATTGAGTTGGATCATATTGGGCATCAGATACTTGGAGGACTGAAGGAGTCTAGATATGATGATGTTAGGAAACAGATAATGGATACGTTTGGAGAACAGGTTGGCAGGGCGGATGGGACGATTGATAGGGGATCTTTGGGTGAGATTGTTTTTAGTGAGAAGGGAGCTTTGGATGCTTTGAATGATATAATAGAAACCCCATTGTCGGTTAGAATTAGGAGGGAGTTATATGGAAAACAGGGATTAATATTATTTAATGCGGCTTTGATTGCGGAATCTGATATGACGCATTTGTGTAATAATAACTCTGTTTTGGTTTATGCTGATAAAGCGACTCAGGAATATAGATTGAATTCCAGGGGATTATCTGTGGATGAAATTCGGAGAAGATTGAGTAGTCAGTTTGGATTTGAAGAGAAGAGGAGTGGCTTGGAACGGGCTATTGATAGAGATAACCAGGGGAAGATTTGGACTCTTGATAATTCGGAAGGTGTGGATGAGATTGAGGAGACTTTTGATGAAGTTGTTTCTGGGTTGGGTGTGAGATGAAGGAGAGATTTGTGACTCTTTGGGATAGAATTGGAGCTAGTGGGAATGCTGTGGAAGAATTTGTTAGATTGGATAAGATGTATTCTGGGAATAAAAGATTTTATCATAATATGGAGCATGTTGGAAATTGTTTGACGGAATTGGATTTTGTGAGGGATTTGTGTGATGATGTTAATTTGGTAGAATTTGCGATTTGGTATCATGATGCTGTTTATGATACTAAGAAGAAGGGTAATGAAGAAAGGAGTGCGCAGTTGGCTTATAATGTTGCTTTGGATGCTGGGCTTTCTAATGAGTTTGCTAATGGGGCTAGAGATTTGGTTTTGGCCACTACTCATGATTTTGTTCCTGGGGATTTTGATGCTAAGGTTTTGATAGATGTTGATTTGTCTATACTTGGGAAGTCTGTTGATGAGTTTGATAAATATGAGAGAAATATTGGGCGAGAGTATTCTTTGGTTACTGTAAATGATTTTGAGAGAAGGAAAAATAGAAGGAGTGAAGTTCTTCAGATGTTTTTGGATAGGGATTCTATTTATTTGACGGATTTTTTTAAGGATAAGTATGAGGATTTGGCTCGGGTTAATCTAGAGAGGTCTATTGTAAAGCTAAATTCAAAGACATTGGAAGATTCCTTCTAAAGAGTGAATGCTACTTGGGGATGAATTTATTCTATCAAGATGAATAGCATTTATCCCTATAGATCTTGGACCATCTACATCAGCACGAATACTGTCTCCCGTCATTAAGATTTTAGATGGATTGATATTAAGATGTTGTGCTATTTTTTGATATATTTTTGGATCTGGTTTTTTCAAACCAATGTCACAGGAAAATAAAACTTCGTTAAAATATTTATCAAGTCCTAATTCAAAAAATGGATTTTTGTATGGAGATGCTAGATTAGAGATTAGTCCCAACTTAAGGTTTCTTTTCTTTAGTTCCTTTAAAACATCCTTTGTTTCTGGATATAGTGATGACGAAAATGCTTCTTTTTTTATTTTTTCTTCGTATGTTGTTAAATCAGGTTGTGCCTGAGGCTTTAGTCTTGCCGTAAACTCTGCTAAATTTTCGAAGTTTTCGGTTAGGGCAATTTTGCGGCCCAATCTCATTTCTCTAGGTGTAAGTTTAAGATCAAGAAATAATTTGAGATATGGGTTTGTTTTATCTGCAATATATATTAGTGTGTCGTATAGATCAAATGCAACTGCTTGAATGTTTGTCATATTAAGTATGGGGCTTTAATTTTATGCAAATATTTTTACAAAATTAAAATTCAACCTTTGGAACTGCCTTTGCTGCTTCTGTAATTTTCAAATATTCTCGGACTTTGAATCCGTAGAGATTTGCAAACCACATGCCTGGAACTTTACTTGCCATTACATTGTAGGCCATGATTCCATCGTTATAGAATTGCCTTGCATATGCAACTTTATCTTCTATTGCTGATAACTCTTCTTGTAATTGTAGAAAGTTTGTGTTTGCTTTTAGGTCTGGGTAGCCTTCTGCGATTGCGAATATTGATTTTAATGCTTCTTGCATTTGGTTTCCGGCTTTCATTTTCTTCTCCATTCCTTTTGAAGACATCATTGCCTTTCTTGCATCAGTTACGGCTTTGATTGCGGCTTTTTCGTGTTTCATATAGCCTTTAACTGCTGATAGTAAATTTGGTATTAAGTCTGACCTTTTTCGAAGTTGGACGTCGATTTGGGCTAGAGAGTTGTCGATTTGGTGAGATAAAGTTACGAAGCGGTTGTAGTAGATTAGGAAAGTTGCGGCTAGGATTACGAGAACAGCTATTGAAATCCAGAGTATCATGGTTTATTTAGAGGAATTAAATTTATAAATGTTGTTACCTGTGGAAATGGATGATTAGTCGAAATGTTGCGATTATTATTGGTATCTTGATTCTTGTTGCTTTGGGCTTTATGTTTGTTTCGACGACTACTACTGGGAACGTTATTACGGGATTTGTTTCTAGTGATGAAGTTATTCGGAATGAGTATTTTAGGATTAGTGATTTTGGAAATGAAGAGGGTGAAAAGGGGGTAGATGATAATGGTAAAAGTAGATCAGGATAAATGTATTGGTTGTGGTGCTTGTGTTGCAACTTGTCCAGATAGTTTTGAGATGAAGGACGGAAAGGCGCATGCTAAGGGGGACTCGGATTGTGCTAAGGCTGCTGAGGCTGGATGCCCTGTAGGCGCGATTTCAGATTAATCTGAAATGTTGTTGGTTGAATTTTACTTCAATTAGTGTTGAATTGAAACAGAAATCTATTCCGGTTCCATCTTAATATATGAAGGAGGGTGAATTTTGTTTATTATGCTAGAAGTTGCGTATGGGGAACGCAGAAATGTATTGCTGAGGAAAGTTTTATAAAGTTTTGTTCACTATTGTTAACATGGTTTATATGTTGCGGCAAGAGATTGAAGTTTGGTATATTATTCCGGCTGTTCGGAAAGAGTTAGCTAAGCTGTTGACAAAAGAGTATGGGCTTAGTTATGAGAAGGCTGGAGCTGCTCTTGGGATTAGTAAGGCTGCGGTTAGTCAGTATTTGTCTAATAAGAGAGCGAATAAGGTTTGTTTGGACGGGAAGACTAAGAAGGAACTTAAGAAGTCGGCTGTTAAGATTTTTGATAATACTAAGGTTGCTAAGAATGAGATTCAGCGTATTTTGAAATTTATGAAGGACAATAAATCTTCTTGTGATGCTTGTCGGAAGTATAATAAGGAAGTTTTGAAGTATTGTAATTGTGAGCCGGAATATTAGCTGCAGAGTCGTTAATGAGATGTTTTTCTAAAAATACTCTTTGAATAGAGGTTTAATTAACATCTTTTTGTTTATGGTGTTTACGTAATTTTTATAAAGAGATGTTCACTATTGTGAACATGGAAAGTATTTATTTGGATAATGCGGCGACTACGAAAGTTGATGAAAATGTTGCTCGGGTTGTGAATGAGGTTATGTTGGAGGATTTTGGAAATGCTTCGAGTTTGCATAGCGTTGGTAGAAAGGCGAAGGAGAGGCTTGAGGGGGCTCGTGAAAGGATAGCTGCTCATTTTGGGTGTGATGTGAAGGAGATTATTTTTACTAGTGGTGGGACTGAGTCTAATAATTTGGCTATCCGGGGTTTGGCTCGAGGCAATCCTGAGAAGCGACATATTGTGACTTCTATTATTGAACATCCTTGTGTTTTGGCGACTTGTGGAGATCTGGAAAATAACGGATATGAGGTTGATTATTTGGGGGTTGATGAGAATGGGATGGTTAATTTGGATGAGGTTAGGGAGAAGGTTCGGGATGATACGTTGGTTGTTTCTGTGATGCATGTTAATAATGAAATTGGGACTATTGAGCCTATTGAGGATATTGGCAGGATGTGCAAGAAGCGCGGAGTTTATTTTCATACTGATAATGTTCAGGGTTTTTTGAAGGAGGATTTGGCTTTGTCTAGTTGTGACTTGATGAGTATTTCTGGACATAAGGTTTGTGCTCCGAAGGGGATTGGTGTTTTGTATGTTCGGGATGGTGTTAAGATTTCGGGGATTGTTACTGGTGGTGGGCAGGAGAGGGGAATTAGGAATGGGACTGAGAATGTGAGTGGGGCCTGTGGTCTTGCTGAGGCTTTGAATGTTAATTTTATGATTGATGAGGTTCGATTTAGTCGTGATAAGATTATTGAAGGTTTGCTTGAGATTCCGGGGGCTAGGATTAATGGGGATTTGAAGGAGCGGGTTTACAATAATATTAATGTTTCGTTTTATGGTGTCGAGGGTGAGAGTTTGATGTTGATGCTTGACCGGGAGGGTATTTATGTTTCTACTGGCTCTGCTTGCGCTTCGACCAAATTGAAGGAGAGTTATGTTTTGAAAGGTATTGGTGTTGATGAGATGCACATTCATGGGAGCCTAAGGTTGTCTCTTGGAGTGGAGGTGATTGGAAAAGAGGACTATGTTGTTGAGAAGATTAGGCAGGCTGTTGATAAGTTGCAGAGCATTAGTCCGTTTAAGGTTGATGGGGCAGAGTCGAAAGTTGGAACTTGTGGGAGTGGGTGTTATGGTAATGAAAATGAAAAGGAGGTTTGTAATGAATAAAGAAAATAAGATAACTAAGGATATGACGTTTGCTGAGATCATGGAAATGGATGAAGATGCTGGAAGGAAGCTTGGAGAGAAAGGGCTTTTTTGTGGAGGGTGTCCTATGGCTGCTTTTGAGACTTTGGAAGGCGGGGCTGCTAAGCATGGTGTTGATGTTGAGGATCTTTTGAAGGATTTGAATTCTAAGGAAGATAAAAGTAGCAGTAAATGTGGATGTTGTTGTAATGGGTAATGCGCGCTTTGTGAGTGGTCAGTGGTCAGTGGTCAGTGGTCAGTGTGAATATTGCGCTCCTAGTTCGCGCTTATTTGTTGATGGAGGTTTTTATGGGAAATACTGATTATAGTGAGAGGTTGATGGATCATTTTAAGAATCCGCGGAATATGGGAGAGCTTGAGGATAGTGATGCTGAGGCTACGGTTGGGAATCCTAGTTGTGGGGATGTTATGAAGATTATGATTAAAGTAAATGATGATAGGATTGAAGATATTAAGTTTCAGACGATGGGGTGTGCTGCTGCTATTGCTACTAGTTCTATGGCTACGGAGTTGGCCAAGGGAAAGAGTTTGGATGAGGCTGAGAAGATAACGAATAAGGATGTTTCTTTGGCTTTGGGTGAGTTGCCGCCGATTAAGGAGCATTGTTCTAATTTGGCTGCGGATGCGCTAAAATTGGCTATTGCTAATTTTAGGGAAAAACTCACTTCTAAATATAAGTGAAGAGGCTCACTGAAGTGGAAGAGTTTAATTGCTTTACAATGTTTTTGTGAAAGATTTGGAGTATACAGTTGGGCTCGAGTAGGGAGAGGAGGATTGCGTTGACGAGCTTTTTACTTATTACTTTGGCTGTTAGGAAGAGAAATAGAATATATGAGATTAAGAGTAGGGCAACAGAGATTGATAATAAATAAAAAGTGTTCTTAGTTTGAAAGGTAATGTGTTTAGAAAAAAAGTGTTCTAATTATATGCAAGAGGCACTTGACTTAAGGGGAGATCTTTATAGAATTACTCTTTCCAGGACTAGAAATCCTGCAAATACTGAGGATATTGTTCAAGAAACATATCTAAGATTTCTTAAAACAAGCTCTAGAAATGATTTTAAGTTAGATGGAAGTGTGCGTCCTTATTTATTTACGATAGCAAGAAATGTGAGGATTGATATGGCTTCTAAGAATAAACTGAAGCTGCAGCTACTTCATGATAATATTTCGGTAGGATGGGAAGGTTCGCGCAGTTCTCGAAAAGAAGACTTAGAATATTTAAAAGATAGGCTCGGGGAAACCCAATTTCAAGTATTAAATCAATTGGTTTCTATGTCAGAAGTGGGAAGATATATGCTTTCTTTGGTATGTCTTGCGTCTGAAAAAGAATTTGGTCGGCTTAAGACAAGGCTTTCGGTTATTTCTGAAGCATATAATGATGGAAGAAGGGTGGTTCTTCCTCCGGGAATTGGTGAGGTGAAATTTAATCCTTTCCATATAGGATTTAAAAAAAATAGATTTAATGGGAAGCCATTCGAATATTTTCAAAATCATTCTGATTTTTATGGAAAGTTTTCAAGAGTAGAGTTATCTAAGGTAGATCAGACTCTTTATAATTCGCTGAGAGATGAAGGGACGCTAGAAAAAGCAATTCCTGAGGATAGGAGACTCGGCAAGAAAGAACTGCCCTCTAATGAATCTAAGGCAATTTTATCTGCATATGAGCCTTCTAATGCTAGCGCAAGGGCTGCTTCAAGGTGTACGGGCCACCATATTCAGCTTATTGCAGATCATTGGCGAGAAAATGGACTTGAAGTTAGAAATAAGGGAGGGCTTTTAGAAAGGGAGAAGGAAGAGATTATTGATTCGTATGCGAAATATGAGGGGATAGTTTCTCATGCTTCAAAGAAGTTGGGATATAGCCGCAAGAAGATTTCAGATTTATGGAGAGGGGCGGGGTTGGATATTGATAGCGATATGGGTCTAAGGGTTATGAATAATCTTTGAATTTTTCTATTGGGGGGGGTTGCCGCTGACTAAGGAGCATTGTTCTAATTTGGCTGCGGATGCGCTAAAATTGACTATTGCCAATTTTAGGGAAAAAGTTGAGAAGGGGAAATAGTTGGCACGGATTGCACGGATGAACTTCTACTCAAGGTATACCCTCGGCTTCGGGCAGGATTTTGTTTTGGGAATATTTTAAGGATTGGATGTTTTCCAGATTAGGTTGAAATAGTTGATATAGCTTTTTGCTATTTCTTTGTCTTTAATTAGAAAGGTTGCTGTGCCACTTCCTTTTATGTGATTTATTGCTACATATTCTCCGAAGACTTCTATCCAGACCGGTGAGGCCGTGTTGTTTGGAAGATATTTTACTTTTGTTAGTGGCATTTGTTTTCTGATTTTTCCGTATTCTCTGACGTTGGTGTCGTAGATATATTTGCATTTTATTCCTTTTTTAATTCGTCTTTTGTGCCAGTCCAGGATATATCCTTCTAGTAATTCGTTTCCTATTTTTGGGGCGCCGATTATGTATTGAGTTTCACCTTTTGATAGGTGGATGAGTATTTTTTCGTAGATTGTTTTTAGTCCGCTTAATCCTTCATAGATATCTGCATTTATTTTGTCTTCTTTTTTGGATTGTAGTTTTTTTAGTTCGGGAATTAATTTTGATATTTCTTGTTCTTGGGAAAGAATTTTCTTTTTCTTTTCTTTTAGAATTTCTTTTAGGTTTTCTGGAGATGTTACGGAGAAGTGTTTTTTGTTTGATTTTATTACGTATGATGCTAGGCCTTTTTGAATTAGTTTTTCTAGTGTGATGTAGACTTTTGATGTTGGGACGTTGGACTCTTTGATTATATTCGTTGTTGTGGATTGCCCTAGCTCTAGTAATGCTAAGTAAACTTTCGTTTGGGTTTTTGTTAGCCCGATTTCCTCTAGTATTTTTGTATTCATTTTGTTTTGCAGATATTTTGTTATATAAAGTTTACTACCTTTAGGGGTGAAGATATTTTAAGTAGAGACTATTTGTTGGAGTTTTATGGAAAGTACTACTGATATGGTAAAATATATTGAAGGAGTTGGACACGGGAGATGCTTAGGCATTAGTCCTACTAGGAGAGAAGATGTTGCTGGAAAGTTGAATGCTTTAGAGAAGAATATGTTGACTTATGTTGATGCCGTGGAATGTGCGAAGGAGAAAATTTCTGTAGTTGAGGATAGAACAAATAAATATTGCGAAAGGTTGAAAATGGTTGATGGAGAAATAAGAAAAGGTGAAAAATTGCAACGATATATTCCTATGAAGCATTTTAGTGAAAGTGAGGTTGTAGATATTAGTGAGCATTTGATTGGACTAGGTGTTGGGCTAGAGTATTCTATTTTTGACGAAGGTGAAATAAGATTAAAAAAAGATAATATCTATCTTATCTCTGACAAAGAAAGAGAAGGGCAGCGAAAGAATATCCAATTAAACGGAATTATTTGGGGAGCAATGATGGGATTTGCTAATGCTCCTTTTTTGATGCCTAATGTCTTTGATTACTGTGCCATTCAAGAGACTATTGGTTCCGCTATGGGAAGCATATGTGGACTTTCATGCCTAGGAGGATTTATCGGAAATAAAATTTCCAAAAAACTAAGTTCTAAGATATGCAGAATCTATAATTATTCAAAAGATCCTTTCAATACTTTGGCTAAGGATATGAATAAAAAAACCAATTCCCTTAGATAATTGAACTCTAAACAAAAAATTATAATGAATCTCCCAGGCTCCCTAACGAGGGAGATTCATTGAATGTGATTTAATAAAAAATAATAATGTTTGAAGATTTACTTCTTCTTTTTTGCTACCTTCTTCTTAACGACTTTTTTAGCTACTTTCTTCTTAACGACCTTCTTAGCTACTTTCTTCTTAGCGACTTTCTTAACTACCTTCTTTTTCTTCTTTCCGCCTCGAGCCATTTTAGCTTCGCAAACGTTACCTTGTCCATCTACATAATATAGAAAACCTGATTTTCGTTCAACGACTTTTTTTGCAATAATTTTTCCCATCTTTTAACCTCCTTTTTACCTCTTTGTTCTTAAGTAAACTTAATTTTTAGATGGGTATTTTATATTTAAATGTTTCTATTGTTAATAATGGTTTTTCCGTCGAGGATTTGCACTATTTAGTAATAACTAATATTTTGTCTTCGGGGGATGTCGCTTTTATTTTGTAATTGGTATTTCTAGGAGGTATTTTCCATAGCCGTTGATGTTTATTTTCCAGGTTTTCACGTCGATAACTTTGGTTGCGTGGAAATTTTTGTCTAGCCATATTGCTTTGAAGGGCTTGCAAAAGAGGGAGGTAATGGGATTGTAGTTTAGAGTGTTGTTCGTGAAGAAGAGAGGTTTGGGATTTTTTTGAAACAACATGCCTTTTGCTTTTTGCCATGGAGTTGTTAGTTTCTTTGCCATTATGGTTTTCCTTTTTCCGTCGACATAATAGGTTATTAGCTCAAGCTCTGCTTGAGCGGTTGCCGGTTGCCGGTTGCCGGTTGCCGGTTTTTTAACAATGGGTTTCTTGTTATTTTTCATTTTATTTCTATTGTTTTGTTTTTGGAGGTTAGGCCTTTTATTATTTTTACTTTTGAGTTTAATTTTTTTGATAGGAATTTTTCTAGCTCTTTGTTTGCTTTTCCGTCGATGGCTGGTTTTTGGAGGTAGACTTTTGAGATGCTGCCGTCGATGTTTTGTTGGATTTCTTGTTTTGACCCCATTGGATACCTTATTGGATCAAACGGGGCAGGTGAGTTTGGTTGGACTTTGATTTTTATTTCGACTGGCATCTTGGATTTTTCAATAAGACAGCGTGGCTTCATAGTTGTCTTTTTGTTACCAGGATTATTAGTGCGAGAACTGTTGATACGTCGATTACCATGCAGTATGGGCAGAGGGCTTTGATTATGAAGATTTGTAGGTAGATGAAGTGGAGCGCTCCGATGGTTGAAAAGAGGATTGTTATTGCTAGGAAGACTTTTGTTTTCTTTCTTGGGTTTCTTATATGGAAGACAGTTGCTGCGATTAGAAGTGTGAAGGTTATGATTCCGATTATGCTGTTGCTGATTCCCATGGTTTGGCTGTATTCTGAGTTTTGGACGACTGAGCATGATGAGGTTTCTTCGCCGCAGAGTTCGTTGATTGGTGTGAAGGCTAGGAGGATTGAGAAGGCTAGGGAAATTGTGAAGAGGGTTAGGAGTATTTTGTATTTCATGTTTTTGTTAAGATGGTTTTGTATTAAAAGGTTATGGTGAAACTGGTTACGGGTGGGGTTTGGTTTTATCTGAAGTTGTATTTTGGCTTATCTGTTTTCACATATTTTAGCTTTGTTTTGGTTGCTTTTATTATGCTTACTCTGTTTAGTTTTATTTCGGATTTTTTTATGAAGAAGAATATGATTGCTGCTATTGCTCCGAGGGTGTCGGCTAGCATGTCTTTTTGTGCGTCCCATATGTCGCCTTGTGAGCCTAGGAATACTGCGCCTGCTTCTGGTGCTGCTAATGCTGCGAAAATCCATTCTATTATTTCGTATCCAGCTGCGATTGTTACTATTGTGAAGATTGGGAAGAGCGTAAGAATTGTTTTTGATTTTACTAGGTCTTTTCTGTGTAGGATTTCTGTTATTGGGTATGCGAAGAAGCCGACGGTGAAATGGGCGATTCTGTCTAGGTGGTTTCTTTGGAAGTCGAATAGGTTTGTGACTATGTCGAATGGGACGTTCGCGAATGTGTAGTGTCCGCCGATTGTGTGGAGGAAGATTAGGGCTGACATCATGATGTAGGATGTGCTTGAGAATTGGAATTTTTTGTGGGTTGGTGTTAGGGTTAGTACAATTAGGAAGATTGGGAGGTTTTCTACGAACCATGTTGCTCGGTCTTATGGGTTGATTGCGAGAAGGATGAAGAGGATTAGGTAGAGGGCTAGGAGGATTTTTGGAGTTTTGTTTTGCATGGGATTTAGAGGGGTTGGTGGTATAAGAATGTTTTTGTGTTTTGGTTTGTATCTGAGTGTAGTTGTTGCGCAAAGTTTCGCTGAGAAGTCGCTAAGGTTTGTAAAGGTTTGGAGTGTGATTTTAGTTGTGGACTTGTATGGATTTTTGTAGAAAGTTATATAAACTATAATGTTTATAGAGGTTATATGGAAATGACTACTATTGCTTTGCCTAAGGGGCTTAAGAAGAAGCTTCGGGGGTTTGGGAATATGGGGGAGAATTATTCTGATGTTATTGCTAGGTTGCTTGAGGATGCTAGGGAGAGACGGTTGCAGGATTTCTTGATGTCTAGTGAGGGTTGCGTTCCGGTTGAGGATGCTTTGAGAGAGGCTGAAAAGAGATGGCCAAGGTAGAGATTGCCGAGGAGCTGAAGGAGGAGATTTTTAAGAAGTTTAATGGGGATTCTAAGAAGATTTTTAGGCTTATGCTTTCTTTGGGGGAGAGCCCGAGGAAGGGGAAGTTACTTGGTCATGTGGGAGGGGTTGCTATTAAGGAGTTGAAGTATAAGTCGTTTCGGTTTTATTTTGTTGTGGACGCGTATAAGGTTAAATTTCTTGAAATTGATGAGCTAGAGGATTTGTTGATTAAGTTTGTTCGAATGAGTGATAAGCGGAATCAGCAGAAGGTGATTGGGGAGATTCGGGAGTTTTTGGAGAGGGTTCGGGGTGGGAAGTTTTAGTCACGGATTGCACGGATTTTTGTTTTGGTTTGTATTTGGGTGTAGTTGTTACGCAAAGTTTCGCTGAGAAGTCGCTAAGGTTCGCAAAGGGGGTTTGGTGAGGGGAAATTTTAGCCGCGGATTGGCGCGGACTTTCGCGGACACTTAGCTGATTATCATTTTATGGGGAATGATTTTTGAAATCATGTTTTTGATATGTGTATGGAAGAGGAATGTATTTAAGTTTATTGAGATGTTTGTTGGGATGAGGTTTGAGACTAGGACTCGTGGGATTTGGAATGGGATGCAGTTTTCTCATGGGATGAGGCGGGCGCTGTTTGGTACGCTTATGCTGGTATATTTGATTTCTTTGGGATTCGATGTTGTGGCGGTGACAACCCTACTTGCTGTTTCAACTATTATTATGACTTTGTTTGAGTTCCCAACTAGTGCTATTGCTGATTATGATTCGCGAAAGAAATCTTTAATGATATCTTTTTTTGTGATGGGGCTGAGTTTTTTGGGGATTTTTCTTTTTGAAAATTTTTGGGTACTTGCTGGGTTTTTAATTTTTCAGGATATTGCGTGGACATTTTGTTCTGGGGCTGACTATGCTTGGGCGATTGATGCTTTGAATTATGCAAAGAAAAAATCCAAATTAGTTTCATTAGTTTCTGCTGGTATGATGTTTGAAAAATCTGGTCATGTAATTGGTGGTTTAATTGGACTTGTTGTTGTCGCGATAAGTTTCAAGCTTATTTGGCTAACTGTGTCTTTGGTTTATTTTGGATTGTTTTTTATTTCTTGGAAATATATGGAAGAAAGGAATTTTAAGTCTGAGGTGGTTCCGCATGGTTATTTGAAGAAGTCTCTGATTAAGGCCGGAGAGAGTATTTCTTGTATTATTCATAAGGATAATAGAGACCTTCGGATTTTGATGTGGACCGAATTTTTTATAGTAATTGGATTTTCCGGATTTTATGTCGGGATGCCCTTGCTGTTTACTCAAATTTTTGGAGTATCTCCCGAATATCTTTCAGGGACGTATTCTGTGGTTGCGGTTTTGACTATTGCTGGTCCGTTGATTGCAAACAAGATTTCTAAAAAGTGTGAATTTAGAAATTCCTTATTTTCGCTTTTGTTTATCTTCGCAATTTCTATAATGATGTTTGCAATTTCTGGGTCTTTAGTTTTCGCTCTTTTTACTTTTATTATTGCCAAGATAAGTGAAGCTGCATTTGATGCTGTTATTGAATCGGCGCGGCAGCATGAGTATGATTCTGACATACGGGCTTCGCTGAATTCTGTTGGTATGATGATTTGGGCTGTTGGGAATTCTGTTGGTATGTTTTTGGCTGGGTTTGGTGTTAAGTATTTGGGTGTTGTTGAGACGTTGCTGATAGGTGGGATGATAATGTTTTTGACTGCGTTTGCTTATTTGGGAATGAAGAAGTGATGTTTAGCTTGTCATGATTTCTATTCCGTCTCGGTGCTTTAATGGGTGGTCTTTTCCTACTGGTTGTTTTGTTCTGACGTCGATTGCTTTTATGAATTTGTCTCCTATGTCTGTGTGTAGAGAGTATGCGAAGTCTAGGGCTGTTGCGCCGTTGGGTAGGAGGAAGCAATCTGGAAGGACGTTTCCTTTTGAGTCTGCTAGTTTTGAACCTGCTGGGAATATTGCTATGAAGTCTAGTAGGTCAAATACGGATTTGTCGATTACTTCTTGGACTCCTGTGCTCCCGAATTTATCTAGGACGTTTTTTTGAATTAACTCTAATGCTTCAATTTGTTTTTTGTTTAATTTGTCTTCGTTTATTTTGAAAGATGAATCTCCTTGAATATATTCAATCATTCCTGCATTTGCTGCTTGTCTTAGGGATAACTCTGCATCGGCTGAACATGGAATGATTTGCATATCTGGGAATGCCTCTCTTAGTTTTTTTAGATTTTCTTCTGAATTTGGCAAATCTGCTTTGTTTGCTGCGATTAGCATTGGTTTTGTTGTGTGGCGAAGAGTTGTTGTGAAGTTTTTTAGATCTTGGTTGGACCATGAGGTCGGTTGGGTAGGGTCTAGTTTTAGGATTGATAAGACTTTGTTTATGTGGAACTCTTTTACCCTTAGGCCTGAGAATTGTTTGGCTACTGTTTTTGCGAAGTCGGTTTTTGTGGATTGGATTGTTCTCGACAATTTTTCCCAGACTTTTGAGAAGATTTGTTCGTACCATTTATTTAATTCTCCTTCTAACATTTGGACGTCTTCTATTGGATTTCCTTCTCCTTCTTGACCTTCTATGGTTGTTGTTGCTGATATATCTACGATTTGCATGAACATGTCGGCTTGACGGAGGTCGTCTAGAAATTTGTTTCCCAACCCTTTTCCTTCGGAAGCGCCTTTCACTAAACCTGCTACGTCCATTATTTCTACTGGGACAAATCTTGTCTCGCCTGTGCAGAATCCTGTTCTTGGGTTGCATTTTGTATTTAACTCTTTGCATAACGCTTGGACTCTTGTGTAGCCCATGCCGTGGTTTGGTTCGATTGTTGCGAATGGGTATGCGGCTATGAGTACATCTGATAATGTTGCTGCTTTGAAAAAGGTTGATTTTCCACATGATGGTTTTCCGACTAATCCTAATAGCATGTTTGGGGAGTGAAGCCTTGCTTCGCGTTTTTAGTTGTTGGTTGTTGGTTGTTGGTTTGAATGCTGGCCAGGTATGGCATGACTCTTGTGAGCCTCTCTCTGTTTTCGCGCGACTGGCTAAATTTTGTTTTCATTTTAAATTGTTTGATGTAGTGATTTTGTTAGACTTTGAAGATGGATTGAGTTTTTATTGTTTCTTGTTGGGATTTTCTTGGTTTTTTTAGATTACTCATGGGGATTGTTAATTTTACTCCAAAAATTCCTGAATCGGGATTGCTTGTTTTTTCTCCCATATATCCGAACTTTGCGCATTCTCCATACTCTTTTCCTATTTCTTTAAAATCGTAAAGCTCCATACTCCCTTCTAATGAGCATGCTATTTCCTCGATGAAAGGTAGCCCTAGCCCTCTTGCTTTTCCTGCAATACTTCTAATTCTCTCTCCATTAATGTGTTCATTTTCTGCCATAATCTCCAGGGACTCCCGGTACTCCCTAATTCCTAATTTGATTTTTGATTTTTCTGGAGCATGATTTAATCCTCCTCCTATTAAATTTTCCAATATGGATCCCATGGCTGCTTTATGTGCATAGATATCTAAGGGAAAGCCCATTTTTCCTGTTGATTTTATATAAAGTCCAACGTTCATATTCCGAAGATAATTTTCTATACTTCCTACGTGCACTTTTGCAGCTTCCGTTATTTGTATTGTTTCGGAGTATCTTTGCAATTCTTCTTTAGATATATTCATTAGATCTAGGAGACCCATTCTATCGTTGGCAATTTGTGCATTATTGTTTATTATTTTTATTCTTTGGTCTCTTTCTTTTGGGTTTAAATTTTGCCATCTTTTTGGTTTTGATAATCCTGACATTGACATTAGTGGGCTTGTCATATCGTGTTTTAGGATTTCTACTATTGTTTGCTGTTTTTCATATTTAGTGAAAATTTCTTCTGCATCCGTGGCAATCATTGGACTTTTGGCATTATAACTAGCCCTAAAATCTTCTCTTTTTGGAACTTCTACCAAAGACAAAAGATCCATTTTATTGCTTGCTGATTGTGCATGCTCATTTATTTCATAGATTCTTTGCTCTTTTTTTTCTGGTGTTAAGTTTTGCCACCTTCTTAAGTTTGATAACCTTAGCATTGATTTTAGGGGAATTGTTATTTCTCGTCTTAGATCTCTTAATATTATTTGCTGTGCTTCGTATTCAAGGCGCAGCCTTTCCATCTCTGGCGCTGCTGCTAAATGTTCGGGATTTGTATTTTTTTTCATCGTCATAGAAAAGTAATTTTCTTTTTAAAGTATGGGGCGAACTGCTTGTGGCGCTGTTGCTACTGGGTGATCAGCTTTGCTGGGGTATTCTGAAGCTTTGGGTTGGGAGGCGCGGGGAGTTATTTGTCCGAGACTGTCCCATGCTTAAGAACAATGATCTGCCGGGATTTTACTCACAATTTGCATCTCGTAAACTTATTTTAACCACGGTTTGTTCAAAGCAAATTGTTCGCCCGAGACCGTCCTGTGTTCAAAGAATAATGATCCTGCCGGGATTTGAACCCGGGACCTCTAGCTTTCTTAGGTGAAAGCTTGTTTCGGTTTCCGTGGAAACTGAGCCATATAAGACTAGCGCTCGTACCAGACTGAGCTACAGGATCGTAATTAGAGATGGATTTGGATATAAAAAGATTGGGGTGTATTGAAAAATCCTTTGGATTTTTTTAGAATTGATTGGGTTTATTTTTTACAGAGAGCTAGAATGTAAGAATCTTTCTTTGAAACCTTTGACATCACTTCATCAAAATAAAGACTTAGAAAACTCACGAAATCCTCTTTGCTATATTTGTACGACACAGATACAAGTATCTGATCCCCTCTGTTAAAGAGAACTTCTCTATCCTGAAATTCTATCTTGGTCTCATTTTTTATAGTATAATATAATTCCACTCTTGAATTTGCAAATCTTGCTCCTAGTTTTATATTTTCTCTTAAGAGACCCAGTTGAAGTGGAATATGGATTAAAAATTCATTTACTTCTGCGGTATCATATGATTTTAGAATTTCTTCTGGATCGCTGTTATCTAATCCATTTCCTACTAACAAAAGATCACCTCCCTTCATGGAACTTCTTATTTCATAAAGTAGTTCATTTATTTCGAAATTTCCTACAGTATTTCCTAATAATAAAAAGAGGTTTTTCTTATATTCCCCTTGCCTTAGTAATGTGGATATGTTTTCCATGTTTTCAAAATTTGAAATATTCCACTGAAACTCTATTACTTCTTCTACTGTACTTACTTCCTTTATTTTTTTTATAGCTTTGTTTACCATATAGCTACTAATATCAATGGGGCAATATCTAATTCTTGTTCCTTTAAATTTCTCTACCAACAATGCGACTTTTTTTCCATCTCCGCAGCCTATATCTATTATATTTATTGGCTCTCCTCCGGATTTTTCTAGAATTTCTTCAATGTTCTCATTTATCAAATCTACTTCTTGCTGGATCACTGTTTTTTTATACTCTTCCTCATCTTCCAAGTCCAAATATGACTGAGCCTGTTCTGGAGTCAAGTACCATAGTTTTGAGTCGGCGATATTCCATATTCTCGTGTTGCCCTCTAGAGAATAGCCGCGCTTAATTAATTCACGAAAAATCAGATCGTTGATTTGTTGGCCCTTTGGGTTTGCCATAATAGTTTGGTGATTTTGGCTTTTTTATGTGTTTCGTGTCCACCCTTTAGAGACTACCTAATTTATACTAATTCAAATAAGAATTCTTTCAGTTTTTTATGCATAGGAACTTTGAAGTATTCTTCTAATTCTCCTGCGTCTACCCATTTCAATTCGGCAATATCGTCCCCTGGCACTTCTTCTCCTTCATATGCCTTTGTTAAAAAAGAAATTGAAACCATTCCTGGGCTTTCTTCGTGGGTTTGTGAAAAGAATGTTCCTATATTTTTTATGGAGCACCCTGTTTTAAGTTTGATTTTTTCTTTTAGGGCTTTGTCTATATTGTCACCTGGCATTATTCTTCCGCCTGGAAAGCACCATCCTAATAGTTCTGCGTCTGGACCCTCTGTTTTTCTTCCGATTAAGAATTTCTTTTTTTCTGCATCGAATACTATTCCTATAACTATTACTTCGAACTTTGGGTTTTGTGTTTCCATGTGTTGTTAATGATAAAAGAGTTTTTATTTGTTTGTATTTTATGTGAGGATTTTTGGGGAGTGAATTTGGCATTTTTCCTGTAAAAAATATTGTTTTTTGGATCAAGTTACCCCAACATTATTAAAAGAAAATGTGCTAATATGAATATTAAAAATGGGAAAGGTGTCTGGGGTTTGTGTGGGTAGAGGTATGTTTGGCGATGCTGCTTTTAAAAAAAGGTGCAAAAATAATGTGGTGCAAAAAAATAATGTAAATGTAAAGCTGGTTTTTTTTATTGGGGTTTTTCTGGTTTTGGGACTAGGGCTTCTTGCTTTTCAGCAAATTGATTTTACGGGTAAGATAATTTTTTTTATGGGGGATGATTATTATCCTGGGGAAATTATTTTGGGTAAGGTGGATTTAATTTTGGAAGAAGGTGAATTTATGCCTGGAGATACTCAGGTTTTGGTTAATAATTCTGGTGAAATTTCCGAGTTTTTGTTGAGTGATTTGGTTTCCAGAAATTTGAGTGAAGGGGATTTTTATATTAAGGATACTGATATTTCTGGGTCTGGTTTGGGTTATGGTATAAGTGAATATCCTGCTGTTTCATTTGTTTTGAATGTTTATTTGGATAATGAAATAGGGGAGGAGGTTGAGGAGGTTAATGAGAGAGTTGAGATTGGGCCAGAAGTTATTACCAATGAACCCGAAAAGGTTGCTGAAGGGGTTGTTGAAGATGAAGTGATTCTGACTGGTGCTGTTATTGGTGGGAGTGATTTGGGATATGAAGTTGCGGGGGAAGTTTCTTATGGCGAGGAGTTTGTATATGATTTAGAGGAAGGGAAGAATGTTGAGATTGCTTCTTCTGATGAGGATGTTGTGCTGGAGATTGAAGATGGAAGGGTTATTGTTACAACTGAATATACTGGGATACTTGAAGAGAAGATTAAAATTGATTTGTCTAAGCTTAATTTGAGTGCGAAAGAGGGAGAGTTAAAAATTAGTCTTATGTATGAGGGTGTTGAAATTATTTCGGCTAGTGAAACCGTAAAAGTTAGAGAGCTTGCCAAGAAGAATGATAGTGAGATTGATAATGAAAAGAATATTAGTGATATTGTTGATATTTCTAGCGCTATTGAAAATATTACGACAAGACAATATAAGGCAGTTATTGGAAGACCGGTTAAGATTTTGAAGGTTGTAAATGTTAGTAAGATTAGGCAAGCTTCTGGTGATGGTAATATTAGCATTAAGCTGCCAAAACAAGCTCGGGACATTAAAATTCTTACTGGTGGAGAAGTGCAGGAGGCTTTGGATGATTTGGAGAATTTTGAAGAGACTGTTAATAAAGCTGATAAGAAAGATTTGATAAGGGGTAGTATTATTACAGGGGAGGTTTCTTTGGATATTGATTTAGATAATGGGTTTTTTACGAAATTATACAAGCGGCTGTTGAAATTTAGTATCACTGGGAAAGTTATTGAGGAGATTATTGCAAATGATAGTATTATTGAGACTGCGGATAATAAGGTTGTTGAGTTGGAAAATGTTATTAATGTTGAGGAAGTTGAGGAGATTGCTATAGAATATTATAGTGATGCTCCTGTGGCTACCGAGGAAGATATTGATAATGGGAAAAAGATTGTTGTTTCGGCCGCTGATGAATTGAATTATACTGAGGTTTTGGCTTATACTTTGGTTCCCGAATTGAGTGTTAATGGTCAGGAAGGAAAGATTAAGATTGGGGATGATAGGCTGAGATTATTTTGGTCTGAAGAGGTTATTGTTAATGGGTCTAAGTTTGTTAGGGATAAGGTTGAAGTTGATTTTGATTCTCATGATTTGGATGGGGACGGTTTTGTTGATTATGTTGAATGGATTGTTCCTCATTTGACTAGCCAAAGCTATGAGCTTATTTATATTACTAAAGCTGAGAGGTTGGATAGTGATCGGAGTTTTGTTGAGGACGTTTATGACTATGTTAAGGAACAAGATGATAATTATACATATATAGGAGATGGGGAATACTTGAGGGTTACTTTTGAGGTTGAGTTGGATGATAGTAAGGATATTACTCTTTATGCTAAGGGAAACTGTGAAAATTTCATTTTGATTAATGATGTGGAAGTTCCTTGTGAGGTTTATTGGAAAAAGGTTCGAATTGATGAGATAGGGAGGGAACTGTATGGATAAAAAAAATCTTTTGAATTTAATTAAGACTGGGGAGGGTCTTGGGCTGGAGTTTAAGTCTAGTTTGTCCAAGGAATTAAAGAAGGAAATTAAGTATTGCATTTGCGCTTTTGCTAATACTTCTGGAGGCAAGATCTTAATCGGGGCTGAAGATGATGGAAATATTGTTGGGGTTGATTATAATAATGGTGTACTTGCTGAAGTTCAGCATTTGGGCAGAGAGGTTAATCCTGGTTTAAATTTAATTATTGATACTTGTGAAGAATTGAAAGTTATTGTTATTGAGGTGCTTGGGAGTGAGAAGATTCATAGTATTAATGGAATGTTTTTTGTTCGTGAGGGTGCGACTACGATTAAGGTTGTTAACCCAAAGGAGGTTCGTGGACTTTTCGAGTTGAAAAATAAAATTTCTTTTGAGGATAAGGTTAATGAAAAGTTTGATTTTGATAAGGATTTTAATGATGGGGCTTATGGTGATTTTTTGAGGTTGGCTAAAATTGATTCGAAGATTGAGAAAAGGGATTTGTTGAAGAACTTGGGAGTTTTGGTGGAGGATGGCAAGGTGACTAATGCTGGAGCTTTGTTTTTTTGTGAAGATATTGCCCAGTATGTTCGTGAAGGATATATTACTTGTGTTTTATACTTGGGAGATAGCGAGACTGAGTCACTGGATATGAAATATTTTAAGAAAGATTTTGTTTCTAATATTGAGGGAGTGATTCATTATTTTAAAGAAAAGTTGAATACTTTGGCTATAATTGAGGGACTCGAAGAAAGGATGTTTTGGAGATTCCGGAAGAGGCATTGAGAGAGGCGTTGGTTAATTCCATGGCGCATAGGGATTATTGGATAAAAAAAGAAATCTTGATTCATATTTATCAGGATAGGGTTGAGTTTGTTAATGTTGGGGGATTGGTTTTTGGTTTGGAGCCTGAGGATTTGGGGAAAAAGAGTTTGTCGAGAAATCCGTTGATTTGTGATTTGTTGCATAGGATGAATTACGTTGAGAGGATTGGTAGCGGTATTGAGAAGATAAAGAGTGCTTGTAGCGAGGCTGGCTTGAGGAGTCCAAAATTTATTGCGGAGGAAAGATTTTTTACCACTGTTCTTTATCGGAGAAATGAAGAGACCCGGGAGAATATCTCGTCTATGCAAGCAGGAATGGATGGCACATTAAATGGCACATTAAATGGCACATTAAATGAATTGCTGGAGTGTGTTGTTCAGAATTCTGGGATTCAGGCGAATAGGTTGAGTGAGATATTGGGTCGCCCTATTGATACTATTAAGAAACAGATAGTAAAACTTATTTCTAAGGGACTGATTGAGAGGAAAGGAAGCAAGAAGACTGGTGGGTATTGGAGGGTGGAAGATGAATAGGTTGTTGGTTGTTGGTTGTTGGTTGTTGGTTGTTGGTTTGCTTGGAGGATTGGCAATGGGGGCTGAGAGCGGGGAGGCTGAACTTGCTCAGCTGGAAGGGGAATTGAATGAATCCGGATTTGGATGGTTGATTGATTATGATGTTGCTTATCCTAGCGTGGAGGTTTATACTGAAGGGGGAAATGAAAGCTTGATTGTTTTTGATATTTTGGGAGAAGGATGGTATAAGGATTATTTAACGGAGCTTGTTGGAGCCTGGGATATTTTTGATTTGAGGATCTCGGGAGGGGTTTGGGTGGACTATGTTGTGGACCCTGTTCCTGGCAATATTTCAGCTCGAATTTACTCTGCTACGAATAAGAGTGGTGATGATTTGTTGGGATATTGTAATGCTACAGATTCTGATGGGGATGCTTTGGAATATAATTATGTTTGGTATAATGGGTCTAATGTTTTTGGCAATGGGACCACATTTAAGATGGGGACAATTAGTGCTGGAAGATTTCATTCTTGTGGAATTCGGGCAAGTGACTCTAGGGTTTTATGTTGGGGACAGGGGAATGAGGGCCAACTAGGGGATAACGATATATCTAGTCATGATGCTGGAAATCCTACTTTGACTGGTGATTCGAGTGCGTATAGGGGAGTTTTTGCTGGGGAATTTCACACTTGTGGTATTAGAATGAATGATAGTCGGGTATTATGCTGGGGAAAGGGGGATAATGGTCGTCTTGGGGACGGGGACACTTCTAGTCACTCTACTGGAATTCCTACGTTGACTTCAAATGGGAACGCCTACAAAGACATATCTGTGGGAGATAAACATAGCTGTGGGGTTAGGATGAATGACAGTCGGGTTTTATGTTGGGGAATAGGAGACAATGGTCGTCTTGGAGATGGGAATGTGTCTTCTCATGATATTGGAAGTCCAAATTTAGTTAATGATTCTAGTGCGTATTTTAGTGTTTCTGCGGATTCATCTTATAGTTGTGGAATTCGGGCAAATGACTCTAGGGTTTTATGTTGGGGAAATGGTAATTATGGAAAGCTTGGGGATGGAAATATATCAAATCATGATGTTGGGAATCCTAATCTTGTTAACGATTCAAGTGAATATAGAAGTGTTGTTGCTGGTAATTGGCATGCTTGTGGTATTAGAACCAATGATTCTAGGGTTTTATGTTGGGGATATGGTAATGATGGGGAGCTTGGAGATGGTCTTGTTTCTGCACATAGCGTTGGAATTCCGAACTTAACTACTGACACGAGTGCCTATAAAAAAATAACAATAGGTCCTGGGGGATGGCATACTTGTGGGATTAGATCTAATGATTCTAGGGTTTTGTGTTGGGGATGGGGGGATAATGGACAATTGGGAGATGGGGATGTTTCTTCTCATAGCGTTGGAGTTCCTAGCTTGACAACTGATGAGAGCATGTATGATAATATTAATGTTGGGGTTTTTCATTCTTGTGGGATTAGGAAAAATGATAGTCGGGTTTTATGTTGGGGATCTGGGTACTATGGAAAACTTGGAAATGGCAATGTTAGCTTGCATTATAATGGAAATCCCAATTTAACTACGGACTCTGGTGACTACTCTTTTGCATCTTTTTCCAATGAAGAAGTTTTGGTTTCTATTGTGGATTCTTCATTTTTATCTGTAGGGGAAAATTGGAGCTTGGGATGTAGAGCATATGATTATAGTAATTATTCTAGTTGGATGAATAGTTCTTCTTTGGTAATTGTGGATGACTTTAATTGGAGTACTGCTTTTAATTCTACTTGGAATACTTCGAAAGGGGGGAGTGCTAGCGATATGATTGTCTTGCCGCTTGAGGCTGGTGGGAATTATAATTTTAGGGTTTATTGGGGAGATGGTAGTTTTGATGATGTGACTTCGTTTGATGATGTTGGGAGCAACCATACTTATTCTGCTGAGGGTGTTTACAATGTTTCTATTGGTGGAACTATTGTTGGGTGGAGGTTTAATAATGGTGGGGACAAGTTGAAGATTTTGGATGTTAGTAATTGGGGTGTTTTGAATGTTGGGAATAATGCTAGGTATTTTTATGGATGTGAGAATTTGAATTCGAGTGCTACGGATGTTTTGAATTTGAGTGGGACGACTGACCTGAATTCGATGTTTAGAAATGCAACTAATTTTAATGGGAATATTAGTGGATGGGATGTTTCTGGTGTGACTGATATGGGTGCTATGTTTTTAGATTCTAAACTTTCTACTGAAAACTATGATTCTTTGCTGATTGGATGGAGCGGACTTCCTTCTTTGCAAAATAATACTCTTCTTGGTGGGGGGAACAGTGAATATTGTTTAAGTGAAAGTGCTCGACAAAGTTTGATAGATAATTATAATTGGAGTGTTAGTGACGGGGGAATTAATTGTTCTGTTCCAAATATTACTGGTGTTGTTGATATTAATGAGAGCAGGGTTAGTGGTGGAGCGATTTTGATGAATGATAATGTTACGATTAATGTGACACTTGAGGATAATTATGGAATTGATAAGGTTTGGGTTAAGGTTTGGGAAGGGGTTGTTGGGATTTCTTCTATTATTTATGAGGGGTTTTTGGGTCTGATTGGTGGGATTTGGTCGATTACGTTTGAAACTAATTCTTCTTTTGTATTTGGGGATGTTAACTATACTGTTTTTGTTAATAATACAGAAGGGGAAGAAATTAATGAAAGCGGGAAGTTTAGGATCGCTAGTGCTCCTACTATTGTTTCCTCTAGGGTTTATTCTGTTAATAGGGGGGAGGGTGAAGATTTGGTTGGGTATTGTAATGCTAGTGATTTAGATGGGGATAATGTTGGATATTACTATGAGTGGTTTAGAAATGGTGCCTTATTTTCAAGTGGAGAGCCTAGGCCTGGCGCTGGAGATCCTCTTCCGGTTGGAACTTATAATGACAGTGAGGGAGATTATTCTTTGGATGGACTTCAGCATATTGCGGTTTCAAATGGATATGTTTATACTATGTCTTCTAATGATGATACTTTTGCTATATGGGATGTATCTGAAAATGGTAATCCTGTCCCTGTGGGGAGTCATACTAGTAGTAGTGGGAATGATTCTTTGGATGGTGCTTATTATGTTGCGGTTGAAGGGGATTATGCTTATACTATTTCTTATAATGATGATACTTTAGGTGTGTGGAATATTTCTACTCACGGGGATCCTGTTTTTCTGGGAAGTTATACTAGTAGTAGTGGGAATGACTCTTTGGAGATGGTTAATTCTGTTGCGATAGAGGGAGACTATGCTTATACTGTTTCTTCTGATAATAATTTGGCGGTATGGGATGTTTCTGGAAATGGAGATCCTGTTTTTGTTGGATGGTATAATACTACTGATATTCCTGTGGGTGGAATTATAGTTGAGGATGGATATCTTTATGGGGTTGCGGCTGCCTTGGACACTTTGGCTGTATGGAATGTTTCTGGAAATGGGAATCCTGTTTTTGTGGGGAACTATACAGATAGTGAAGGGGATTATTCTCTTGATGCCGTTACTGAAGTTGCAGTTGGGGGAAATTATGCTTACACTGTTTCTTATTTTGGGACAACTTTAGCCATTCTTGATATTTCGGGTCATGGAGACCCTGTTCCTGTTGGGAGCTATAATAGTAGTGGCGGGGAATATTCTTTGAATGGTGCTGGATCTGTGGATGTAGTGGGAGATTATGTTTATACTATTTCTTGGCCTGATGATGTATTGGTCACATGGGATGTTTCTAATCGCAGTGACCCTATTCCTGTTGGGTCTTATGTTAAAAGTGATGGGGATTATTCTACTGATGCAATTGCTGTTGTGGCTGAAGGAGATTATATTTATACCGGCTCTTATAGGGATGATGTTTTGGCGGTTTGGAAGACTGTGCCTGGTTTTTCTTCGGGGAAGGAGGTTGGAATAGTAAATGTTTCTAGTGAAAATTTGACAATTGGAGATGAGTGGGTTTTGAGATGTATGGCTACGGATTTTGTGAGTAATTCTAGCTGGATGAATAGTTCTGTTTTGATGATTTCTGATGTACCTGATATTGTTTCCGCTAGAGTTTATTCTGCTATGAATAAGAGTGATGAGAATTTGGTTGGATATTGTAATGCTACGGATGGTGATGGTGATGGGTTGGAGTACGATTATATTTGGTATAATGGGAGTGTTGTTTATTTGAATGGGACGGCGTTTCGGGAGGGGACGATTAGTGTTGGAGCATTTCATAGCTGTGGGATTCGGGCTAATGACAGTCGAGTTTTATGTTGGGGGAGCGGTACCTATGGAAAACTAGGGAATGGAAATACTAGCTCTCATTATGTGGGTGATCCTATGTTAATTAGTGATAATAACGCTTACGATATGATTAGTGCGGGTTATTCTCACACTTGTGGGATCCGGTCTAATGACTCTAGGGTGCTTTGTTGGGGGCAGGGAGATAATGGAAAATTGGGGGACGGAAACCCTCTTCCGCATAATGCTGGAGACCCTAGCTTAACTAATGATGTAAGTTCATATAAGAAAATAAAAGTTGGGCAACATTATATCTGTGGGATTCGGTCTAATGATTCTAGGGTGCTTTGTTGGGGACAGGGAGATGATGGGAAATTGGGCGATGGGAATATTTCTAATCATAATGTTAGTGCTCCTAATTTGGTTAGCGATACAAGTGCTTATAGAGATATAGATACCGGAGCATTTCATACCTGTGGTATTCGGGCTAATGATAGCTTGGTTTTGTGTTGGGGAAATGGTATTTATGGGAAATTAGGAGATGGAAATACTAATTCTCATTATGTGGGCAATCCTATGTTAATTAGTGATGATAGCGCTTATAATATGATTAGTGCGGGTTATTCTCATACTTGTGGGATTAGAACTAATGATTCTAGGGTGCTTTGTTGGGGTAAGGGAGATAGTGGAGAATTAGGAGATGGGGATACCTTTAATCATGATATTGGTGACCCTAATCTTACAGCAGACTCTAATTCATATAAAATAATTTCCTCTGGAAATAGTCACACTTGTGGGATTAGAACTAATGATTCTAGGGTGCTTTGTTGGGGAAGTGGAGATTGGGGAGAATTGGGAGATGGAGATACTTCCGATCATGAAATTGGTATACCTAACTTAACTACTGATTCTAGTGTTTATATTATAATAGATTCGGGGTATACTCATTCCTGTGGCGTTAGAAGTAATGACTCTAAAATTCTTTGTTGAGGATTTGGACTTTATGGAAAATTAGGAAATGGAAATATTTCTTTCCATGAGGTTGCGTATCCAAATCTTACTACTAATTCTAACTCTTACCTATCTGGCTTTAGTTCTGGTGAAGAGGTTGAAGTTTCTACTTTGGGCTCGGCGTTTTTATCTTATGAAGATAATTGGTCTTTGGGATGTCGGGCTGGAGACTATGGCGGGTCTTCTAGTTGGATGAATAGTTCTGGTATTCTTATTTTTGAAGGAGTCCCTATGGATCCTGTTTTTGGATATACTAGTGACCCTGTTTTAACTTGTGAAGGGGCAAGTTTGAGTTATGGATTTAATGCTACGGATATTAATGGGGATGATCTAACTGGAGATATTTCCCCTAAGAATCCGTTCTACTTGAGTGCGCAAGGAAAAATTGGTAGCACTAATTTTTTTAATGTTATTTCTGGAACCTTGATAAAGAGTGATGTTAAAAATTACACTGAAAGTCTCTCCGTTGTGGATGGGAAAGGGGGCGCTGATAGTCGTGATATTGAAATAGAGGTTATTGAAATAAACAATGCTCCTGTTCTACAAAATATTGGGACGCAGACTGTTTGGCTAGAGGGGGATAATTCTAGCTTTTATTATGTTGCTGATGTTTCGGATGCTGAGGATGGGAACGTTAGTGGTGGGAATTTGAAATTTAATTTAACTTGGAGTTTGAGTGAGAATTTGTTTGATATTGGAATTACCAATGGCACTATGAGCTATGTGCCCACTTCTGGGCATGAAGGAAATTATTCATTGACGATTTGCGTTGAAGATAACGCTTTACCTTCGCCTCATCAAAACATTAGTCTTTGTTTTCCTGATGGTGCTGGGGTTGAGAGTGTTTGTGATACTTTTAGCTTGACTGTAACTGACATAAATAGGGCTCCTGAAATTGTTAACTATAGTCCCTATAATAACGCTTTTGATGTTTTAAGTACGCAGTCTATTGAATATACTGTTGACCTTCATGATGCGGATGGGACTACTCCTGATGTTGAGTGGCGTGTTGATGGACTTAGTATTCAGAGCAATGAGGATGTTTCTAATGATAGCTTTGTTTATAATTTTGGATGCGGGGTTTCTGGGAATCATGTTATAGAGGCTATTGTTAGTGATGGGGCGCTTAATTATTCTCAGAATTGGTCCGTTAGTGTTAATGAGGATTCTTGCTTGGTTGGATCTTCTAGTGGCGGGGGCGGAGGAGGTGGTGGCGGGGGCAGTGGTGAATCTTGTTTTGAGAACTGGGCTTGTGATGAATGGGAAAACTGTAGGAATGTGAAGAGATCTCTTGACTCTGAGATTTTTTCTGCTGAGGAATATTCGGATGCGAGGAGCAGGTGTCTTTTGAGCAATGAGATAGATGATAGATTTTGTGGTTATCAAAATGCTGAATGTCGTGACCTGAATGATTGTGGTAATGAAAATTCTGATTCTGATAGATCTTCTGAGACTCGGTTTTGTTATTTTACTGAGAACCCTGGATGTCTTGATGGTATTACGAATTGTCATAATGGGGCATGTGAAATTTTGACTGATTGTGGAGGGCCCTGTGAGGCTTGCGCTACTTGTAGTGATGGGAAGCAGAACCAAGGAGAAGAGAATGTGGATTGTGGGGGACCTTGTCCTTATATATGCGAGATGGAGAGCCCTTTTTCTGTGCTTACCGATGCATTGACTATTGTTGCTATTGGATTGGTTGGAATTATTGGATGGATTTTATGGAAGTTGTTTTTGATTAGAAAAAAGGATTTAGTGAAATAATTTTACGTTATGCTTATTTTTTATGATAGTATTGTGTGAATCTGTCAAATATTAATTTTTTGTTTTGGGTGTTTTTTGTTTTGATGATATTGTGCAGCTCGTAATTATTATATTGTTTTTTGTTCTTGTATTGGTATTATGGATAAGGAAAATAATTTTGAGGCGGAGGTTGGATTTGGTTTGCCTAAGATAGAGACTTTGGAGATTGAAGATGAGGTTGTTGTTAGGGTTTTTATTTCTGGGATTGATGAGAAGGATGTTAAGTTGGAGGTTAAGGATGATTTTTTGAAGATATTGATTAAGAAGGATTCTTGCGAGGAAGAAGAGGAGGGGAATGTTAATTATAGTGAATGGAAAAAATATTCTTTTTCTGGAAAGGTTTCTTTGCCTTGTGCGATTGTTCCGACGTTGCCTGAATATTCTTATGATGGAAAAGTTTTGGAGATTCGGATGATTAGAAATGAGGAAGGGAAATGATTTTTTCTGTTATGCATTATTTTATACGTTTATGTAATTTGTATATTTCTTGCTGATGTTGGTGCATGGGTTTAATGTGGCTGTGGAGAAGCAGTTGGAAATGATTGATTTTTATAATTTTTTTATAAAAAAGGTTAATCTTATGCTCTCACCGAGTAGTCTGGTAAAATGTGATCTGCTGGGACGGATTTTTGTTGTCCAATGGTTTTAGTATTGTGTTGAGCTTGGGGTGGTTGGGATTTATAAGTATTGTCGGTCTACTAATGGTTCGACGCTCCGAATTCTGAAAAATCTATTTTGTCGTAGGGAAAATTTACGCTCCCACCGGGATTTGAACCCGGGTCACTGCCGTGAAAGGGCAGCATCCTTGGCCACTAGACTATAGGAGCATGAGATTATTTGCATAATTTTACTTTTAAAGTTTGTCATTGGGATTTGCTTAATTTTAGTTAGATATTTATATTAGCTTTTGTTTTTTTACTTATGGGCGAATTAAAAAGGATAAATAAGTATATTGGGGATTCTGGGATTTGTTCTCGCCGTGAGGGGGATCGTCTTGTTGCCCGAGGGTTAGTTTTTATTAATGGGGAGAAAGCTGAGATGGGAAGTAAGGTTGGTGAGGGGGATGAGGTTATGGTTGATGGGAAATTGATTGAGGTTAAGGGGGAAAAAGTTTACTTGGCTTTTAACAAACCTGTGGGGGTTACTTGCACAACGGACACTCGGGACCCGGATAATATTACTGATTATGTTGGGCATGGGAAGAGGATTTTTCCGATTGGTCGGTTGGATAAGATGTCGGAGGGTTTGATTTTTTTGACTAATGATGGGGATATTGTGAATAAGATTTTGCGGGCTGGGAATAGGCATGAGAAGGAATATGTTGTTCGGATTGATAAGGTTGTGACTGGGAACTTTTTGAAGAAGATGGGGAATGGGGTTGAGATTTTTCCGGCCGCACGCGGCATGCCCTCTAAATTGGGAACTTCAAAAAAAGTTCCGTCTTCATCGGGCAAGGTTACTAAGAAATGCAAGGTTTGGAAAGTTGGTGAGAAATCTTTTGGGATTATTTTGACGCAGGGGTTGAACCGGCAGATTAGAAGAATGTGTGAGGTTTTGGGAATGAGGGTTTTGAAGTTGAGGCGAGTTCGGATTATGGGTGTTGAGCTAGATGAGACTCGGGTTGGCAAGTGGCGTGCTCTTAGTGATAGTGAGATGAAGGGAATTTTGAAGGATACCAAAGGATCCTCTAAGGTTGCTTAAGTGATTTTTAGTCACGGACTCTCTCGAACTTTTGTTTTGGGATTTCTTGTATTATTGAGTTAGCGAAGTTGTTCGTGGGATTTTATATATATCTTGTTAGGGTTGATTGTTCATGGTTTCGTATCGTATTCGATGGAAGGATTTGGCTGTCGTTGAGTGTTCTGGTAAATTTTGTCGTAAATCTAGGGTTAAGTTTCCTGAGGCTACTAAGGTGGCGCAGTTGTTTTTGAAAAATGGGACTTTGGGGTTGATTCGTGACGGGAGGTTTTTGATGGGAGGTTTTTCTGGTGGGAAGGCTATTGGAAAGAGGATTGATGTTTTGCCGGATGGAACTAAGCTTTCTAGAGGGTTTCCTCTTTTTGGGAAAGGTTTGATGATTCATGATGAAAAGAGTCATGGACATTGGGATGTTATTTTTGAAAACACGTCTGGGGGTTTTTGCTATGTTTATAGCCTGGAGAAGATGAATATTTCGCGGGATCGGAAGTATGCTTTGGTTGGAAAGTTTGGGGAGTGCCTACCCAGACTTAGAAAAAATCTCCTTAAGGCTCTTTCTTCTAAGGGGTCAGGGATTGGCGAAAAGGGGTTAGCGGTAGGAGATGGGGATTTGGTTTTGGCTATGTTGATTTTGCTTAAGACTCGCATGAGGGTTGGATGTGAGGTTTACTATAAGAGGAGCCGGCATAAGGGCTTGACAACTTTAAAGAAGAAGGATTTGAAGATTTTTGGGAATAAGGTTAAGTTTAGTTTTGTTGGCAAGGATGGCGTTCCTCAGGTTTTGGAAGAGAGGTTTGATGGGAATGTTATGGTTGAGTTAAAGAGGGTTTTGTCTATGAGGAGGGATAATGATTTTATTTTTTTGTTTCCTGGGAAAGGGCCTGGCTTTAAGGGTCGCATACTCAGGGATACCGACTTTGAGGCTGGGTTTGAGAGGTTTTGTGGGGAGCGATTTTATCCGCATATTGTTAGATCGCACTTTGCTACTCGGGAAGTTGAGAGGTTTCTAAAAAGGGAGAAGGGTGAGGCTCGGAAGTTTTGTTTGGGGTTGGCCGGGAAGCTTGGACATAAGAAATTAATTAAGGGAAAATGGGAAGATAACTTTGAGGTGACGCTGCATTCTTATGTTCGTGGGGATTTGGTTGAGAGGATTCGGAAGCTGGTTTGATACTTGGCTTTTAGCCTTTAGCCTTTAGCCTTTAGCCTTTAGCCTTTAGCCTTTAGCCTTGACTTGTTGGGATTTGCTAATGACGGTGTTTAAAGAATTCGATTTGGCGCATTCGCTTTAGGACTTTTTCGTATGTGCCTTTTTCTGCTAGGACTTTTGTTTTGTCTTTACTTAAGAGTCTGAAGTCGTAATCATCTGGGTTGCCTTTTATTTTTGGTTTGCCTGGGTAGTCGCGCCAGTTTTCCGTAGTTTTTGTTTTATATTGGAGTACAATAGTATTGTTAAGACGTGGATATATTTATTATTTTGTTGTAATTTTTTGGGGATGACAAATTTTATAAAGTTTGGATTTCTTGGTTTTTTATGAAGAAATTTATTTTAATGTTGGGATTGGTTCTTATGATTGGTGTTGTGGCTGCGCATGATGATTCTTATAAGGAGAGACTTAGTGAGACATTTTATGCTGATGATGGTTTAGATGTTGTTTCTAGGACGACTTGGACTTATTATGATAATGAGGATAGGCATTCTACGTATGATTATCGGCATGGGTACAGTTATCGGGCTACGCGGGATTATTTTGAGGATAAGTATTTTGATCGGGATGTTGCCCAGAAGAAGAGGCATGAGGATTTTTCTTTGTCGGATAAGGTTAAGGTTAAGAGGGATTGGGATAGAGAGAGAAATTTTGGGAGTTTGAAGATGACGTATTATGAGTATGTTCCGTATATGAGGGATTATGAAGAGAGGGAATGCTATGTTCGTCCTCCTGTGGATAAGTTGTTTTATATCAAATGTTGAGACATTTTATGCATGGTTGTTTTTTGAAGTGATAACTAAATATTTATAAAGAATTTTTGGGTTTTTGGGGTATGGAAGAAGAAACGGTAACTCCTGTGGAGACCATCGAAGACGCACCTGTTGTGGAATCTGATGAGACTCCAGTAGAAGAAGCGAGTGAAACTCCGGTTGAAGAAGCTGCTGAAGAAGCTGCTCCCACAGAAGCTCCTGCTGAAGAAGCGGAAGAATCTGAAGAAGCTGCTCCTGAAGAGGCTCCTGCTGAAGAAGAGGCTGTCGAAGCCCCTGCTGAAGCTGAACCTGAGACTGCTCCTGAAGAAGCTGCTGAAGAAGCTGCACCTGAAGCTCCGGCTGAAGAAGCAACTGAAGAGGCTGCAACTGAAGAGGCTACTCCTGAAGAAGCGGAAGCGGAAGCTCCTGCTACTGAAGAAGCGCCTGCAGAGACTGAATCTGAAGAAGCGGAAAAAGAGGCTACACCTGTAGCTGAAGAGACTGCGACTGAAGAGACGGCTTAATCTTTTGCATAAATTTTTTTTATTGGCCGTCGGGGGTGAGAATCTCCGACTTTTATTTTTTTAATTTTCTATTCTCTCTTGCGATTTTTTGGTAAAGGGATTCTTATGTACCGAATGTACACGGCGAATTATTTTCCTGCAAAAATCTCTGCGCGATAATAGAAAATTGTTGAGATTGGGTTGTTATTTTATCAGAGATTTCTGAAAAAGGTAGAGGCTTGGCAGTGAGCTGCATTTGATGTTGAGATATCTTCAATCGAACTTCATTTCATTCCCTAGAAGGACGGAAGGCGGGAATCGCCGTCACTTCAAAGAAGCTCGGACACGAAAATTAAAAATTTTCTAAAGAAAATCTAAAGATTTCCTTTAAACCCCAGG